>WNGF01003359.1_pt1 | contig 28601 bp, 21 predicted proteins | sample 5400641 | NCBI WGS metagenome assembly WNGF01 (sample SAMN13153371, study PRJNA577476) | soil metagenome | isolation source: 80 cm soil or saprolite under grassland replicate 2 | place: USA:California | collected 2016-06-15 | reverse complement strand
ACGAAGAGAAACGACTTCGGGGCGGCGCGAGGCCTATTAAAACAGACGATACTTGTTTAGTAATAGCTTGCAGCATAGGGTGTATATAAGGGCTTTCGTGACATTAGAGCTTTTTTCCGCCGGTAATGGTTGACTAATAACCCAAAGGTGTAACCAACCGCCAACAGCATTCGCTTTTCACCCAGGAAGCGCGTCGCGAAGTGAAACGATCCAGGTTTGGGCTTTGATACGATTTACTGAAAGTGGCATTCAATATGTTTACGTATTGAATTATTCGCTGTAACCGAATCGCAACCCACGGTCTCCTCTTTTGACAACTTCGCAGCAAGATCAATGAAGCCGTCTCCAGAATTCGGTCCTGCGCCTTTCTTTGTCTTTCGCTCACCTCTTCTGCGGTTTGAGGAATTCATGAGATGGAGCGATGACCTTGAAGCTCCGTCTGCTCTCGAAGATCCCGCACAATTAGAGCAAGCCTTAGCGCGAGACCGCGCCCGTCTACGGGAACGCCTCTCTAACATCGCAAAGCGCCCAGCTGTGCGCGACGCGTTGTTTGTAGCCTCGCCCAACATAATCGAACGCTTTCATCTTTGGACAGACGACCCTGACAGCGAACGCGGGCGCAAGGTAGAACACGTCCTGGTTCGTTACTTCTCGCGCATGACCGGGCGCGCCACTCCTTTTGGCCTTTTCGCCGGAATCTCAGTCGGTACGATAGGCCAACAGACGCAGCTCTTGATCGCGGGCTGCGAACATTATCAACGCCATACGCGGCTCGACATGGATTACCTCTTCGCGCTGACGGATGCTCTAGGGCGCGAGCCGGAACTGAGAAAGCTTTTTACTTACTATCCGAATTCCAGTCTCTACCGGGCAGCAGGTCGCGTGCGTTACGTCGAATCGCGGTTAGACGACAAAACGCGTTCCTATCACCTGGTCGCGATCGAGGACACAGACTACCTTGAAGCCATTCTGTCGCTGGCAAAACCAGGGGCAAAACTTGCAAGTCTGGCCGAGGCACTCGTCGATGACGAGATCTCCTTAAGTGAGGCGGAGAAGTATGTCGCTGAGCTCGTCGAGTCGCAGATTCTGGTACCGGAAATCTTTCCGCCCGTCACCGGACCCGAACCAATTCATCCCCTGGTGGACCAGTTACGCGCATACGAAAAAACCGCGGAGTTCGCCGCCACCTTAGATCGGGTGCGCACGGTGCTGACAGAGATTGATAAAACCGGATTAGGAGTCGAGGCGGAATGCTATGGCTCTGTCACCGGGATGCTCGAAAGTCTGCCGGCAAAAGTTGAACTCGCGCGTCTCTTTCAAGTTGATATGTCGAAACCCGCGCCTGAGGCCACCCTGGGCGGAGCAGTGCTCGATGAAATAATACGTGGTGTAAATGTCCTGCACCGTCTGGCCCCACGCGTCCGCGAGCATTCGCTGGCGCGTTTTCGGGAAGCATTCGTCGCCCGCTACGAACAAAGGGAAGTTCCTCTGGTCGAAGCGTTGGACGAGGAAGTCGGGGTCGGCTTTGGTACGGGCGACGAGACTTCGCCTTTGCTGAAAGACATCGTGTTTCCAACAGCGCCGGAAGACATCAGCATCGAGCCTAACCGCAATGCGCTGCTCCTTCGCAAGCTCAGCGAGGCGATTAAGCGCGGTGAACAGCAGATTAACCTTGACTCCAGCGAACTTGAAACGATCAGCTCCAAAAACCCGTTGCCGTTTCCTGACTCATTTGCCGTTGCGCTAACTCTGGCCTCTGAGTCCCAGTCTGCAATGAACCGAGGGGACTTTCGCATCTTTTTGCAAGGGGGCGATGGTCCATCGGGAGCAACCCTGCTGGGACGATTCTGCAATGCCGACGAAGCGTTAGAGCAGCATGTGAGATCCTTGCTACGCGCCGAGGAAGCACTCGAACCGAAGGCCGTGTTCGCTGAGATCGTGCATCTTCCGGAAGGCCGTATCGGCAACGTCATCTTTCGCCCGGTACTTCGCGACTATGAGATTCCCTATCTGGGTCGCTCTGGGCTCTCTGCTGACGGCCAGATTCCAGTCACCGACCTTTACGTGTCGGTCCAGGGTAATAGCATACAGTTGCGTTCGGCGCGCACCGGGCGCGAAGTAATTCCACGAATGACAAATGCCCACAACTACTCCTGGAAAAGCGTGGGAGTCTACAGATTCCTGTGCATGCTCCAGCATCAGGGAACGAGTGCATGTCCCTTCTGGGATTGGGGAGCCCTTTGGAGCGCTCCGTTTTTGCCACGCGTTACGAACGGTAGGCTGGTGTTGTCTCTTGCTCGCTGGCGTATCCACAAAGAGGAGTTAGGCGCCCTTGCCAAACAAAAAGGGGCGGCTCGCTTCCGGGCAGTCCAGAGCTTGCGCGCTGAGCGGCAATTTCCCCGGCTTGTTGCGCTTGCGGACGCTGATAATGTGCTCCCCATTGACCTGGATAATACGCTGAGCGTCGAGTCGTTTGTGCAACTCGTGAAACAGCGCGAAGAGGTCATGCTGCAAGAAGTCTTCCCTGGGTCGGACCAACTTTGTGCGCACGGACCTGAGGGAAGTTTCGTTCATGAAATCATCGTCCCGTTCGTGATGAGCAAGAAGGAAGAGCCGATCGGGGGCGAGGGAGATACAGCGAAACCGCGAAGCAGAACGAGCACTCTCCCAGCATCACATCTTCTCGGTGACACGTCATCCGCTACCCATGCTGGCCGTCGTCGCTTCCCACTCGGATCGGAATGGCTCTACGCCAAGCTCTATACGGGCACAGCTACGGCCGATCAGGTGCTGCGTGATGTGGTCAGGGACATTTCCGAAGAAGTGTTGGCGTCAGGCGCCGCGGATCAATGGTTCTTCATTCGCTTTGGTGACCCGGACTGGCACCTGCGTCTGCGTTTTCATGGCACACCTGAAAGACTCCATCGCGAGGTTTTGCCGGCGCTTCAGGCCAACTTCATCCCGCTGCTCAATGATGGCAAGCTCTGGCGTATCCAGTTCGACACTTACGAGCGCGAGGTGGAGCGTTACGGCGGAGCGGAGGGCGTCGTGCTAGCCGAGAAGTTGTTTTACTTCGATAGCGAGGCGGCGTTGGAAATCATTGAGATGCTTGAGCCGGGAGATGAGGGAGCCGATGAGCGGTGGCGTTTGACCCTCTGCGGCATCGATCGGCTATTCACGGATTTCGGTTTCGATTTGGAAAGCAGACGCCTTGTGTTGAAGCAGGCTCGAGAAGCATTCGGCAAAGAGTTTCGCGTTGATAAGAGCCTGCTGGGCCAACTGAGTGAGAAGTACCGAAAAGAGCGCAAGAACTTGGAATCCTTATTCAACCCAGCCTATGACCAAGAGAGTTCGCTGTCGCCCGGTTTGGCCGTCTTCCGTCACCGCTCGGAACGGTTAGAACCCGTCGTCGTTGAACTGAAAGGCTGTGAACAATCCGGTCAGTTAATGGTGCCCGTAATTGAGTTGATGTCCAGCTACGTCCACATGCACGCAAACCGTTTACTTCGCTCGGCTCAGCGGCAGCAGGAGTTGGTGCTTTATGACCTCCTCGCCCGTTTTTACGAATCACAGGCCGCCCGTGCGAGTGAAAGTTGACCGGGCTGACCTCAGGTTAGTTAGTAGGGCTGGAGAGCAAGCCAACTGTACAGACTGCGCCCTCAGCGAATACAGAATCGGCCTACTTAGATTCTGTTGACAGCGTTGCGGCGAGTAGTAGAATCGCCGCGACTGAACACTGACAGCCAGTGACATAGGGCTAAGGCGCACACCGAAAGGAGACAGTCATGGTGACCAAGAAACAGAATTCAGGAAAGAAGAAAGGAAAGACAAAGGTATTGAAGCTCAAAAAGGAGACGGTCAAGAATCTGACGAGCGACGAGGCTCGGCGGGTCAAAGGCGGGCGACAAAAGAGCCTCTTCGACGTCTTTCCAAAAAGTTGACTAAGACGGCCGGCAGAAAAAGGAAAACATCATGCCAAAGAAGAAAACGAAAACCGCGAACACCTCCAAGCGACGTACCAAGACTAAGGCATTGGGAGCCGCAAGAGATTTGGGTGCGGCAGAGACCAAAAAAGTGAGGGGTGGAGTGATTGCCATTATCGCTCCGCAGACCGCCGCGACGGTGGGCGATGGTTCAGTAAGGTTCCTCCCCTACATTGAAAAGAAGTAGTGGAGCTAGATCCCCAATTGTACGGGCTAACATCCATCACTAATCAAGACCCTCGCCAACTTTTTGCGAGGCCAATGCGTCTTCCCGTGCGCTCCGGAAGACCAGAATAGGAACGAGACATGGGCGTATCCTCTCAGTGAGTAGTAGAATCGCCTCGCGCAAACCCGTTACCAGCCTTTGCTCGGCATTCAGCAGCGGTAACGGATGAGCGGCCACGACAAAAAGGAAAACATCATGCCAAAGAAGAATACGAAAACAGCGAAGCCCTCCAAGCGACGTACCAAAGTCAAAGAACTGGGTACTGCGAAAAATCTGGACGCAACCGAGACGAAAAAGGTGCGGGGCGGAGTGTACCCTGGCGGGGTCAACGTCCTCATGGCCGACGGTTCCGTCCGGTTTGTTTCGTCCTCTATTCAGGACGGCACGTCCAACACTATTCTCGACGGTGCAAAGAAGTAGAACTCTCCCCCCAATATCTAAGGGGCTAACACCACGTGTAATAAGGGACGCTGGGCAACTTTTTGCTGGCACATGCCTCTTCCCGTGCGCTCCGGAAGAGCCGAATAGCAACGAGACATGAGCTTATCCTCGAACCAGACGACCGATCCGAACGACTCCGTCGACCTCGCCGCGTTAGGTAAGACTTGGACTCCGCCTCAGGTCCTCGACACGTCGCCGGAAGTTTCGGACGTGATCACCAGAATGCCCTGGTGGGCGACCCGAGGTGTGCTCTACATCGTCGTCGCGTTCATTGTCGTCGCGCTCGTCTGGGCGAGCGTCTCGAAAGTTGATGTCATTGCCGAGGGGCGCGGAACACTCGTGCCCGAGGGCTACGTGAAGCCTGTCCAGGCAGCGGGCGCAGGTGTGGTGCAGAACGTCTTCGTGAAAGAGGGAGACCCGGTTGAGCGCGGGCAAGCGCTTGTCCAACTAGCTGCAGCAGAGATGCGGACGCGCCTGGGCAAACTACGTGAGGAGCTGGAGACCAGTCAGTTGCAACTGAGGCAATTGATGGTCAACCGACCCGTAGCGGAGACGCTGGAACAGCAGAACCGGATCGCACGCTTGCAAAGTGAAATCGCCGCCGCAGAACTGATGCTGCAACATACCACGCTTACGGCCCCGGTTAGCGGGATCGTGACCACTATCGGAGTGCGCGGTAGTGGAGAGGTTTTGCAGCCGGGACAAACCATTGCGACGATTGCGCCGACCGGAGCTCAGCTTATTGTTGAGGCGCTTGTGCCAAACAAGGACATCGCTTTTATCGAAAAAGGATTGCCTGCGAAACTGAAGTTTGACGCCTTCCCTTTTCAGGATTATGGCGTCGTTGAAGGTACGGTTATTGACGTCTCTCCTGATGCACAGGTCGATAAGGCTTTGGGTTCCTTCTATAAGGTGACGATTGCGCCTGGAAAGAGAGAGATTGCCGCGAAAGGTAAGAATGTGCCGCTGCGGCCAGGTCTTGCGGTGACTGCTGAGATCATTACCGAGCGCAAAAGTATTTTGAGTTTACTCCTTGAACCGTTTCGGAAACTTAAAGGAGCCGCGCGCTAAGTTCTTCAGTCCGGCGCGAAGAAAAGGGCGCTTACTCGTCCAAGAAGAGACGCTGGAGCCCCAGGGCTACGTAAGCCCGCCTTGGGCTCAGTACGCGCGAGAGACTTTTTTTATTCTGACTCTTCCGCCGTTTCTCAGGTTTTGGGGACAGAGATAGTTTTGTTCCGTAATTCCGTAAGATGCCACGCAAAACCGACCCTGTGATGGGCAACGTATTTCGAGTCACATGAAGCGATGATTAAGATTAACCCACCAGCCAGAAAGCACCCAAAAGGAGCGTAGAATCACATGCCAACGAAGACAAAGACCTCAAAGACACGTACGCGAATGAAGAAACTTCCGGCAGGCCAGAAGAACCTTTCCAAGGAGCAAAAAAAGAAGGTGAGGGGTGGCCTGCTTCCAGCAAATACTATAATCACCCCGGGCGGCGGGTTAATTAACCCCATCAGTAACCCAATAGGAAATCTCCCAAGATATACTGTTGGTAGCCCCATGATAGGAGCAGCTTCGCAGCTCTTGGATTCCGAATTCAGCGCCACGAAGTAAGAAAGCTCGTTTCGGGCCTTCCCCTGTCAGCTTTGTTTTCCGATGCCTCCCAAACTCGGGCGGTGACTATGTTGACTAGCCGCCCGAGCCGCGAGACCTCTGGTCGCTGAAGTTATCTAAGTCAGAGCTATTTCTAAAAACATCAAATCGAGGAATCTCTTCTGCCATCCTCAAGAAATGGAAATACCTTTCGACCCGGCTGCATTTGATATGTCGCCTGTCGGTGACGGCTCTTGATTAAGATTCTGGAATCTTGGTGTTGTCGGCGCTGCCAAATAACATTGAATCAGGTTTCGCCACATGAAGATCGTTTGGATGTCGGACAGTCCCTCGACGCCATCTGGTTACGGAAACGCCACTCGATTCATCTGCTCCGGTCTTGCCAACCGCGGTCACCAGGTATCAATTATCGGTTGGCAAACACAGGGTTCCCCAGCTCGCTGGCGTAATTGCAGACTCTATCCGATTCGCCAAAACGCTTTCGGAGCCGACGTTCTACTGGAATATCTGCGCCGCTTGCAACCCGATGTTTTAGTGACACAGGGCGACTTGTGGCGGTTAACCTATATCGCTAACCCGGCCATCTCCGGGTTCATGCGTGATGCCCGGATACCCTGGGCTGTCTACTATACAATCGATAGCGACAGGGGCAATGGCCGCCTACCTTTAAGCATGGTGCACCTTTTGCAAGCCGTTGATCTCCCAATCGCCGCTAGCTGTTATGGTCGTGATGTCGGCAGGATCAACGGCTTAACGCCGGCGTACATCCCGTATGGCGTTCAGATAAAAATCTTTCGTCCACCGAAAGACAAAGCTTCCGCGAAACGCGGCCTGGGCTATAACGATCGGTTTGTCATTTTGTCCGATGCGCGTAATCAATGCCGAAAGCTGTGGCCTCGAACGCTGGAAATATTCCGTCGCTTTGCTGCCGATAAGAATGATGTACTGCTGCATGTTCATTGTGATCCGAACGATCCGGCTGCGCGAACTAACGAGTATTACTATGACCTCCTGTCCGATATTAGGTTTTTGGGATTGACCAAGAAGGTGAGGCTTACAGACTCGCTGCTAATGAGCAGCGGCATTCCCCTTGACCAATTGGGCGCTCTTTACCAGGCAGCAGATGTGCACCTGCTGTCCTCCTATGGTGAAGGTTTCGGCTTGCCGTCTCTTCAAGCTGCAGCGACGGGTGTAGTGCCGCTGGCGTCTGACTACACAGCCAGCCGGGAGTTGGTTTTGGGCCATGGCGAGACAATTAGCGTGCGTCATTTTGTGCAAGACCAATACGGTATGCGCTGCGCCCTTGTTGATATTGATGATGCCGTGAACAAGCTCCAACGACTCTATTGGGACCGTAGCTTGCTGGAGACAAAATCGAAAGCCTGCAGACGCTTCGCGGAAGCCTACGACTGGAAGCGAATTGTGTCGCAGTGGCATTATCTTCTCCATCGCGAAGTGCCCCGGTTGCGGCGCGTCATCGGTCAGCGCCACAACGATGCGTCATTGCGAAAGAAACCGCTTCGCCGAAAGGCGGCCAACTTGATCACTCTTCCGAAAACACGCAGAGGGTTGTCACGGCCTGAGAGGAAGATTATCGAGAAGTTAGAGAGCATCGGCGGACATTTGAGTGCAGAGATTCTTCGTGATATGTCGAACTTTGATACCACGTTCACCCTACCTGTTACTCTACCGCCGACCAGTCAGAGCCTGGTCCGTGAACGTGTCGCCGGTCGTATCTATCTGGTAAGTCAGTCTGATGTAGTTGTGTTCAGAAAATTGAGACGAGTCTTTCCAGGCTTGACGGCATGGTCCTGCCTTGATTTGAATCGGAAGGGCGCCCGCGCTGTCCAAATTTCGATAATCCCGCCAAACGGAAAAGAGTATCGAAGTTATCTGGCTGCGAGTACGCTGGCGCTTGACCTCAGCGGGGTTGCCTCCACATTGCCTGATGAGGCGGCCACCGCTGGAGTCCCCTGCATTGGTTTGGCGCAGCACAAGAAACAGATTTGGCTTTGGCCGGAATTGAGTTTAGTTATTCCCGACGTTCTGATGGCCGCGAAGTTGGGGCGGTGGATGCTAACTGACCAGGGCGATGCTGCGGACATGTGCAAGCGCGCACAAAAGAGAAGGCTCAGGCGATCTCCACAAACCGAAAAGAAAGGAAGCGGTGGCAAGATTGCTGCACCGAGAATCAGCCGTTAGCTGAGCGCGTGCCTCAGATTATCCGAGCTGCACTTCGATCATTGCACTTGTCAGAAGTCGCACGCCGCGGTATAGATTCTGCTCACCGAACGAGGAAGCAGTAGGATGCCAAGCTTGAGCGAGTACATTGCACTCGAAATCGATGGGGAAACGATCAGCTTGCAGGAGGTGTTGCGATTTGCAAAATGGGGTCGATCAACGTTCATCAAGGACGCCGTAGATGCGGTGCTTATCCGCCAGGCTGCTGCGGAGCGCGGCATAAAGGTCTCTGATGAAGAGTTTCAGCAGGAGGCGGATAGTTTCCGAGCCGAGCGGGACCTTTACGATGTTGACACAACTGAGGCCTGGTTGGCTGAGAATTACCTTTCATACACGGAATGGGAGGCGCTACTTGAGGACGAGATGATTAGACGGAAGCTCCGTGACGCTCTAACTGCTGGTGGTGTCGAAAAACACTTTGTGGAACAACGTCTTTCTCTGGATGCCGCCGCAATCTCGCGGCTTGTATTAAAGGAAGAAGGGGTCGCCAGAGAACTCCGTGCGCAGATTGTTGAAGACGGCGCGGATTTTCATGCGCTGGCGCGCGAGTATTCAATTGATCCTGCAACTCGACCTGCCGGCGGTTACGCCGGCCGAATGCGCCGTTCTGAGATGGAAGCAGGCATGGAAGCGGCGATCTTCGGTGCGCAGCCGGGCAAGACTGTCGGCCCGATCAAGACCTACGACGGATGGGAGCTTGTGAAGGTCGAAGCGTTGCATCCTGCGATACTTGATGATGCAATGCGTGAAACTATCAAGTCAGAACTCTTTGGCGAATGGTTAAACAAACGACGCCTCAAGGCAAAGATTAGGATGCCCTTGCTTGAGCAGGAGGAGAACGAGGTCTTGCCGATGAAGAAGTCTCAACAGCCCTGAAGAATAACCTGTGCTGAATGAATAGAGGCGAAACAACTCTCTTTGGCACGCTGCTGTTATGCGCTGGTCTCGCGGCTGGCTGCGCCGCCGGCAGTCAAACCCGTGCGCCCGATAATCGGATCACAGCCACCGCAAGCCCAACAGTCGTTCACGTGTTTTCTGTTCAGCCGTCTCCTCATCTATCGGAAGGCGATCTGTTGATTCCCGCCGCGCTGTCCGTAGAGGACACGGCCATGGTGCTGTCGGAGCGCGAAGGGCGGATTGTCAATCTAGGCGGGCAAGAAGGGACGCGAGTAGCGAAGGGAGACATTCTCGCGCAATTCAACGATGACGATCAGCGCGGCCAACTCCGCCAGGCGGATATAGAGGTCAGTCGTTTGAAGGTGGAAGAGCAACAGTTTGAGGCTCTAGTTAAACTCAACCGCAGCGAATTAGATCGAGAAATGTTGCTTGCAAGCCAGGGCCTTTCCAGCCAGAGCGATGTTGAGCGCGCGAAATACAAGTTGGACCAATCAATTCACGAGTACGAAAAGACTCGATTGTCTACCCAGAGTGCACTGGCGCGAGTAGAAGCCGTTAAGCTGGAATTGCAAAAAAGCACCGTGCGCGCGCCGATAGCAGGTATTGTCACGCGCCGCTACATTGCGCTCGGCACAAATGTCGCGAGAAATGATAAACTCTACGAAGTCTCGAAGCTTTCGCCCCTCGAAATCAAATTCAGACTTCCGCAAACTGCAAGAGACACGCTCAGTCCCGGGCGGGTTCTTAACCTTTCTCCGGTCAATAGCGACACCATAATCGCCAGAGCCCGGATCCGCCGCATTGATCCAATTGCCGACCCGACGAGCAATACTTTCGGCTATGTAGCCGACATCATCGGCAGCGCAGGCCTGATGCCCGGATTGGCAGTTAACGTCCATCTTCCCCGCGCTCCTGGCGGAGTCAGTTTCTGGGTTCCACGAGCGGCCTTCAACGCCGGTGCGGATCTGCACAATGGTTCTTCGAATATGCTCTTCGTGATCGAAGGGGAAAAGGCGTCTTCCCGAACCGTAGTAGTCGCAGCACTTGAAGGCGATCAGGTCGAAGTTGTGGCCGGTCTTTTGAAAGATGACCGCGTGGTCCTGGCCCCGCCAGCCGGATTAAAAGACGGTGATCCGATTGAAGTCACGAGCGGTTAGGATCACAATCAAGCGAAGAACAGAAAGCGCCAGCCAAGCCAGCGCCCTCCAAAATTTATCGCAACTCTTTTTGGAGTGCGGCGGCCCGACGCCGCTTTGGCCTGACCTTGCCATCACTCATCTCACAAAGAAAGAAACCCGCACAGTAAGTTTTCCACATTCGGCCAACGCGCTGTCAGGCCTAGGCGAGGCGGCGCCCTCCAAATTTATCGCGCAACTCTTTTTGGAGTGCGGCGGCCCGACGCCGCTTTGGCCTGACCTTGCCATCGCTCATCTCACAAAGAAAGAAACCCGCACAGTAAGTTTTCCACATTCGGCCAACGCGCTGTCAGGCCTAGGCGAGGCAGCGCCCTCCAAATTTATCGCGCAACTCTTTTTGGAGTGCGGCGGCCCGACGCCGCTTTGGCCTGACCTTGCCATCGCTCATCTCAAAAAGAAACCGCACAGTAAGTTGAGCAGTTGTTTGTATCGTCTGCTGGGCCAACAATTCTTTTGAGGACTGAATTGGCCTCATTCGGGATGGACCATTTAGGCTCGTGCAAGTACGAGGATCCCGATGCGCACTTCTAACCCACCTTGCTCCTAATTCGCACCCTGAATTTGAGCAGATCTTGCTGTCAACCCCCGTCCAAACTTCAGTCAAATTCAAGTCAAACTGAACACTCGAGATGCCAATGAGACCGGTAATAAGTCAGGTATAACATTTGTCAACAATGTTGATTGACATCGCAAAATAACCTGTATATAAGCCTGATCAGCCCCCTCTTTGGCAGCAAGTTTTACAGAGAGCAAACCGCACCAACCTTCTAACCAACCGGTCCTTGACTGTCACAAGTTTTAAGCAGGAAGTTATCGTTAGCGATAAGGAGAAATCCGACATGGCCAATCACTCTCGTCGACTGTTTGATATTCGCGCCATTCATGGCTGTTTTCTGGCGCTGGCGCTGCTCCTACATGCGAGCATAGCTAGCTCCACCGCGCGTGCGAAGTCTTCTGATGTTCCCGCGGCTGGCTGCGCCGTAAGCGTTGGCTCGTTCCGGTCCTTCGACGTAGGGTTTAGCCCTGTTTCGGTGGCATCTGGAGACTTCAATGGCGATGGCCACAAAGATCTCGCAACGGCGAACTATGGTTCGAATGACATATCAATCCTCCTGGGCAACAACGACGGGTCGTTTCAATCACCGCTCAATTATGGCGCAGGAACTAATCCTACTTACCTCAGCACTGGAGACTTCAATGGTAATGGGACGACGGATCTGGCTGTGGCAAATGGAGGTACAAACGATGTATCAATCCTATTAGGAAACGGTGACGGCACTTTTCAAGCGGCGGTCAACTATGGTGTCGGGACTACCCCCCAGGCCTTTGCTATAGGAGATTTCAACCGCGATGGCCACCTGGATCTCGCGGTCACGAATATTGATTCCAACGACGTTTCAATCCTGCTGGGCAACGGCGACTCGACCTTCAACTCGGCCGTCAACTACGCGGCGGGGATCAATCCCACATCCGTCGCCACCGGAGACTACGATGGTGATGGCAACGCAGACCTCGCCGTAGCGAACTTTAGTTCCAACGATGTATCAATCCTGCTCAGCAAAGGCGACGGCACCTTCCAATCACCGGTCAAATACGACGTTAGCGGTGGTCCTGTTTCTGTCGTCGCGGGAGATTTCAACGGCAACGGCCAGACAGATCTCGCTGTGGTGAATACTTATTCCGAGGATGTATCAATCCTTCTAGGCAACGGCGATGGCACGTTCCAAGTGGCCGTCAACGTCGGTAGCTCCGGCAGCGCCCCTCGATCCCTTAGCGTGGGAGACTTCAATGGCAACGGCACAACAGATCTGGCAGTTGCAAATCTTGGCTCCGACGACGTATCAGTTCTGCTTGGCAAGGGCGACGGCACCTTTCAACCGGCTATCAAGTATGGGGTTGGGAGTGGTCCTATTTCTGTCACTGCGGGAGATTTCGACGGCAATGGCCACATAGATCTGGTCACGGCGAATGTAAATTTCAACGACATATCGATCCTGTTGGGAAACGGCGATGGCACATTCCCAGCGATTGGGCAATACGGAACGGGAAGTGGGCCCCGTTTCGCTACCGCAGGAGATTTCGATGGCGATAGCAAAACGGATCTTGCCGTCGCGAATTACTTTTCGGCAAACGTATCAATTCTGCGGGGCAATGGCGACGGAACGTTCCAGGCAGCTATCAATTTCTACACAGGTAGTGGTCCTAATTCCATTTCGGCTGGAGATTTCAATGGCGATAGCAAAACGGATCTTGCCGTCGCGAATTCCTTTTCTGCAAACGTATCAATTCTGCGGGGCAATGGCGACGGCACGTTCCAAGCAGCTATTAATTTCTACACAGGTAGTGGTCCTAATTCCATTTCGTCAGGAGATTTCAATGGCGACGGGCGTCTGGATCTCGTCACCGCGAATACAAATTCCAACGACGTGTCAGTCCTGTTGGGCAACGGCGACGGCACCTTCCAGGTAGCCGTTAACTACAGCAGCCCGATTAATCCTTACTCCGTTGTCACAGGTGATCTTAATGGTGACGGCCGCGCGGATCTTGCCGTGGCAAATATTAGTTCCAACGATGTTTCAATCCTGCGAGGCAACGGCGACGGCACCTTCCAAACGGCCATGAAGTACACTGCGGGAAGCTTTCCAATTGCCGTTTCCGCTGGAGATTTCAATGGCGACGGGGCGACAGATCTCGCTGTGGCGAATGGTGGTTCCGACCACTTATCAGTCCTCCGAGGCAACGGCGACGGCACGTTTCAGCCGGCAGTTAGCTACGGCGTGGGTAATAATCCTCAATCAGTAACGCTAGGAGACTTCAATGGTGACGGCAAGATTGATCTGAGCACGGCAAACTATAATTCGAACACCTTATCGATTCTGCTGGGCGAGGGTGACGGGACGTTTCACACAGCCGCAAACTACTACTCGGGAAATAATCCGTATTCCGTGGCCGCCGGCGATTTTAATGGCGACGGCATTTTGGACCTCGCGGTTCCGAATTTTGGTTATGACGTCGTATCAATCCTGATAAGTACCCGCCCTTGCGGGACAGATGGCGACGGCGACGGCATACCCGACGCTCTGGACAATTGTCCCTTCACACCCAATGCCGACCAATTAGATTCAGATGGAGACGGCGCTGGTGACGCCTGCGACACCGATGACGACAATGATGGGGTGCCCGACGCCTCAGATAATTGCCCTCTGACCGCGAATCCAAGCCAGACCGATACAGACGGCGATCACATCGGCGATGTTTGCGACCCGGACGACGACAACGACGGCGTGCTCGATAGCGCAGATAATTGTTCGCTGATTTCAAACCCGAGTCAGGCGGATAACGATCACGACGGCATCGGCGATGCATGCGACCCCGATGACGATAACGACGGTACTCCCGACGTTGCAGATAATTGCGCGTTCATCGCAAATCCGGATCAACTCGATACTGATTACGATGGTCTTGGCAACGCTTGCGACCCGGATGATGACAATGACGGCGTACCAGACGCGGCGGACAACTGTCCACTCATCTCGAATACGAATCAGGCGGACAACGACCATGATGGACTAGGGGACTCATGCGATCCAGATGATGACAATGATGGCGTGCCCGACAATGTCGACAACTGCCCTCTTGTTGCAAATCCGGACCAGGCGGATGCGGACGGCGATCAGGTCGGGGACGTATGTGATCCGACCCCTGGTGACAACCAAATCCAAATTGTCTTCTCCAGCGATCGCGATGGCAACTTCGAGATTTACGGCATGAAAGCGGACGGCACAGGAGTAGTAAGGCTAACAAACAACGGTGCGAGCGACCTGGATCCGGCCTTGTCTCCGGACAAGACCAGGATTGTCTTCGTTAGTAACCGTGATGGCAACTTGCAGATCTACTCGATGAACGCAAACGGGACTGGAGTTACGAGGCTGACTAACCACCCGGAGCTGGATGGCTTCCCGACGTGGTCACCGGACGGTCAGAAGATTGCATTTATGAGTACTCGCGCGGGCGACGCTGATATCTACGTCATGAATGCGAATGGCAGCGGCCTGACGCAACTAACTAACAATCCGAAGATGGATACAAACCCCGCATGGTCTCCTGATGGAACGAAGATAGCATTCACGAGCGCTCGTGAGGGCAACAACTTCAAGATTTACTCGATGAACGCCAATGGTACAAGAATCACGAGGCTAACTAACCATGGTGAGGAAGATGATTTTCCGACGTGGTCGCCGAATGGCGAGCAGATCGCTTTCATGAGCACCCGCTCCGGCAACGCTGAGATCTACGTCATGAATGCGGATGGTACCGGGCTGACGAGGCTAACGTCTAACCAGGCCATCGACACTGAGCCGGTCTGGGGTGCAAATGGAAAGATAGCATTCAGTTCAAATCGCGAGGGCAACTTCGAGATCTTCTGCATGAATGCGAACGGAACAGAACTCACGAGATTGACTAACAACTCAGGCTTTGACATCTCGCCGCACTGGTAGACATGGGTTCCCGTGTGCTCTGTGTCTCGGTGGTTGATTTTATTGCAGGAGATTTAACGAGGAGAATCTACTGTGCCAAGACTTTCGCTGGCGACCCAAATTGCAGTTGATAATCCGTGACGTTTTGGCAGGGCTTCAGATCGGTTTCAATCTTTGCGGTTTCGGCTTCCTGGCGCAGTCTCGCTCGAGCGTCCGATTCGTCGGGCAGCCGGAGCTTTGACAAAATATTTGATTCGGTTACAAGCGCTGGTTTTGCTAAGACCCAGTAGCGTCCAGGCGGTAGATTATTCAGCGCAAAGGTTCCGTCCGGAGCAACTTGCGACGCAAAGAAACGCAATATGTCTTCAGCCTTTTCGGACTCTGCCGGAACTAAATAGATGAACATCCTCGGCAGCAGCATTTGTCCGTCGGGCATTTTGATCTGACCATGAAACGAGGCTGCCCCTTCGGCGAGTGTAATGGTGAGGCCCGGAATTCGCTCACCAGATTTCACGGTCGTCCAGTTTCGCGCCGCGTCAACTGATCGGTTTGCCGGAATGTTTTTTCCGGCGGATGCTACCGAAGGTAACGAGATCGACCGGAGATACCAGTACTTTGCAAAGACGCGAGTGTTGAAACGGTACTGACCGGGTACCAGATTGCGCAGTGTGAAATCGCCCTGTTTGTCTGGGAGTGTTGGTGTTCCGAACGACCAAAAGAATTGCGGTTGATCTTTCGCCGCATTCTTCTCATTGTGCCATGGCGTGACGACTGTCTCCGCAAACACTGGTCGGCGTTTTCCCTTGCACTCAGGCACTTTTGATTCCTCTAATGCCACATGCCCACTGATTGAGCCAAGCGGTTTCGTAATCAACTCTATACCAGTTAGGTCCGCGCCTCTGACTTTGATTCGTCGGGGCTCAGAGACGGAAGCCGCTCCTCCGGGCACAAATGATTGAGCGGTCAAATCGTAGTCGCCGTCGGCGATGCCATAGAAAGCAAAACCCCGAGCTCCCGGAGGTTGAAATACCGAAACACCAGTCTGGCTTGCTCCGTTGAAAATGGAACTCAATACGACAGTCACTCCGGATTCAGCACCAGCCACCGCTCCGCTCGCGGTCCCGCTCACGCTGTGGCCCAATTCTCCCCGATAGCGAATATCTATGTTGTTGGTTTCTTCACCGGGATGCACGTTGATTTCCGTGGCGGTGTCGCGCGATGAAGAAGGTGCAAATGTGGGTACGTCTGAATCATAAGGGCCTTCATTGAAATTCGAATAATTACCATTGCCGCCAGCCGAGATGATGTAAGTTCCCGGTGGTAAGCCATAGATTCTGTAAATCCCACGATCATCAGTCGTTCCTTCTCTGAACGGCATTGCATAACGCGACGGTTGATTATTGCCGTCACGAATCATAAATGCACGCACACGCACGACAACGACAGGCTCTCCCGTAGATGTTGTTACGGTGCCGGTAATCACTCCCCCTTTGATTAACTCGATCTTCACCGAATCGCCAACTCGGAAGTACGTTGGTTGAGTGCTGTCCGGATCGCGCGGCGCCGCAGTATAAGCGGGGACTGAAGCAGAAACTAAGTAGGCCGCGGGATCCAAACCGCTGACCTGAAAACCTCCTTCTTCGTCGGAGGCCGTGCTACGGCCTGGTCCGGTCGAACCAAAGGCGCGAATAAAAACTAATGCGTTGGCCAGGGGCTGACCGCTTTCATTGACAATTCTTCCGCTGATTGTGCCAGTCTTCGTTTCTTGAGTGTTCTCATCCGTGGAGGACTGCTGAGCGCTCGAGGCGGAGCAAAAGAAAACAACAACGACCGCAATCTTGAACACTGATCCTCTATTAATTGTGATTGGAATTCCCATTACCGAACCCCTAAATAAAATACTAAATTCTAAATTCTAAATTTTAAGGCGTAATTGCACCCGGGTTCGGATCAACAACAACAGTGATGGTGACGTCAGTAACTGCACCATCAGCCACGCTCACTTGCTGCTTCGCGCGAGGTTGTGTTCTTCTGCTCGCTCCTGGAAGGAAGACTTCAGTCTCAAAGTCGTAGAGTCCACCCGGAATTCCCTCGATGATAAAATGACCGCGTGAGTCTACCTGAGGCGATTGAATGTTCGGTCTCGACTCGCCCGCCTTGGTCACACGAACAAGAATGTGAGCACCCTCCGGCAACATGCCATTATCTAATCTCACTACGCCACGAACCGTTGAGCTTCCATAACTAACTATTACGCGAACGCCCGTAATCCGATCTCCGTTCTTCACCTCGATGCTTCGACCTTCGACGACGCCGTCTCGTTCGATACGCGCGACGGTAAATCCCTTCATCAGCGTGCGATCCCGCGCGCCCAGCGAAATATACAAGGGGCCGGGCTCCAGGCCATTCAGCGTGAAACTCGCGTCAGAATTAATCGTAGATGAATGTCCCATGTTCATCCCCTCGACCGAACGTTGAACGAAGCCGTGAATAGTAAGCTGCATAAGTTTGGCAAAGACAGCCTTGTCTTCCGTATTTTCAAGCACGATACTGCCCGTCAAACTTGCGCCTTTCAAAGTCTTCATTACCAACCCGCTCACGGACTGGTCGATTACTTCAAAGCTGACGGCATCAGAACGCAGCTCGCTGCCTTGCTCAGGGATTAGGAATACGGCGTACTTTCCCGGTAGTAGATTCTCTAATCTGAATTCGCCCTGGCTGTTTGATACTGTTAACGAACTGATGGAAGAGGTGCGCCCTTGGTTTATTAGCTGCAGACTAAAACGAGCGCCCCCTATGGGCTGGCCATTTTCACCATCGACGACACGCCCACTGGCCCAGAAGGTTTGCGCTGCGCGTTCAAGCGAAATGTCGATGTTTGAAGTTTCGCTTCCCTCGGATACTTCAATGACGGTGGCTTTTGAAGGATCAGAAACATTCGGATAGAAGATCTGCTTATACGAAGCGCGTCCCCTGGCACTCATGTAGAAGTTGTCGTTATCCTGTCCCGCAGCGACGTTATAGCGCCCGGGAGGGATGCCGAACATGCGATAGATTCCCCGATCGTCCGTCTCCATTCCGAGAGGATAGATAGGACCCCTCTGGTTGGATCGTAAATCCGGCATGGCCAGGCTGACGCGTTGTGCGACAACCGGCCGGCCCTCAGCATCTGTCACCTTCCCGGTAATCACTCCTCCTCGAACAAGCGCAAAGTCAATGCCTTCGACGGTCTCGCCTTCGCTGAGTACGACGGTTTCATTTCTTGAGTTGTTTGAGGCGGAGACAACAAAGGCCGCGGCCTTGGGTGCAACCATGTATGTGCCTGCCGGCACGTTGGTTATGCGGTAGTTACCTTCTTGATCAGTAGTGGCTTTGAACGACGACTCGAAGGGCGTACCCGGATCGCTAAGGCGCAGGCTGACAAAGATCCCCGGTGCAGGCTTGCCTTTGATGGTTACTTTGCCTGCGACCACTCCTCTCTTTTGCGTCTTTACCGGTGTCTGCGCGCGAACACACAGTGCTGCACTACATAAAACGAGCGCCGAAGCTATTGCCCAATGAGTGAGAGAAGTCTTCGACATTGCTCTCCGTTGCATGCTAAAAAGCTGTACTTGCTGAGCACGAGGTGGGCCTATAATAGCTCGAAAGAATCTCTTTTCACAGTTCGGCCGCAACCAGGTTAGTTCCACGCAAAGACGCAAGGGAGCAAAGACGCAAAGAAGAATGCGTACCAGACCTTTGCGTCTTTGCTCCCTTGCGTCTTTGCGTGAAATTCTGGAGTTACTTCGGTGTGGTTCCCTGCGGACAAGCCCAGAGCTCCACACTCAAGTTTGGCCGAGATGGACCAATCCTGGTTATGACTCGGCGCGGGTCCAACCCTCGCGAATTAACCAGGTAATCCATAATGCGCCGGGAACGGGTCTGTAGTTCTCCGGTTCCCCGTTGTGCGGGATGGATGATGACATATGCGTTCGAAGTCGGATCGTTTTGCAGCTCGATCGCAAAATTATCCAACCGCGCTTTTTCGTCGTTTCGTGTGATGTCGGGAAACTCATCGAACCTGCGACAGGTCTGCGTTACGGGGAAGTGTACTGGGCAGCTTGCAGAACAATCTGAATTGTATCCGCCCATCGATAGGGTTGCTGTGAGAGCCTGTCCGGCGAGTCCAGTTGTATCGACCCTTATTAAATTGGTTCCCTGCCCTTCAATGATTCGGCCAGCCGATACGGTCCAATTGTATACAGGTGAGATATTACTTAACGGTCCACTGAGTACTGCGCTGAAAGTCACTGGCTGATCAACCCCAACTTTGTCAGGACAGCTAATCGAAACCGTTGGGCAAACGGGAATTGCCGGGCACTCCACCAAAACTGCTGTCGAGGAGAAAGCCTGACATTCCCTGGCGCCGCTGCCGGTTTCAATTTCGAGGAAAGCGCGGTAGTAGCCCGGCTTAGCTCTTCCGATGTTCCACGTCACTACCGGTCCTTCACCCTCTATTAGGCCCACCTCACTGGTCCAACGGTACCGAATCGGATTTCCATCGGGCGAGACGGCTCGAGCATTGAGGTGAACAGAACCTCCGTTCCCTTCACTTTCACAGGCATGAATCACCGATTCATCGGCTGAAAGACTTATTGTTGGTGGGTTGTAGACGAAGGTCGCCGGGGTTGTCTTCTGCGCAGACACTTTTGAGAAGGTTGCGCTACTCAATAAGACGGCCACGAAGATCGCCATTCCAATGTGTGGACGTTTGAAGAATTGCATTTCGTTCAGTTGAACCTCGTTACCTCGACGGGCGTGCTTGAGGAGGTGTAGCGCCTTGTGGAACGATCCAAATCTCGACACGATCTTCGTCGCTAATACCTCCGTTTATCACAACTATGCGCGACGGGTCTATCCCACGCTGGGTGACCAGGTAGTCCCGCGCGCGATCAAGAAGCCGCTGAGCCTGTCCCGCGCGACGGGCACGTCCGCCATAGGCAATCAGATACGTAGTGCTTGACGGATCGTTTTGCAGCTCGATGGCTGCGTTATCGAGACGGGCCTTTTGATCGTCATAAGAGCAACTGGAGCAAACATCAAACTCTTTAGCTACTCGTTCTACACGTTTTTCTTGCGGAGGTATGAAACTCGACGCTTGAGCAGTCTGCCGACAGCTCAGGTTTCCGGAACCATCATCAACTACCACGGTCGCGGTGATGCGCTGGCCTGCTAATCCAGTTGAGTCGACCTCAATTTTCGGAGTGCCGGAACCGCTAAGTATTCTCGCCCCTGCCGGAGTTACGGTCCACGTATAGATGAGTGGGGACGAGCCGGCGTAGGGCGCCTGTGCGCTGTAGGTGATTACTTCTCCTTCGCTTAGTTGTGATGGAGCGGAGAGTCGCACCGGAAAGGGACATGGAGATATTACAGCACGAGGAGTTGGTCTGTAATCGAGCGAGACACACTTGATACGACCGGCAGGAAGATCAATCTCCCTTCTCCATTTTTGACCATCCGGCAGCGTGACAACGATTAGGTGCGAGCCAGGCTCCAGGTGTTCGATTGTCGTATAGTCCGCGGTGGTAACGTATGGTTTCCCGTCAACCTCCATTGGAAGATCAGCGGGGTTCGACCGAATCTTGATCGTGCCGTAGCTTGGAGCTTTTCTCTTCTTCGCGTAGGCCGTTGAAGAGTCATGAGCCACACCGAAGACAAGGGCAAGCAACGCGGCAAAAGCAAACCTGCCATAGACCAAGCCTCTATTCCGCTGAACTTTTGACCTAAACATTATTAGTGAGCTCGCCTTTTTCTCTACAAACAGTTTTGTACCGTCGTCTCAATCGCGCTCCCAACACGACCAAACCCGTACCAAAAAGTAATAACGAAGCTGGCTCAGGAGTTTGTGAAACCGTAGGAGGTACCGGCGGCGGTATGATCACTGGCGGACTCCCAATGGGCGTAGTTGACGTGTCGCCGCCATGAATAAAGAAGAGTGGGATGCCGGCAAGAAACAACAGGGGCCATTTAGGAAATCCCGCGGCCGCTATCGGAATTTCGCCGCAATCGCAAATTGTGCCTCGTATCTCACCCTGATCTACAGTTATTACACCGGGTTTTTGGTCCTGTGCCTCGATGGCCAGCGCTGACACCAGGATTCCTGAACCGGCATTTACGGGAGGATCGCTCAAGCCTTCTCTTGCCGTGGCTCGCGCGTCTTCATTCGGTCCTCTTAACCTGTAAACGAGACTGCCGGACTCATGGTCCAAGGAGCGAAGCCTTAGTTCAACCGGCTTCTGATGGCTACTTAGCACCTGTATGACGTCGCTAAGCACGACCGGGCCTGCATGCACGGGCCTTCCGATCAACAGGACTAAACCTAAGATCACAGAAGTGACGCTGAAAGCTCGATTCCTTATTCGTCCCAAACTGTCTCCTTAACCGAATACGATAGCTTCAAACCGACTATGATAGTTTTAGAAGACACCTAATAGATTCCCTTCTGCAGAGAAGCAGTCTGATAGCTAGCGTTAAACGCTGGTTTATCATCCCTGCTTAATTGGAAACACTCTGGGACCGAACGGATGTACGTGGTGACCCAAATGCCCGGCTAATTGGTAGGCGAGCAGGAGGTGTGACTTTCACTGCAGCTGACGATCAGCGGTCTGACAATTCGAGTTGGACCACGTTGGCCCGGCAGTAGTAACGCAAGCTGTTAGCTTGCGTCTGGAGTTTGGCCATTTCCGCACACAAGAGTTTGAAACATTTTTCCTCTGGACAAATCGCTTCGTTTTAGGTAAGGTACCTATAGACCAATAGTTTTGGTCTTTAAGGAGGTACCATGCCAATTACTATTGGCGGCTCGATTTCCTTCTGTGGGCAGCGACTCTCCGCCGATGAGCTGCAGCTGATTCGCCAACTTGTTCACGACTTTACTTCTCTTTCCATCAGCCAATTGGCTAGCACTGTCTGCGAGCTCCTCGATTGGCGCAGACCTAATGGTGCTCTCAAGACCCGAGAATGCTTCTCTTTTCTTCAAGAACTAGGCAAGCGAGGTTGGCTTGACCCCTTGCCCCCGTTGCGGGCCACGGCACCGAGAGGGGCTCGTTCTGTCTCGGTTGAGCAGTGCAGCGATCCGCAACCGCAGTTCTCTGGTCCGCTCGCGGCAGTCCGCCCGCTCCAGCTGCAGCTGCTCAATGATAAAGCTGAGCGCAGGCTCTTTCAGCAATACCTCCACCGCTATCACTATCTCGGCTACCGCATCCCGGTCGGCGCCCAATTGCGCTACTTTGTTAGCTGCCGCCAAGGTCGCATCCTCGCCTGCCTGCTCTTCACTAGCGCCGCCTGGAGGATGGCCCCGCGCGATGCTTGGATCGGCTGGGACGATCAAACCCGCCGCGCCAACCTCTCACTGGTTGTCAACCAGAGCCGTTTCCTCATTCTCCCCTGGATTCAGATCTCATCTCTGGCCAGCCACATTCTTGCCCTCTCGGCCCGCCAACTGGTCCACGATTGGCAAGCTCATTACCTCCTCCGACCCCTGCTGCTGGAAACCCTTGTCGACCCTACTCGCTTCGCTGGCACCTGCTATCGGGCGGCCAACTGGATTGCCGTCGGGACCACTCAGGGCCGCGGTCGTATGGATCACCAGGCTCAAGCCCAACATTCTCGCAAGCTGATTTTCCTCTATCCACTAGCGCCACAGGCCCAACGCTGGTTAGCTCAGCCTCAGAAAGGAACGCCCCATGGATTTACTGCAAACCTTTGAAGACCTACTGGAAATGTGGTCAGATATCTTCCCCCAGCGTCGCACTTTCCTCCGCGCCCGCCGTTTGCTCTTTGGCCTCTTCGCTTGTCTCCGCTCCCATCTGACCAGCAATGCCATCTGCGCCGTAGGCCGCCAGTTCCTTGACTGGAGCGCCGACTATCGGCTGCTTTCGCGCAGCCCCTGGCAGCCTCATCAGCTCTTCGACCCGATCTTTGTTCGCATCCGCCCGCTCTTACCGCCTCAACCCGCTCCCCTCCTGGTGGCCCTTGATGATACCGCCTGCAAAAAGTCGGGCAGAAAGATTCCCGGGGTCAGCACCTTGCGAGATCCTCAATCGCCTCCCTTCCACGTCAACTTCATCCGCGGACTGCGTTTCCTCCAAGCCTCGCTTTTGCTGAGCCCGCAAACTGCCGGCCCAGCCCGCGCTCTGCCAGTTCGCTTCGAGCCGGCTCCCCTGCCAGCCAAGCCAAAAAAAACGCTACCGAGCAAGAGCAGCAACTCTACCGCCAGCAGAAGAAGGCTTGCTGCCTCAGCAATGTGGGAGTCAAGGTCCTGCTTTCCCTGCGTCACTGCCTCGATCAATATGCCCACACTAAGGACCGACAAATGCTCGCCTTGGTAGACGGCTCATATACCAATCGCACCGTGCTCACTCAGCTTCCTGAGCGCACTACTCTAATCGGCCGCATTCGCAAGGACGCCAAGCTCCTTCATCCGCTGCCCGCCCACAGCCTTGGCCCACGGCGCTACGGCCCTGCTGCCTCAACCCCTGAGCAAGTGCTCCACGATGAAACCATCTCCACACAAACCATCAACTGTTTCATCGCCGGCAAGCTCCGAGAGGTCACCGTCAAATCTGTTGCTCCTCTCTTCTGGCGCAAAGCCGGACCGGCTCGCTCTTTACGTCTGCTGGTCATTAAACCGCTCGGCTATCGACTCACCAAGGGCTCGAAGTTGTTGTACCGCCAGCCGGCCTTCTTAATCTGCACCGATATCGCTCTGCCGCTGCAGACTCTGGTCCAGGCTTACGTCTACCGCTGGGAGATCGAATGTAACCACCGCGACGAAAAATCATTTATCGGCGTAGCCGAGGGCCAGGTTCGTTCCCCTCAGGCAGTCTGGCGGCTGCCGCAACTGCAAGTCGCAGGCTACAGCTTGCTGCTGCTGGCGGCCTTGCTCACCTACGGGTTTGCCCGTAGTGATCAGTTTCTCCCCTTGCCCAAATGGAGACGAAGCAAACCCATCCGTCCCTCGGTACTCGACCTTTTGAATCTTCTGCGTTCTTCCCTCTTTGCTCGAGCCTCGCACTCGCTCATTGAACCCAACCACTTCCTATCTCCACCTCAACCGCACACGAAGTACGTGGTGACCCAAATGCCCGGCTAATTGGTAGGCGAGCAGGAGGTGTGACTTTCACTGCAGCTGACGATCAGCGGTCTGACAATTCGAGTTGGACCACGTTGGCCCGGCAGTAGTAACGCAAGCTGTTAGCTTGCGTCGTTCGCAGGAAACGAGCGACCGTCTTTCTGAGATCACCAGACTTATGACGCCGCCAACAGTTTCGACAATCGAATCTGCTGAAGTTGAGCTCAGTTTACAATTACCGTTGACCTCACGCAGCAGATAATGTTAATTGCTTGCGACGCTCAACCACGCTAATCAGTGACAATGTGGCAAACCTACGACATCATCTTCAAAGCTCCGAAGTCTGATGACCAGGTAGAGTGATCGAGCGCACAGATCTCTGTGCTCCAAAACGGAGTATTGATTCAAGATTACGGAGGTTTAGAGTTCAACCTTTAGGTTTCTGTTTCCCGGCCGCAAACTAAAGTTTGAACTCTAAACTTTCCGACGTCTGCACGGAGGAGGCCGTCCTGTCACGTTTCCCGGTAGTTCTACTGCTGATCCTGGCTTTCTTGATTATGTCGCCTCCTTCTGGAACCAACTCTTCACCGAGGTCTTCTCCCCCACGGGATCCTGCTCGTGGTCAACAAGGGCGAGCAAACGCTTGGCATTATCGATCCTGAATCTGCCAACAACTGGCCACGGTGCCAGAGGGCGGCATCACCGGGCACGAGGTGGCAGCGTCACCTGACGGCAAGCTCGCGTATGTTCCGATCTATGGGAACTCCGGCGTCGGTAGACCAGGCACCGACGGCCGCAGCATAGTGGTGATCGATAGCTGACGGTCTGGCCTGGGCCACTTCCAGATAGATAAGAGCATTCCTCTAACGTTCATTTTACTGGCGGCGGAGCTGTGGATGAGGGCACGGGGGTTCCATCGACAGTGTTAGGTTCCATCAGTTCGATTCGAGTACCGTCAGGATCGAAAAGGTTCGCTTGTCTCTTGCCATTCTTCCCGACTTTTACTTCGATAGGCCTGGTGTAGTTTGGACGTGCCGGACGCCCTTCAAGGATTCTGACGGCCTTATTAATATCAGGAGTTATCAAACAGATATGATTCTTCACTCCCATCTGTTCGACATCTTGAGGAGTGGAGTAAAGCATGAACTCGAGATAATCGTCGCCATTCGGGACTCGCATATTGACCCAACTCAGTTCTTTGCCGGATGAACTGCCCCTCCAGAACTCCTGGAACCCAAGAATATCTCGATAGAATTTCATGGCCGGCTCGAGTGCCCCGACCAGCACGCCAACGTGGGCGAGGTGCGTAGAAATGCGCGTGTCGGGAATGAATTTTCCTTTTTCGCGCCTGGTCCAACTGTCAGGTTCGTACTGAACGATTTCTACCGTGTGACCGTCAGGGTCGACTATGTTGAAATTGGAATTCCCAATCTGGCCCTTTCCGACTTTGTCAGGCACCTTCACACCACTGGACGCCAGGTAATCGCGCATCTTCTGGGCCGAGTCAGTGAAAAAAGAGATGTGATTAAGATGTCCATCTTGTCTGGGGTTCTCCGCAAACAGTTCAAGATATTGTTCGTCGTTAATTTTTATGAAAGCTATTCGGTCGGTGCCGTCATTCCGCTTCAACACATATGGTTCTTCGTATCCGAGGAAGTCTCTATAAAAAGCGCGCGACTTCTGTAGATCGTTGACGTAAACGGCCATGTGGGCCACGCCCAGAATCCGAGGACGGACTTCTTTAACAACGGCCCCTGAGTTGGCAAAGAAAACGGCTAGCAAAAGGAAACCTGGAAGTGGCTTCATACAATTGGTCCCTGCACATAAGTTCATTTGTAAAAAAACCCGTTGTTCCTGAACCGCTCTATCCCAGGCGATCGATCCGTTTTTTTTCGATCGCATGTTGGGCTTGCTCGCCGCAAGCTCTTACCAACCCTCGGAGATCGGCAAAGCGAGTGTCCTTCGTCAGACCCTTTCGATAGCGGAAATAGATCTGCTGGACAATAACGGCGATTTTGAGCAGACCATAAGAGTAGTAGAAAACTGCGTTCGCGAGATCATGTCCAGTTAGTTTGGCGTAATATTCAACCACCTGCGAACGGGTAAAACTCCCGGGCAGCATCGTCAAACCAAAGCCGTATCGCTGCCACTCTTCAGTATCATCCGCATCGACCCAGTACCCGAGAGTTGTTCCGAAGTCCATTAAGGGATCCCCGATGGTTGCCATTTCCCAATCAAGTATCGCACGCACCTGCGACAGATCGTCGCGTGCGAGCACAACGTTGTCATACTTATAGTCGTTATGAATCAAAGCGCTCCGGGCTGAGTCCCATGGTATGTGTTCAACGAGCCAGGAAGACAACCGTTCGACCGCGGGAACATCATCCGTGCGAGCGTTGTAATATCTCTTAGTCCATCCCTCGATCTGCCTGGAAACATAACCCTCCGGCTGGCCCAGGTCTCCCAGACCTGCTGACTTATAATCCACCTGGTGAATCTCGACTAGATTTTGGATGAACGTCTCAGAGAGACGCTCCATTAACTCAGGTGAGAGGTCCAAACCCTTGGGCGGACGCGAGCGTAAAATGACGCCATTAACGCGCTCCATCACATAGAAAGGACAGCCGAGTACCGATTCATCCTGGCAGAAAACAAGCGGACGAGGAACTTTGTAGTAAACGGGATAGAGGTGCGAAAGGATTCGATACTCACGGCCCATGTCATGTGCCGTCTTGATCTTTGCACCCACGGGTGGCCTGCGCAGAACAAGCTCTCGATTGCCGCTGCGCAAGAGATACGTAAGATTGGAGAACCCGGCAGGAAACTGTTCGACACTAAGCGGACCTTCGATTTCCGGCAGTTGCTGTTGCAGGTACGCGAGAAGCCGAGCGTTGTCGAGTTCCTCACCTTCACGGACGGCCCGGGATTTGTCAGTGAGATCGTTCTGCATCGTTGGCTTCATTGCTATATCCACAGATTTCGCAGATTACACAGATTAAACAAGAATGACGTGTGAGCTGGTTTCGCTGCCGTTGAGTGGCAATCCACTTGGCTGTTTTTGTTTCTTGTTCTTCTCGCGGCTAGTTCATCAAATGACGAATGAAAAATGTCAAATGGAGAATGGAAAATGATCTTTGTTGTCCGCGACTCAGCTACACGTCAACGCCGTGCTACACGTCAACGCCGTACTTCCTGAGCACGCTCCTCGCAACCACCGTCTTGTGCACCTCATCAGGCCCATCGTAAATCCGCGCCGCCCGCTCGTGTCGATACCAGTATGACAGTAGCGTGGCGTCGGTCAGTCCGCGCGCGCCGTGCACTTGTATAGCGCGGTCCAGGACTTTTTGCATAATACCCGCTACGAAAAACTTTATCAGCGAGATGTCCTCGCGTACCACTGCGGCACCCTGTTCGTCAATCTTGCGAGCCGTTTGCAGCACGAGTAAGCGCGCCGCGCTGATCTCGGCACGACTCTCGGCTATCCACTCCTGAACGTTCTGTCGACTGCCGAGCAACACCCCGGGAGATAGCTCTCTATGCGCCGCGTAATCGCACATCAAATCAAAAGCGCGCTCGCAGATACCGATCCAGCGCATACAGTGATGAATGCGTCCCGGGCCGAGACGTTCCTGTGCAATAGTGAATCCCTCCCCTTCTCTCCCCAGTAAATTGCTTTGCGGTACTCGGCAGTTTTCATAGCGGACTTCAGCATGGCTCGCGTAGTCGCTCCCCTCATCACCCATGACGTTGATGTTTCGCACAATATGGAAGCCCGGTGTCATGGTCGGAACGATAATCTGGCTTGCTCTTTTGTATGGACTTGATGCTGCCGGATTGGTTATCGCCATGACGATCGCAAAACTTGCGCCTTCCGCCGACGAAGTGAACCACTTGTGACCATTAATGACGTAGTCGCTGCCATCTTTCGTCGCGCTGGTACTCATCCAGGTAGGATTTGAACCGGGATGCTCAGGCTCAGTCATCGAGAAGCAACTTCGTACATCACCGCGAACAAGGGACTCGAGGTAAACTTGCCTCTGTTCCGCTGTGCCATGGGCCATCAGTATCTCTGTGTTTCCGATGTCCGGAGCCTGACAGTTAAACAGATAGTGGCCGATTGGTGTGCGACCGAGTTCCTCGCTGACATGGGCAAACTCGGATAGCTTCAGACCCAAGCCTCCATATTCCTCAGGCAGGTGAGGTGTCCAAAGCCCTAACACTTTTACCTGTTCTCGCTTTGCATTAAGTTCGGGTACGAGATCACGAAACGGACGGCGCAAAAAGTCCTGTTCGAGTGGATACACTTCCGCGCGAAGAAACGTTTGAATTTTCGACAGCAGCGAGTGAAAGTCTTCTTTGGAGAAATCTGTCATGAAGATACTCGTTACCTGGTTTCCGGTTTCCTGAAAA
>WNGF01002074.1_pt1 | contig 28637 bp, 24 predicted proteins | sample 5400641 | NCBI WGS metagenome assembly WNGF01 (sample SAMN13153371, study PRJNA577476) | soil metagenome | isolation source: 80 cm soil or saprolite under grassland replicate 2 | place: USA:California | collected 2016-06-15 | reverse complement strand
ACGCGGCAGTTCGGCACGACCATCCTGACCGGCCGGCCGATCCTGCCCGACATCAAGCGTGTGCTGGCCAACACGATGCAGCTCGTGATCGCGGCGCAGCTCCTGACGCTCTTCTTAGCCATCTGCGTCGGCGTCTTCTCGGCGATCCGCCAGTATTCGGCCTTCGATTATTCCGCGACGGCCTTAAGCTTCTTAGGCCTGGCCATCCCGACCTTCTGGCTTGGCCTGATCCTGCAGATCGTCTTCGTGAACGTGTACTTGAAGTGGAACGTGCGGATCTTCTATGTCGGCGGCCTGAGCTCGATCGACCCGGGCCACGGTCTCCACTTCTTCATCGACCGCGTTCAGCACCTCGTGCTCCCGGTGATAACGCTCGCGACCATCGCCGTCGCCGGGTACAGCCGTTTCATGCGCGCCTCGATGCTCGAGGTGATCAACGCCGACTACGTCCGCACCGCGCGGGCCAAGGGCCTCGTCGAGCGGCGCGTGATCCTGAAACACGCCTTCCGGAACGCGCTGATTCCGTTGATGACCCTCGCGGCGATCGATTTTGGCACCCTGTTCGGCGGGGCCGTCATCACGGAGACGGTCTTCGGCCTGGACGGGATGGGCCTCTACTTCATCAACTCCCTGAGCACCGGCGAGACCTACAACATCATGGCCTGGCTCATGATCACTGCGACGATGGTCGTCGCCTTCAACCTGCTAGCCGACATTACGCTTGGCTTCCTGGACCCGAGGATCCGCCTTGAGTGAGCAGAGCAGCAAGCCCCCGGTACCGGACCAGTCGCTGACGACCGTCGAGCTGGACGGAATCTACCCGGCCCAGGCCGAGCCCAGGGCGGATCCGGGCACCCCGACTGACTTCGCGCTCGGGATGAATTCCACTGCGCTCGCCTACGAGACCGGGCTGGAGCTGAAAGCACGGAGCCAGTGGGCGTACGTCCGCAGGCGCTTCCTGCGGCATCGCCTGGCCATGGGGAGCCTCGTCGTGCTGGTTGCGGTGATCCTCGCGAGCGTGCTCGCGAGCCGGCTGACCTCCTATGAGTACACCGAGATCGACTTCAAGAACATCCTCAAAGGCCCGACGACGCACGATCGCCACATCTTCGGCACCGACTTTCTCGGCCGCGACTACTTCACGCGCGTGCTCTACGGCATTCGGACGTCGATCCGGGTCGCCCTGCTCGTCGCACTTCTTTCGACCTGTCTCGGCACGGCCGTCGGAGCGCTCTCAGGCTACTTCGGGGGCTGGATCGACAACCTGCTGATGCGGTTCACCGATCTCGTGCTGACGCTGCCGCTGCTCGCCGTCCTGCTGGTCGCGGCCAACAAGTTCGGGGGCGGGAATCAGTACCGTGTGGCCATCATTCTGGCGCTGCTCTTCTGGACCGGTATCGCGCGCGTCGTCCGCGGCGTTTTCCTCTCGCTCCGTGAAAAGGAATACGTGGAGGCGGCCAAGGCTGCGGGTGCCGGTGATCTCCGCATCATGTTCAGACACATCCTTCCGAACGCGATGGGGCCGATCATCGTCAACATGACGCTGACCGTCGCCGGGGCGATTCTGATCGAGGCGGCCCTCTCGTTCCTCGGCTTCGGGATCAAGCCGCCGACGCCGGCGCTGGGCCAGCTCATCTCCGACGGGCAGAACGAGATGCAGACCTCCTGGTGGCTGGTGGTCTTCCCCGGGATCGCGATCATGGTCCTCGTGCTTTGCATCAACTTCATCGGGGACGGCCTGCGCGACGCACTCGATCCCACGCAACGCAGGATCCGCGCGTAGTGAGCGTCACTGCGGAAACGCCCGCCGCACGCCGGCCGATGGGGGATCCCGTGCTTTCGATCCGGGATCTCGCCGTTCAGTTCACGACCGACGACGGCATCGTCAAGGCCGTGGACGGCGTCACGTACGACGTCTACCCGGGCGAGACGCTCGGGATCGTCGGTGAGTCGGGCTCGGGCAAGAGCGTCAGCACGATGTCGCTTCTCGGGCTGATTCCGCAGCCGCCAGGCAAGATCGTCAGCGGCGAGGCGATGTTCAAGGGACGCGACCTGCTCAAACTGTCGAAGCGGGCGATCCGCCGGGTGCGCGGCAACGACATAGCGATCATCTTCCAGGATCCGATGACCTCGCTCAATCCCGTCTTGAAGATCGGCTATCAGCTCGGCGAGGCGATCAACGCCCACCATCCCGAGACGAAGGCTGAGGAGGTCAAGGAGCGTGCGATCGGCCTTCTGCGCACGGTCGGGATCCCGCAGCCCGAGCGCCGATTCGACCAGTACCCGCACGAGTTCTCCGGGGGTATGCGGCAGCGCGCGATGATCGCGATGGCGATCTCGAACAATCCCGCGCTCCTGATCGCAGACGAGCCGACCACTGCACTCGACGTGACGATCCAGGCTCAGATCCTCACGGTGCTCAAGAAGGCGCAGGACGAAACGGATGCAGCCACGATCCTGATCACGCACGACCTCGGGCTGATCGCCGAGCTGGCGGACCGCGTGATCGTCATGTACGCGGGCAAGATCGTAGAGCTCGGCGACGTCCACACGATCTTCGCGGCGCCGCGGCATCCCTACACGGTCGGGCTGATGGAGAGCCTCCCGCGCTTAACCGTCGACGAGGACTGGCTGCGACCGATCCCCGGACAGCCGCCGAGCCTCATCAATCGCCCACCCGGCTGTCCCTTCCATCCCCGTTGCTTTCTCTCGCAGGGGCGGGCGCGCTGCCGCGAAGAAGAGCCGCCACTCAAACCGGTCCGCGCGGGGACCGGGCGGCATCTTTCCGCGTGCCACTTTACGGACGAGCTCGAAGGCCAAACGTCGAAGCTCCTCGAAACCGCGATAGCCGAAGGATGACGTGAGTAGCGCCAGTCAGGTCGGCGAAACCGAGACCGAGGTCGTCCACGAGCGCGCGGCGGCCGGCAACGAGATCCTTCGGATCGAGTCGCTCGTCAAGCACTTCCCGATTCACGCGGGCCTCATGAAGCGCACCGTCGGGCAGGTGCATGCGGTCGACGGCGTCGATCTGAGCATCACGGCCGGCGAGACCGTGGGGCTCGTCGGCGAGTCCGGGTGCGGCAAGACGACTCTTGGCCGCACGATCATCAGGCTCGTCGTTCCGACCGCGGGCCGGATCGTGTTCAACGGGCAGGACATCACCCGCTTGAGCCGCCGGCGCATGCGTGACGTTCGGCGGGAGATGCAGATCGTCTTCCAGGATCCCTACGCCTCTCTCAACCCGCGCATGACGGTTCGCGAGATCGTCGGCGAGCCGCTGCGCGTTCACAAGCTCGCGCGCGGGGCCGAGCTCAAGGAGCGCGTAGCGGAGCTCCTGCGCATCGTCGGCCTGAGCCCGGAGCATGCGAACCGTTTCCCGCACGAGTTCTCCGGCGGCCAGCGGCAGCGGATCGGCTTCGCGCGCGCGCTCGCGCTCAACCCACAGCTGGTCGTCCTCGACGAGCCGGTCTCGGCCCTCGACGTCTCGATCCGCGCCCAGGTCGTCAACCTGCTGGAGTCGCTGCAGCGCGACTTCGGTCTGACCTACCTCTTCGTCGCCCACGATCTCTCCGTCGTGCGACACGTGTCCGATCGCGTCGCCGTCATGTACCTCGGCAAGATCGTCGAGATCGGCAGGAAGGCAGACATCTACGAACGCCCTGCCCATCCGTACACGCAGGCGCTGCTCTCTGCGGTTCCGATCGAGGAGCCGACCCAGCGCGGGAAGCGGAAGCGGATTGTGCTCGAGGGTGACGTGCCGAACCCGGCGAATCCCCCATCCGGCTGCCGATTCCGGACGCGCTGCTGGAAAGCGCAGCCGATCTGCGCCGAGGAAGAGCCGGCCCTGATCGATCGGGGGCAGGGCCATCCGAGCGCCTGCCACTTCGCCGAAATCGTGAGGCCGCTGACCCTGACGGGCGTCGACCAGACCGACGCTCCCACCACGGTTGCGGGTGCCTGAGCCCTCTCTAGCTGACTAGAGAAGCCGGCCCTGGTTGCCGAAGAGAACCAGGATCGACTAACTTTCAAGCGAGAAGTCCGTCAGATTGGGCATGAGACTGATGCGTGCGTTTGTTGCACCCTGCGACCAGGCCCGGGAGTCGATCTCGGCGGCGCTTGACGGCGAGCTCGTCGAGGTGGACCGCGCGCGGCTCGCCGCGCACACCGCGTCGTGTGCCGATTGTCGTGCCTTCGAGGCCGAGGCCCGCGCCCTCGCGCGCAAGCTTCGCGCCGCGGACTTGGAGCAGCCCGCGTACGCCATCGTCCTGCCGCGGGCGCGCCGCATCCCGATCGGGACGCTCCAGGTCGGCGCGGCAGCCGCGATGATCGCCCTGGTCGCGGCCAGCTCGCTCTTCCAGGGACTGGGGCAGCGGACGACGAAGAGCCAGCCGCTGCGGCTCTCGCAGAATGCCTTGTTCCGCGTCGGTGACGATGTGGCGCCGATTCGGCACCCGCCGGCGCAGAAGCCGCAGAAGCGCCGGGTCGCGATCTAGGGCCCAAGGGCTCCGGCGCCGCTTACAAGTTTCTAACAAAGTCGCTTCAGCCGCCGTCTAATAGTCGGACCGCGATCGCGCTGGGTCGTACAATCGAGGAGGGCATGGAGCGAAGGACCGAGGCGGCTCGCCGAGAGGAATCACAGAGCTTCCAGTGGGCTGCGACGGTTGCCTGCCGCAGCTGAGGCGTGCTAGCGGACGAGACCTTTCTGCTGACGCCGAAGCGGCGCCTGATCGGCCTGTCGTTCGGGGGAATGCGAAGCGCGCGGCGCGGCGCGGGCTCTGACGTGGCGGGCTCGAGACGGTACCGTCCCGGCGACGACGTCGACACGATCGACTGGGCTGCCTCCGCCCGGCTGTCGTCTGCGCGCGGGACTGACGAGTTCGTCGTCCGCGAGCGCTTCGCGGACGAAGCACCCCGTGTCGTGATCGTCTGTGACCGCCGGCCGGAGATGTCGGCGTTCCCGCAGCACCTGCCCTGGCTTTCGAAGCCGGAGGCTGTACGTCTCGCCGCGCTCATGATCGCGGACAGCACCGTCGCCGCCCGCGGCTACACGGGCTATCTCGACTTCGCCGAAGGCGAGCTGTACTGGCGCCCGCCACGGAGTCAGCACCAGGATTGGCGGACCGAGGAACGCAGGCCATTCGGCGCGCCTCAGGACACGCTCTCTCGTTCGTTCCGGCACTTGCTCCAGCTCAGACCCTCGCTCACGCCCGGCAGCTTCGTCTTCGTGATCTCGGATTTCCTCGTTGCGCCCGATCGGGACCTCTGGCTTCACGCCCTCGAGCGGCGCTGGGACCTGATTCCCGTGATCGTTCAGGATCCGGTCTGGGAGCAGAGCTTTCCCGACGTAGGCGGGACGATGGTGCCGGTGCTCGAGCCGAGCAGCGGCCACACGAGCTACCTGCGCCTGACGCGACGCGAGGCTGCCGCGCGCCGGCGTGTCAACGAAGAGCGCCTGGCCGAGCTCCAGCGAGCCTTCTCCCGTCTCGACCTCGAGACCGTCGTCATCTCGAGCCACGATCCGGCGAAGATCCTCGAGGCGTTCGTCTGGTGGGCCGACCAACGCCTGCAGTGGCGGGGCCAGCGATGATCCCGTCGACCGCCCGGCTGTGGCGCTTCGCTGCGGTGGCCCTGGTCGTCGCCGCCCTCACGGTACTCGGAGTCGTCCTCGCTCTCCGCCCCGGGCATGCTTGGACTGCGAGGTCGGTGGCTCAGGGACGGCTGGTCGCAGTCTCGGCGAAGCTCGTACCGCAATCGCACTTGTTCGGCGAGCCCATTCGCCTGAGCATCGACGCGATCGTCGACAGGAGTCGAGTCGACCCGGACCTCGTCCGGCTTCGCGCGAGCTGGACTCCCTACCAGCTGGCCGGGCCGGTCCTGCGAGTACGGCGGGACGTCGGGTCGTACTCGCAGCTCTCGTGGCGCCTGCAGCTCCACTGCGTGGAGGCTCAGTGCTTGCCGGGGCTTGGTTCGGTGAGACGGTTCCAGTTCCGATCCGCCTCGATCACGTATCCCCTCCGCCGGCAGGGCGGGGCCTCTCCGCCCGCCCCGATCGTGATCAAATGGCCCGCCGTCGCCTCGGTTTCCCGCCTTGACCCGATCGACCTCAAACGCCAGCCGGTCGTGTCCGAGGTGGGCAACCGCTTGGCCGACCGAAGGGCCGTTCTCCCGCCCTGGCGCGCAGACTCGCTGACCCTGGACCGGGTCTCGTACCTACTCAGCCCGGGCGTCGTGTTCTGGACCGCGTTTGCCGGCGCGCTGCTGCTCGTCGCGGCTGCCTGGTTGCTCGTCAAGCCGCTCATCCCGACGCCGGAGTGGCTGCTCCGGCGGCGCGCTCCCGAGCAGAGCGCTCTGGAACGCGCGCTGGCCGCCTACGACCGCGTCCGCGCCACGGGCGATCCCGCCGAGCAGCGGCTCGCACTGGAGCTGCTGGCAGGCGAGCTGTGGCGAAGCGGCGAGGGTGCCCTCGGCTCGACGGCAAGCGCGCTTGCGTGGTCGCAGCCGACACCGCCCGCCGAGCGCGGCGATGTGCTGACCCTCGATGTCCGACACGCCATCGAGCGGCGCGCCAACGGGAGGGACAATGCCCATTAGGCTCTCCGATCTTCCCCTCGCGCTGCCCCGCCGCGCGTCGATTCCGTTGCCGGATGCTCGCGCGCTGCAGACGCAGCTGCGCCGCACGACGTTGATCCGACTCGGCCTCTTCACCGCATTGATCGCGCTCGGAGCGTTTGCCGTCTGGCGCGCCGCGGCGAGCCAGACCCGGACGGTGTCGTTTCTGCCGCGGGGTCAGACGGCGATCGTCGTCCTCGACGAGTCGAAGAGCGTCTACCTCACCGCGTACGGTCGGATCGCCTCGCTGCTCAGGCGGCTCGTGGCCGCCGACGCATCCGTCGGGCTGATCGGGTTCTCCGACACCGCGTACGAGCTGCTACCGCCCGGGACGCGCGCAACCGAGCTGCGGGCGCTGCTCCGGTACTACCAGCCGAACGGCGGTGGTGCCGTCAACGACGCGACGTCGAAATTCTCCGCCAACCCATGGGAGATCGGGTTCTCCGGAGGAACGAAGATCTCGAGCGGCCTGAGCATGGCCGAGCGCGTAGTCGAGCGTGACCGGCTCGGTCGCGCGACCGTCCTGCTCGCGAGCGACCTCGAGACCGCTTCCGAGGACCGGCCCGAGCTCACGCGCACGCTGATCCAGCTACGCCGGGATCCCCGCGTGACGCTGCGAATCGTCCCGCTCTTCCCGATCGCCGAGGATCGCATCTTCTTCGAGCGCCTCGTCGGGAAGAAAGCGTTCGTCAATCCGAGGAACCTCAGCTTCGAGAGACGAGGCGAGTCGCACAACCGTTTCCTCGGAAGCACCCCTACCTCGTTCGTCATCGTCGCGGCGCTGCTGTTGCTCGCCCTCGCCGTCAACGAGCTTTTCTGCGGCCGGCTCTACGTCGCGCGCCCACGGGAGGCCTCGTGATCCTCCGGCGCGCTCGAGTTCTCGGAGCTTTGCTCTGCGTCGCGTGCGCGGTGCTGCTGCTTCTTCTGGCAATTGACGTCAGGGCCTGGGACGAGCGCTTGGCGGCGGACGACCTGCGCTATCGGGCAAATCCGGTGCACGGAAACCTGTGGAAACCGAGTCAGACGGCGCCATTCGGCCTTGCGCGCGCTGTCCTCGGAATCCACGACGACCTGAAGTACCGCCAGGCCCTGCGGCTCTTCCGGCTGGGGCGGCCGCTCGAGAACAACCTCTACGGCATCGAGACGTCCACGCTCCGCGCTGAGGCCCAGGTGCAGATGGGCGATGTTGCGGACAGCGGCCCCGATCTGGCGCGCCGCTCGCAGGCCGCGAATCTCCTCGGCGTGCTCGGGTTCTCGATGGCCGCGCGCGATCTCTCCTTGAAGGACACCTTTCTCCGCGACGCGATCTCGAGCTTCCGCCAGGCCATCGGACTCGACCCCACGAACGACGAGGCTCTCTTCAATCTCGAATTCTCGCTGCAGGAGCTCAAGGTCGATGAGCAACAACAGTTGCGAGGGGCCTCGGGCGCGAATGAGGGCGGGAACGCCGGGCTCAAGCCCCCGGGGCGCGGGTTCTAGGTGTCCTTCCTGAGCCCGCTGGCAGGGCTGGTCGGGCTGCTCGGCGCAGCGGGTGCGGCGGCGTGGGTCGTGGCCGAGCGGCGGCGGCGCCTTGTCGGCGCTGCGCTCAGGCTCCCCGAGCCGTCGGCGCATGACCGTCTGCTGCCGGTGGCGGCGCTTCTCGTCGTCGCGGCTCTGCTCGGCCTTGCCGCAACGCAACCCACGCTCGTACGTAAGACCGCGCGGCACGTGCGGACCGATGCGCAGGCCTGGTTCGTCTTCGATACCTCCCGATCGATGATGGCGTCGTCGCAGGCGGGTGCGCCCACGCGCTTCGAGCGAGCGAGACGCCTCGCGGCCGAGGTGCGCGCCCGGATCCCAACCATCCCGGTTGGAATCGCCTCGATCACGGACCGCGCACTCCCGCATCTCTTCCCGACGGTGGACCCCGGGGCCTTCTCCGCAGTGCTCAGTCGCACGATCGGGATCGACCGACCGCCCCCGGGGGACAGCCTCAGCACGCGGATCACAGCGCTTGGCTCGCTCGCCGAGATCGCGAGCCAGAACTACTTCGCGCCGACCGCCAAGAAGAGGTTGCTCGTGCTGTTCTCGGACGGGGAGAGCAGGCCGTTCGTGGACGCGAGCATCGCCACGCTGTTTCGCCGCCCGCCTGAGGTGCACACCATCTTCGTGCGGACCAGCCGGCCCGGTGAGCGCGTGTTCGTCGGAACTGCGCCCGACCCGGCCTACGTGTCTGACCCGGCGAGCGCCGAGAAGACGCAGCGCTTGGCCGACGCGACCGAAGGTGTTGCCGCCGGGGAGAACGACACCGGCGACATTGTCCAGGCAGCCCGACGTGCCCTCGGCAGTGGCAAGACTGCGGTCGAGCGGAAGGAGAAGCGCAGGCTCGCCTTCGCTCCCTTTATCGCCTTCGCCGCGCTCGGTCCCCTCGGCTTCCTGCTCTATCGGCGAAATCTCTGACGCGGTTGCGGTGCCGCGAGCCCATTCAGGGGTCGGCTAGACTCCCGGCGCCTGCAAGCCCCCGTCCCGCGGACACCCTTTCCGGAAGTTCATCGCCCAGGAGAGCCATGCCTGAACAGAACGACCAGCAGCCCGGCCGAATCGTCGAGATCAAGGGCGTCGTGATCGACGCCGTGTTTCCCGAAGGTCTCCCCGAGATCTACACCGCGCTGCGGATCGAAATCCCGGCGCTGGGCGATCAGGAGGCACGCATGATCGTCGCAGAGGTGCAGCAGCATCTCGGCGACGATCGCGTCCGCGCCGTGGCGATGGACTCTACGGACGGACTGGCACGCGGGCTCGAGGTCCATGACACCGGGCTGCCGATCTCGGTCCCCGTCGGAGACGTCACGCTCGGCCGGATCTGGAACGTCATCGGCGAGCCGGTTGACGAGAAGCCGGCTGCGCCTGCAGAGACTGAGCGCTGGTCGATCCATCGCGACCCACCGAAATTCACCGAGCTTTCACCGAAGGTCGAGGTGTTCGAGACCGGCCTCAAGGTCATCGATCTGCTGGCGCCGTTCATCCAGGGCGGGAAGGTCGGACTGTTCGGCGGTGCGGGTCTCGGTAAGACGGTGCTGATCCAGGAGCTGATCCACAACGTCGCGAGCGAGCACGGCGGCGTGTCCGTCTTCGCCGGCGTCGGCGAACGCACGCGCGAGGGCAACGACCTCCTGCTCGAGATGGAGGAGTCGGGTGTGCTCGAGAAGGTTGCGCTCGTCTACGGCCAGATGAACGAGCCGCCCGGTGCACGCCTGCGCGTCGGTCTGTCCGGACTGACGATGGCGGAGTACTTCCGCGACCACGGTCAGAACGTGCTGCTCTTCATCGACAACATCTTTCGCTTCACGCAGGCGGGCTCAGAGGTATCGGCGCTGCTCGGCCGGATGCCGAGCGCGGTCGGCTACCAGCCGACGCTCGCGACGGAGATGGGCCAGCTGCAAGAGCGCATCACCTCCACGCAGACGGGCTCGGTCACGTCCGTGCAAGCGATCTACGTCCCCGCGGACGACCTCACCGACCCGGCGCCCGCGAACACGTTCGCGCACCTCGACTCGTCCGTCGTGCTGACGCGCATTCTCGTTGAGCAGGGGATCTACCCGGCGGTCGATCCGCTCGACTCGTTCTCGCGCGCCTTGCAGCCCGCGATCGTCGGCGAGGAGCACTACGCCACGGCGACGCGCGTCCAGGAGATCTTGCAACGCTACAAGGACCTGCAGGACATCATCGCGATCCTCGGCATCGACGAGCTCTCTGACGAGGACAAGCTCGTCGTATCACGCGCCCGCAAGATCCAGCGCTTCCTCTCGCAGCCGAACTTCGTCGCCGAGCAGTTCACCGGCACTCCCGGCGAGTACGTGAAGATCGAGGACACGATCAAGGGCTTCCAGGAGATCATCGACGGCAAGCACGACGAGCTTCCCGAGCAGGCCTTCTACATGGTCGGGACGATCGAGAACGCGGTCGAGAAGGGCCGGAAGCTCTCAGGTGAGAGCGACGAGAAGGCGAAGGACGAGAAGGAAGCGGAGCCCGGGGAGGATCCGACGATCGGCGAGGACGCTCGTGAGCCCGAGCCGGTTGCCGCTTCGTAGCTAGTTCGTGGCCGACGAGCGCAAGAGGTTCGACGTCTCCCTCGTGACGCCGGATGGTCCGACCTTCGAAGGCGAGGCGGAGATGCTCATCGTGCCGGGTGCGGCGGGTGAGATCGGCATCCTGGCGCGCCACGCGCCGTTGATCGCGACCTTGAAGGCCGGCTCGACACGCGTGTACCTCAACGTGGACAGCGAGGACGTGCGCGAGTACGCAACGGGCCCTGGTTTCTTCAAGGTTGAGCTCGACCGCGCGATCGCACTCGTCGACGACGCGGTTTTGGCAAACGAGATCGACGATGCGCGGGCTCGGCAGCAGCTAGAGGATGCGGAGCGGGAGCTCGAGTTGGTGGAGCGAGGCGAGTCGAACGCGGACCGCTGGCAGCTCGAGCAGCGCATCAAGCACGCGGAGAACCAGCTTTCCGTCGCCGGCCGCGGCTAATCGCGACCCTCTTGAACCAGTGTGACGGCTCGCGCCCTCGCGCTGCTACGCTCCGATCACCCCGGAGAGTTTTGACAGGCAGCTTGGCGACCGGGATATCAAACGCCTAAAGAGCCCGCGCGTATCGCCAAGGTGCGGTCCTCTGTAGGCAGAACGGAACAGAGAATGCGGGACGCGCGCACACGACTCGAAGCCATCCTCCACGAGCGGATCGCCGTGCTCGACGGGTCGTGGGGCGTGCTCATCCAGCGCGACATCAGGGGCGAGGAGGCATACCGGGGCGAGCGGTTCAAGGACCACCCCCGGGATGTCGCCGGAGATCCCGACCTGCTCAATCTGACTCGGCCGGAGGTCGTGCTCGACATCCACCGCAGGTACTTCGCGGCAGGCGCCGACATCGCGACGACCAACACGTTTACCGCCACCTCGATCGGCCAGGCGGACTACGGGCTCGAGGAGCACGTCTACGAGATGAATGTCGCGGGTGCGCGCCTGGCGCGCGAGGCCGCCGAAGAGGTGGATGGGTTCGTCGCCGGATCCGTTGGGCCGCTGAACGTGACGCTCTCGCTCTCGCCGCGGGTCGACGACCCCGCCTTCCGCACGCACACGTTCGATCAGGTGCATGACGCCTACGCCGAGCAGGTACGTGCGCTCGCAGAGGGAGGCGTCGATTTTCTCCTGATCGAGACGATCTTCGACACGCTGAACGCAAAGGCGGCGATTGCTGCCGCGCTGGACGAGGTGCCCGAGATCCCGCTCTGGATCTCTTTCACGGCGATCGACCGCAGCGGCCGCAACCTCTCCGGTCAGACGGTCGATGCGTGCTGGCTCTCGGTTGAGCACGCGCGGCCCTTCATCGTGGGCGTCAACTGCTCCCTGGGTGCGACGCAGATGCGGCCGTTCGTCGAGGACCTCGCCCGCGTGGCGCCGACCTGGGTCGCCTGCCACCCGAACGCCGGTCTTCCGAACGAGTTCGGCGCACACGACGAGCAACCACAGGACACGAGCCGCTTCCTGCGTGACTTTGCCCAGGACGGCCTCGTGAACATCGTGGGCGGCTGCTGCGGCACCACGCCCGAACACGTGAAGGCGATTGTGGACGCGACCCGGGATCAGACCCCCAGACGGGTCCCGAAGAGCGAGTCCGTCACGCGGCTCAGCGGTCTCGAGCCGTTCCGGATCTTCGCCGACGCGAACTTCGTGCTGGTGGGGGAGAGGACGAACGTGACGGGGTCGGCGCGGTTCCGCCGCCTGATCGAGTCAGACGATTACCAGGGCGCGATCGAGGTCGCGCTCGAGCAGGTCCGGGGCGGCGCGAACATCCTCGACGTGAACATGGACGCCGACCTGCTCGATTCCGTGCAGGCGATGACGACCTTTCTCAATCTGCTCGCGACCGAGCCCGAGGTGGCCCGGCTGCCGATCATGGTCGACAGCTCGCGCTGGTCGGTGCTCGAGGCCGGGCTGAAGTGCCTGCAGGGAAAGGGCGTCGTCAACTCGATCAGCCTCAAGGAGGGAGAGGACGCCTTCCTCGAGCAGGCGCGGCGGATCAAGCATTACGGCGCCGCTGTCGTCGTGATGGCGTTCGACGAGAAGGGCCAGGCAGATACCGTCGAGCGCAAGGTTGCGATCTGCGAGCGCGCGTACCGGATCCTGACCGAGGACGGCTGGGAGCCCGAGGACGTGATCTTCGACCCGAACGTTCTTGCAGTCGCGACCGGGATCGAGGAGCACGCCGAGTTCGCCAAGGCCTTCATCGAAGGGGCGCGCCAGATCAAAGCGCGCTGCCCAGGCGCGAAGATCTCAGGGGGCATCTCGAACCTCAGCTTCTCCTTCCGCGGCAACGACGCAGTCCGGGAGGCCATGCACGCTGCCTTCCTGTACCACGCGATCACCGCCGGGCTCGACATGGGCATCGTCAACGCAGGCCAGCTCGCCGTGTACGAGGACATCGAGCCCGATCTGCTCGAGCGCGTCGAGGACGTCATCTTCAACCGTCATCCCGATGCGACGGAGCGGCTCGTGGAGTACGCGTCGCGCGTCGAAGGCGAGGCGACGAAACGCGAGCGTGACCTCTCGTGGCGTGAAGCCCCGGTGGAGGAGCGGCTCTCGCACGCCCTCGTCCACGGGATCGTCGACTTCATCGAGGAGGACACCGAGGAAGCTCGACAGAAGCACGCGCGCCCGCTCGACGTGATCGAGGGGCCGTTGATGGGCGGGATGCAGGTCGTCGGTGATCTGTTCGGTTCGGGGAAGATGTTCCTGCCGCAGGTCGTAAAGAGCGCGCGCGCGATGAAGCGGGCCGTCGCCTACCTGGAGCCGTACATGGAGGCGGAGAAGGCGGCCGACGGCGGCGGTCGACAGGCGCAGGGCAAGGTCGTGCTCGCCACCGTCAAGGGCGACGTACACGACATCGGCAAGAACATCGTCGGGGTGGTGCTGGGCTGCAACAACTACGAGGTGATCGATCTCGGCGTGATGGTTCCGGCCGACCGTGTCCTCGATACGGCGCTCGAGGAGGACTGCGACGTCGTCGGGCTCTCGGGGCTGATCACACCCTCGCTCGACGAGATGGTCAACGTGGCAAAGGAGATGGAGCGCCGGGGAATGGAGCACCCGCTCCTGATCGGCGGCGCCACGACCTCCAAGCAGCACACCGCCGTGCGGATCGCGCCCGAGTACTCGCAGCCCACGCTCCACGTCCTCGACGCCTCGCGGGTCGTCGGCGTCGTCTCGAGCCTGCTCGATCCGTCGCGCAAGGCCAACCTCGAGCGCGAGAACCAGGAGCTGCAGGGACGCCTGCGCGACCAGTACGCAGACAAGGAACGTAAGCCGCTCCTACCGATCGCGGAGGCGCGCGCAAACAAGGAACGGGTCCCATTCGACCATCTTTCCGCTCCGCCCTTCACGGGCACGCAGGAGGTAGAGCCTGACCTGGCGACGATTCGCGAGTACATCGACTGGCAGTTCTTCTTCCATGCCTGGGAGCTGAAGGGCAAGTTTCCGGCCATCCTCGACCAGCCCGCTGCACGCGAGCTCTACGACGACGCCCAGCGGCTTCTGGGCGAGATCCTCCGCGAAGGCTCGCTGCAGGCGCGCGGCGTCTACGGCTACTGGCCTGCGTCTGCGGACGGCGACGACGTCGTGCTCGAGGGAGGGACGCGCTTCTGCTTCCTGCGGCAGCAATCCGCGTATGGCGATTCGCGACCGAATCGGTGCCTCGCCGACTATGTGGCTCCGGGAGGCGATCACGTGGGCGCGTTCGCGGTCGCCGTGCATGGTGCCGACGCGCTTGCCGCGCGGTACGAGGCGGAGCTCGACGACTACCACGCGATCATGGTCAAGGCGCTGGCCGACCGATTCGCCGAGGCTTTCGCCGAGTACCTGCACCGGCAGGCGCGACGCGAATGGTACGAGCCGGAGGAGCGTCTATCGACAGAGGAGCTGATTGCAGAGCGCTTTCGCGGCATCCGTCCCGCGTTCGGGTACCCGGCCTGTCCCGACCATAGCGAGAAGCAAAAGCTCTTTGACCTGCTCGGAGCGGAGCGCGTCGGGCTCGAGCTCACGGAGTCGTACGCAATGAGCCCCGCTGCCGCGGTCAGCGGGATCTATCTCGGCCACCCGCTCGCGCGGTACTTCTCCGTGGGCCGGGTCGCCCATGACCAGGTTGAGGACTACGCGGTGCGCAAGGGCATGGAGATGCCCGAGGTCGAGCGCTGGCTCGGACCGAATCTGGGCTATCAGGTTACGGGGGCGGCGCAGCCGCCCGTCCGCGCCAGCGGACCAGTGGAGGGGGTCCGGGAAGGCCGGGAGGTTCCCCCGGCTACGACCAGAGTGCCGCCCTGATAGACCACGCCTTCGGCAAGAGGGCTCCGTTCAGCCTCGGCATCGAGGAGGAGTTCCAGCTCGTCTCTGCGGAGAGCTACGAACTCGTGCCGCGCTTCGACGAGGTCGCGGACGCCGCCGGCGATGAGCGCGTGCGGCCCGAGCTGATGACGTCGGTCCTCGAGACGGCGACCGGAGTCGCGACGACGGTCGGCGAGGCGGTCGAGGAGATCCGTGAGATCCGGGCCCGCCTGCGTGATGCGGCTGCCAAGCGGGGGGCGCTGATCGCCTCGGCGGGAACGCATCCCTTCTCGCGCTGGGAGCATCAGGAGATCACGGACTCCCCGCGCTACCAGGGCGTCGTCGACAAGCTCCGCTGGGTCGCCGAGCGCGTCGCTATCTTCGGGCTGCACGTCCACATCGGGATCGAGTCGCCTGAAACGGCCGTTTCCGTCGCGAACGGCTTGCGCAACTGGGTACCGGAGCTGCTGGCGCTCTCCGCCAACTCGCCGTACTGGCAAGGGCGCGACACCGGGCTGGCCTCGACCCGGAGCCAGGTCTTCGACACGATGCCGCGCAGCGGGCTTCCCCCGCGCCTGGGGTCCTTCGCAGAGTTCGAGGAACTCGTCAGCCGGGGTGTCGCGGCCGGCTTCTTCCCCGAATACACCTATATCTGGTGGGACGTCCGGCCCCATCCCAAGCTCGGAACGGTCGAGCTGCGCGCCTGCGATGCTCAGACTCGGGTCGAAAGCGTGGCCGGACTGGCCGCTCTGACACAGAGCCTGGCCGCAACGATGGTGGGACGGCCCACCCAAGCCCAACCACGCACGCTGATCGCAGAGAACAAATGGCGTGCTGCGAGACACGGCCTGGACGCGGAGCTCGTCGATCTCGCGCATGACACTTCGCGATCTGCGCGGCAGGCCGTCCGGGAGCTACTGGAGCTCGCCGGCCCGGCGGCCGCGCGTCTGGGCTGCGAGAGCGAGCTCGCCCAGGTCGAGGGGCTGCTGGAGCGGGGTACCGGCGCGGACGAGCAGCGGCGCGCCCACGCAACCGAGGGAAGCCTGTTGGCCGTGGCCCACTGGCTGGCGGAAGAGACGGTTCGCAGGGATAGCTAGCCGGGAGGTCGGCTATCCTCGGTCTCGGCTGGCGCCCCCGGAACGGGCGCCGTCCTGTTTCAGGCCTGTATGAAGACCACGCTGAAGAGAGGCATGGGGCGCAGTGCGTCCGCCAACGGCAATGGCCGGGCGGTCTTCCCTCCTGGGGTCCGGACCCCGATGACGCGATATCGGCAGCCCGAGCCGGAGGCGCGCGGTGCGTGGCATCTGATCCGGCTCGTCGCCCTCTGGACAGTTCTGGCAGCGCTCGTCGTGGCGGGTGGAACAGCCGGGGCGGCCTATCTGCGTGCGCATCGGTTCATCGCCAAGACGGCGCCGAGATCGGTCCTCGATCGCGCCGCGGCCGCGGCGGCCGACGTTGCGATTCCCGGCCAGCCCACGACCGCGCTCGTGATCGGGACGGACAGGCGCGTCGGGCCGGAGGCGGAAGACACAGGCCGCTCCGACACCCTCCTGCTCGTCCGTGCCGATCCCCACTCGAACACCATCTCGCTGCTCTCGTTCCCGCGCGATCTCGGCGTCACGATCAAGTGCCCGGGGCAGCTCGACCGGCACGACCGGATCAACACCGCGTATTCCGAGTGCGGCTCGCTCGGAAGCCTTCAGACCGTGCGCAGTTTGACCGGGATCCCGATCAACTACTTCGTCACGGTCAACTTCCGCGGCTTCATGCAACTCGTGAACAATCTTGGCGGGGTCTGGATCGACGTCGACCACCGTTATCTCTGTAACAGCTCGACCTGCCCGGGTGTGACGCCGATCGACCTCCAGCCGGGGTATCAGCGTCTCCCAGCCGGTCAGGCTCTCGCCTACGTGCGCTTCCGCCACTTCGACTCCGATCTCTTTCGCGTCGCGCGTCAGCAGCTCTTCCTCAAGGCGCTGAAGCAGCAGATCACGAATTCGCTCGACTTCGGGACCGTGCTCGACATCGTCGACGCGGTCGAGAAGAACGTTGTCATCGGACGGGGCGGAAACAAGCCGCTGGACCTGCAGACGATCAAGGACTACGTGTACTTCGCAAGCAGGTTGCCGCCCGGGCACATCTTCCAGGCGCGGATCGACGGGCTCACGGGACAGTTTGAGCTGTTCGCGCCGACATCGAGCATCGCCGCCGCCGTTCACGACTTCGTTCAGCCGGACGTGGAGGCTCCGTCGAAGGCGCGTGACGTGACACTAGGGATCAGGCGTCGCTCGAAGGCGCCGCGACCAGCGAACGTCGCGACGACGGTGCTGAACGGAAACGGCATTGCCGGTTCCGCCGCCAACGCGGCGTACGAGCTCGCGCAGCGCGGCTACCACATTCTCCTGCCGGCCACAGGCACGCCGCAGAACGCTCCGCGCTTCGACTACTTCCGCACGACGGTGTACTTCGAACGCTCGCAGCCGCGTGCGCAGGCCGCGGCGACCCGGCTGGCCAACCTCTTCGGCGATGCAGCGGTGAAGCCGTTGCCGACGGGGCAGTTGGCGACGCTCTCGAACGGGGCGATGGCGACAGTCGTCGTGGGCCAGAACTTCCATGGAACGCTCGCCCCTGCACCGGTGGACAAGACGCCGACGCGGCAAACCCCACAGGTCACCTCGAACGCGGCGATGACCCGCTCGCTTCTCGTGCGGGCCGCTCGTCGGGTGCCCTTCCGGCTCGAGGTTCCCAGACTCGTCGAGAGCTCGTCCCGACTCGACTTCGAGACGCCGATCCGGGTCTATTGGATCAAGAAAGGTCACAAGGCCGTTCGTCTGACCTTCCGAACCGGCCCGAACGAGTACTGGGGAATCCAACAGACCGATTGGAACGAGGCTCCCGCCCTGGCCGATGCGAGCTTCGTCAACCGCTTCCAAGGCCGCGAGTTCTCCTTCTACTACTCGGGTGCTCATCTGCACATGGTTGTGCTGCGGGAGAACGGCGCGACGTACTGGGTCGTGAACACGGTCCTCGACTCGCTCTCTAACGAGACGATGCTCACCATCGCGCGAGGGCTCACGCCGCTGCACAAGTAGGCTTCGCGGTCGTCATGAGGGAATCGCGAACGATCGGGATCTTCGGCGCAGGGTGGGTCGGGCTCGTCACCGGGGGCTGCTTCGCCGAACTCGGCTACGAGGTGATCGTGCGCGATGTCCTGCCTGAGAGGATCGCCGCTCTCGAGGCCGGTCGCATGCCCTTCCACGAGGCGGACCTGCCCGAGGTGCTCGGCCGGAACCGGGAGCGCATCCGCTACACCCTGGACCCGGACGAGGTCGCCGAGGCCGATGTCCTCTTCATCTGCGTGCAAACGCCGCCCACGTACTCAGGCGACGCCGATCTCTCCTACGTCTGGACCGCGCTCGACGATCTTCCACGCGTCGAGCGACGCCAGATCCTCGTGATGAAGTCGACGGTGCCCGTCGGAACGGGTGAGAAAGTGCGCGCGGCGCTCGAGGCGCGGGGCCTGACGAACGTCGGCTACGTGTCGAATCCGGAGTTTCTCTCCGAGGGCCGGGCGGTACGCGACTTCATGCAACCGGATCGGATCGTCATCGGCGCCTTCGCCGCCGAGGACGCGGCTGCCGTCGAGGCGCTCTACTCAGGGATCGAAGCGCCGGTCGTGAGGACCGACGTCGCCTCCGCCGAGATGATCAAGCTGGCAGCGAACGCGTTCCTGATGACGCGCATCAGCTTCATCAACGAGATCGCGAACGTGTGCGAGGCCGTCGGCGCCGACGTGGTCGAGGTTGCGCGCGGCATTGGACTCGACCATCGGCTGGGGCCTCACTTCTTGCGCGCGGGTATTGGCTACGGTGGGAGCTGTTTTCCAAAAGATTCGCTCGCGCTCAAGCAGCTCGCGTCGAACTCCGGTTACCACTTCCAACTACTGGCAGCGGTAATCGAGGTGAACGAGCTGCAGAAGCGCCGCGTGATCCAGAAACTGCAGAAGCACCTCGGCAAGCTACGCGGCAGGAAGGTCGCGCTGCTCGGTCTCGCCTTCAAGGCCGGGACGGACGATCTGCGCGAGGCCCCCTCGCTCGTGCTGGCATCGCGGCTGCTCGCAGAGGGTGCAGAGGTCCGCGCCTGGGATCCCGTCGCCGAGCCGGGCGAGCTCATGAAGGGTGCGGTCCTCTGCGACACGGTGCTCGAGGCCGTAGCCGGCGTCGACGCGGCCGTGATCGTGACCGAGTGGGAAGAGCTCCGAGGGCTTGCCTCCCCGGAGATCCGCGCGGCGATGGCCCGACCGCTGATCATCGACGGGCGCAACCTGCTCGACCCGGATGAGACGCGCCGGGCCGGCTTCGCGTACGAGGGGATCGGCCGGCAGAGCTCGGCGTTCGAGACCCTGCCTCAGACCGCGGAGCCCGAAGAGAAGCCCAGGATCACCAGCTAGTGGAGGCAATCATCCTGGCGGGCGGGCAGGCGACCCGTCTGGGCGAAGCTGCACGCGGCCATCCCAAAGCGCTCGTCCCGATTGCAGGGCATCCGTTGGCCGAGTACCAGGTCTCGCAGCTCGTCCGTGCGGGCGTCGACCGCGTGATCGTAAGCTGCGCTGCGGGGCAGGCGGCTCTGTTCGAGGCAAAGCTCTCGGGATTGGGTGCCGAGATCGTGGCGGTCGCGGAGCCGGAGCCACTGGGGCGCGGGGGAGGCCTCCGCTTTGGCGCCGAGCGCCGGGAGGAGTCCGGCCCACTCTTCGCCTTCAATGGCGACGAGCTGCACGACGTCGACCTGGCCGCGTTCCTCGAGGCGCACGAGCGGCACGGGGGTGCGGCAACGATCGTCGTGGCGCCGCTGCAGTCCCAGTTCGGCGTCGTGGAGTTCGCCGACGGCGACCGCATCTCTGGCTTTCTCGAAGCGCCGCGCCTCCCCCATTGGGTGAACGCCGGCGTCTACGTCTTGGACGACGAGGCGCTCGAGCGTCTGCCCGAGCGCGGTGACCACGAGCAGACGACCTTTCCGGAGCTCGCGCGCGAGGGAAAGCTCTTCGGTTTCCGTCACGAAGGGCTCTGGATCACGGTCAACACGCCGAAGGATCTCCAGCGGGCGGAGGAGTACTACGCGGCCCATCCCGAGCTCCGGCCGACTCTCGCGCGGAACCGGACGCGCAGCGTCCCGTCCGCGCAGCGGACCGGTGGAGGGGGTCCGGGGGAACCGGGAGGTTCCCCCAGCTCTAAGCAAGGGTCCTAGCAGACGGCGTAAAGTCGGCGGGTGAGCGATCCGGCCGATTCCCCGAACCTCGGCGGGCTTGACGCCTGGGCGACCCAGCCGCGAAAGGTCGAGAAACCCTGGGGGCACGAGTTGATCTGGGCGGAGACCGAGAGCTACGTCGGCAAGGTGCTGTTCGTGAAAGCTGGAGAGTCGCTCAGCCTGCAGTTCCACCGGGTCAAGGACGAGTCCTGGCTCGTCCACGCCGGCCGGGCAAAGCTCGAGCTCGGGTCGGCCGGCAACGCCGTCCTGCTCGAGGAAGTGGTCGCCGCCGGTGAGGCGTTCCGCTTCCGGCCGGGCACCGTCCACCGGGTCACGGCACTCGAGGACACGACCATCCTCGAGGTCTCGACGCCGGAACTGGATGACGTTGTCCGGCTCGAGGATCGCTATGGGCGGGCGGGCACGACTCAACCCTGACACAAGTGTGATAGGGTTGGCCCGTGGATGAACTGACCGTCGGCGAGGCCGCGGCCCAGACGGGCTGGTCGCCTCGAATGCTTCGATATCTCGAGCGGGCCGGGCTTGTCGCGCCGCGGCGCAGCCGGGCGGGCTATCGCCTCTACGGGCTGCTGGAGCTCAACCAGCTGCGCTCGCTCCTCGAGCTACGCCGCCGCTTCGACGTCGAGCTCACGGACGTCGCCTTCGCCGCTAGGCTCGGGCGGGAGCCGGAGCTGCGGGCCGCCGTGGAGACGTGGCTGGCAGGGACGCAGCTGGCCGCACTGGACTGGGAGCAGCGCAAGCACGAGCGGCTGCTCGCCGCATAGCTCTATCACTCAAAGAGAGGACTGGATGGCTACGACCAAACGGCATGACGTGAAAGACCTCGCGCTCGCCTCCGAGGGCGTGCGCCGGATCGCGTGGGCCGACCGGCAGATGCCCGTGCTCGCCACGATCCGCGAGCGGTTCGAACGGGAGCAGCCGCTCGCGGGTTACCGGATCTCCGCGTGCCTGCACGTAACGACCGAGACGGCGAACCTCGCGCGCACCCTCAAGGCGGGTGGAGCGGATGTCGTCCTCTGTGCGTCGAACCCGCTCTCGACGCAGGACGACGTGGCCGCCGCGCTCGTCGACGAGTACGACATCTCGGTCTTCGCGATCAAGGGCGAGGACAACGACACGTACTACTCGCACATCGAGGCGGCCGTCGACCACAAGCCGCAGCTGACGATGGACGACGGCGCCGACGTGATTGGTGTTCTCCACTCGGCACGGCGCGAGCAGCTCGGCGACATCATCGCCGGCACGGAGGAGACGACGACCGGCGTGATCCGGCTCAAGGCACTCGAGCGTGACGGCGCGCTCGGCTTTCCGGTGATCGCGGTCAACGACGCGGACACGAAGCACCTCTTCGACAATCGTTACGGGACGGGGCAGTCGACGATCGACGGGATCATCCGTTCGACGAACGTCCTGCTCGCGGGGAAGCGGTTCGTGATCGCCGGCTACGGCTGGGTCGGCCGCGGGGTCGCCTCGCGGGCTCGTGGAATGGGCTCGCACGTGATCGTCACGGAGACGGACCCGATGCGTGCGCTCGAAGCCAGCATGGACGGCTACGAGGTGCTGCCGATGGAGAAGGCCGCCCCGATCGGGGACATCTTCTGCACGGCGACAGGCGACAAGTCCGTGATCCGCAAGGAGCACATGGAGCGGATGAAGGACGGCGCGCTGCTTGCCAACACGGGTCACTTCAACGTCGAGATCGACATCCCAGGGCTGAAGAATCTCGCGACCGAGACGCGCGAGGCACGGTCGTTCGTCGACGAGTACACGCTCGAGGACGGCCGGCGCCTCTACCTGATCGCAGACGGTCGGCTGGTCAATCTCTCCGCCGCCGAGGGTCATCCCGCGCTCGTGATGGACATGTCCTTCGCGAACCAGGCGCTGTCGGCCGAGTACGCGATCCAGCACGCCGCGGAGCTCGAGCGGAAGGTCTATCCCGTGCCGGAGGAGATCGACAAGGAGATCGCCCGCCTCAAGCTCGAAACCATGGGCGTCGAGATCGACACGCTGTCGGAGGAGCAGGCCACGTACCTCGCTTCGTGGGACGAGGGAACCTAGCGTCCGTGGGGGAACCCATGGTTCCCCCACGAGCCCCCTCCTTCTGGGCTCGGCAAGGCGAATCTTGAGTAGCGCTCCGGCGGGAGCGCGGTCCCGCCTCCGCGCGTCTTTCGGTGCTCGCCCAACAACGATCTGGGCGTCTTCTCCGTGCCGCGCGGACGGGGGCGGTGAACCGTCCCCGCCCGCGTCAGTTCGCCTCCGCCTAACGCCGCTTCGCCCGCGTTAGGCTCCGGCCTTGGCCGTTCTGGTCAGCGAGAGCCGTCTTTGAGCGATCTGACGCCCGAGCGAATCATTCGGTACGAGGAGGACGGCCCGAAGGTCCTCCTCCTCGACCAGCGCCGGCTTCCGGACGAGGTGGTCGAGCTCGAGTGCCGTTCCGTCGCCCAGCTGGTCACCGCGATCCGTGAGCTCGCGATCCGTGGCGCGCCCGCGATCGGCGTCGCTGCGGCCTACGGGCTCGCGCTTGCAGCCGAGCGTGGGGAGGACCTCGACGAGGCGGCCGCCGCGCTGGCGGCCTCGCGACCGACCGCGGTCAACCTCGTCTGGGCGCTGGAGCAGATGCGCAACGACCCGACGCCGGTGCGCGCTCGCGGTCTGCACGACGAAGAGGTCGAGCGGTGCCGCGCGATGGCCGGTCATGCCGCGGAGCTCTTCGGGCCGCGCACCCGCGCGCTTACCCACTGCAACGCCGGCGGCCTCGCCACCGGTGGCTACGGCAGTGCGGTCGGAGCGCTGCGAACGGCGTGGGAACGAGGCTTGCTGGAACGTGTCTGGGTCGACGAGACGAGGCCACTCCTGCAGGGGGCGCGGCTCACCGCGTGGGAGCTCGAGGCAGCGGGAATCCCGCACGCCGTGATCGCCGACTCGGCGGCTGCCTCGCTCATGGCCGCCGGCGAGGTCGACTGCGTCGTTACCGGCGCGGACCGCATCGCCGCGAACGGGGACACCGCGAACAAGATCGGCACGTACTCACTCGCCGTGCTGGCTGCGCACCACGGCATCCCTCTCTATGTCGTCGCGCCCACGTCCACGATCGACCTGTCGACTCAGACGGGTGCAGGAATCCCGATCGAGGAGCGGGCTCCAGAGGAGATCACGAGCCGCTTCCCCGCGCGCAATCCCGCCTTCGACGTGACACCTGCCCGACTCATCGCGGCCATCGTGAGCGAGCACGGCGTCCACCGAGCGCCGTACGCCCAGTCGCTCGCGGCGCTCGCATGAAGGCGCTCATCCTCGCCGCGGGCTACGCCACGCGGCTGCGCCCGCTGACGGACTCGATCCCGAAACAGCTTCTGCCCGTCGGCGACCGGCCGATGGTGGACTGGATCCTCGACCGGATCTCCGAGACGACCGCCGACGAGGTGCACGTCGTCACGAATGCTCGCTTCGCGGCGGACTTCGCGCGCTGGGCGGACGGCAAGGACGTCTACGTTCACGACGACGGGACGACGTCGAACGAGGATCGCCTCGGGGCGATCGGCGACATCCAGTTCGTCGGGCTCGACGACGATCTGCTCGTGATCGCGGGAGACAACCTCTTCGACTACTCGCTCGCAGACTACGAGTCGTACTGGCGTGGAAAGGACGGGAGCTGCGTCGCTGTCTACGACGTGGGAACTCCCGAGCTCGCTCGCAAGTACGGCGTCGTCGATGTGGACGAGAACGATCGGATCCTCGCCTTCCTCGAGAAGCCCGAGCATCCGCCCAGCACCCTCGCGGCGACTGCGACCTACTTCTTCACACGCGAGCACGCCGGCATGGTCGATGGGTACCTGGAGGAGGGGAATCCTCCCGACCAACCGGGGAACTACATCGCGTGGCTTCACGCGCGCGAACCGGTGTATGCGTATCGATTCCCGGGCGAGTGGTACGACATCGGCGACCGCGACCAGCTCCTCGAAGCGGACAACCGCATGCGGCGTCGCCAGGGCCTACCCGAGCGCGACGCGTACTCGCCCGACTAGAGGGACACTAGGCGCAAAGACGGCACGGTTCGGTGCGACGGTTCCTCCTAGGCTCGTCGAAGTGCTCGACCTGCTGTTGCCGCAGCGGTGCCTGGTCTGCTCCCTCCCTGGCGACCAGGTCTGCGGTGGCTGCCGGTCGAGCCTGCGGCGGATCGCTCCACCGGTTTGCGAGCGCTGCGGCGCGCCGACGGCATGGCCCGTCCGGCGGTGCGCGGAATGCGCCGGCCGGCGCCTCGCATTCGCCTGGGCCCGAGCGGCGGTCGAATACGACGAGCCGGTGCGGCGCGTCGTCGCCGCCTGGAAGGAGCACGGATTGCGTCGGCTCGCCGAGTGGGCGGCGGACGTCGTCCTCGAAACCGTGGCTCGGCCCGACGCCGACTGTGTCACGCCGGTCCCAGCTGACCCAGACCGGCGCCTGAAGCGCGGCCACCATGCCTCCGAGTGCCTTGCTCGGGCACTCGCTGAGGCGTGGGATCTACCGGTCGAGCCACTCCTGAGGCGCGCTCGGAGCTCCCAGCGCCAGCGGGGACTGTCGCGGGCCGACCGCCGCCGAAACGTGGCGGGTGCGTTCAGCCTGGCGGCCCAGGTGCCGGGCGGCGTCGCGTTGATCGACGACGTCTACACAACCGGGGCCACGGCTACTGCGGCCGCTTCGTTGCTGAGGAAAGGAGGGGCGCGCAGGGTCGTCGTCGTGACGTTCGCCCGCACGATTCGCTTCCGCTAAGGTCAGATTCCCGGGCCACGAGGAGACGCGATGCGACTTCAGGTGAAGGGCAAGAACGTCGAGGTGAGCGACTCGATTCGCCAGTACGCCGAGGAAAAGATGCACAAGCTCGACCGCATGCTTCATGCCCTCACGCAGGTCGAGCTCGAGTTGCGTGTGGAGAAGAACCCGTCCATCTCGGCGAACCAGGTGGCGGAGGCAACCGTCTGGACGAAGGGGCCGACCCTTCGCGCCCGGGAGGCGTCGACCGACATGAAGGCCTCGATCGACCAGTTGACCGAAAAGCTCCTGCGGCAGATCGAGCACTACCGCGCCAAGCGCAGCCGTAGGCAGGTTCGTGGAAACGGCATCCCGCCCGGAGGTTCGATGAGCATCCCCGACGAGGAGACAGGCCCGACGATCGTCAAGGTGAAGCAGTTTTCCGTCAAACCGATGAGCGCCGAGGAGGCTGCGTTGCAGCTCGACCTCATCGGACACGACTTCTTCGTCTTCCGTAGCGACGAGTCGGGCGACGTGAACGTCATCTATCGCCGCAAGGACGGCGGCTACGGGCTGATCGAGCCACAGGAGTAGGCGCCGCTTGCGGCGCCTACCCTCAGGCCGTGCGGGCTCTGCTCGCGCGGCCGTCTGAAACGACCGGTCGACACGCGTGAAGTCACCCCGAGAGGTCCGAACCTAATGCCCTTCTGGCCGTTTCGCCGGAAGGAGACGCTGAACGAGAAGCTGATGCGCGAGGCGGGTCTCTCAGGCGAGCCCGTCGAACTGCCGCCTACCACGGAAGCAGGCCGCGCCGAGCTCGAGGAGTCGTGGTTCGGCGATCGCTCGCTACCGCTCTTTGAACGCCTCTCAGGGGAGGTCACCGCAGCCAGGCCGCGGCGGTGGGACGCCGTCGTGTCGGCGGAAGCCCCAGAGGTCGCCGGCCACGAGGTGGAATTTGTCGCCATGCCCGACGGCTCGCTGGTCGTCGACGAGGAACAAGGCGAAGGAGATCTGACGCCGCTCGCCGAGGCGGTCGAGACGCGGCTAGCAGCGCCCTATCGCGCTCGCGGCGTGCGTCGCGGCAACGACGTCTGGGCTGTTGCCGCCCGCAAGATCCAGGTGGCTTCCTTCACCTCCGATGGCGAAGAGATCGATCTGACAGAGCGCGACGGGGCGCGATCGCTGGTGGTCGACGGAGTGTCCAGATTCGGCAGTGTGCCTGAGCTCGAGGCGATCGGGAGGCGTCAGGGCGAGGCCTACGTCGTCCGCGCGCGCCGGCTCGAGGGCGAGATCTGGGAGGTCACGGCAGACCCTCTCTAGGGCCAGGGCGCCGCTTGCGATGCCCTGAAGTAGAGGAGACGCGGGCTTCGCCCGCGACTCCGTCCAGGTTGTGACGAACGACGTCCAGCGCCCGCTCTCCGAGAGATACCGAAGAGGGATCCGAACCCTCACGCCCCCCAAAGGAGCGAACCTTTAGCCGCTACCCTAGGTCGTACGATGGCCCAGCAACTCGGCTCCCTGGAGAAGGTCCTTCGCGTGGGCGAGGGCCGCCGCATGAAGCGGCTGGCCCAGCAGGCGGCCTACATCACGTCGATCGAGCCCGAGTTCGAGGCGCTCTCGGACGCCGAGCTCACCGCGAAGACCGCCGAGTTCAAGCAGCGGCTCGAGAACGGCGAGACCCTGGAGCAGCTGCTCTTCGAGGCCTACGCTGCCGTCCGCGAGGCGTTCAAGCGCACGATCGGAGCGCGCCTGTTCGACGTCCAGCTGATGGGCGGCATCGTCCTGCACGAGGGCGACGTGGCCGAGATGAAGACGGGCGAGGGCAAGACCTTCGTCGCCGTCCAGGCGCTCTACCTGAACGCGCTCGAAGGCAAGGGCGTTCATCTCGTCACGGTCAACGACTACCTCGCGAAGCGCGACTGCGAGTGGACGAAACCGGTCTACGAGGCGCTCGGGATGCGCGACGCCTTCATCGAGAACATGATGCCTTTCTCCGAGCGCAAGGTCGCCTACGAGGCGGATGTCACGTACGGGACAAACTCCGAGTTCGGCTTCGACTATCTACGCGACAACATGGCCGTGTCGCTCGATGGCACCGTTCAGCGCAGCCACAGCTACGCGATCGTGGACGAGGTCGACTCGATCCTCATCGACGAGGCGCGCACACCGCTGATCATCTCCGGCGAGCCGGAGACCGCTGCCCAGCTCTACCACGACTTCGCGCGCGTCGCGCGCCAGCTGAAGGGCGTGCCGCATGACCCGCTGCTGAAGGGCGGCAATCCGGACGCGGACTATGAGTACGACGAGAAGCACAAGACGGTTGGCCCGGGTCACGCCTCGATCGAGGCCGTGGAGCGTGCGCTCCGAATTGACAATCTGTACGACCCGCGCAACGCGCAACTCGTCAACCACCTGAATCAGGCGCTGAAGGCGGAGTCGCTCTACAAGCGCGACATCGATTACGTGATCCAGGACGGCGAGGTCAAGATCGTCGACGAGTTCACCGGCCGCATCATGGAAGGGCGACGCTGGTCGGAGGGCCTCCACCAGGCGATCGAGGCGAAGGAGGGCGTGAAGATCCAGGAGGAGAACGTCACCCTGGCGACGATCACGCTGCAGAACTACTTCCGTCTCTACGAGAAGCTTGCGGGCATGACGGGTACCGCGAAGACGGAGGAGAAGGAGTTCACCGAGATCTACAACCTCCACGTCGTCGAGATCCCGACGAACGTGCCCGTCGCGCGCGCGGACAAGAACGACCTCATCTTCAAGTCGAAGGACGGGAAGTTCGAGGCTGTCATCCGCGACATCAAGGAGCGCCATCAGAACGGCCAGCCGGTGCTCGTCGGCACGATCGCCGTGGAGACCTCCGAGTATCTAGCCGAGATGCTCACACGGCAAGGCATCCCGCATAGTGTCCTCAACGCCAAGGAGCACGCGCGGGAGGCGGAGATCATCAAGGACGCCGGTCAGCCGGGCGCGGTCACGATCGCGACGAACATGGCCGGCCGCGGCGTCGACATCAAGCTCGGCGAGGGGGTCGTCGAGCTGGGCGGCCTCTACGTGCTCGGCACCGAGCGGCACGAGGCACGGCGCATCGACAACCAGCTTCGCGGCCGCTCCGGCCGGCAGGGCGACCCCGGCGAGTCGCGCTTCTACCTCTCGGCGCAGGACAACCTCGTGCGCCTCTTCGCGGGCGACCGGATCTACCGGATCATCGAGCGCTTCAAGATCCCCGAGGACCAGCCGATGGAGGCGAAGCTCCTCTCGCGGCAGATCGAGAACGCGCAGAAGAAGGTCGAGGAACAGAACTTCGTCTCGCGCAAGAACGTCCTCAAGTACGACGACGTGATGAACAAGCAGCGCGTCGTCATCTACGAGCAACGCCGGCAGGTGCTCGAGGGCGCCGACCTCTCCGAGGAGGTCAAGAGCTGGATCGACGAGGTCGTGCAGCGCGCCGTCGACGCGTACGTCGACCCGGACACGGGCGACCTCGACCTGGACGCGCTGACCGCGCACATGCAGCAGCTCTACGGCAGCGAGATCACGCCGGCCGAGCTGCGCGAGGACGGGATCACCGAGCGCGCAGCGCTGATCGAGGAGTTCATCGAGGACGCCCTCGAGGAGTACACGGCCAAGGAGGAGGAGCTCGGCGTCAACCCGGACACGGGCGAGTCGCTCCT
>WNGF01002073.1_pt1 | contig 28654 bp, 24 predicted proteins | sample 5400641 | NCBI WGS metagenome assembly WNGF01 (sample SAMN13153371, study PRJNA577476) | soil metagenome | isolation source: 80 cm soil or saprolite under grassland replicate 2 | place: USA:California | collected 2016-06-15 | reverse complement strand
CCTTACCGCCGACGCTTGGCTGTTCCGCTCCGAGCGCGGGCTTCGCCCGCGCCCCGAAAGGGGGAGGATTCGGAGGGGGCCGTCGAGGCCCCCTCCGAGAGAACGCAGCAGATGGGCCTTTTTCAGCAGCCTGCTAGAAGATCTCACCGACCCACTCCCTGACTCGCCTGCCGATGCGCTGAGCGAAAGACCCCTCGCTCGGCTCGGCGGGCGGCACCCGTCCGTGGCCGCGGGCCCCGTAGAGGGCCAGGCCGACGCCGGTCGCATAGATGGGGCTCTGGACCACATCGGCGAGGCCGCTGAGTCCTGTCGGCATCCCGCGGCGCACCGGCACATCGAAGACCTGCTCGGCCAGCTCCGGGACTCCCCGCATGATGCACGTGCCGCCTGTCACGACGACTCCCGCCGCCGCCACGTCCTCGAGCCCCGCCCGCGCCAGGTCCCGCGCCACCAAGGTGAAGATCTCCTCCACGCGCGGCTGGATGATCTCCGAGAGGATGTGACGCGAAAGCAGGCGCGCCTTCCGCCCGCCGACGGACGGCACCTCGATGGTCTCGTCTTCTCTCACGAGCGCCGTGAGCGCGCAGCCATGGCGCTTCTTGAGCTCCTCGGCGTCGGCGGTCGGCGTCCGGAGGCCGACGGCGATGTCGTTGGAGATGTGATCGCCGCCGAGCGGCAAGACGCCCGTGTACCAGACGGCGCCGTCCCGGAAGAGCGCCACATCGGTGGTCCCGCCGCCCAGGTCGATCAGCAGGATCCCGAGCTCCTTCTCCTCGGTAGAGACGATGGCCTCCGCGGAGGCCAGCGGCTCCAGCACGATATCCTGGACCTGGAGCCCCGCCCGATTGACGCTGCGGACGACGTTCCTCACCGAGGTGGTCGCCCCCGTCACGAGGTGCACCTCCACCTCCAGCCGCACGCCCGACATGCCGAGCGGCTCCTTGACGCCGTCCTGGTCGTCCACGATGAAGGTCTGGGGCAGGACGTGGATGACCTCGCGGTCCTGGGGCAGGTTGATGGTGCGCGCGGCCTCCAGCGCCCGATCGATGTCGGTCTGATTCACCTCCCGATGCTTGCCCGACACGGCGACCACGCCTCGGCTGTTGATGCCGCGGATATGTCCGCCGGCCACGCCCGCGATCACCGAAGCGATTTCGACCCCTGCCATCTCCTCGGCCTCGCCCACGGCCTGCTTGATGGACTCGACGGTGGAGTCGATATTGACCACGACTCCCTTGCGGAGGCCGCGCGACGGGCTCGTCCCGACGCCGATGATGTCCAGGTTCCCGACCGGCGACCATTCCGCGATGACGCAGCAGATCTTGGTCGTTCCCACGTCCAGCCCGGCAATCACGTGTCGCCCCTTGGCTCTGGGCATGGCCTCCCTCACTTCACCGGGGTCTTGAGTACCACCTGGTCACGGAAGCGCAGATCGATGGCGGTCACGGTCTCCCCGGAGGCGCCTAGCTGGGCCAGTACACCCTGGAGCCGGCCGAGCCGCGCCTCCAAGTCGGCCTTGCCGAGCCGCACCTCGACGCCGTCCACCGTGTAGAGCACCGGCCCTTCGGCGCGGCTCACGTCGATCTCGGAGATCTGCCCGAGCAGTGAACTCTGGGTGCGGAGCAAGAGGCGCAGGAGGGAGATGCCGAGGGCGGCGCGATCGCTCGCGCTCCCATGGCGGTCGCCGCCGAGGTCATCGGGGCCGAGCCCGATGAGCACGGGGGCGCCGAGCGCCACCGCGCGCGACTCCAGGCCCAGGTCCACACCCTCTTCGTCGATCCAGTGGAGCCGGCCCGCGTACACGAGCGCGAACGGCCGCCGCTCCTCGACGACCACGGTCACACGGTCGGGGAAGCTCCGGATCACTTCGGCGCGACGGACCAGGGGCAGCGCCTCGAGTCGCGCCACGACGTCGCGGGTGTCGAATGCGAAGAGGTTCACCCCCGGACGGATGCCCGCCGCCGCAACGATCTCTCGGCGGGTCATCCGGCTCTGCCCGGTGACCTCCACCGAGGCCACCGCGAACCGCGGCGAGCGGAGGACCCAGCCGGCGCCCAGCACGGCTCCCGCCAAGACCGCCACGCCGGACGCCAGCAGCACGAGGCGTCCCGCAATCCAGCGCGCCCGCCGCGCCACCCGCAGCCGGAGCCGATGGGAGCTGACGCGCTGGCCCGCGATGAGCCGGCCTCGCGACGCCAAGTCCGGCAGCTCGACGGACGCCCCGCGGGGCGAGAGGACTGCGGTCCGTCTCATGCCGGGCAGTCCGCGTCCCGACCGCCGTCGGTCATCTCCCATCTGCGGGGGCCAAGCAATGGCCCCCGCGCTCCTCCATGGTCCCCGGAGTGGGGGACCAAGGCTTAGATCTCACCGAGGGTGCGGATCTCCGCCTCCAGCGCGATGCCGAACTGGTTGCGCACGCGCTCTCGCGTCGTGTCCATCAGCGCCTTGATGTCAGCGGCCGTGGCGCCGCCGCGGTTGACGATGAAGTTGGCGTGCTTCGCCGAGATCTCGGCGCCGTTGAGCCGCTTGCCCTTCAGGCCCACTTTCTCCACGAGGCGCCCGGCGACATCACCGGCCGGGTTCTTCCAGACGCAGCCCGCCGAGGCCAGGGCCAGCGGCTGGGTGGCCTTCTTGCGCTTGAGCCGTTGCTTGATCTCCTTCTGGATCTCCACGTGCGGCCGCCGGTGGAGCTGGAGCCGCGCCCCGATGAGCACGGCGCCCGGGGGCGCCTGGAACACGCGGTAGCTGAAAGAGCCGGCGCCGGGCTTGAACTCCCCCAGAGTCCCGTCGGGGTGCAGGAAGTAGACGGCCGACACGAAGTCGCCCATCCCGCCGTCCGGGGTGCCGGCATTCATGGCCACCGCGCCGCCGATCGTGGCCGGAATACCGACCAGACACTCGAGGCCACCCAGGTTGATCGCCGCGGCCTCGCGGATCAGGGCCGACAGGCTCACTCCCGCGCCCGCAACCGCCTCCTCGCCGTGGAACTCGGCGCGCCCGAGACAGCCGTCGAGCTTGAGCACGACGCCGCGGAAGCCGTGGTCGCTGACCAAGAGGTTGTTTCCCCCGCCGATGACCTCGATGGGCAGCTGCTCGCGCTCGGCGAAGGACAGTCCGAGACGAATATCCTCCACGTCCTGGGGGACGACGAAGATATCGGCGGGTCCCCCGACACGCAAGGAGGTGTGGAAGCTGAGGGGCTCCTTGAACCGGACCTCGCCCCTGATCTCTCCTAGCATCGTTACCTCCTGTTCGGCTGCTCGCTGCCGTCGCCGAGGCGCGCCAGGAACTCGGTCCCCAGTTGCCCCACATCGCCGGCCCCGAGGGTCAGCACCAGGTCGCCCGGTCTCGTGGATTCGCATAGGTGCTGGACGATGCCGTCGCGATCCCCGTTCATGTAGATGACTTCTCGATGGCCGTGAGCGGCGATTCCTTCGGCCAGGTCACGGGCGTGGACACCGGGAATCGGCGCCTCGCCAGCCGGGTAGATATCCATCACGATCAGCACGTCGGACTGGTAGAACGCGGTCAGGAAGTCTCTCCGCAGGTGGTGAGTGCGGGTGTAGCGGTGAGGCTGGAACACCGTGATCACGCGCCGGTCGAACCCGGCCTTGGCGGCGGCCAGAGTGGCGCGGATCTCGGCCGGATGGTGCCCGTAGTCGTCCACCACCAGGACACCCTGGGCCTCTCCCCGGATCTGGAAGCGGCGCTGGACCCCGGCGAACCCGGCGAGCGCCGGCTGGATACGCTCGAAGGGCACCTCGAGGTCCAGCCCGACGGCGATAGCAGCCAGCGCGTTGAGGACATTGTGTCGCCCCGGGACCTGGAGCGAGGCCGGCCCCAGCACGTGCCCGCGGTGGAGCACCTCGAACTGCGAGCTCATGCCTGACAACTGAAGCCGCCGGGCGGTGAGGTCGGCCCCCGACTCGAGCCCGTAAGTGATGACCCGCTTCTCGATCTGCGGGATCATCTGCTGGATATTCGGCTCGTCCAGGCACACCACCGCGCTGCCGTAAAATGGCACCTTGTTGACAAATTGCAGGAAGGCCTGGCGGATGGCGCCCAGATCGGCGTAGTGGTCCAGGTGCTCGGCGTCCACCGTGGTGACCACAGCGATGGTGGGCGAGAGCCTGAGGAATGAGCCGTCCGACTCGTCGGCCTCGGCCACGAGGAACTCACCCTGGCCGAGCCGGGCATTGGTCCCGAGCCCGTGGACGCGGCCGCCCACCACCACAGTGGGATCGAGACCGGCCGCCCCGAGGACGGCCGCCACGATGGACGTGGTCGTCGTCTTGCCGTGAGTGCCGGCGATGGCGATCCCGTACTTGAGCCGCATCAGCTCGGCGAGCATCTCGGCCCGGGGGATCGCGGGGACGCCGCGCTGGCGCGCCACCTGGACCTCGACGTTGTCGCGCGGGACGGCCGAGGAGTACACGACGACGTGGGCGCCCTCGACGTGAGCGGGCTGGTGGCCCGTGAATACCTTGGCACCGAGACGCTCGAGGCGCTCGACGGCCTCGCCACGCCGGCTGTCGGACCCGGTGACACGGTATCCCATATTGAGCAGCACCTCAGCGATTCCGCTCATGCCGGCTCCGCCGATGCCGACGAAGTGGATCTGCCGGTACTTTTTGAACATCCTATCTCCCCGTGAGCCTGGGCAATCAGCGCGCCATCAGGCGCTCCCGGAATGCTGGGAGATGTTGAGCAGCACGCCGGTCGAGAACATGGTCATGAGCAGCGCCGAGCCCCCGAAGGACACGAAGGGCAACGGCAGGCCTTTGGTCGGTAGCGCGCCGGTGACAACGCCCAGATTCACGAGAGTCTGCGTCGCCAGCATCACGCTGAGCCCAAGCGCCAGGTAGCCGCCGAACGCGTCGGGCGCCCGCAGCCCGATGCGCAGGCCCCGCCAGATCAGCACCGCGAACAGACCCACGACGACGGTCGCGCCCAGCAGCCCCAGCTCCTCGCCGATGATGGCGAAGATGAAATCGGTGTGGGGCTCCGGCAGGTAGAAGAGCTTCTGCTTGGACTCGCCGAGCCCCAGTCCGAACCAGCCGCCGGACCCCAGGGCCAGGAAGGACTGGATGATCTGAAAGCCGCTGCCCTGCGGGTCGTCCCAGGGATTGACGAAGGCGAGCATGCGGCGCCAGCGATACGGCCGGAGCGCGATGAGGAGGCCGACGGCCGGCAGCGCGGCCCCGGCGATCGCGAGCATGTGGGCCACGCGCGCGCCCGCCAGATAGGCCAGCGCCAGCGTGAGGATGATCAGGGCGAGGCTGTTGCCGAGATCCGGCTGGAGAATCGTGAGCCCGGCCATGAGCCCGGCGACGAGCAACGGTGGGAGGAGCCCCTGGCTGAAGCTCGGCATCAGCGCCTGGCGTCGAGAGAGGAAGGCGGCCAGGTAGAGTACGAGGGAGAACTTGGCCAACTCCACCGGTTGGAAGGAGAGCGGGCCGCCGCGCAACCAGCGCCGCGTGCCGTTGATCTGCTGGCCGAAGGGCGGGACCAGGACCAGCAGGAGCAGGACGAGGGAGATGACGAGCAGCGGGACCACCAGGCGCTCGAGCCGCCGGTAGTCCACCCGCATGGCGCCCCAGAGGCACGCGATTCCGAGCACCGCCCAGAAGAACTGCTTCTTCAAGAAGAAGAACGGGTCGTGGAAGCGGTCGGCAGCGATGATGGCGCTGGCGGAGTACACCATGACCACCCCGACCGAGCAGAGCGCCACCACGACGCCGAAGAGCCACAGGTCGGGCGTGAGCTTGCGGGGCATCAGCCCGCCAGCGCCCGCACGGCCGCCTTGAACACGAGGCCGCGGTGCTCGAAGTTCTGGAACATGTCGAAGGAGGCGCAGGCCGGCGAGAGCAGCACCACGTCGCCCGCGCGCGCGGCGGCGCTGGCGAGCCTTACCGCCTCCTCCATGGAGGCGGCGTCCTCGGCGCCGATGCCCGCCGCCGCCAAGGGCCCGCGGAGCTTGTCCCGGTCCACACCGATCAGGATCGCGTGGCGCACGCGGCCGCGCGCGGCCTCCCCGAGCGGGGCGAAGTCCTGGCCCTTGCCCTTGCCGCCCGCGATCAGGATCACGGGCTCGGTGAAGCTCTCGAGCGCCTTGATAGTGGAGGCGACGTTGGTGCCTTTGGAGTCGTTGTAGAAGACGATGCCCCGATCATCCCGGACGCGCTCGATCCGGTGCTCGACGCCGCGGAACCCGGCGATGCCCCGGCGGATCGCCTCCGGCGCCATCCCCGTCCACAAGGCGCAGGCCGTGGCCGCCAGCACGTTCTCCAGATTGTGCCGGCCGCGCAGCATGATCTCGGCCACGGGACTGATGGGCTCGACGTGGCCGTTGAGCTTGGCGACGATCCACCCGTCGTGGACGAAGACTCCGCGCTCGAGCCGCGTGAGGCGACTGAACCAGAGCACGCGGCCAGCCACCCGCGAGGCGAGACCCGCCGTCACGGGGTCGTCGCAATTGAGCACGGCGCAGTCGGCCACCGTCTGGTTGGCGAAGACGCGCGCCTTGGCCTCCACGTAGCGCTCCAGCGTCCCGTGCCGGTCCAGATGATCGGGCGTGATGTTGAGCACGGTCGCCACTCGAGGGTGGAAGCCGACCGTGCTCTCGAGCTGAAAGCTGGAGACCTCGGCCACCACGAGGCCGTCGGCAGGGAAGTCAAGGGCATGCTCCGAGAGCGGCGTGCCGATGTTCCCGGCCACGAGCGTCGGCCGTACCTGCGCCCTCAACAGCTCGCCGGTGAGCGCCGTCGTCGTGGTCTTGCCGTTGGTGCCAGTGATGGCGATGAGGTCGGCTTCCATGACGCGCCAGCCGAGCTCCAGCTCGCCGATGATGGGCACACCGCGGGCCCTCACCGCGGTCAAGGCCGGCAGCGCGAGCGGCACACCAGGGCTCACCACCACGAGGGCCGCGTTGTCGAAGGCCTCGTCAGGGTGGCCGCCGGTCCACAGCCGGCACCCGTCCCGCTCGAGCTGCCGCGCCTCGACCGACAGCGACGCCGCGGCGCCCGAGTCCGACGCGAGCACGCGCCCCCCTAGGCGGTGGATGAGCCGGGCGGCGGCGACGCCGCTCCGCGCCAGCCCGACGACCGAGACGGTGCGGCCGGAGAGCCAGCGGCGATAGGCCAGACCGCGATCGCTGGTCCCGCTCATGTCGTCCTCTTCGTCGCGCATCCGGGTGGTGACCGCTCTCAGCATCCCGTCTCACCGTGTGGCGAGGTGAATGGGCCCGGCATCACCGGAGCTTGAGCGTCGTGAGCGCAAGCAGCGCCAGGATGAAGGACAGGATCCAGAAGCGCACGATGATCTTGGGCTCGGCCCATCCCTTCATCTCGTAGTGGTGATGGAGCGGCGCCATGCGGAAGACGCGCCGTCCGAAGAACTTGAAGGAGACGACCTGGATGATGACCGAGCCCGCCTCGACCACGTAAATGCCGCCGATCAACGGCAGCAGCAGCTCGGCCTTCGTCAGCACCGCGAGCGTGCCGATGGCGCCGCCCAGGGCGAGCGACCCCACGTCGCCCATGAACACCTGAGCCGGGTAGCTGTTGAACCAGAGGAAGCCGAGTGCCGCGCCCACCAGGGCGCCGCAGAACACCGTCAGCTCCCCCGTGCCCTTCACGTTCAGGATCCTCAGGTACTCGGCCGCCTTGAGGTTGCCGGTGAGATAGGCGATGACGGCAAAGGCGCCCCCCGCCGTGACGATGGGCCCGATGGCCAGCCCATCGAGCCCGTCGGTCAGGTTCACGGCGTTGGACGATCCCACGATCACCAGGAGCGCGAAGGGAATCCAGAGCCAGCCCAGGGTCAGGAGCCAGCCCTTGAAGAAGGGGATTGCCAGCCCCGTGGTGAACCCGTCCGGGGGCCGGAAGTAGAGCCAGCTCAACAGGGCGCCTACCAGCAGGATCTGGGCGCCGAACTTCTGCTTGGCCGAAATGCCCCGGCGGGTCCTGAGCTTGGTGTAGTCGTCCCTGAGCCCGATCAGCCCGAGTCCGGTCGTCGCGAAGACGAGGACCCAGACGTAACGGTTGTACAGGTTGGTCCAAAGGATCGTGGAGACCAGGATGGCGGCGAGGATCACCAGGCCTCCCATGGTCGGCGTTCCCGCCTTGGTTCGGTGCCGTTCTGGCGTGTCCTCCCGGATCGTCTCCCCGCCGTGCTGGAGCTGCCGCAGCCGCTTGATCAGCCACGGCCCGAGGACAAACGAGATGAGCAGCGCCGTCACCGTCGCCATCGCCGCCCGGAAGGTGATGTAACGGAAGACGTTGAGGACGCTGTGGTACTTGGCCAGCGGCACGAGGAGATCGTAGAGCATCAGCCATCCCCGCCTCCAAGGCGGGCGATCAGGGCGTCCACCACGCGCTCCATGCGCATGCCCCTTGAGCCCTTCACGAGGAGCGCGTCGCCCGGCGCCAGCCGCTTGAGGAGCAGGGCCACCGTGTCCTCGAAGGTGGTGGTGTGAGAGCTCTCGAGGAGCCCCGCATCGCGCGCCGCTTCGACCGCCACGCGCGCAAGCGGCCCCATGCCGATGAACTCTGCCGCGCCTGAGGCGGCCACCGCGCGTCCCGCCTCGCGGTGGGCGCGCTCGGCGATCTCACCCAGCTCCAGCATGTCACCCAGCACCACGACCCTGCGGCGCGCATCCACGGCCGTGTTGAGCGTGTCGAGCGCCGCCAGAACCGAGGCGGGATTGGCGTTGTAGGTGTCGTCCAGGACGCGCAGCAGGCCGGCGTGCCGCCAGACGCAGCGTCCCTTGACCGGCCGCGCCGCCTCCAGCCCGCTCACGATCCGCCCGAGGTCGAGCCCGACGGCGAGACCGACGCCGGCGGCGGCGAGGGCATTGATCACATTGTGACGGCCGGCCACGTGGAGGAGGACAGGCCGCCGGGCGCCGGCGATCTCCAGGGTGAAGCGCACGCCCACCGCGGCCTCCTCCACCAGCCCCACCGACCTCACGTCGGCGGGCTGACGGGCGCTGAACGTCAGCACGCGACAGCGGCCGAGGGCGCGCATGGCGAGGACGCGCGGATCATCGGCGTTCAGGACGACGGCGCCCTCGGGTGCAATGACGCGCACCAGCGCGCTCTTCTCGGCCTGGACGCCGTCGAGCGACCCGAAGAACTCCGTGTGGGCGCTCGACACCACGGTCACGACGCCCACCGTCGGGCGGCTGATGCGGGCCAGCGCGTCGATCTCCCCCGACTGGTTGGCGCCCAGCTCGAGCGCCACCGCCCGGTGCTCGGGGCCCAGCCGGAGCAGCGTCAGGGGCAGCCCCCACTGATTATTGAAGCTCGACTCAGGCTTGAGGACCGGGCCCAGCGCGCCGAGGACGGCCGCCATCATCTCCTTGGTGGTGGTCTTGCCGTTGGAGCCCGTCACGGCGGCGACGGGGCCCGTGAACCGCGCCCGATGATAGGCGGCGAAGCGGCCGAGCGCTCTCGTGGTCTCGTCCACGAGCACCACGGGCATCGAGAGCGGGACATCGTCGGGGAGCGAGTGGACGACGAAGCAGGAGGCGCCGCGGGCGGCGGCGTCCCGGAGGTAGGCATGGCCGTCCAGATGATGCCCGCGTATGGCGAAGAAGACCTCGCCGACGTTGAGCGTGCGGCTGTCGATGGACACGCCCGCCGCAGGCACGCCCAGCTCGCCCTCGACCAGGGCGCCCTGGGTCCCGCGGACCACGTCTTCAACGGTGAACTTGGGCATTAGCCTATCCGCGACGTTCTGCGAGCACGGCGCGGGCCACCTCCCGGTCGTCGAAGGGAAACGCCTCGGAGCCGATGATCTGGTAGGTCTCGTGACCCTTGCCGGCGATCACCACTACGTCACCGGCCCGAGCCCACTCGAGCGCGCTGCGAATGGCAGCCTTCCTGTCAGGAATCGTAACATGGCGGTCGAGGCCCGCGCCGACGGGCGGGATCCCGGCGACGATCTCAGCGATGATGGCCTCGGGCACCTCGCTCCGCGGATTGTCCGAGGTGACCCAGACACGATCGGCGAGCCGCGCGGCGATGCCGCCCATCAAGGGCCGCTTGCCACGATCCCGATCACCCCCGCAGCCGAAGACCACTGTCAGCCGGGCCCCAGGGGGGACGAGTCGCCGCGCCGTTGTGAGGACGCGCTCGAGCGCATCCGGCGTATGTGCATAGTCCACGACCACGAGAAAGGGCTGCCCCGCCTCGACCCGCTCGAAGCGCCCAGGCACCGAGCTCACGGAGGCCAGGGCTCCGGCCACCGCCTCCAGATCGATATCGAACGCCAGTCCGACGGCGACCGCGCTCAGCAGGTTCATCACGTTGTGCTCTCCCACCAGGGGTGACCCGATCTCGACGACGCCACGCGGCGTCTCCACAACCATCCTGATGCCGTCGATTCCCGAGACAAACCGCCTCGGCGTCACATGGGCTCCGCCGCCCAGCCCGAAGGTGAGAGTCGCGAGGCCGAGGCCCGCAACCATGGAACGGCCAGTCGGGTCATCGGCGTTGATCACCGCGGTCCGGCGCCGCTTGCCACCGGCCGCCAGCAGCGAGAACAGCCGGGCCTTGGCCGCGCGGTACGAGTCGAAGGTGAGGTGAAAGTCGAGGTGGTCCTGGGTCAGGTTGGTGAAGACCGCCACGTCGAACTCCACACCGTCCACGCGATGAAGCGCGAGCGCGTGGGAGGACACCTCCATGACAACGGCCGTGACGCCCCGCTCGACCATCTCGGCTAGAAGCGACTGCAGCTCGACCGCCTCAGGAGTGGTCTGCCCAGCCGGCCGCGTCTCCAAGCCGACCCGGTACTGGATGGTGCCGATCACGCCGGTCGTCCGGCCGGCGCGCCGCAGCAGCGCGTCGACGAGGAGGGAGGTCGTGGTCTTGCCATTGGTCCCGGTAATGCCCACCACGGTGAGCGCCCGGGAGGGAGACCCGAAGTAGGCGTCCGCCAACCTTGCGAGCGCCTCTCGCGAAGAGGGCACCACGATGCGCCCCGTGGCGCTGCCGGCGAGCACGTCGGCGCCCTCGAGCACCACCGCCGCCGCGCCCCGCTGGAGCGCTTCTCCGACATACTGCCGTCCGTCCTGTCTCACCCCGGGAACGGCCACGAACAGATTGCCGGGAGCCACCTTCCGCGAATCGTGGGCCACTCCCGTCACCGTGGCGGGCATGGGGCCCAGCACCGTCTTTTCCCTGAGCGCGTCGAGGAGCGTCGTGGTCGGCACGGGCCGATTCATGGGCTCGCGCCGGGCCTCGGAATCGGCGAGGCGAGCGTGAGGCGACAGATGGTTCCGGGAGCGAGAGGGGCGCCGGCGGCGGGCCACTGGCTGACCACAAGGCCGCGCCCGCTGATCTCGATCTGCACGTTGAAGGGCGCGAGCGTCTCCATGGCCTGGCGCAGGGAAAGCCTTTCCACCAGCGGCATCACGGCGGAAGAGTCTGGGGCGAGCCCGAGGCCCACCGGCTTCACCACGCCGGCGTCGAGGCGCTCGCCGGAAACCGCGCCCGCGCGGGACATCCGGGCCGCCACTTCGCCTCTCACGAGGGGAACGGGCGACGTGTCGCCCGGCGGGACATTGAGGTGGCGCAACGCCTCACGGCCGATGGCGGCGAAGATGGGAGCCGCGGCCTCGCTCCCCCACTTCTCGTTCTTGGGCTCGTCGAGCATCACCAGCATGGCGAGACGCGGGTCGTCGGCGGGGACGAACCCCACGAAGGAGAGCACGCCCGGCGCGCGCGAGTAGCGGCGCGTGGCCGGATCGAGCTTCTGGGCGGTCCCGGTCTTGCCCGCCACCTCGTAGCCCGGGATGGCGGCTTTGTGGCCCGTCCCCTCGCGCACCACCGCCGTCATCATCCGGGTGAGGACATGGGCGGTGTCGGGCGTGATCACCTGGCGGACGACCCGAGGCTCGACGGTGCGCACCGCCCGTCCCTGGCTGTCCAGCATGGCGCGGACAATCCCCGGCCGCATGAGACGCCCGCCGTTGGCAATGGCCGCGAAGGCGCTGACGAGTTGGAGCGCCGTGACCGAGATCTCCTGGCCGATCGACATGGTCGCCAGCGAGAGCCCTGACCACTGTGCCGGTGGGCGGAGCTGGCCCCGGCTCTCACCGCTGAGGCCCACGCCGGCGGCGGCGCCGAAGCCGAAGGCGGCGATGTACTTGTAGAAGCGCTCCTTGCCCAGCGTCAGGCCGATCTTGATGGCGCCCACATTGGAGGAGTTCTGCAGCACCTCGGTGAAGGTGAGCCAGCCGTACTTCTTCCAGTCGTGGATCGTGATCTTGGCAACCGTGATGGCGCCGTTCTCGGCATAGAAACGGTCGGTGGGACGGGCCACGCCTTCCTCGAGGGCCGCTGCCGCCAGAATGACCTTGAAGGTGGAGCCGGGCTCGAAGGGATCGGTGACGGCACGGTCGCGCCGGTCGTCGTCCGTCGCCGTCGCAAAGTTGTTCGGGTTGAACGTGGGGCGGATCGCCAGCGCCAGAATCTCCCCCGTGCGCGGGTCCAGCAGGACCGCCATGGCCGCCTTGGAGCGGGTACGCCGCCAGGCCGCCTCCACCTCCCGTTCGGCGATGTACTGGAGCGTGGCGTCGACGGTCAGCATCACGCCCTGGCCGGGGATGGAGGGCTTGAGCACCGTCGGGGACCCGGTCGCCTCGCGACCGAGCGCGTCGCGACCGATGAGGGCCCGGCCTTCCACGCCGGCCAGCTGTGCATCCCACGACTGCTCCACGCCCGCCAGGCCCCTGCCGTCAACGCCCTCGAAGCCGATGGCGTGGGCGGCCAGCTCACGGTTCGGGTAGAGCCGGAGGCTCTCCTCGACGAACCCAAGGGCCGGCTCCTTCAGATCCCGAATGGCCTCGGCCACGTCCGGCGGCAACCGGCGCTTGACGAACACGAAGCGCTTGGACGAGTCGAGCCGCCCGCTGATCTCCCGGGCGGGCTCGCCCAGGATGAGCGCCAGCCGCGCAGCCAAGCGGTCCCGGTCCTCGATGCGGGAGGTCAGCGCATAGAGCGACTCGGCCTTGGAGGAGACGGCGAGAACTTGCCCGTTGCGGTCGAGGATGGGACCCCGCCTGGGCTTGAGCGGGATGGTCTTCGCATGCTGGCTTAGAGCCAGCTTGGAGTACTCGTCGTGTTTGAGAACCTGAAGGTACGCGAGCCGGCCGAGGAGCCCCAGGAAGGCACAGGCGAGGAGCACCGCGAAGATCACCGTGCGGTTCCTCAGCTCCGCGGTCCGGTGCTCGGTCATGGCGGCGGGGCTCCTCGCGGATCACGCGTGAGGCGGGCAGGGCCTGGCGCCGGTGCGGCTTCCGGCCGGCCGGGCTCCGTCATCCACTCGCCCGGTCTCGCGATCATGCTCGTGAACAATCCCCGCTAGCGTCTCGTCGCCTTAGCGGAATCCGGGTTCCGGGCGCGCCGGGTCCTCCGCCGACGCCGTGAGCGGCGTGGCCATGCTCAAGCCGCCGCCGCCGAGCACGAACTCACGCGCTAGCCGGACCTGATCGGCGGTGGGCGGCACCATGCCGAGTTCCGTGCGGGCTTTGCCTTCGATGCGCGCGAGTGACCTGAGGGTCGCTAGCTCCACGCTCAGGCGGCTCCTCGACTCCTCCAGCTCCGCCTTGAGGGTGCGAAGTCCGTCCAGCCGGTAAGAAAGACGAACCTGCTGGACCCGCAGTCCCACCACGCCGAGCACCAGGGCCACGAGGATGCCTGCGCTCGCCAGCGTCCGTGCCATGGCCAGGAGGCGGCGCCGGTCCCTCTCCCGGTGGAAGCGGGCGGCCTGCTGTTCCTGGGCCGAGCCCCAGCCGGCTCGGAGCGATCGGGCGGCCGTCGGGCGAACCGCGCGGGGGCTCATGCCGCCTCCAGGCGCTCGAGGACACGGAGCTTGGCGCTCCGGGCCCGCGCGTTGTCCTTCACCTCGTCGCGTCCGGGTTGAATCGGCGAGGGCAGAAGCCCGACGAAGCCGCCGCCCTGTTCCAGCAAGCGGAATGAGCGCTTCACGATGCGGTCCTCTCCTGAATGGAACGAGATCACGCCCAGTCGGCCTCCACGCGTGAGGAGCGACGCGGCTTGCGGGAGGGCCTCGGTCAACGCCTCTGCTTCTTCATTCACCGCCATTCTCACAGCCTGGAAGGTGCGGGTAGCCACGTGGATGCGTCCCGACCAGGCGGCCCGCGGCACGGCTGCCTTCACCGCCGCGACCAGATCGGTCGTGGTCAAGAGCGGCGCGCGGGTGCGCCGCTCCGCGATGCGTCGCGCGATGCGGCGGGCGTGGCGCTCCTCCCCGTACTCGAACAGGATGCGGCCCAGCTCCTCGCGGGAGAGCGAGTTCAAGAGGTCGGCCGCCGTCGGGCCACGGGTCGGATCGAAGCGCATGTCGAGCGGTTCGGGGTTCCGGAAGGAGAAGCCCCGGGTCGACTCCTCGAGCTGGTAGGAGGACAGCCCGAGGTCGAGCAGGACCGTGACGGCGGCGCCAGCGCCCGCCTCCGCCGCGAGGGCGCCGAGCTCGCGGAAGCTTCCCTGCTTGAGCACCACCCGCTCGCCGAACCGAGCAAGGCGCTGCCGGGCGCGGCGCAGGGCCTCGGGATCCCGATCGATTCCCAGCAGACGCGTGCCGGCGCCGCTCGTTTCCAGGAGCCGCTCAGCGTGTCCGCCCATCCCGATGGTCCCGTCCACGACCCAGCCCCCGCGACGGGGGCGCAAGAGGAACGTCACTTCGTCGACCAGCACCGGGAGGTGCGCCGGGCCCTCCCGATCCGCCGCCTCAAACACCCTTCTCCGCCAACCTCGCCCGGAGCTCGTCCATCGTGACGCCGCCGTTGTCGCGCTGGAAGTGCTCCCATCGCTCCACGTCCCACACCTCGAACGTCTTCTGCATACCGACGATCAGCACGTCCTTGACAAGGCCCGCGTGCTCGCGATAATCGGACGAGATCTGAATGCGTCCCTGCGGATCGAGTATCACGTCCTGGCCGAGGGAGAGGTAGCTATAGCGGAAATGGCGCGCGTCGGGATCGAGGCTCGGCAGCGCCGCCACCTTCGCCTCGAGGTCTTCCCACGACCTGAGCGGATACACATCGAGTGCCCTGCTATTGGGAACGATCACGAGCTTGTCCCCCCAGCCAGCAGCAAGCGCCTCCCGGAACCTCGCCGGGATGCTGAGCCGACCTTTCGTGTCGATCGTGTGCCAGTAATGACCGCGAAACAATTTCCCCCCGGAGAGCAAAGTTCCTTTCCCGACGGCGTGTTCATACCACTCTATGGGAATTCATCCCACTGGCTGGCTATCCTAAGGAGTGGGCCAGACGGTGTCAAGGGAAAAACAGCAGATTTGGTGGGAAATTCTGGATGGCTCTAGTCCATCCGTAGGGGGAGGCTCAGGGCTGGCTACCGCGGGTTGAGGGAAGCCATCCCGAGAGAGCTTAGCGCGCTGCGGTAGACGGCTGAGTCTTCTACCAGGATGCGGAAAAACTCGCAGGCTGCTCAAAAAGGTCCAGATGCAAGGCGGCGTCCGAGGGCCGCACGCGAGGCGTACTCTCTGTACGTTGAGCGTGCGGACGAGGGCGCCAACGCAGCAGATGGGCCTTTTGCAGCAGCCTGCTAGCGACGGGGCTGGTAGTGCCGCATGGCCTCGGGCAGCCAGCCCTCGATCTGACGAACTCGGGCCTCCTCCGAGGGGTGGGTGGAGAGGAACTCCGGCGGTCGCGATCGCCCTTTCGAGGCCTCCGCCATCCGGATCCAGAGATCGCGCGCGGCATGGGGATCGTAGCCGGCCTTGGCCATGTAGATGAGCCCCAGGTGATCGGCCTCGGACTCCTGGGAGCGTCCCCAAGGCAAGAGAAGCGCACTGACGAGCAGCCCGGCTCCGACCTTGGTGACCTCGGGGTCGAGCCCGAGGGCGCTTCCAACCATCTGCGCCCCGAGCTGCAGGCTGAGCTGCTCGCTGATCCGCTCCGCGCTATGACGGGCCATGACGTGGGACACCTCGTGGCCGAGCACCACCGCCAGGCCGGCTTCATCGCGAGTGATGGGCAGGATTCCCGTGTACACCGCAACCTTCCCGCCCGGGAGCGCGAAGGCGTTCACCGTCTGCGGATCGTCGATGACCTTGAATTCCCACGGCAGGTCGCTGCGACCCGTCGCCGCCGCGATCCGGGTTCCGACGCGTGTCACCAGAGCGTTCTGAGCAGGATCGTTCGAGACCTTCGCCTTCCCGAGGATGTCCTTGTAGGCCTCCGTGCCCATCTGGACTTCCTGCGCTCCGGAGATGAGCTGGAGCTGGGAGCGGCCCGTGATGGGGACGGTCTCGCAGCCGCCCAGGACCGCCGCGACGAGCGCCAAGAGACAGAGCAGTGAGGAGCAGGTCGCTCCGCGCATACGCGAATCTTACCAGAAGAGCCGGGCGCGGGGAGCGGGCCAGCGGCGGGAATCACCGATCGCGGTGGTTCCGAACCGATGCCTGAGCCTCCATGACGGCGCCGGGACCGGCGAGTCCGACCCCCAGCTGGATCCGCACCGAGGCGACCCGGGAGGGGTCGGTGGTCGGAGCGCCCGCGCGGTCGAAGTAGGTCAGGCTGAACCGGCGGACGCCCTCGATGATCGGCTGAGCCCCGCCGCCGGCGTCGCGCCGCAGGATGGTCTCGCCGGGACGCAGGAGAAACGTGACGCGCTCGCGCGTCGGGTCCACGACGCCGTTGCCGTTGAGGTCGCGCTGGAATGTCACGAGCGCGGGCGCGGCGACGACGACCGGCTGGATCCCCGCGCCCGCCGGGTCATAGCCCGCCTCCCGCAACTCCTTCGCCATGCGTTCGAGGGCCACGCGCGCCGACTGCTGCGCCTGGAGCCGCGCGGCGCCCCAGCCGTACGCCTTGAGGCCGGAATGCAGGATGCCGAAGACACCGGCCAGCACGAGACCGAGGACGGCGACCGAGACCAAGAGCTCGGCCAGAGAGAAGCCGCCCGCAGGACGCCACGCGCTCATGGCGCCCAGGCTCGGCTACGCCGCGAAGCGCGTCAATGTCCACTCTTCGAGGCGTCGCGGACGCGGTACCCGTATCAGTCCAGGATGGGCCGCGGCGGGTCGACCGAGTAATCGTAGAAGCCGCGGCCGGTCTTCCGGCCGAGGTCGCCCCGCACCACCCGCTTCTCCAGCTCTCGGGGCGGGCGGTCCTTCTCCTCCTTGGTGAGGTCGTAGGTCTCGAGTCGCGCGTTGTAGCCGATGTCGAGCCCCGAGAGGTCGCCGAGCTTGAAGGGCCCCATGGGGTGGTTCAGCCCCAGCTCGACCGCCTTGTCGATGTCGGCAAAGGAAGCCACGCCCTGCTCCAGGCAGTAGTAGGCTTCGGCCACGAGCGCGCGGAGGATGCGGTTGACCAGGAAGCCCGGCAGTTCCTTTCTCAGGATCACGGGCTCGCGGCCGCTGCGCTTGGCCACCTCGGCCGTGATCTGGAGGGTCTCTTCGCTGGTCCGCTGGCCCTTGACCACCTCCACGAGCCTCATCACCAGCGGCGGGTAGAAGTAGTGCATGTTGACGCACTTCTCCGGCCGCAGCGTGGCGGGCGCGATCTGGGAATTCATCAGGGTGGACGAGTTGGTCGCCAGGATGGTGTGGGGCGGGCAGACGCGGTCGAGCGTGGCGAAGCACTCCTTCTTCGGCTCGAGCCGCTCCACGATGGCCTCGACGACGAAGTCGGCGTCGCGTGCGGCCTTCTCGAGGTCGGGCTCGAGCCTGACGCGGCCGATCGCCTCCTGCATCTGGTCCTTGGTCATCTGCCCCTTCTGGACCCGGCGCTCGAGCTGCTTGCGATTGTTCGCCATGCCCTTCTGGAGCAGGTCCACGCTCAAGTCGTTGAGGGTGAGCTGATAGCCGTGGAGCGCCGACTGCATGGCGATCTGGGCGCCCATCTGTCCCGCGCCCACCACGAGGATGCGCTTGACGTCATCGATCTTCATGGCGTGAATGTCCCTTTCGTACGTGGAGCGGCTGCGGGGCCGCCGTCCCTACTCGAGCGGCGGCTTCGCGTGGGCCCAGGGCTCGAGCTGCTCGAAGGCCGCGGCCGCGCGCAGCACCGTCGCGTCCTCGAACCGGCGCCCCACGATCTGCAGCCCCACGGGCAGCTTGTCGCTCGTGAAGCCGCACGGCACCGAGGCGCCCGGGTGACCCGTCATGTTGAACGGAAAGGTGAAGGGGATCCAGTCATAGCGCTCCACGGGCGTCCCCGCGATCTCCGTGGGGTTGTCGAGCCCGACCTTGAAGGGCGCGCAGGCGATGGTCGGGGTCAGGAGCAGATCGTACTTCTCGAAGAAGCGGCGCGCGTGCTCATGCCACGCCAGGCGATCGAACCACGCCTGGACATACCGGGTGGGCCCCCACGTGAGCGCCTCGTCGATGATCGCCGCGAGCCCGGCGTCGATGTCGGCGCGCCGCTGGTCGAGATAAGGCGCCAGCCGCGCCGCGATGCCCCCGCAGAAGATGGCCTCCCACGCATCCTTGGGGGATGGCCAGCCGGGGTTGACTTCCTCGACCCGACAGCCCAGTTCGCGAAAGCGCCGGGCCGCCTTCTCGCATGCGGCCTTCACCTCGGGGTCCACGATGCGGCCAAAGCCGAGGTTCGAAGACCAGGCCACACGCAGCCCCTTGATCCCTTTCTTGAGCGCCCTGACGTAATCGGCCCGCGGGGCGGGCGCGGAAAACGAGTCCCGCTCGTCGGGGCCGACGCAGGCATTCATCATGAGCGCCGCGTCGATCACCGTGCGGGTCATGGGCCCGATGTGGGAGAGGCTCCACGCGGCACTGAAGGGATAGACGGGAATCAGGCCGAAGGTCGGCTTCAGCCCGAAGATGCCGGCGCAAGACGCCGGAATCCGGATGGACCCGCCGCCGTCGGTTCCGATCGCCAGCGCCCCCAGCCCGGCTGCCACCGCCGCGCTCGCGCCACCACTCGAGCCGCCCGGCGTCCGGTCGAGATTCCACGGGTTGCGCGTGATGCCGAACAGCAGGTTGTGGGTGGCCCCGAGCCAGCCGAAGGCCGGTGTATTGGTCTTCCCGAGTTGGATGGCGCCGGCCGTCCGGAGCCGCTCCACCATCGGCGCGTCTTCGGTGGGCACATTGTCCGCGTAGAGGCGCGTGCCGAACGTGGTCCGTATCCCCTTGGTGATCACCAGGTCCTTGGTGGAGAACGGCACACCGTGGAGCGGCCCGACCCGGGCGCCCCTCTTCATGAGGGCGCGCTCGGCCGCGCGGGCGTCCTTGATCGCCTGATCGGCCGTCAGCGTGACGAAGGCGTTGAGCATGGGGTTCACGCGCTCGATCCGGGCCAGCACCGCGCGCATCACGTCCACCGGGGAGAGCTTCTTCTTCCTGATGGCTGCCGCCATCTCTGCGGCGGGCATCCAGCAGAGATCATCCGAAGCCATACATTCTCCTTTCGTTGTATTCCCACCCGACCGTGAACGTGCGGGGCGAGCGCCGGCCGGGGGCGGGGAATGCCGTCCGAGCCCCATTTGTATTTTGGGGCGAGGAGGGCCCCCCCGCCGGCGCTCGCCCTCGCCGACTAAGTCGAGAGGTGGAAGACGACCATCTTCAGCTCGGTCATCTCGAGCACAGCGTAGGACGGCCCCTCCTTGCCGAAGCCGGACTCCTTGAGGCCGCCATAGGGCATGAGATCCGCGCGCCACTGCGGTCCCCAGTTGACGTGGAGGTTTCCCGACTGGACTTCGCGCGCGAACTTCCACGCCCACTCCAGGTTCTCGGTGAAGATCCCGGCCGAGAGACCGTACTGGGTGTCGTTGGCCAGCGCGATGGCCTGGTCGATGTCGTCGAACGGCGTCACCGCCACCGCCGGGCCGAACAGTTCCTCGCACGAGATCCTCATCTCGGGCTTCACATCGGCGACGATGGTCGGCGCGTAGAGGGCGCCCCGCCGCTCGCCGCCCACCACCACCCGCGCGCCCTGCGCCACGGCCTCCCTCACCCACTCGTCGACGCGCGCCGCTTCCCGCTCCCTGACCATGGGCCCGACCCTGGTCTTCTCGTCGAGCTGGTTACCGAGGGTCAGGGCCGCCACCTTGGGCTTGAGGGCATCGAGGAAATCGCCGTAGACCTTGCCGGCGGTGAGGACCCGCTGGGTCGAGATGCACACCTGTCCCGCATTGGCATAGCCGGTAGAGGTCACGGCGGCGGCGACCTTGTCGAGATCGGCGTCCGGCATCACGACCACCGGCGAGTTGCTGCCGAGCTCCATGGTGACCTTCTTGATGCCGGCCGTCCGGCAGATGTGCTCGCCCACGTCGCGGCTCCCGGTGAAGGTGATTTTCCTCACCCGCGGGTCGCCGCAGATCAGATCGCCGATCTCGCCGCCGGAGCCGGTCAGGCACTGGATGCCCTCGGGCGGCAACCCGGCCTCGAGCAAGATCAGGGTGAGCTTGAGCGCCGAGAGCGGCGTGTCGGTGGCCGGCTTGAGCACCACGGCGTTTCCGGCGGCGAGGGCGGGGCCCACCTTGTGACAGACGAGATTGAGCGGAAAGTTGAACGGGCTGATGGCGGCGACCACCCCGCAGGGCACGCGGAGCGTGAGGCCGATCTTCCCCGCCCCGCCGGGCGCGCCGTCCAGCGGCACCGTCTCACCGTGCAGGCGCTTGGCCTCCTCGGCCGAGCCCATGATGGTCTCGAAGGCCCGGTTGGCCTCGAGCCGCCCCTCGGCGATGACCTTTCCTTCCTCGCTCGAGATCAGCCGGCCCAGCTCCTCGTTCTTCTCCAGGATGATCTCGGCCGCCTTCCTGAGGATCTTCCAGCGCTCGTAGCCCGGCAGCTTGGCCATCACTTGGGCACCGCGCACCGCCGAGCCGAGAGCCCGCTCGACGTCGCTCGGGTCCGCCCGAGGGACCGAGTCGATGATGGAGTTGTCGTAGGGATTGACCACGTTGATGGTCTGGGGCTTGTCGATCCACTGACCGGAGACGTACATCTTCATGTTTTGTTCTCCCTTCACGCTCCTCGCAGGCGCGGGTCTAACGTATCCCTGAGCGCATCGCCAAGCAAGTTGGAACCGAACACCGCCAGGCTGATGGCGATGCCGGGGAACAGGACCAGCCACGGCGCCTTCTGCGCATACTCGGCGGCCGAGACGGAGAGCATGCGTCCCCAGGATGGATACGGCTCGGGAACGCCCAGCCCCAGGAAGGACAGCGCGGCCTCGACCAGGATGGCGCTGCCGAGCTGGGCCGTGCCGAGGACGATGAAGGGCCCGATCGTATTGGGCAGGATGTGACGGAAGGCGATGCGCAGATGCTTGAGCCCGATGGCGCGCGCTGCCTCGACGTACTGCATCTCGCGGATAGACAGCACGCTCGAGCGGATGACACGGGCGGCGCGCGGGATGATCGGGATCGAGATCGCGAGAATGACATTCTCGATCGACGGGCCGAGGGCCGCCGACATGACGAGGGCGAGGACCAGGAGCGGCAGCCCCTGCAGGATGTCCATGACGCGCTGGGTGACGAGGTCGGTCTTGCCGCCCACATACCCCGACAGGAGCCCGATGATCCCGCCCAGGACCGATCCGAGGAGGGTCGACGCGAGACTGACCACCAGGGAGACGCGTGCGCCGTGCCCGATGCGCGAGTAGATGTCGCGGCCGAGGTGATCGGAGCCGAGCCAGTGCTCGCGACTCGGCGGGGCCAGGCTCTGGGCGGCGTCGGTGGCGATGGGATCGTGGGTCTGGAGCTGCTCGGCGAAGATCGCCGTGAGGACGATCAGGAGCATGATGGCGCCGCCCGCCGCGCCGAGCGGCTTCTTCCGGCAGAACCTCGCGAGCACCGTCCAGATGCCCGCGCGGCTCGGCCGCGCGGCCAGTCCGGCCGTCTCGTCGACACCGAGCGGCCTAGTTGCCATAGCGCACGCGCGGGTCGAGGACGCCGTAGAGCATGTCGACGATGAGGTTCGACAGGATCACGACGATCGCGATGAGCATCACCAGGTTCTGCACGATCGGGTAGTCGCGCCAGAGGATGGCCTGCACGAGGAAGCGGGCGAGGCCGGGGAGGTTGAACACCGTCTCCGTCACCACGAGGCCGCCGATCAGGAATGCGAACTCGATGCCGATCACCGTCACCACGGGAAGGATGGCGTTCTTGAGCGCGTGGTGCCAGATCACCACGCGTCCCGTCTGCCCCTTGGCCCACGCCGTGCGGACATAGTCCTCGCGCAGCACCTCGAGCAGCGACGAGCGCGTGAAGCGCATGATCAGGGCCGAGGACCGGTAGCCCACCGCCAGCGCCGGCAGGATGAACTGGATCAGGTTGAGGCCGAGGTTCTCGCCGGGCCGCACGTAGGTCACCGGCGGGATCCAGCCGAACCACGACACGAGCCCGAGGATGATGACCATCCCGAGCCAGAACGAGGGCATGGACAGCCCCGCCAGGCTGAACACCCTCAGCACATAGTCGAGGCGCGTATCCTGGCGCACGGCGCTGATCACCCCCGTCGGCACGCCGAGGAGCACCGAGATGATGAGCGAGAGCGCGGCCAGCTCGAGTGTCACCGGGATGAGGGGCTTGATGATCTCCCACGCGGGCAGATCGTAGCGGTAGGACTTGCCCAGGTTGCCGACGGCGAGCTGGCCGACCCAGTCGAGATACTGGGCCCAGATCGGCTTGTCGAGGCCGAGCTCGCGCTCGATGGCCGCGCGCTCCGAGGGATTGACGTAGCCGCCGGTGGAGAAGAGGATGTCCACGATGTTGCCGGGGGCGAGGCGCAGGAGGACGAAGATCACCACGGACATGCCGAAGAGTGTCACCACGCCGATGCCCAGGCGTTGAGCGATGTAGGTTTTCACGAGAGGCCCTCGAGCACGACGGTGGAGGAGGGCGGCGCCTCCCCCACGCCCGGCCGCGCTAGCACCGGATTCCTACTTGTCGCGCCACACGTCCTGGAAGCGGGTGAAGTTGTACACGTTGTTGTGCGGCACCAGCCCCTTCACGTACGGCCAGTGGGCGAAGTAATCGAGACGCTGGGCCAGGATGGGCCGGGCGGCGTCCTGCTCGAGCCGCTTCTGGATCGCGATCACCATTTCCAGCCGCTTCTTGGGGTCGAGCTCCTGGGACTGGCGATCGAACAGCTTCATCACTTCCTCGCTGCAGTACTGGCTGTAGTTGCGCGGTGACCCGCAGGCGTAGTTCTCGTAGAAGTTGGCGTCGGGATCCTCTGTGCCGAGCCCGGTGAGGTTGGCGCCGATCTGGTACTCGCCGCGGGTGGCCATGGGATGCCACTGGGCCGTCTCCACCTGCTTGAGCGTGGCCTCGATGCCCACCTGCTTCAGCTCGTTGATGACGAAGGAAGCCATGTCCACGTAGATGGCGATGGCGCGCGTGGCCATCTCCACCTTGAGGGGCCTCTCGGGCGTGATCCCGGCCTCGGCGAGGAGCTTCCTGGCCCGCGCCTTCATCTCGTCCGGCGTGCCGTAGCCGGGCAGCGCCAGCAGATCCTTGTCCGCCATGCCCCAGACGCCATAGGGCTTGGGCAGCATCGCCGCGCCGAGCACGGCCCCACCCCGGTGCGAGGCCTGGATCAGCCCGCGGCGGTCGATGGCGTAGCTCACGGCCAGCCGCACCTTGGGGTTATCGAAGGGCGGCTTCTTCACGTTCATGATGATGTTGTCGGTGACGCTCTGGGCGACCTGGTGGAACACCATCTGCGGCACGGCCTTCTTGAGCTGCTCCATGGTCGTCTTCGACGTCTCGCCCGGGCAGGCCACGTCGAGCTGCCCCGCCTGGATGGCCGCCGTCCGCGTGCCGCGCTCGACGATGACCACGAACTTGAGCCCGTCGAGGTACGGCCGCCCCTTGACGAAGTAGTCGGGGTTCTTCACGTACTCGACGAACTCGCCCTTGCGCCACTCCTTGAGCTTGAAGGGCCCGGTGCCGACACAGGTGGTCCGGTACTGGGCGGGCGGGATGTGGGCGGCGTAAACGGGAGTGTAACCCGAGGCCAGCATCATGAGCACCGAGGGCTGCGGCCGCTTCATGCGGAACACCACCGTGTACGGATCCGGCGCCTCCACGTGTTCCACGTTGGCGTACCAGTCCTTGCGGGGGTTGATCCGGAGCTTGGCCGGGGCCTCCGGAGCCTCGCGCAGCATGTCGAAGGTGAACTTGACGTCCTTCGAGGTGAAGGGCTTGCCGTCATGCCACTTCACGTCCTTGCGGAGGAAGAAGACGAGGTTCTTGTAGTTGTCCTGCCATGACCACTTCTCGGCCAGGTCGCCGACGATGCTGTCCATGCTCTCCGTCGGCTTGGACTGGTCAAAGAAGACAAGGTTATTGAAGCACGGAAGCGACGGGAAGCTCGTCGAGTAGGTGGACGTCTCGTGGACGGCGAAGCCCTGGGGCAGGTCCTCGCGAAGCATGATGTTGAGCGTGCCGCCGGGCTTCGGGGCCTGCGCGGTGGCGGAGGTGGTGCCGGTGACGATGACGGCGGCCAGGACAAGCCCCACGGCGGGGGCCAGCAAACGGAAGGGCCTCATTGTGTTTCCTCTCCTTTTGTCCCGGCCTCCCTGGCCGGTCGGCTCATCCCGATGGTGGAGAAGACCTCGAATGGTCGCGAGAAGATTCCGCGGCCCCGCAAAATATACGCGAAGCGAGCGGTGCCGACAACTGGTTGCCGGTCCAGGTGGCGTCCCGCGCGTTAGGCTCACTTCCGGCGGCGCCGGCTCGGTCTGATGATGCGCGCGCGTTTCACGTCCCAGACACCGCGCGCCGAGAGGCGGACCGACGGGAGAAAGTCGGCCACCATGAAATAGAGCGTGAAGAGCGGGTCGTGGAAGACGTGGCCGCGGGTGCTCAGCAGCGACTTGAGATCCTCCTCCCGCCGGGCCAGCTCGGCGAGCGGCTCCGGCGCCATGACCCCGCCGATGGGCAGCGGCAGCTCGAAGGCGATGCGCTCGCCGTCCACCAACACGACGCCGCCCTTCAACCGCAACAGGCGATTGACCGCGCGGGCCATCGCCTCGCGCCGCCTGCCGAGCGCCAGGATCTGGTAGTCGGTCGAGAGGGTCGCGGCCAGGCCGTCCAGCTCCGGCGCGAAGCCGGCGAGGGCCGCTGTGGTGATCCAGGCGCCACGGCGATCGAGAAGCGCCGCGTGGAGATCGCCCGCGCCGAGCGGGCGCTCCTCGAGGGTGGTGATGACGGCGCTCACGAGTCTCAGCACGGGCACGGCACCGGGCCCAAGATCGAACTCCTCGGGTCTCACCCGCCAGCTCCGATCGAAGCGCGTCGAGGCCGCGGTGAAGATCCGGCGCCAGGGCGGCTCGGGGACGCGCGCCAGCAGCCGGCCCTCGCGCGCGACGAGTCTCCCCCGCGCGATCACCGCCGCGGGGCGCGGCTCCAGCAGGTCCTCGAGCAGCAGGATGTCGGCGTAACGTCCGGGCGCGATGCCGCCGAGATCGGCGTCCTTGCCGTAATAGGTCGCGGGATTGAGCGTGACCATCCGGTACGCCTCCACCGGCGGCACTCCCTCCTCGAGCGCCAGGCGCACGAGATTGTCCACGAAGCCGTGCTCAACGACGAAAGCCGACGTGCTGCCGTCGGTGGTGAGCATGAGCCGGCCGAAGGCGCCGGCCTTGACGAAGGGGCCGAGCAGCCCGCGAAGGTCGGGACGTAACGAGGACTGGCGGAGCATGAGGGCGATGCCCTGGCGCGCGCGATCGAGCGCCTCCGGAGCGGTGATCGGCTCGTGGTCCGAGCTGATCCCGCCCGCGGCGAGGCCGGCGAGCTTCTCCGCGCTGGCCCCGGCCGTGTGTCCCTCGATCCGCTTGCCGGCGGCGGCGGCCAGGGCCAGCCGCTCGAGCAGGTCCCGCCGCCCGGCCAGCACATCGGGCCAGCGCGTCACTTCCCCGATGGCGGCCGACCAGGTATTGGCCAGCATCCGCCGGATCGCCCCCACGGGGAACCGACGCGCTTCGTCCTCGGTACGCGACTGCCCGTGGGGCCGGATGAACCAGTAGAACTTGAGCGGGCCACGCGCCAGGGCCGCCGCTGCGGTCTCGAAGCCCCGGAGTCCGCCCAGCTCATAGACCGTGAGCGTGTCGCCGAAGATGGTCGTCGTGCCGAGCGGCAACACGTGACGCGCCAGCGCCGCCGGCGTGGCGAGATTCCAGGGGTGAGCGTGCGGCTCGATGTACCCCGGCACCAGCGTCCGCCCAGCGGCGTCGATGATCTCGGTGCGCGGGCCCACCATGTCATCTCGCAACCCGACATAGGCGACGCGCTCGCCCTTGATCGCCACGTTGGCGGGGTAGACCTCTCCCGTGTAGACATTGAGCAGGAAGCCGCCCCCCACGTAGCGATCGGCCTTGGCAGCGCCGCGCGCCACCGCGGTCAGCGACACGCGCTCACGCACCCACATGGTCGCGATTATGGCCGGGGCTCCCGCCCGGCGCAACCGCGAGAGCGCCGTGCCGTGGGCACGTCGAGGGATGGCGGGGGGGCCGTCGTGGCCCCCTCCAACGCTTCCTGAATAGGGCTCTTCAGGATCCTGTGTGGGTAAGTCATGGCCTTCACTCGGGGCGGGGTTGAGCGTCGCGCTTGAACTCCTGCGCGGCGTCTTGGTGGAGCGCTTGGGCGCGGAAGCCGCGACGGCCACGCCGACGCGCCTGGCCTACGACCTGCGCAAGCTCCGCGGCAAGGGCCTGCTGCGTATCGCGGGCCTCGAACCGGCGGCGTGACGACCGAAAGGACATTGAACGCGCCTTCGGAGGCCCTGGCGAAATCAAGAACTCTTTCTCGATTCAGACGCGGTAACCGACGTCGGTCAGCGTGTAGAACACCCGGAAACCCGCACTCTCGGGTCGGAACAGATTGAAAATCGTGTTTACAATCAGCTCCAACCCGGCTACCATGAAGTCCGTGATCCCGCGCACGCTCGAGCCCAAGCTGCGCTCGCTGGCGCGGCAGTTCCCGGCCGTCACTGTGACGGGGCCCCGGCAGTCCGGCAAGACGACCCTGTGCCGGACGGCGTTCCCCGACAAGCCGTACGTGTCTCTCGAAGCGCCCGATGTCCGCCGCTACGCGATCGAGGACCCACGCGGATTCCTGAGCGACTACTGGGACGGCGCCATCCTCGACGAGGTGCAACGCGTTCCCGAGTTGCCGTCCTACCTCCAGCCCGTGATCGACGAGCGCCCGACGCCGGGGCGCTTCGTTCTCACGGGCTCGGCGAACCTCTCGCTGCTCCAGTCCGTGAGCCAGTCGCTCGCCGGGCGCGCCGCCCTGCTGAACCTCTTGCCGCTGAGCCTGGACGAGATCCGCCGGTTCCCGGATCCGCCGGATGATCTGCTCGTCGCGCTCTGGCGGGGCGGGTACCCGGCCATCTTCGACCGCCGGCCCGACCCGGCGGACTGGTTCTCGAGCTACGTCGCCACCTATGTCGAGCGGGACCTGCGCCAGCTCCTGAACGTGGGCGACCTCCTGGCCTTCCAGACGTTCCTGCGATTGTGCGCCGGTCGGTCCGCACATCTGCTCAACCTGTCCGCGCTCGGCGCAGACGCCGGGATCACCCACCCGACGGCGCGGGCCTGGATCTCGGTGCTGGAAGCGAGCTTCATCGCGTTCCGCCTTCCACCGTTTCATGCGGGCCTGACGGCGCAGCTGGTGAAGACGCCGAAGCTGCACTTCTACGATTCGGGGCTGCTCTGCTCGCTGCTCGGGATCAGGACGCCCGATCATCTCCGCGAGCACCCGCTTCGCGGGGCGATCTTCGAGACGTGGGTCGTGTCGGAGATCCTCAAGGCTCGCGCGCATCGCGGACTGGCGCCGGCACTCTCGTTCTTCCGCGACCGCAAGGGCGCGGAGGTGGACGTCGTGCTGGAGACGGGCCGCGGCCTCGTGGCGGTGGAGACGAAGTCGGCGCGGACCGTGGCGCGCGATTTTTTCGCCGGCCTCGAGGCGTTCGCCTCGCGCGTCGGGTCGGGCCGGCGCGGCGGCCCGCTGCGTCAGGTCCTGGTCTACGGCGGTGACGATCGGCAGCAGCGGACCGGTGTCACGGTGCTGCCCTGGTCGATGATGGACCGCTACGACTGGACGGCGGCCCGTCCGGGCCGGTCCGAAGCTTCCTAGGCGGCGCCCCCGTTCCGCTCCGCCGCGTGCCGTCGCGCGTCCCGCCGGGTGAGCAATTCCTCGAGTCCGCCGCGCCCGACCGCACCCTGGTCAGCCGAGAGGCCTCGTCCCTTCTCGCGCGGCGCGTTGACCTATCTCACCAGCGCGTGATGGAGCCTGGCAATCTCTGAGCTCGAGGAGGCGGCTATTTCGTGATGACGCCGCAGGCGATGCGGCCGCCGCTGTTGCCGGTGGGATCGGTCTTCTCGTCGTCGGCGGCAGCGTGGATGACGATGGAGGTTCCTGTGTCGCCGAGGAGGCAGGTGGGCCCGGGCCCGAGCGACACGGCTTTGGTCGTGATGTCGATGCCGCCCTCGCCCGAGGGCGCCACGACCAGGTTGGGGAGGTCGCCCGCGTGCGGGCCGGCCGGGTTGACGCGACCGTGCTGCTTGCCGGTGGGATTGAAATGGGCCCCCGCCGAGGCGAAGTCGGGTGGCTGGCATTGACCGGCTGCATGGATATGGAGCCCATGGGCGCCCGGCGGCAGCCGATAACCGGTCACGGCGACCCGCACC
>WNGF01006026.1_pt1 | contig 28684 bp, 20 predicted proteins | sample 5400641 | NCBI WGS metagenome assembly WNGF01 (sample SAMN13153371, study PRJNA577476) | soil metagenome | isolation source: 80 cm soil or saprolite under grassland replicate 2 | place: USA:California | collected 2016-06-15 | reverse complement strand
ACCTCACCGAGGAGGGCTACGTCGGCGAGGACGTGCACAAGGGGGCCCGCATCGCCTCCGCCGGGCACGGCAGCCAGGTCCTGCTGTCGAAGGAGACCCGGGAGCTGGTCGAGCTCGAGGTGGCCGACCTCGGGGAGCACAGGGTCAAGGATTTCTCCGAGCCGGTGTGGATCTTCCAGCTCGGAAGGGAACGGTTCCCCCCACTCAAGACGATCTCCAACACCAACCTGCCCCGGCCGGCGTCGAGCTTCGTCGGCCGGGAACGGGAAGTAGCCGAGGTTGTATCCCTCCTGAGAGACGACGCCCGCCTTCTCACGCTCACCGGGCCCGGCGGCTCCGGCAAGACTCGGCTCGGGATCGAGGCCGCCGCGGAGCTCGTTTCCGAGTTCCGAAATGGGGTGTTCTGGGTCGGCCTGGCGGCACTGCGCGACCCCGCCCTGGTCACCGAGACCGTCGCCCAAACCGTGGGGGCCAAAGACGGCCTGGCCGAGCACATCGGGGAGCGGGAGATGCTCCTGTTGCTCGACAACTTCGAGCAGGTGGTGGATGCGGCCCCCGGCCTCTCCCCGCTGCTCCAGGGCTGTCCCAGCCTGCGCGTGCTCGTCACCAGCAGGGAACTGCTCAGGATCCAGGGAGAGGTCGAGTACGCGGTGCCGCCCCTCGCGGAGCCGGAGGCCGCGGAGCTCTTCCGCACCCGCTCGGGCCTCGCTCCGGACGAGACGATCGCCGAGCTCTGCCGGCGCCTGGATAACCTGCCGCTCGCTGTGGAGCTCGCCGCGGCGAGGACGAGGGTGCTCTCCCCGGCTCAGATACTGGAGCGACTGTCGAAGCGCCTGGACCTGCTCAAAGGCGGCCGGGACGCCGAGGTCCGCCAGCGGACCCTTCGGGCCATGATCGAGTGGTCCTTCGACCTCCTCTCGGGAGAGGAGAAGGAGCTGTTCGCGCGCCTCGCCGTGTTCGGAGGCAGCTGCACCCTGGAGTCCGCGGAGGCCGTGGCAGAGGCCGACCTCGACGTCCTGCAGTCCCTCGTGGACAAGAGCCTGCTGCGCCATACCGAGGACCGGTTCTGGATGCTGGAGACGATCCGGGAGTACGCCCTCGAGCGGCTTGAGGAATCGCGCGAGGCCGAGGACCTGCGTCGGGGCCACGCCGAGCACTTCCTGACCCTGGCCGAGGAGGCGGAGCCGCACCTGCGCGAGGAGATGCTTCGGGGCGGCACGGATTGGTTCGACCGACTGGAGCGGGAGATCGACAACCTCCGGGGCGCTCTCGACTGGCTCGAGGGGGCCCGAATTCGAGCCGAGGAAGCCCTCGCCCTCTACCAGAACCTGGAAGACGCCCGGGGCACGGCCCTCGCCATGTTCTGGATCGCCCAGGCCGTCGCCGACGAGGGGGACTTCGTCAGAGGCCGACAGCTCCACGAGGAGAGCGCACGACTGTTCCGCGAGCTCGGCGACGAGTACTCCGCCCTGATGGGCACTCGCATGCTTGCCTGGATGTTCTTCGAGTTAGGGGACATGCCGGCTGCCAGAGCCCTGCACGAGGCCAACCTCGAGCGGGCTCGGGCCCTCCGAAGCCGGCCGCTCGAGGTGACGACGCTGGGGGCCCTGACCGAGTACGCCGCGCGGGACGGCCGGATCCGAGATGCCGTCCGCCTAGCGTCCGAGCTCATCCGCCTGTGCGGCGAGTCCGGCGACCGCAACGAGATCGCGGTTCAGCTCTGCCGCGGCGCAGCCGTCCTGGCCGTCGCCGGGAACCCGCTGGCAGCGGCCCGGCTCCTGTCCTGCTCGGAGGCGCTGCACGAAGAGATGGGCCTGAGCATCCTCCCCTATCTCGCCGGGGCAAACGAGGAGACGCTCCAGGTGATCCGCTCCAAGCTGGATGAGACGGCCCTGGCCGAGGCCTGGGAGGAGGGCCGGACGCTGACCGCCGAGGAGGCCGTTGTGCTCGCGCTCGCTGAGATCGGCGACGCGGATACGTAACGACCCTCCGCCGGCACGGTCACGAGGGTTTCGGGGGCGGGCTGATAACCCAGATCCCTCACCGCCGACGACGTTGGGTACGCGATCTGGTCCACGGGACACGAACCAGCAGCTCAAAGCTCGCTTCAGCGCGTGTGGATCCTGTTGGCGCCCGACCCCGGGCACGAATTCCGCCGCGGGGTCAGCGCGGATTGGACGGGCGGTCGAACCCGTGACCGACGGCCTCGAGGGCGTCGTCCACCAGCGCGCGCAGGTTCCCCTTCCCTCCGGCGGCGGACCACTCGTTGACCGCCGTGGAGTAGGCGGCCAGGGCCACCGCCGCGATCAGCCGGGGCCGGGGGTCCCGCTCGGGGTCGACGCGGAGGCGCGCCGCCAGCCCCTCGGTCATGCCGTTCTCCCACCGGGCGTGCTTGTCCAGCAGGCGGGCCCGGATCGACGGCGTCTCGTGGGCCAGGCGCTTGGCCGCGAGGACACGGTCCGCATCATCCGTGTACACGTCGACCAGCGAGCGGAGGGCGCCGCGGACGGCGGTGAACGGGGCCTCCTTGTCGGGCCGGGACTCGAGCATCGCCCGCAGCTTCAGGCCCATGTCGTCGAAGAAGCCGATCACGACGTCTTCCTTCGAGTCGAAGTAGCGGAAGAACGTGCGGGGCGAGACCTCGACCTGCTCGACGATGTCCTCGATCGTCGTCGCGTCGAAGCCTCGGTCCGTGAAAAGGCGAAACGCGGCGTCCGTTAGTTGCTCCCGGGTCCGCAGCTTCTTCCGTTCCCTCAACCCCATCGTCGTGTCCATCACGGCACAGCATAGCATGTGGCGCTCGCCGTAATCTGGCATCGGTTGCCAAACGACATCAGATGCTCGTAGAGTGACCGCATCGGTCACCGAAACCACGGGAGGAGCAGAGGATGAGCGAGAGTGCGGCGTACGTGCTCGTTCAGGTCGGGTCCCACAGGGATCCCATCGCGGGATTGGTGCAGTCCGTCCCCGGCGTCGTGTTCGCCGAGGACGTGGAGGGCCCGTACGACGCGGTGGCCCTGGCGCGATCGAACGGGAAAGGTGAGGACATGGAGGCGATCGTCGACCGGATCAGGGCCCTGCCCGGCGTCATCCGGGCGCTGGCCGCGCCGGCCGCCCACGGGATGGACGAGGTGAGGATCGCCGCCGCGGCGTGAGGATCGCCAACGAGTTGATCGAGGAGGAGCGAAGATGGCAGGGAAGCTCGACGGAACGGTCGCGATCGTCACCGGCGCCAGCAGCGGCATCGGAGAGGCGACCGCAAGGTCACTGGCCGCCGAGGGGGCCGCCGTTGGGCTCGTGGCCCGGCGCGTCGACCGCCTCGAGAAGCTGGCCGCACAGATCGAGGAGCAGAGCGGATCGGCGCTCATCATCCAGGGTGACGTCGCGCAGCGGGAGCAAGCCGAGGCGGCGGTGCAGCGCACGATCGACGCGTTCGGACGGCTCGACATCCTCGTGAACAACGCCGGGGTCATGCTGCTCGGCCCGGTGGAGGACGCCCCCACGGAGGAGTGGGACCGCATGGTCTCGGTGAACCTCCTCGGCCTCCTGCACATGACGCACGCCGCGCTGCAGCACCTGCTGAGAGCGGCGGACGGACCCCCGCGCCGGGTGGCCGACCTGGTCAACGTCAGCTCGGTGGCCGGACGCAGGGCGAGGGCCGGTGCGGCCGTCTACAACCTCACCAAGTTCGGCGTCGGGGCGTTCACGGAGGCGCTCCGCCAGGAGGTCACTGGCCGCCACCTGCGGGTCTCGGTGATCGAGCCGGGGAAGGTGGAAACCGAGCTGCAGAGCCACGTGCGCCCGGAGATCCGGGAGCAGTCGATGCGGCGCTTCGTGGGCGTCGAGCCGCTGGAGGCCTCGGACATCGCGGACGCCATCGGCTACATCGTGACCCGCCCCCGCCACGTGGCGGTCAACGAGCTGCTGGTCCTCCCGACCGAGCAGGAGAACTGACGGTCCTCCGAGGAGCTCCGAACACGATTGCAGCGATTCCCGGCGAGCGACGGGCAGCGCTTGTTTCTCGTTGCTGGTCGAACGGGCGCGCTGGCAGTGAATCGGTGATCAGCGACGGCACGAGGGGCCATGATCGCTGACCCGCAACACCAGGCCCTAAACTCCCGTCCTGTCCACCGCGAGGCTGTGAAGACGAGGACGTGGCTGGCGAGACGGAGTCCGGGTATCGGGTTGCCTGTGAGGATCGAAGGAGGGACGCGACGGTGATCGCAGTCATGGGAGCATCGGGAAACGTCGGGAGCAAGGTAGCCGACTTGCTGCTGGACCAGAACGAAGCCGTGCGCGTGTTCGCGCGATCGGGCGAGAAGCTGCAGCGATTCGGAGATCGTGGCGCCGAGGTCCTGGTCGGCGACGCCATGAACACCGAGGACCTGCGGTCGCTGTTCAAGGGGGCCGACTCGGCGGTCGTCCTCCTCCCGGACAACGTGACCGACGAGCGATTCGTGGCGAACCGCTCGGCCATCGCCCGCGCGATCGAGGAGGTCCTGCGCGAGCAGTCGGTGGGCCACGTCGTCATGCTGAGCAGCATCGGCGCGAATCGGGACAGCGGGGTGGGCCCCGTCGCCGGCCTCCACGAGCTGGAGCAGCTGCTCTTCGGGCTGGAGGAGGTCAACGTCCTGGCCCTCAGGGCGGCGTGGCACATGGAGAACCTGCTGGCGAACCTCCCGCTGATCCAGTCGCAGGGCATCAACGGCGGCGCCGTCAAGGGCGATCACCGCTTTCCGATGATCGCGACGGTGGACATCGCCCGAGCGGCTGCCGATCGACTGGTTCGGCGGGACTTCACCGGGCATGTGATCGCGACCGTGTTGGGGCCCGAGGACCTCAGCTTGAACGAGGCCACCCGCGCGCTGGGCGCCGCGCTCGGCACGCCCGACCTGCCGTACGTCGAGTTCCCACCCGAGGGCATGGAGGCCGCGCTCCTTCAGGCCGGGATGTCCGAGGAGTTTGCCTCGCTCCTGGTGGAGAGCCAGATCGCCATCAACGAGGATCGGGTGCTCGACGGCGTCGAGCGCACTGCAGAGACGAGCACGCCGACCGGACTCGGGGAGTTCCTGAACACCGCCCTGCCGGGCTGAGCGTCCAGGAAGGAGACTGCCGTGACGTCCATGGATGTCGAACCGATCGACCCGAAGGCGGCCGACGAGCTCCGCGGCCGGTTCCGCGGTGCGCTGCTGCGGCCCGGCGAGGAGGGCTACGACGAGGCCCGGCGCGTGTGGAACGGCGCCATCGACCGCCGTCCGGCGCTGATCGCCCGGTGCGCCGGCGCCGACGACGTGGTGGAGGCGGTCCGGTTCGCCCGGGACCGCGACCTGTTGCTCTCCGTGCGGGGAGGAGGGCACTCGATCGCCGGGCACGGCGTCTGCGACGGCGGGCTGATGATCGATCTCTCGCTGATGAAGGCAATCCGGGTGGACCCGTCCGCCCGGATCGCGCGCGCGGCCGGCGGTGTGGTGTGGTCGGAGCTCGACCGGGCCACCCAGGGGGCCGGCCTGGCCACGACCGGCGGGATCATCAGCCACACCGGCATCGGGGGCCTCACGCTGGGCGGCGGGCTGGGCCACCTGATGCGCAAGCACGGGCTGACCGTGGACAACCTGGTGTCGATCGACCTGGTGACGGCCGAGGCCGAGCGGGTCCACGCCGACGCCGACACCGAGCCGGAGCTGCTCTGGGGACTCCGCGGAGGGGGCGGGAACTTCGGGATCGCCACCGCGTTCGAGTACCGGCTTCACCCGGTGGGACCGATGGCGTTCGGTGGGCCGATCTTCTGGCCGCTGGAAGATGCGCCTCGGGTCCTGCGCTTCCTCCGTGACTTCGCGCCCGACGCGCCCGACGAGCTCGGCATCACCATCTCGATGATGCCGGCTCCCCCGGCCCCGTTCCTGCCGCCCGATCGGTTCGGCAAGCCCGTCCTGGGGCTGGTCCTGGTCTGGGCGGGCGACCCCGCCGACGGCGGGAAGACGCTCGCCCCCCTGCGCCAGACCGGCGAGCCGATCGCCGACGTGGTCCGCCCCCAGCCGTACCTGTTCCTCCAGTCCATGCTCGACGGTGGCGCGCCGCCCGGGAGGCACTACTACTGGAAGGCCCACCGGCTCCCGACCTTCACCGACGAGGTCATCGACGTGTTCATGGAACGCGTCTCCTCGTTCTCCGCGCCCTTCCCCCAGATCAACGGGTGGGCCGTGGGCGGGGCGGTCAGCAGGGTGGAGCCCGGGGCCACTGCGGTGGGCCAGCGGGATGTGGGGTTCGAGATCAGCCTCATCGCCGGCTGGCCGCCCCCCGATCCGAACGGCGAGCGCCACATCGCCTGGGTCCGGGAAGGCTGGGAGTCCCTGCGCCCGCACAGCGCGGGGGTGTACGCCAACTTCATCTCCGACGAGGGCGCCGCCGGCGTGGAGGCCGCCTACGGCGACCGGCTGCAGCGCCTCACCGCCCTGAAGGACCGGTACGACCCGACCAACCTCTTCCGCCTGAACGCGAACATCCCGCCGAGTGGAGCGGCGTAGCGCCGGGCCAAGGCGATCACTCGCCGCCGGCCGCCGCCTCCAGGTTCTTCGACACGACCGCCATGGTCTGGTCGTACTCGGCGGCAGGACTGAACTCGACGACCTGGGTGCCGGGCAGGCCGGCTTCACCAGTGTGTCCGGGGCCGACGTAGTAGGCCTCGCCCTCCTCCGCGACGATGTCACCCTCGGGACGATGCATGATCATGCGCCCCTTGATGACGTAGCCCCAGTGGTGGCTCTGGCACATGTCGTCGGGGAGTCCCCGATACATGGGTGTGAAGTCCCCGGCCTGATCGAATGATTCGAATCCCAGGACGTACCCGTCCTCTCGCGCGTACCGACCTTCGAACCCGGGCATGCTCTCGACCTGCGGAGCAGCCTCCTTGTTGAGCTTGACGCCTGCACCCATCGTTCCCTCCTTCTTTGCTGCGCTTGGTCGCCGGGATGGACCGTTTCCATCCTCGTCCCTCATGCCGTTCCGGATCGCTCCTCCGCCAGCGCCAGGAGTCCGTCGAAACCGCGCCGCATGTACCTGGCGCTGACGCGGAACACGATCCGGCTGATGCCCCGGGCGAACAGGAGCTTCGGCGCCCCCGACAGGCGGGTGAGCTCCTGCGTGTAGGTCACCCGGCACCCGACGGGCTGCGGCGCGATCGCGTACCGGTGTACCGCGGTGAACAGCCAGGGCCGGCTCCCCGGCTTCCCGTCCCGCCGGCCTTCGGTGACGAACTCGAACACCTCAGGCCGGGTGGCCTCAGTGACCACCGACCGGTCCGTCCACCGGGCCACCTTGCCGTCGGAGCCGGTGCTGAAGAACTCCGTGCCCACGGTCGCCGGCCCCGGTGGGGCCTCCATCGTGAGCAGCCGGGTGGTCTCGAGCTGGCGCCGGCCGCCCCACTCCAGATGGCTCTGCAGATCGGCCAGCAGGTCGTACACGGCCTCGCCGGGAGCCGTGCTGGTCCCCTCGAACCGCAGGACCGGGTTCCGCCACTTCGTCCGGTGCCCGTCCCGCTCCAGTTGCGTGTTCCCCATCTCGCTCGCCTCCTCGCTGGTAGCTGCCTGATGACAGGGTGAGGGAGCGGCACGGAAGAAGGATCAGAAGGATTACCGATTTCCGGGCTGTCGCTGGGAGGTGACGTCCTCCGGGAGATACCGCTGGGCGAACGTGGCCGCCTCGGCGCGGTTCCGCACGTGGAGCTTGGCGAAGATGCTCCCCGCGTGGGTGGCCACGGTCTTCGTGCTGATGTACAGGCGGGCGGCGATCTCGGCGTTGGTCAGGCCGTAGCCCAGGAGCCGGAGGACCTCGACCTCCCGCTTCGAGAGCTCGCCCAGCAGCTTCGGGCCGGTCCTGCCCCCGACCCCGAGCTCGCGGAGGAAGCTCGCCGCCAGGTCCGCGTCCCGGGTCGCCCCGAGCCGCTCGAAGGCGTCGAGCGCCTGCCGAGCCTCCTCGACGGCGCGCGCGGGGTCCGTCGAGGCCACGCCGCGGGCCAGCGCGAGGTGTGCCCGGGCCGCCCGGTGGGGCATGTGGTGACGGGTGAAGAGCTCGATGGCCCGGCCGAGGCGCTCGTCCGCCTCCTCGGGGTCGCCCGAGGCGGAAGCGACCGAGCCGGCAGCGAGCTCGGCCTCCGCCGCGATCCGATCGAGCCCCGACTGCTCGGCGGTCCCGGCCAGCATCGCGGCGGTGGCCCGGGCCCCCTCGGTGTCACCCTGGGCCAGCTGGACGTCGATCAGCTGGGCCAGCAGCGGCGCGGCGAGCAGGGTGTCCCTCCCCAGCTGGTTCAGCCGGCGGTGCAGCCGGGCCGCGGCCATCGCGGTCTGGCCCTGTGCCAGGTACAGGGCGACCTGCGGCTGGGTAGCCTCGGGCAGGTCCTCGTAGCCGCGGAGCAGCGCCTCCGCCTCTTCCAGTCGTCCCTGCCTCACGCGCAGCGAGGCGAGGCGCGTGGCGGGGTGAACGCAGCGAGCCCGCTGGCCGCTCGACTCGAGGGCCCGGAGGGTATCGGTCAGCCACTTCTCGCTCTCGTCCCACTGCCCGGCCGCACCCAGCACCTCGGCGCAACAGGTCCCGCAGAAGGTGAGCGCGTCGGGGTGGTTGTTCTTCTTCATGTAGTCGAACAGCAGGTGGTTCCACTGCTCGAACCGATCCGCTTCGAGGGTCACCTCCGCGGCCAGCATCAGGGAGCAGAACAGGTCGCCGAGGGTTCGGAGGTCGCGAGGCTCGCCGGCGGTGGCCGCGGCCATCGCCGCGTCGAACCTGGTCATGCCCTCCTCGACCCGGCACAGCCAGATCTCGGCCAGGCCCACCCGACCGAGGGCCGCCAGCTCGAGATCGGGGTCCCGGAACCGCCGCCCCGTTTCCAGGGCGCGTGAGGCCAGGTCGAGCGTCCCGGCGGGGTCCATCTCGGCCTCCGACTCGGCCAGATCCACCCACCCCTGGATCGCCGAGGACGGCAGGACCGCGGCCAGGCCCCCAGCCCGGGCCAGCCACCCGTTGGCCACGGCATGGTTCCCGAGGGTCTGCCCGTGCTCCTTGGACAGGAACAACGCCGCGCGGGCTGCCGAGGCGTCGTCGCCCTCCCGCCGGTAGGCGGCGTACGAGCGCTCCCAGGCCTCGACGGCGCCCGGGACGTCGCCCAGCCACCACCGGGACCGAGCCAGCCCATCGAGGGCCATCCCCGTCTCGGCCGATGCGAGCTCGACCTCGAACGAGTCCTCGGCCTCCTTCCATTCGCCGGCGCGAAGCGACGCCCATCCGGGAGGGACTTCGGCCGGTGTCCTCAGGTCGGTCATGGCTTCCGCATCATCACACTCGGAGGCCAGCCGGAGAAGGCGTTCACTCGCTTCGGTCGCTGGCCGTTCGCGTTGCACCGGCCCCCACGCGAGCAAGTCGACAGCAGCTCCATCACACTGACGCGGGCGTCTTCGCGCAGGAGGCGTCGCCCACCTTCAGCGTGTCGAACAGCTGGGCCACCAGCTCGGCGGCGCAGTGGCCCCAGGCGGGGCCGGTCACCGGATGGGCGGCCCCGGCCACCGTGATGAAGGCGGCGCGCGGGAACTCGTCGTGGAGGGTCTCGACCACGACCGGCGGGACGATGGTGTCGCTGTCGCCCGCGAGGATCAGCGTCGGCAGGTCCGGGAATTCGGCGTTCGGGGGCACGGCCGGCTCGAATCGGTCGGGGGCCGGCCACGTCAGGCAGCCACCGGGCCAGGCGAACGCGTTCCACCCGCGGAGCGAGAACGGAGCGAACTCGTCCTTCGGAAGTGCCGTCATGGCGATGTGGAACTTCCGTTTGCGGGCGTCGATCGAATCCGTCCGGTTCCACACGAAGTCCTGGTCGTTGCAGAGCGCGGCGATGTTGTCGCCCCCCGAGTAGTCACTCGGGTCCGGAGGCCGGACCAGGGGTCCGCGAGAATGGATGTCGGCGAGGCCGAGGAGCGCCTCCGGATCGCCCTTTCGGGACGACGTGATCGCGTTCATCATCTGGGCCGGATCGATCTGCCCGCACACGACGCACGTACCGGTTGACCGCAGCAGGTTCGCCGCCTCGGCTTCGTCGACGACGACGCCGTGCGGTCGCCCGCCCGGCCGTTGCACGCGGCCCCGGAGGGGATCGGAGGCCACCCGGTGCACGAACCATCGCAGTGTCGCGGCCGGGTCCGGGACATGGCAGACCCGGGCCCGCGTGCACATGAGCGCCACCGCTCGCACCAGGTCGGCGGGGACCCCGAGACCCCACGCCCACACGTGCGCCGGATCGGTCACCGACAACCCGGCGTCGAACACCAGCGCGTGCACGTGCTCGAGGAACCGGACCGCATACGCCTGTTCCGGCACGGTCCCGTAGGAGAACGCGTAGTAGTCGATCTGGTCGTAGCCCAGCGCCCGGCGAACCGCCTCGACGTCCATCGCGATGTCGCCGGCACCATAGCGGTCGGCCGCGTCGCCAAGCTGCTCTCCGCACGCCGCCACGGCGACCTGGAGCTCGTGGTTGGTGCTCCAGCCGTTCTGCAGGTCCGGACAGTCGATGGCCCCGGATTGACCCGTCCCCCTCGGGTCGATCGCCACGATGTCGTGGTGCTCGACGATCGTGTCGATCGTGAGCGCGAACTCCATGACGTCGAGGCCCCCCGATCCGGGGCCGCCGGGTGTCGCGAAGATCGGCTCCGCGGCCGGCGCCCGGGTGTCGGTGTGCCGATGGACGTAGAAGGCGATGGAGATGGTCCCCGCATCCGGGTTGGCCCGGTCGAGCGGGACGTCGACCGACCCGCATTCCAGATCGCCCCGATCCTCACACTGCACCAGCGGCGGCCCGTCCGATGGAGATGGCGATCCCGCTTGGTCGAGTGTGCTTCCCGGTCTGGGGCGAGGATGGCCGCCTGACGTGCACGCGGTGAACACCAGGACGACCGCGGTCGCCATCGCCACCCATGTGTGCACTCGCCGCAATTCGAGCCGGTAGGACCGGAGTCCGCCGGGCTTCATCGCGGTCTCGTGCCCGAAAGGAGCTCTTGTCTCGGGCTCCGAGCCTCCCCTGGCGTGCGGATCGCGCATATCTTCACTGGCCGCGCCGCAGGTTCCTTCCACATCGTGGGACATGATGCTCCGTTTCGCCGCACCGAAAGAGCGCCGTGCAGCTGATGGGAACACCAAGCCACGGCGTGTTCGCGCCCGTGTTCTCCAGAGCGAACAGCGGCAACGTCAAGTGCGATGCCTACGTGACGGTGGGCCATTAGAGAAGACGCCGATTCACTGATCACCGCGTGAGTGTCCAACGAGAGAGGCGGCCCCTTGGTGGCCGCCTCTCCGCTGGTTACTCCGTCGTGTTTTCTCCCTTACGGATCGATCTCCACCGTGCAGGCGTACGTCCCTGGTGCAAGGTTGTCGAGCAGGCGACCGGTGGAACCGTCCGGCAGGTTGCTCGCCGACGCATCCCCAGTGCACTGGATCGTGGCCGTTGTCACGCCGACTCCAGCCTTCGAGTGGAAGGTGACTCTGATCTGCGACAGCGGCGTGTCGCCGAAGGCCTTCGCCTCGCCGACATAGGGAGAGTCGCTGCACTGCGCGTTGTTGTCGACATTGACCGTCTGTCCCGCCCGCGGCCGTGCAGCTCTTGTCCTTTCCGGTCTTGGTGATCTTGATCGCCCCCAGCTGTTGCTGGTTGGTGTAGGTGCACGTCACCACGCTGCCCGGGACAACCGTGATGTTGGCCTGGAACGGGTTTGTCGCGTCTTGAGCCCCGGAGCCCCCTCCCGTTGCCGTGCAGATGAGGCTCTCCAGCGAGAAGCCAAGGGGCTCTGAACCCTCGGTGACCGTGTAGCTATTTGCCGGGACGTTCTTGCAGTCCTCGGTGTTCGCTGAGTTGTCCGCCGTGGTGTTCCCGTTGTCGTTCAGCGTGAAGCTGGCCGGGGACGTGTCCAACTGGCAGTAGGGGGTACTTGACGTGGTGACCGTCCCCGACGGGTTCGGGATAGTCGACGTGTAGCTGAAGATTTGGTTCAGGCCCCGCGGGTCGGTGTGCTTGATGATCTTGATCTCGCCACAGTTGCTGATGTTGACCGGGATCGGAGCGATGAAGTCCTTGACCTCCGCAGGGAAGGATGCCGAGGCACGGCTCTTCAAGAAGGCGCTGCCGAATGCCTCGCAGGTCCCGGCCGGGAAGACCCCGGCGGCGGTGAGATTGATGGCCGCTTCCCCGAACGTCAGTGCGCTGAGGCTCCGGGGAGCGTCCGGCGCGATCGGGTCCGTCACGGCGTCAAGGTTGTTGACAGCGCCGATCGAGTTCGTGCTGTTCAGGACCAGGCGGTTGCCCCAGCAGGGAAGGCTGTTGCTGGAGAAACACTGGTCGGTCGAGCCGGAGGTCACCCAAAAGAGCAATCCCAGGGTCGGCCTTCCGCCTCCATTGGTGAAGTCGAACGTCACCAACAGATCGCCCGCGGTCCGGTTGATGGTGTGTGGACCGGCGACCCCGAGGTTAGGCGTGGTCGCTTGGTTGATCTCGAAGTCCATGTTGGCCGAGCCCAGGACGTTGGTCCGCTCCCAGGCCAGATACAGGTAGTTGCTGTGGTTGGCGAACTCGGACGCCTCATAGAAGCGACTGAGGTCGCTCTTGTTCGGAGGGATCGACCCCGACACGGTGGTGACGTTCGCGTCGTCCTCCTTCGTGCCCTGGCCGAACGCGTTATCCCCGGTGCCGCTGGCGAGGTCGATGCCCTTGTGCAAACCCGAAACGTTCTGCCAGTCGGTAGTCCCGAAGGTGGTCGGACTGGTCAGGAGGTTGCCGTCACCGCCCGCAAAGGTGCTGCCGGACAACGGCCCCGAACACGACTCGGTGGTGCCGGTAGCTGCGAAGTCACAGCCGCTCGCGTTGTCCGCGAAGCTCGTGGCGGGAATGGCGAGCGCCATGGCGAGCGCGCCGACGACCAACAGCGAGAGCCACCCTCGCCTGGTTCCAAGGTATCTCTTCACAGGGAAGACCTTCCTCTTCGTGGGGCGCCGTAGGCGCCCGAGCGGTGGACAGGCCGTGTCGACCTGTCTGCGTGTCAAGACCAGACCGTGCTGGAGGCCTCCAGTACGCACCCTGTAGCTGAGCGCACCAAGCGCGTGCTTGGTTCGCGCCGGAGCCACCAGATGACGTACGGCCTAGGCGGTGGGCAGATGGTCTTAGGTCGTTATCTCCCCCCCACCGTCCACTCTCACCCCCCCTCACAGACAGACGGAGGACTATGGGACCCCAAATGGGGGACTAATGTCAATAGGCGTGACGGCCAGGCAGCGGGTGGAGGAGCCTCTGCTCATCCACGGCGTGGGCGAGTCGCGCGAGGAGCGCCGCCGGCGCGTGCGCGACGCGCTGGCCCGTGCCGAGCTGACCCCGCCGGAGCTGTTCGAGCAGCGCTACCCCCACGAGCTGTCGGGCGGCCAGCGCCAACGGGTCGCCATCGCGGCATCCCTCGCGCTCGAGCTGGACCTCCTGGTGGCCGACGAGCCCGTGTCGATGCTCGACGTCTCCGTCCGGGCCGGCATCCTGTCGCTGCTGGACGGCCTTCGCCGGAGCGGAGGGATGGCGGTCCTGATGATCACCCACGACCTGTCGACGGCGGCACACTTCACCGACCGCATCGCGGTCATGTACCTGGGGCGGATCGTCGAGAAGGGCCCGGCCAGGGAGGTGGTTCGCAACCCCCAGCACCCCTACACGAAGGCGCTGCTCAGCGTGGTCCCGAATCGGGATCCCGGGGATCGAGGGACGCCGCAGATCCTGCGCGGCGAGACGCCGAACCCGATCCAGGTGCCGCTCGGCCGTCGCTTCCATCCCCGGTGTCCGGTCGCGCAGGAGGAATGCCCGACCGTCGACCCCCAGCTTCACCCGGCCAGGGGCGCCGAGACCGACCGCCACCGGGCCGCCTGCATCCTCGTGTGAGGATCAGACGGACGGGTCCCGGTGGACCACCTCGCCCTCCACGACCGTCATCAGGCACCGGGCCGACCCGACCTCCTCCGGTGCCAGCGCGAACAGGTCGCGGTCCAGCACCGCGAGGTCCGCGAGCTTCCCGACCTCGATCGTTCCCGTGACATCGTCGAGTTGATTGACGAATGCGGAGCCGAGGGTGAACGCGTCGAGACACGTGGCCAGGTCCAGGCGCTCGTCCGGGAGGAACGGTTCGCGCTCCGGGTGGTCCTCGGGCACGCGGGTCATCGCGACCTGGATCTGCGCCAGCGGGTCGGCCGTCGTCACGGACCAGTCGCTCCCCATGGCCAGGCGGGCACCGGACCGGACGAGAGCGGCGAACGGGTACTGGGTCGCCGCCCGGTCCGGTCCCAGGATCGGCAGGCACAGCTCCCGCATCTGGTCGTCGAGGCATGCCCAGTAGGCCTGGATGTTCGCCACGACCCCGAGCGCCGCGAACCGGGGCACGTCGTCGGGGTGCACGATCTGGAGATGCGCGATGTGGTGGCGTGCATCCCGGGGCCCGTTGGCCCGCCGGGCCGCCTCGACCGCGTCCAGGCACTCCCGGACCGCGCGGTCGCCGATGGCGTGGAAGTGCACCTGGAATCCCTCGGCGTCCAGCCTGGTGACGGCCTCGTCGAGCGCCCGGGGCTCTACGAAGCTGAGGCCCGACTGGTGGGCCGGGCGGGACTCCGCACCGAGATACGGCTCGAGCATCCCCGCCGTGAAGTTCTCCGGGATGCCGTCCTGCATGATCTTCACGGTGTCGCACCGGAGCCGGCCGACGGTGCCCCGCCTGCGACGCTCGAGGAGGTCCGGGATCTGGCCCAGCCCGCGGTCCCGCTCCCACCACAGCCCCCCTGCCACCCGCGCCGTCAGCCGTCCGTCCTCAGCGAGGGCGATGTAGGTCTCGAGGTTCTCGGGCCGCACCCACGCGTCCTGCCACGCGGTGATGCCGAGGGAATGGAGGTGCCGTTGGGCCTCGAGCAGCGCGGCCTCCCACTCGGCCAGGGTGGTGACGGGGAGGAGCCGCTTCACGAGGTCCATGGCCCCCTCGTGCAGGACGCCCCACGGCTCGCCGTCGCCGTCTCGCTCGATCCGTCCGTCGGGCCGATCCGGGGTGTCCCGCGTGATACCGGCCATCCGCAGGGCCACCGAGTTGACCCACGCGCCGTGTCCGTCGCGATTGGGCAGGAAGACCGGGCGGTCGGGGACCACGGCGTCGAGCAGCGACCGGTGGGGCGTTCCTCTCGGGAAGGCATCGAGCGACCACCCGCCGCCCAGGATCCAGGCGGCGTCGGGGTGTGACTGGGCGTAGGCGCCGACGGCCGCCACGTAGGCGTCCGCGCCGTGGACGTCGTGGAGGTCGCACCGGAGGCGTTCGAGCCCGCTCGAGGGGGGATGGACGTGGACGTCCTGGAATCCCGGCACCACCATCGCGCCGGGAAGGTCGAGCACCTCGGTCGTGCCGTCCACCAGAGGCTCGAGGTCGGAACGGCTCCCCACCGCCACGATCCGGCCGTCGCGGACCGCGACGCTCTCGCTCGCCCCCCCAGGTGTCTGCACGCGCGCGCCGAACAGGACCGTGTCAGCCCGGGATCCGCCCACGGGGCCGCAGGATAGCGAGTGACGGCGGCACGGCGGGGCGTCTGGTCTCGGCGTGGGGCGGCCGGTCCGCCCCATGTGCGAGATGGCGGGGAGGCTGCCCGCTGTACAATCCCCCCAATTCACCGGGAGGGGGGAGGTCGTGACCCAGGTTCCAGACCGTGCCCTCCTCGACCGTGGTCGAGAGGCGATGGAACGGCACGCCTGGGACGAGGCCTACGCGGCGCTGTCCCAGGCGGACCGGGAAGGCTCCCTGACCGGCGAGGGGCTGTATCTCCTGGGCTCGGCGGCCTACTGGACGGCCCGCCCGGACGAGACCGTCGACGCCCTGGAACGCGCGTTCGCCGCCTACATGGACGAGGGCGATCAGTCCTCGGCGGCGATGATGGCGTTCCGGGTCGCCGAGCAGTACGGGATGCGGTTGTCGTTCGCCCAGGTCGGGGGGTGGGTGGCCAAGGCCACGCGCATGGCCGAGGGGAACCCGGACTGGCCGGTCCAGGGCTGGCTCGTGTGGGTGCAGGGGCTGTTGAGCTGGTTCGCGGGCGACTTCGAGGCGGCAGTCGCGTTCTACGACCAGGCACTCGAGTTCGCCGCCCGAACCGGTGACCGCGACCTCCACGGGATGAGCCTGCACGACAAGGGGCACGCCCTGTGCCTCCTGGGGAGGGTCGCGGAGGGAACGGCCCTCCTGGACGAGGCCATGGTGGCGGTCGTGGGCGGAGAGCTCGGTCCGGAGCCCGCCGGCTACGTGTACTGCGGGATGATCGGCGTCTGCTCCAGGCTCGGGGACTACCGGCGAGCGGCCGAGTGGACCGAGGCCACGCTGCGGTGGTGCGAGCGTCAATCCGTCCCCGCGTTCCCCGGAGTCTGCCGGATCCACAAGTCCGAGCTGTTGATGCTCGGCGGCTCCCTGGCAAAGGCCGAGGAGGAGGCCCGCATGGCCTGCGAGGAGCTCCCCCGGTTCAACTTCTACTCCGGGCTGGGGCCCGCCAACTACGCGATCGGGGAGGTCCGCCGCCGCCTGGGTGACTTCCGGGGCGCCGAGGAGGCCTACGCACGGGCCAACGAGTTCGGGTACAACCCGCACCCCGGCCTGTCGCTGCTCCGACTCGCCCAGGGCAAGGTGGAGGCGGCGGGCTCGGGGATCCGACAGGCGCTGACGCAGTCGACCGGGAACCACTGCCTGGCGATCCGTCTCCAGGCCGCCAACGCGCAGATCTCCCTGGCCACCGGGGACCTGGAGGCCGCCGAGTCGGCGGCGGAGCAACTCGAGTCGATCGTGGGCGAATTCGAGGCCGCGTCGCTCCACTCCATCGCGGCCGGCGTCCGGGGGGCCGTGCGGCTGGCCCAGGGCGACGCCGCGGGCGCGCTGGCCGATCTGGGGCGCGCACGACAGGCCTGGCAGGAGATCGATGCCCCCTACGAGGTCGCGGAGATGCGCGTCCTGCTGGCCCGGGCCCACGCGGCGCTGGGAGATGCGGACGCCGCAGTCATGGAGGCCCGGACGGCCCGGGACGCGTTCGAGCGCCTGGGCGCCCGGCCGGCTGCGGAGGCGGCGGGAAAGCTCGTCGGCGAGCTCGCCGCTCCGGTGGAGGCTCCCGACCGCGTGCGCCGCGCGTTCATGTTCACCGACATCGTGAAGTCGACGGACCTCGTGGGCGCGATCGGCGACCAGGCCTGGGAGGAGCTGCTCACGTGGCACGACAAGACCCTGCGCTCGCTGTTCGCCTCGCACGGTGGCCAGGTCGCGCACCACACCGGCGACGGGTTCTTCGTCGCGTTCGAGGGCCCCTCGTCGGCGATCGAATGCGCGGTCGCCGTCCAGCGGGCCCTGGCGGAGCACCGCACGGAGCACGGGTTCGCCCCCCGCGTCCGCATCGGGGTGCACGCCGCGGAGGCCACCCGCCGCGGGGAGGACTACAGCGGCGGAGAGGTGCACAAGGCGGCACGGATCGCCGCGCTCGCCGAGGGAGGCGAGATCCTCGTCACCGTCGACACGGCGACGGCTGCCGGTGCAGAGGCCTTCGTCCTGTCGGAGCCGCGAACCGTCTCGGTCAAGGGGATCACGCAGCCTCTGGACGTCGTGGCCGTGCAGTGGGGGTGACCGAGGGTCCCTCGCCGCCGGACAACGGCTGAGCGAGGGAACGGGGATGGGGCGACTCGGGCGAGTCCTTCGGATCCGGCCCGGCGAGGGGCGGGTGGCCTTCCGGGTGCTCGGGATGATGTTCGTCGCCTGGTCGGGCTTCGCCGTGGGCGGGAACGCGGTCGAGGGGCTCCTGTTCGCCCGGTTCGGGCCCGACGCGCTGCCCTACCTCTTCGTGGCGCTCGGCGTGACGACGGCCGCGGTGATGCTGGGGATGAACGCGCTGCTCTCGCAGCCCCGCCCGCAGCGGCTGCTGCTGTTCACGCTGCCGGGCATGGCGGTCGCGGTCCTGGGGATGCGGGCGCTGCTCCTGCTCCACGCGCGGTGGCTCTACCCGGTGATGTGGCTGGCGATGATGGTGCTGTGGACCGGCGTCGGGGTGGTGACGTGGGGGATCGCGGGAGCAGTCCACGACACCCGCCAGGCGAAGCGGCTGTTCCCGCTGTACGGGTCGGGGCTCATCCTCGGCACCGCGGCCGGCGGCATGGCCACGGCGCCGCTCGCCGCCTGGCTCGGTGCCGAGAACCTGCTGCTGCTGTGGGCGGCGGCGGAGGCGGCGGCGTTCCTGCTGGCCCGCTCCGCGCTGCGGGTGGGCGGGGCTGCCGGACTCGGCCGACGCCGGGCCGGTCCGGCCGGGCCCTCCGTGCGCGCGCGGATCGCGGAGGGAGCTCGATCGGTCCGGGCCTCGCCGTTGCTCCGGTGGATGGCCGTGTCGCTGGCGCTGTTCGCCGTCCTGTACTTCTGCCTGTCCCTGATCTTCGCCCGCGCCGCGACCGCGAGGTTCCCCGATGCCGACCGCCTGGCCGGGTTCCTGGGCCTGTTCATGGGCGTGTCCAACGTCACGGCGCTGCTCGTGTCGCTGTTCGTGGCCAACCGCCTGTTCGCGCGGTTCGGCCTGGCCACCATGGTCCTGGCCCTCCCGGTGGTCTACGCGGCGGGGTTCGGGACCCTGGCGGTGTCGATGAGCTTCGCCCCGGTGCTGGCGTTCCGGTTCGTCCAGATGATCTGGGTCAACGGCGTGTGGGCCGGGGCCTGGCAGGCGCAGTACAACGTGGTCCCGGCCGAGCGCCGTGACCGGACCCGTGCGTTCATCGACGGCGTCGCGCTCCAGGCGGGGGTGGTGGCCGCCGGCCTCCTGCTGATCCTGGCGCAGACGGTGCTGGCGGCGAGGGCCCTGGCCTACATCGGTCTCGTCGCCGCCGTCCTGGCGATCGCGAGCGCCTGGCAGGCCCGCCGGGTGTACGCGGGCGCCGTCGTCGAGGCGCTCCGGGCGGGCAACCCGGAGGTCTTCCTGGTCGAGGAGGAGCCCTTCGGTGGGGTCCGCCGAGACGCTGCCGCCCTCGCGGTCGTCGAGGCGGCCGGCTCGGCCCCGGACCCGCCGATCCGCCGGATGGCCATGGAGATCCTGGCGGAAGGGGGGGGCGGGCAGGCCGTCCCGGCGCTGCTCCGGGGCCTCGGCGACGCCGACCCCGTGGTCCGGGCGGCAGCCCTCGGAGGCATCGCCCGGGTCCCGGCGAACGGATCCCCCGCTCCCAAGGAGGCCGTTCGGTTGCTCCGCGACGCCGACGCGTCGGTCCGGCTGGTCGCGGTGCGCGCGCTGGCGAAGGCCGCCGACGAGCCGGAGGTCGGAGAAGGCATCGGGGCGTTGCTCGCCGACCCGGATCCCAGCATCCGGGCCCAGGCCGCGGCCGCGCTGAGCAGTTCCGGGCGGGCCGACGACGCGGACCGGACCCTCCGGGCGATGACCGGTTCCTCCGACCCGGAGGATCGCGCGGCTGCGCTCGCCGTGCTCGCGGCCGGCGGCGCGGTCGCCGCCGTGACCTCCGGCCTCGCCGACCCGGATCCGGTGGTCCGCCGGGCGACCGTCTCCGCGCTCACCGGCGCCGTCCCTCCGGGAGCGTCCACGGCGCTGGTGGCCTCGCTGGACGACCCCGACCCCGACGTGCGAGCTGGCGCCGCCGACGCGCTCCTGCGGATCGGGGCGCCGGCGCGCCAGCCCCTGTTCGATGCCCTGTCCAGCCCGGAGAAGGAGGCCGGAGCCATGCACGTTCTGGCCCAACTGGACGGCGTGGACCCGTCCACGGTGCGGGCCTACGCGGAGCGAGAGGTGGCCGAGGCCGTGCGGTTCGGTGACCTGCTCCAGCGGATCGGGGGACAGGGGGACGGCCGCCTCGGCCTGGTCGCGCACGCGCTGCGGGACCGGTCGCTCCGACACGCGGTCAACGCGCTCCACGCGGTCGCGCGGCTGTGGGACCCGGTCGCCGTGCAGATGGCCATCGAGAACCTGGGAAGCCGCGACCTCGGCCAGCGGGCCAACGCGCTGGAGACGCTCGACGCCGTGGGCGACCAGAGCGTGGTCCGCCCGCTCCTCCGGCTGTGGGAGACGTCCGCCTCGGCAGCGAGCGACGGCGCGCCCGTCCTCGCCGAGCTGCTGGGGGACCGAGACCCCTGGCTCCGCGCGTGCGCCGCGTTCGCCGCCGGCGACGCTCCGGCCCTGCGGCCCGAGCTCGATTCCCTGGCCCGATCGGACCCCGATACCCTGGTGCGCGAGGCCGCCTCGGCGGCCCCGGGAGGAGATCGCTCGATGGAGACGCTCGCCAGCCTGTCGCTGATGGAGCGGGTCGTGTTCCTGCTCAAGGTGCCGCTGTTCTCGGACCTGTCCCCGTCGGACCTGAAGGCGGTCGGCGAGATCGCCACCGAGCACGTCCACGCCGACGGCGAGGTGATCGCCGAGCAGGGAGAGCCCGGGGACGAGATGTTCGTGGTGGTGTCGGGCGAGATTCTGGTGCTGGTCGGGGCCGACGGAGCGACTCCGGTGGAGGTGGCTCGCCGGAGTGTCGGGGAGACCGTCGGCGAGATGGCCGTCGTCAGCCGGGCGCCCCGGATGGCTTCGTTGGTGGCGGTGGGCGACGTACGGACCCTGTCCATCGACCGCCGCCGGTTCGAACGGATCCTCCGCGACCGGCCGGAGGTGAGCCTGGCCGTCATGGACGTGCTGTGTCGCCGCCTGCGCGAGTCCTCGGGGAGCGTGCCGGCCGAAGCGGAAAGCTGACGCTCCGCGGCGGAGGGGCGCTACGCGTCCTCCCGCGCGTAGGCGAGGGCCCGCTCGAGCGGCATGGCCCGGCCCTCCTCCCACGCGGCGGCGACGGCCTGCTCGCCCAGCTCCCTCCGAGCCGCCACCCGGGGGTCGGGGAGATCGATGAGGGGTGGCGGGGCATGGCCGCCCGCGGCCTCCTTGATGGCCTCCGAGGCACCCCCGAGCCGCATGGCCCGCAGGTGGTCGCCCTCGACTCTCGCCTTGGCCGCCAGGTGGTCCAGCACGATGCCCATGCCGGTCCGGTTGCCGACCTCCTCTTCGTTGTCGAGGGCCTCGAAGAAGCTGGCGGCCATGGTGCTCAGGTCTCCCTCGTCGAACGCCACCCGGCCGACGGCGAAGAGGGCGTCCGTCATCCCGAAGCGATCTTCCGTCTCGCGATAGATCGCGAGGCTCTCCTCGGCGAGGGCCCGGGCCCTCGGGAGATCTCCGGTGAGACGCGCGCCGACCGCACGGAACCACAGGGTGTCGGCGATGCCCCGCCGGTCGCCCACCTCGTCGAACATCGCCCGGGCCTCGTCGAGCAGCCCCAGCGCGTCCGGGAACTCGCCCTGGTAGGCCCTGGCGTAGGAGAGGTTGTAGACGCCCTCCGCCTCCGCCTGCCGGTCGCCGCGCTCGCGGGCGATCGCGAGGGCCTCCTCGTAGGCCCGGCTGAATGCGGGCACGTCCTCCTGCCAGTACGCCAGCCCACCGAGTGCGGTGAGCGCGCGGGCCCGCTCGGCGGTCCGCTCCGATGCCGCCGGGAGCGCCACCGCCTCCTCCGCCCAGCGCCGGCCCTCGGCGAGATGGCCGTGCAAGTGCCAGAACCGCCACAGCGCCGCGACCAGCCGGAGCGCGACGGGCGCGTCCGCGGCGTCGATCGCACACCGCAGGGCGGCCCGGAGGTTGTCGTGCTCGAGCTCGAGCTCGTCGAGCCATCGCTTCTGCTCGACCTTGCGCAGGTGCGGTTCGGCTCGTTCGGCGACCTCCAGGAAGAAGTCCGCGTGCCGGCCCCGGGTCGAATCGCCTTCGTCGGCCGCGTCGAGCCGCTCGACGGCGAACTCACGGATCGTCGCCAGCATCGTGAAGCGAACCATTCCGGAATCCGTCGCCAGCCTGGTGACCAGGCTCTTGTCCACCAGGGAGGCGAGCACGTCGATGCCGGCCCCTCCGCCGTTGCCCTCTTCCGAGACGGCCCCGGCGGCCTCCAGCGTCCAGCCACCGGCGAACACGGAGAGACGACGGAACAGATCGCGCTCGGCGTCGTCCAGGAGCTCGTGGCTCCACCCGATGGCCTCGCGGAGCGTCCGCTGTCGGGCCGGGAGATCGACGGAGCCGCCGGTGAGCAGCTCCAGCCGGTGCTCGAGGCGCTCCAGGATGGCCTGGGGCGAGAGCAGCTTCACCCGCGAGGCCGCCAGCTCGATCGCCAGGGGGAGCCCGTCGAGCCGGCGGCAGAGCTCGGCCACGGCCGGACCGTTGGCCTCGGTGATCCGGAAATCGGGATACACGGCGGTCGCCCGCTGGACGAACAGGGCCACCGCCTCATACCCGATCAGGCGGTCCGGTGCGATCGGCTTCCGGGTCTCCGGTAGCTCCAGCGGTGGCACGGGGAGCTCCTGCTCGCCGGTGACGTGCAAGGGCTCGCGGCTGGTCACGAGGACCCGGAGCCGGGGCGAGGCGTCGAGCAGGTCCGCGACCACGGACGCTCCCACGAGCACCTGCTCGAAGTTGTCCAGGACGAGCAGCAGCTCCCGGTCCCTCAGATGCTCCCTCAGGGTGTCCAGGACCGGCCGCAGCCCCTCCGCCCGGGCGCCGACCGCGTCGGCGATGCTGGAGGGGACGAGGCGGGGGTCGGTGATCGGCGCCAGGTCGACGAAGAACACGCCGTCGGCGTAGGTCTCGAGCAGCTCTGCCGCCGCGCGCAGCGCCAGCCGCGTCTTCCCGCTCCCGCCGGGCCCGGTGAGCGTGAGGAGCCCGGGTCCCTGGAGGAGCTTCCCCAAACGGGCCACCTCCCGCTCCCTCCCGACGAAGCTCGTGCGCTGGGTGGGGAGGTTGGAGGGCGTCTCGAGGGACCGGATCGAGGGGAACTCCGACGGCAGGCCTTCCACCGCGAGCTGGTAGATGCGCTCCGGCCGGGCCAGGTCCTTCAGGCGGTGCCTGCCGAGATCGCGCAGACCCACGCCGTCGGGGAGGGCGGGGCCGACGAGCTCGGCGGTAGCGGACGAGACCAGCACCTGGCCGCCGTGCGCCGCCGCCGCGATCCTGGCTGCCCGGTGGACGTCGAGCCCCACGTAGTCGTCACCGCCCACGGCTCCCTCGCCGGTGTGCATCCCCATCCGGACCCGGACGGGGGCCTCCCGAGGCCAGGCTCGTGCGGCCAGGGCCCGCTGGGCCGCTGCCGCGGCGGCCACGGCAGCCGGGGCGCTCCGGAACACCGCGAAGAACGCGTCCCCTTCGGTCCGGAGGTCGATGCCGCCGGCTTCCCGGATGGCCGAGCGGAGCAGGCCGTTGTGATCCTCGAGGACCTTTCGCCATCGATCCCCGAGGGACTGGAGCATCCGGGTGGACCCCTCGATGTCCGTGAGGAGGAAGGTGATCGTTCCGGTCGGCAGCTCGCCCATCCGGGGTGGAGCGTACGTGGTCGGTCCTCCGGATTCCATGTCGTGGCCGGATGCGGCCCCGAGTGGCGCGACCAGCACCCCATGGGGGGACCGGAACTCCTCTACCCTGCATCCGAACGGGGGTCCGCACACCCGGGTCGGGGGCTGGCGATGTTGGAGTTGCTCGGGTTCCTCATCATCCTCCTCGCGGTGTTCGTGCTGCGCCGCCTGCTCGGCATCGAGCGGGGGCGCTGGATCACGACGCTGATCGCGGTCGTGGTGGGGGAGGCCGCAGCCGCCCTGATCGTCCGGTCCATCTACGGAACCTTCTCGGGTGCACCGATCGGAGCGGCGTTCGGCACGTGGGCCCTGGTGATCGTGTTCGCCATGCTGGTCGTCGTCCTGTTCGAGATGCTGAGGGGGCCGGCGGCAGTTCGTCGCCGCAGGCGGATCCCCCACCCGATCAGCGGGACCCGCCAGATGGTGGGGCGAGGGTTTCGGTACCTGCAGGTCGGCCGGATCGCCGTGCGACGGGGCCTTCTGCGGACGGGGGGAGCGGAGGGAGAGGTGGCGGGGGCCCGGTTGGGCCGGTCGCTCCGGGGAGCCATGGAGGACGCGGGCGGCCTGTTCGTGAAACTCGGCCAGGCGATGGCCGACCAGCCCCAGCTGGTCACCCCCGCCGTGGCCGCCGAGCTGGCAGGGCTGCACGACGAGGCCGCCCCCGCGGACCCGGAGGCGGCCCGAGCCGTCATCGTGGAGGAGCTCGGGTCCTCCGAGGAGGTCTTTGCCGAGATCTCCTCCACGCCCCTCGGTGCGGCGTCGATCGCCCAGACGTACCTGGCGCGGCTCCGCGATGGCCGCGAGGTGGTGGTGAAGGTCCAGCGGCCGGGCGTCGCGGAGTCCGTTCGGGGGGACCTCGACATCCTGCGCCGCCTCGCCGACCGACTGGACCGCCGGACCACGTGGGCCCGGTCGATCGGCCTCAAGGAGCTGATCGCGGGCTTCGACGAACGGACCCGCGAGGAGCTCGACTTCCGCGTCGAGGCGGCGAACGGGATCGCCGCCCGGCGGGCCCTCCACGATTCGGACCCAGTGCGGGTCCCCGAGGTCATCGACGGGTACACCACCGCGCGGGTGCTGGTGCAGGAACGGGCCGAGGGCCGGAGCATCGGCGCCCCGGCCATCTTCGAGGGCTGGGATCCCGAGCGCCGGCGGACGCTGGCCGACGGGCTCCTGTCCCTGACGCTGCGACAGATGATGGGCGGGGAGCCCTTCCACGCCGATCCCCATCCGGGGAACGTCTTCCTCCGGCCCGACGGCCGGCTCGAGCTGATCGACTTCGGCTCGGTCGGCCGGCTCGATCCCTACGAGCGCGCGGGACTCACCGACATGCTGCATGGGCTGCACGCGGAGGACCCCGCGCTGCTGCGAGAGGGGGTGCTGCGGATCGGCGCGACCACCCACCGGATCGACGAGGACGCCTTCGACCGCGAGCTCGCCCGGCTGCTGTCGAGGAGCCTCGGGCCGGACGGCACGCTGAGCCCCGATCTGTTCGAGCGGGTCCTGTTCGTCCTCCGCGACTTCGGGGTCGTTCTTCCCAGGTCCACCACCACGCTGTTCCGGACGCTCGCCACCCTGCTCGGAACGCTCAGGGTGATCTCCCCCGGCTACCAGGTCGTCGAGGCCGCCCAGCGCGTGGGCGGCCAGGCCGTGGCGGGGGAGCAGCCGGCATCGACGGTGTCCGACCTGATGCTGAAGACGGCGATGACCAACGCGTTGATCCTTCGCCGCGTGCCGCAACAGGTCGATGCCATCGCCCGAAGCCTCGTGCACGGCGAGCTGCGGACGCGGGTGAGCCTGCTCTCGGAGGCCGAGGACGTCCGCGTGGCCAAGGGCATGGTGAACCGGCTCGTGATGGGCATCGTCGCCTCCGCGCTGGCGCTCTCGTCGGCGATCATGCTGTCGTCGGGCTCGGCGCCCGCCCTCGGCGGGTTCCGAGTGGTGAACGTCCTCGGCGCCATCGGGCTGTTCTTCTCCGTCCTCCTGCTCCTGCGGGTCGTGGTCCAGATCCTCCGGGATCGCGGCTGAGCTGGATGTCGGCGAGGGAGCGCGGCACGTCACGCGTGTTCCGCCGGCGCGCGTTCGACGCCTGGATGTCGCTCGGGGGGCTGCTCGCCTTCTCCGCCGCGGCCGTGGTCGCTCACGGCGGCCGGGTCGGTCCCGCGGAGCGGGCCGTCTTCCGCGCCGTCAACGGGCTGCCCGAGTGGCTCTCGCCGCCGATGGTGGCGCTCCAGTACCTCGGCACACTCGTCGTCGGGCCACTCGTCGCCGTGGCCGCGGCCGTGCTCCGGCGGTGGCGGCTGGCGGGCGCCGCGGCGGCCGCCACCGTGCTCAAGCTGGTCGCGGAGCGACTGGTGAAGATGGTCGTTCACCGGCAGCGCCCGGGGACCACGGTGCCCGGTGCGATCCTGCGGGGCGACGTCCCACCTCGAGGCTTCGCCTTCGTGTCGGGCCACGTGGTTCTCGTTGGCGCGCTCGCTGCTGTTGTCACGCCATATCTGCGGGGACGGTGGAAGGTCGTTCCCTGGATCGTCGTCGCAGCGGTGGGATTCGGGCGCGTCTACCTGGGCGCGCACGATCCCCTCGACGTGGTGGGGGGCCTGGGGTTGGGGTTCGCCATCGGCGGCGGGCTCAACCTCGCGCTGGGAGTGCCGGACACGCCGACGGCCGCGGGGCCCGGGCAGCCCGCGACCGGCAGCGACCTCGATCCGACCCTGCGGGGCGAACGCGGATGAGGCGTCCGCGCCGCTCGCCTACGGGTCAGGGGACTTCGGCCATGGGGTCCACGCCGGTGTCGGTCAGCGGGGACGCCAGCACGCTGCGCTCCTCGGGGGCGTGCCGGAGGATGCGGTCGGCGTAGGAGGCGACGGTCTCCTCGAGGCCGACGTCCCGGCCGGCCGCCTCCGACAGGAACCACCGGTGCTCGAGGAGCTCGTGGAACAGCTCGGCCGGCTCGAGCCTCCCCCGGAGGTCGTCCGGGATGGCCTCGATCGTCGGGTCGAACACCTCGGTGAGCCACGAGTACGCGGCGATCGCCTCGGGCACGGGCCTCCCCCTCGTCTGCTCGAGGTGGACCCGGTGACAGGAGATGTCGTTGAGCAGCCGGCGGGCCTGGTTCTCCTGGACCTGGAGGCCGGTCAGGGAATGGAGCCGCCGAGCGTGATGGCCGGGCTCGACCACGACCGGGTGCAGATCCACGTCGAACCCGAGCGCGTTCAGGCGGGAGAGCCGCTCGTCGATGCGGTACCGCTCGTCGGGATCGAAGACCTGGTCCCCGGTCAGCTCGTCCCACAGCGACCGGTAGCGAGGCCGAAGGTCGGCCGCCGTATGTTCCGGGTCGATGGACTCGGGCAGCGTGCCGGCGGCCATGAGGTCCAGGAGCTCGCCGAGGATGTTCTGCTCCGCGATCATCAGGTCCACCTCGCGCTGGCCATCGGAAAGCCGCGGATGGAGCTCTCCGGTCTCGGCGTCCACCAGGTACGCCGCGAGCGCGCCTGCGTCCCGCCGGAAGAGGGTGTTCGACAGCGAGCAGTCCCCCCAGGAGAACCCGGCCAGGTGCAGGCGGACCAGCAGGTTCGCCAGCGCGTCCAGCAAGCGGTCGACCGGATCGACCATCCCCCGCCGTGTGAACAGGCTCCGGTAGGGGAGCGAGAAGTCCAGGTGTCGCGTGATGAGGACGGCTTCGAGGTCCTCCTCGCCGGCCCGGTCGATGACGCCGCCTTCCCCGGAGGTCGTCGTCCGCTCGGTCACGACGCCCACGACCTCGACCACGGGGATCGACACCTTCGACAGCTGTGACAGCAGCCGGTACTCGCGCTGGGCCAGGTGACGCGGGAGCTCCTTCAGCGCGTACAGCGCCCCGTCGTACTCGACGAAGCGCACGACGTGCCGGAAGATCCCCCTCGGGACGTCCACGAACCGCTCGCTCCGCCACTCGGCGAGCGGAAGATGCCAGGGCAGGTCCAGGAAATCGGGGTGCCCGGTTCGCTTCACCATCTGGAACTTCACGTCAATCCCTCCGGGAGGTGCAACGCGATCGTGGCCTCGACCATGCCCGAGGACGGAAGGTTACGCGGGACGTCGCGCACCGCGTCCTCCGTCACACCGAGAGCTCGATGTCCAGCTCGCCGAGCACGTCCTGCCATACCAGGACGTGCTGGTAGACGCTGTCGATCAGCGTGCCGTCGAGATCGAACAGGAAAGCCTGGCGGCGCTCCACGGAACCTCCCGGTCCGGCGACGAGCGTACCCCCGTGAGCCCTCGGCCGGGCCGACGATGAGCGCCCGGCTCGCGTGAACCGCGGGGAAGATCACGCCGAGCGATGGCCGGACGGATCGATGCTCGAGAGCTGGCGCGCCGGGTGGCCACGGTGCTCGACCCCCGCATGGGAATGGCGGTGGCCAGGACCGGCGTCATCACGCCGCGCCGGGCCGCGGCGGCCTGGCTGGCCTCGCCCTGGCTGGTCGGCCGGGGCGCGTCGCTCGGGATCCTCTCGCACATCAACGCGCTGGACTCGCCGTCCCGCCCGGCCATACACGATCGAGCCGGGACGCTGACCTGGCGCCAGGTGGAGGACCGGAGCACCCGCCTGGCCCGCGCGCTGGAACGGCTGGGGCTGGGGTCCGACGCCACCGTTGCGACCCTCGTCCGGAACGGCCGCGAGGCGGTGGAGGCCATCCTCGCCGCCCAGAAGCTGGGGATCACGGTAGCGCCCCTCAACACGTGGGGACGGGAGGGGGAGCTGGCCGAGCTGCTCGAGCGGCTGCGTCCTCCGGTCCTGGTGGCCGACCCCGCTCACGCCCGGCCGATCGCCGGGGCAATCCCCGAGCGCACGGCAGTCGTCTTGACCGGCGAGCAGTACGAGAACCTCCTGGCCGCGGAGTCGGGCCTGCCGCTGTTCCCGCTTGCCGTCCCGCGGCGACACGGCTTGATCGTGATCCACACCTCGGGAACGACCGGGACGCCGAAGGCCGCCGCCCGCAGCGCCCGGTCGAGCGGTCCGCTCGCCGTCGCCGGCCTGCTCGCCACCCTGCCGGTGCGACGGGGCGACGTGATGGTGTGCCCGGCACCGCTGTTCCACTCCTTCGGGCTGCTGGTCATGAGTTCCTAAGGGAAGTCAAGGGCATCACGCGACTCTCTCCGTCGTCTTACCGGTACGGTTCGCAGAGGACGGGCCGGACGCCGGAGCGGCTCTGGTCGACTTCTGATCGCGCCGGTCCGTCCGTCCCTTGAGGTGC
>WNGF01004435.1_pt1 | contig 28687 bp, 31 predicted proteins | sample 5400641 | NCBI WGS metagenome assembly WNGF01 (sample SAMN13153371, study PRJNA577476) | soil metagenome | isolation source: 80 cm soil or saprolite under grassland replicate 2 | place: USA:California | collected 2016-06-15 | reverse complement strand
CGTCTCCGAGCAGCTCATCCAGGCGGCGCTGAAGCCGCTGTTCGCCGGGCGGACCACCATCGCGATCGCCCACCGCCTGTCGACGGTGCTGGCCGCCGACCAGATCCTGGTGATCGACGGCGGGCGGCTGGTCGAGCAGGGCACCCACCTGGAGCTGCTGGCCCGCGGTGGCCTGTACGCCGAGCTGTACGAGCGGCAGTTCCAGGCCCAGGAACCGGCCAGCGCACAGCCCGTGGCATAAGAGAGGAGGAGCCGTGGTGACACTGGCAAGCGGCGACCCGATCGCCGGCGCGCTGCTTGGGCGATCCGCGGCGGGGATCTCGAATCGCTGGAGCGGCTGCTCGGCGAGCAGCCGGGGCTTGCGTCGGCCAGGATCGCCGACGCCAAGGGAGGCTCGCGCACGCCGCTGCACATCGCCACCGACTGGCCGGGCCACTTCCCAATGGACCGGCGGTGGTCGCCATGCTGATCCGGGCCGGCGCCGACCCCAACGCCCCGGTCCAGGGATCGTGGCATTCGGAGACCCCGCTCCACTGGGCGGCCAGCAGCGACGACGTCGAGGTGCTCGAGGCGCTGCTCGACGCGGGTGCCGAGATCGAGGTCCAGGGCGGCGCGATCGGGGGCGGCACACCGTTGGACGACGCGGTGGCCTTCGGCCAGTGGCGGGTGGCTCGGCGGCTGGTCGAGCGTGGCGCCCGGAGCAGGCTGTGGCACGCGGCGGCGCTGGGCCTGCTGGATCGGCTGGAGGAGTCGTTCGCTCGCACCCCGCCGCCGACGCCCGGGGAGGTCACCGAGGCGTTCTGGCAGGCCTGCCACGGCGGGCAGCGCCACTCGGCCGAGTACCTGCTGGCCCGTGGGGCCGACCTGAACTGGGTCGCCACCTGGGACGAACACACCCCCTCGACATGGCCGAGAGCGCCGGCGCCAACGAGCTGGTCGCCTGGCTCCGTGGCCGAGGGGCGAGATCCGCCAGCGAGCTGCGCTGAGCGGCGCCTGCCCGCTGGTCTACCAGGGCAAGGATGCCAGTTGGGCTTCCGCGAACATCCGGCGGTAGATCGGGCCCACGTTGGGCTCGCGGGGCGACCGCCGGGAAGACCCCACCGCCGGCCGTCGCTGCTGACCAGGACGACCCGGCCACCGCTGACGCACACCGCCGCCGCCCCATGTGGGGTTCCCGCCGGCGGGTCAGGCGGTGGACACCACCCAACGCGCCAATCCTGACCATTGCTTGGGACTATCAGGTCGTGGCCGTCCCTGGCGATCTCATCCATGAGTCAGACTCACGCCGGCCCAGATGGGCGGGTGTGGCAGGGTCGGGGGAGGGCTGCGCTTGGATTCGACGCGCTGGCAGCCGATGTAGGCGCAGGCCCGGACGCGGGCGCATGCCTCCTCCCAGACCTCGCGGGTCAGGGTCTGCTCCAGGGTCTCGCCGGGCTCGATGGTGCCGCCGGGAAGCGTCCAGTCGGTGGCGTTCCAGGTGACCAGGACGATCTGGGACTCGGGCGTGAAGCAGATGCCAAGCGCCTGGGTCGTCTCGGCCGGCGGCGGCAGGAAGGGTGGGTCGAACCACCCGACGCGGTAGCGGGCCCCATCCGCGACGACGGTCTCCTGGACAAGGGGCTGGAGGGTCGCGGAGGGTCCGGCGTTTGGGGTCGGGTGGCCGGGCGGGGAGGTCATGGGCGGCGGCGACGCCTGGTTTCGGGTTCGACGCCGCGGAGCATGAGGTCGACGCCGAGCTTGAACTGGTGGTTCATGTCACACCCGCCGCAGTACTGAATGGCCAGCCGCAGGAGGTGGTCGGGGGTGTCGGCCGGGGCCATCGCCGCGACCCGGCGGAAGCGTTCGAAGTCGTCTTCATCCCTGTCGGGTTGTGGCGTCAGGTAGGACACCTCGAGGAGCGCGTAGCCGAGCGTGTACGCCTCCACGGCACGTACGACCTCGACCGCCTGCTCCTCGGCGAAGCCGCCGTCGCGCAGGACCCGGAGGTGGGCGTCGAGCACCTCCAGGTGATAGGTGGACATGATCGGCCGGCTGATCAGCAGGGGCGCCGCGTGCGGGTGGCGGTGGATCAGCGCGCGCAGCGCGTGGGCGAACGAGGTCAGGGTGTCGCGCCAATCCGTGGAGCCGGCCGGTGGGACCTCCAGTTCCTCCCACATGACGGTGATGATCCCGTCCAGCAGGGCGTCTTTGCTGTCGATGTGGCTGTACAGCGACATGCCCTTGACGCCCAGCTCGGCGCCGAGCTTGTGCGGCAGATCGGCGCGGTGCTAGAGGGCTCCCGCAACGTCTACTGGTCGATGTCGGCATGGCAGAACCTGCTGTACTTCGGCCGGCTGAAGGGGCTGCGCGGCGGCGAGCTCAAGCCGCGGGCGGAGCGGCTGCTTGGCGAGCTTGGCCTGTGGGACCGGCGCGGCGAGCCGGTGGGCACGTTCTCGCGGGGCATGCAGCAGAAGGTTGCGGTCGCCGCCCGGTCAAGGACTGGGTGGTGCGGCTGGCGCACGAGCAGCACAAGACGGTGGTGCTGACCACCCATCAGTTGGCGATGGCCGAGGAACTGTCGGACCGGGTGGCGGTCATCCGCGACGGCGCGATCGTGGCCGACCTGCCCACGGCGGACCTGCTCGGCCGGTTCCGTGAGGACCGCTACGAGGTCAGGGTCGCCGGCCCACCCGACCAGCTCGGGCCGGCCTGCCTGCCGGGCGATGTCAGCGTGGCGGCGGAGGACGGTGCGACCCGGATCACGCTGCCCACCGCCGACGCCGACGACCTGTTCAAGCTGCTGGCCGAGGTGCAGTCGCTCGGTCTGCCGCTGCTGTCAGTGCGCCAGGTCGAGCCGGACCTGGAAGAGGTCTTCCTGCGGCTGGTCCACGCAGGGCGGGCGGCATGACCAGCATGGCCGCCCCAGTCGTGCCGGCGGTCCGCATCGTCGGCAACGAGGTCCGCAAAGGGCTGCTGCACGCCTGGGCCGAGCGGGTCCAGATCCTCATCGAGCTCCCGCTGTTCATCGGCGTCACGCTGCTGCTCGGCCCGCTGCTCGGCGCCGGCGACCAGATCGCCCGCGGCCAGTTGCGCTGGTCTCTGGACAGCGGCCGGATGTCGATCCTGGTCGTGTGGATGGTCCCGTTCCTGTTCTTCTACCTGCAGGTCGCCAAGATGTTCTGGCGGCTGCTGGGCGAGATCCAGTCCGGCACGCTGGAGCAGGTCTACCTCAGCCCGCTGCCGTCCTGGCTGATCGCCGCCGCCGGCCGCCTGGTCGCCGCGCTGGCCGAGACCGCCGTCATCGTGGCCGCGTTGTACGCGGGCGTAGGGCTGCTGGTGCCGCTGCACATCGGCCGGCGGCCCGCCGCCGCGCTGCCGCTGCTGCTGCTGGTCATCGCCGTGGTCGGCTACTGGCTGCTCATCGGCGGGCTCACCCTGGTCTGGAAGCGCATCGAGATGCTCGTCGAAGCGCAGGGCATCGCCGTCTGGGTGCTCAGCGCCACCGCCCTGCCGCTGCTGGCGGTGCCCGGCTGGATGGCCACCGCCGGCCGGTTGGTCCCCATCACCCCGGGCTGGCCAGCCTGGACCGCCCGCTGCTCGCCAGCCACCCGGCGATCACCCTGTGGGGGACCGGCGGGCTGGCCTGGATGCTGGCCACCGCCGCCGGGTGGCTGCTGGCCGGCATCCTCGCGTTCGCCCTCGGCGAGCGAGCCGCCAAACGCCGCCGCTCGCTCGGCCGATACTGAAGCCATGGGTGGCCATACTCTCTACCTGGTCGGCGGCGCGCCGCGGGTCGGCAAGTCGTCGCTGGCGCAGCGTCTGCTGGAGACCGACGGGATCCCGTGGCTGCCGACCGACGTGCTGCGGACGGTGCTGCGTCGGGTCCTTCCCGAGCTGGATGCCATCGACCAGGATCCAGTCGACGCCTGGCGGCTCGCCGAGGTCATGTACCCGCATGTCGAGCAGGCGGCCGAGGTGTGTGCCGAGGAGGCCGAGCGATTCCTGATCGAGGGCTTTGAGCTGTCGCCCTCCTACCCCGCACGCCTGCGGGCGGCGCTGGAAGGGACCGCGGTCCGGGCGTGCTTCCTCGGGCACGACGGGTTCTCGATAGAGGACCTTGCCGGCTACAGGGGGCCGAAGCCGCAGCACCACGGCGCGTCACGTGAGGAGCTTCGCGAGGCCGCGGCCTGGATCCGGCGGCGGAGCCGCGAGCTGCGCCAGGAGTGCGCCGCCGCCGACGTGCCGTACGTTGACGTGGGCGAGGTCGGCTTCGAGGCGGCCATGGCCCGAGCGCGGCGCCAGTTGCTCGCGCACAACTGACCGCCAGCGGACCCCACCGGCAACGGAGCTATCAGTCGTGGTCGCGCGCGGCCGGGTCAGCGCAGGGCGTCGAGCAGCGCCTCGCTGACGCGCCGCCACGTCTGGAGGGCGTCTGGCTCGTGGCGCTGGGCGGCCAGCCCGAGCCGGGCGACCGCGCCGTAGCCGACGACGCAGCGCAGGCCTTGGTCGCCGGCGATTTCCACGATCCGGTGGACCAGCCGCTCCGCACCGTCCGGCGCCAGCCCCTGCTCGCCCGCAAGGTGCAGGCGGTGCCAGTCGAACAGCAGCCCGGCAAGGTCGGCGGCGCGGCAGCCAACCCCGAGGTCGTCCCGGTCCACCACCCCGGTGATCGCGCCGCCGGCTGGGCGCTGTCCCACCAGTGCTCCCAGCCCTCGAACAGGACCACACCGATCCACCAGGAGATGTCCCAACCGCCCTCGCCGAGCCTCGGCGCCTGGTCGGCCTGAAGTTCCACCAACCCGAGCAACGCGTCCAACGTCGCCCCGTCCAGCGTGTGCAGCGGCTCGCCGGGCAGGCGTGCCTGGACGACCAGGAACCAGCACGCGTTCAGCGGCCCGTGCCACAGCAGCGCCGGGACCGGATAGCCCCGCTCGCCCAGCAGCACATCGCCTGGACCACCCACGCGGCCCTTGCGGGGGCGAACGGGTTGGCGGTGGCCTTGACGATCACCGCCCCAGGCGCTCCGTCTCCGTCGGCTTCGGCGAGCCAGGTCCGGCGGCCCTCTCGTGCTCGTGTCTCAACCGCCGTCGTTGCTCACGAGTCGAGGGTCTGCTCGGCCAGGCTGCGAGGCAGCACGCCGAGCAGTACACGACCACCGGTCGGCCGCGGTCGAGCCGAGCGGCGCTGGTCGCGTCGAGCTGCTGGACGGGGAGGCTGATCGCGCCGGGCAGGTGCTCGTCGGCGTACTCGGCGGCCGGCAGGACCTCCACGAGCTGTGCGCCACGCTCGAGCAGCTCCTTGAGCTGCGCAAGGTCGACGCTGGTCGGCATGACGGGCTCCTTCCGGTGTCAGGGTGTGAGTGAGTCGTCGGGTCGGCCGCCGCGTGCTGCGATCGTCCAGGACGCCGTGGCCGCAGCACCGCTTGGGTCCTGATCGGCCGAGTCTGGTGAGCGCAGCAGGTCCCCGAACACCGCCGCGCCCAACTGCAGGGCGTGCGGGATCGCAAGCAGCTCCAGCCGGACTCCTTGGCGCTGTTGCCAGGACTGGGCGGTGGCGGGGGAGACGTGGAAGTTGATCAGCGGGCACCTGCAGCAGGCCGCCTGCCCCGCGTCGCCGGCGTCGCCTGCCGCCCCCCGGTGGTCGATCACGTAGCCGACCACCACGCCGGCGGGCATGGGGTGGGCGCGGCCGTCGCGGACCTCGACGGTGATCGGCACCCCGGTGAGCGGGTCGTGGGAGGTGATGGTGGCGTCCTGGTCGAGCATGGCCGGGATGCCCAGCGCGTCGATGGCGCAGTAGGCCTGGACGGTGAGCCCGCCGGTCAGGTGGACCTGGTGCCCGCGCGGGTTGGCCACGAACGGGTACGCGCCTGCCAGCTCGCCGGTGGTGGGGTCGGCCTCGACCAGGTCGGCCTCCACCAGCCGGCCAAGCGCGTCCTGAAGCCCCACGCCAAGCTCGGTCGCCCAGGCCACCAGGGTCGCCGGCGGGGGCGGCTCGCCGGTGGCGGCGAAATGGCCCAGCACGCGGCGGTGCAGCTCCCGGATGGGCGCAGGCAGCCCGTGGCGGCGCCGCGCAGGGATCGGGAAGCCGGCCGCTGCCCGCTGGAGGAGGAGCTCCTCGACGGTGGGATCCATGTGTCGTCTCCTCGTGCGTGGGTCAGGCGGCGCAGCAGGAGAGCTTGGTGACGTCGCGGGTGAAGGCCTGGGCGGCGAGCCTGAGACCCTCGCCGATGGTCAGGTACGGCGCCCAGGTGTCGGCCAGCTCGCTCACGGTCATGCCGAGCTTGACCGCGTAGACCGCCGCGAGGATCGCGTCGCCGGCGCCGTCGGCGACCATGGTGACCCCAAGCACCCGCCCGCTGGTCCGCTCGGCGACGAGCTTGACCAGCCCGCGCGTGTCGCGGTCCACCAGCGCCCGCGGCACCTGCGTCAGCGGCAGGACCCGGCAGGTGCACGCGATGCCTTCCTGGGCGACCTGGGCGTCGGTCAGGCCCACCGCCGCGAGCTGGGGACTGGTGAAGGTGACCCGGGGCAGGTGGCGATAGTCCAGCGTGCGGGCGGCGCCGTCCAGAGCGTTGTCGGCGACCAGCGTGCCGTGCGCCGCTGCGACGTAGACGAACTGCGACGCTCCGGTGACGTCCCCGGCGGCCCAGATCCTGGAATTGTGGGTGCGGAGCTGCTCGTCGACCACGACCTGGCCGCGCTCGCCGACCTTGACGCCCACCGCCTCCAGGCCGAGCCCGTCGGTGACGGGGCGGCGGCCGGTGGCGACCAGCAGCCGCTCGGCCCGCAGCTCCCGGGCGCGACCGTCGCTGTCGTGCACGGTGGCCACCACCTCCGGGCCGCCTGGGTCACGCGCCACGTGGGCGAGCTGGGCGCCGGTGTGCACAGCGATGCCTTCGTCCGCGAACACTCCAGCGATGGCGGCGCCGACCTCGGGCTCCTCCAGGGGTGCCAGCCGGTCGAGCAGCTCCACCACGCTGACCTTGGTGCCGAGCCGGGCGAACAGTTGCGCCACCTCCAGGCCCACGGCGTTGCCGCCGACGAGCAGCAGCGACCCCGGCAGCTCGGTCAGCTCCATCGCGGTGGTCGAGGTGAGGTAACCGACCTCCTCCAGGCCTGGGATGGGCGGCGCCAAAGGCGCCGAGCCGGTGGCGACCAGGTAGTACGCAGCCTGGATCCGCCGGGTGCCGCCGTCGACCTGGTCGACCTGAAGCGCCGGCCCGCCGCCGTCGCCGGGGTCGGGGATGAAGCGGGCCTGGCCGGCCACAACCTCCCAGCCGTAGGCAGCCGCCAGGTCGATGTACTTGTGGGCTTGGAGCTGCTCGACCAGGGCCTGCTTGCCGACCAGCAGCGCGACCGGGTGGACCGGACCGGCAGTGCTGCTGATGCCAGGGAACCGCTGGCCGGCTTCGGCAGCGACGTGGCGGGCCTGGGCGGCGGCCAGTAGCGCCTTGGACGGCACGCATCCGGCGTTGACGCAGGTCCCACCGATCCTGCCGCGCTCCACCATGACCACCCGCCGGTCCTTGCGGCGAGCAGCGATCGCGGCGGCAAACGCCGCCCCGCCCGAGCCGATGATCGCCAGGTCGTAGGGGTGCTCGCCGCTGGCCTGCTGCATGACCGCCTCCACGTCCACTCTGGACACCTACCAGGCGTATCGGCTGATTCGCGGCCAGCCCGACTCGCCTTCGATTCGCCTTGCCGAATGCGTTCCGGCCGCATAGTATTCGCCTATCCGGATAGATCACAAGGCCGGCTGATGGAGGACTCGTCATGGCCCAGCCCCTCGCGGAACCGATATCGCCGGCATCTCCGGAGCCGACGGCCGCGTCGGCGTCGCTGCTGCCCGTCGAGGCGACCATGGTCGACACCGTCGCCAAGTTCTTCCGTGCGCTGGGTGACCCGACCCGGCTGCGGCTGCTGGAATTTCTGCTCAGAGACGAGCACACCGTCAGCGAGTGCATCGCCCACGTCGGCCTGTCGCAGGGTCGGGTGTCGGTGCATCTTGCCTGCCTTGCCGACTGCGGCTACGTCGCCTGCCGCCGCGCCGGCCGCAACGCCTTCTACCGCGTCGCCGACCCGCGCGTGGCCGACCTGGTCGTCCTCGCGCACGCGCTGGCCGCCGACAACGCCTGCGCCCTGGCAGAGTGCCAGCGCATCGTCCCGGCTACCGGCGACTGACCCGACCCCGCTTCGCGACCGCGATGTCCAGCCGAAGCCCAAGGGATCCCGCCGGCAGCCGTGACGATCCGGACTGCTGCGGCTCGGGGTCGGTGATCGACGAGTGGTGTCCGCTGGTCAACTTCTTCGAGCACGCCGACGCCGCCCAGGGCTGGGCCGCCGAACACAACGTTCATGGCACCGCGGTCTCACTGGCCGAGGCGACCAGCCAAGGCAGGGCCGCGTGGCGGCGGTGGATCGCCGACCACGACCAACCGGCCGAGCCGCCCCACCAGGTAGGGAGCCGACCATGACGGCAACCAGTACCAGCGACGCACCCGGTGCGGCCACGATGACGATCGGGGAGCTGGCCCGGCGCAGCGGCACCTCCGTCAAAGCGCTGCGACGCTACGAAGGCATGGGGCTCATCTACACCGTGGGTCGCAGCCCGGCCGGGTACCGGCTGTTCGACCAGGACGCCCTGTGGTGCGTCGGGGTGATCGGCAACCTGCGCAGCCTCGGCCTGACCGTGGCCGAGATCCGCGAGCTTGCCGGCGTCTACCTTGCCCGGCCGAACCAGCCCATCGGCCCGCACCTGGCCGAGCGGCTCCGCTGCGTGCGGGCACGCCTGGACGCGCGGGTCGCCGAGCTCCAGCAGGTGCGCCGGCGCCTGGACGACTTCGAGGCCAGCCACCGCGCCGAGCTGGACTCCCAAAGCGGTACCGACTTTCGAGCCGGCGACCCCAAGTTCAACTCGACGTCGAGGGTGCGGACCGCGACCGCTGGCGCTTGACCCTCCCCCTGGGGGCAGGCCCTAGCCTCCCCTCAGGAGGTGAAGGCAGTGGCAGCAACGACCAACACGACCGCGAACCACCCCGACCAGCAGACGACCGGCCAGACAGCCGACCGGCGGGGTAGCCGGATGATCGGCGCCATTGGCACGGCCGCGCGGCTGCTGGTCGGGCTGGCGTTGCTGGGCAGCGTCCTGCAGGGCGAGCTTGCCGGGCGGTTCCGTCCAGCCGCCTGGGTGCTTGGCCTGGTGGGGTTCCCGGCCGTCCTGCTCGCCTGGCAGTGGTGGTGGGCCAGGCATGGCAGGCCGCGGCTGCGGGCGACCGGGCCGCTCGGTCACGGACTGAACATTGCGGTGTTCCTGGCGCTGTACCTGACACCCTGGTACGCGCCGGCGCTGCGGTTCACCAGCGACGCCGCGCTGCTGTTCTACGGCAGCTCGATGCTGCTGGCCGCACTGCGCGGCTACGCCGGCTGCGAGGTCCTGGCAGTCTCCAACTGGCTGCTCCGCCGCGACGACCAGGTCGGCTGCGTGGTGTTCACGCCCATCGACCAGCTCGAGCGCCACCTGCGCCACTGACCCGAGCGGCGGGCGCTAGCATGTGTGCATGACGCCAGACGAGCGTTGGCTGGCTGCGGTGTGGCCGTTCGTCCGCGCCGGGCTGCCGTCCCCTCCGGCCGCGGTGCTCGAGATCGGCTGCGGGCGGCTGGGCGGCTTCGTTCCTGCGCTGCTCCGCGATGGGTATGACGCGGTCGGGGTCGACCCTGAGGCGCCGGAGGGCCCGGGTTACCACCGGATCGAGTTCGAAGCGTACCAATCGCCGAGGCCGGTGGATGGCGTGGTGGCGTGTACGTCGCTGCACCACGTGGCCGATCTTGGCGAGGTGTTGGACCGGGTGGGCCTGGTGTTGGTGCCTGACGGGGCGCTGGTGGTCGTGGAATGGGCGTGGGAGCGGTTCGACGAGGCCACCGCGCGCTGGTGCTTCGGCCGGCTGGCGCCACCCGATTCGGCGGCTGAGCCGGGCTGGCTGCACCGCCGCCGGGATGAGTGGGCCGCGTCCGGCCAGCCTTGGGATGGGTTCTGCCGGGCGTGGGCGACACAGGAGGGGCTGCACTCCGGCGAGGAAATCGTGCGCGGGCTGGACGCGCGGTTCGACCGCCGGCGGTGTGGGGTCGGGCCGTACTTCTTCGCCGACCTTGCCGACACCACCGAGGCGGACGAGCAGGCCGCGATCGACGCCGGGCAGGTCCAGGCGAGCGGCATCTGGTACACAGGCCGGCGACGCTGAGCCCTCGCCTGCTCGTCTCGGGTCGCCGTGGGGTCGTTGAGATGGAGCAAGCCCAGGCGTGAAAGCGGCTTCAGCCGTGTTCGTTGGCCTGGGGGCGTGACCGTGGCTGCACACCGCGCACAGCGGCGACCGCGGCCGCGGTGGCCGCGATGGCGGCCAGGAGTGTCACGGCGGCGGCGAAGCCACGCTGTGCCAGGGCTGCTGGCAGGGACGTGGGGCTGGCTCCTCCGGCGGCCAGGTCGAAGATCAGCGCGGTGACCGCGACGCCGAGAGAGGTGCCGACTCCGCGGGTCAGGTTGAGGACGCCGGCGGCGACCCCGGCCTGCCGGGTGCGGACGCTGGTCATGATGGCGGTGTTGTTGGCCGGCGTGAACACCCCGACGCCCACGATCACGATTGGATTGGTGGGGAATCGCCTGCCACGGGCCTGGGCAGGCCTGGTGCGCCGCCGAGGGTCCGCAACGCCTCCATCGACCCGCCGCCGATCGCGGCGTGGATCGCATGCGGCCATTGGACGCCCTGCCGGCTGATTCGTCCAGACCACCCTGATCCAACAGGGCCACGCCGAGCTGGGACTGACTGAGCTCCCACCTGGCAGGCCCGGCGGCCCTCGGCGATGCTCATGCGTCCTCCAGTTGGCCCGGCAGCACCAGGCCGGCTTCGTAGGCGAGGATCACAGCCTGGACCCGGTCGCGCAGCTGGAGCTTGTCCAGGATGTGGCCGACGTGGGTCTTCACGGTGCTCTCGCCGAGGAACAGGGTCCCGGCGATCTCGGCGTTGGACATGCCTCGTGCGACCAGCCGCAGGACCTCGGTCTCCCGGTCGGTGAGGACCTGGAGCCGGTGGGTGGCGGAGCTCTGGCGCGGCCGTTGCCGGACGAACTGCTCCACCAGCCTCCGAGTCACCGAGGGGGCGAGCAGCGCCTCCCCGGCCGCGGCGACCCTGACCGCACGGATCAGATCCTCCGGCGGAGTGTCCTTGAGCAGGAACCCGCTCGCTCCGGACGTCAGCGCGTCGTAGACGTACTCATCGAGGTCGTAGGTGGTGAGGATCACCACCCGCGGAGCCGCGGATGGTCCCCGCGCGGTGATCTGGCCGGTGGCCTCGATCCCGTCCATCCTGGGCATCCGGACGTCCATCAGCACCACGTGGGGGAGGAGCCGACGGGCCAGCTCCACGGCCTGCGCGCCGTCCGCCGCCTCGCCCACCACCTCCATGTCCTGCTGCGCCTCGATGATCATGCGAAAGCCCGCCCGCAGCAGCGCCTGATCGTCGGCCAGGAGCACCCGGATGGTCACGGCAGCCTGGCCTCGGCCGGGGCCTCGTCGGCGTCCGGCGGGCCGCGGTCGCCGCCGGGAGCCTCCACGGGGAGCTGGGCCTGCACGCGGAAGCCGCCACCCAGCGCCGGACCCGCGGTGAGGTGCCCGCTCACCAGGGCGGCACGCTCCCGCATCCCGATCAGTCCCTGTCCGCCGGATGGGTTCGGCGGCGCCCCTGGGCCGTCGTCGACCACGACCAGGTCGATCGCTCGGTCGGTGCGGTTGACGAACAGGTGGACTCGCGCACCGGGAGCGTGCTTCATGACGTTGGTCAGGGCCTCCTGCACGATCCGGTAGGCGGACAGATCCACCATGGCGGGCAGCGCGTCGAGGTTGCCTTCCACCCGTACCTCGAGACGGAGCCCTGCCTCGCGCGCCCGGGTCACCAGGGCGTCGAGCTGGGCGAGCGTGGGTTGCGGCTCCCGGCCGGGCCCCTCCTGGTCCGCCTTTCGGAGAATCCCGAGGACCGTCCGGACCTCCGCCAGCGTCGACCGGGCGGTGCGCTCGATGAGCCCGAGCGTCTCGATCACCTGGCCGGGGCGGTCCCGCGAGGCGATCCGGGCTGCGCCCGCCTGGACCGCGATGACGCTCACGTTGTGCGCGACGACGTCGTGCAACTCGCGTGCGATGCGGTTGCGTTCGGCCTCGGCGGCGCGACGGGCATGGTCCTCTCGCTCCCGCTCGAGCCGGGCGGCCCGCTCCTCGAGCTGGGCCAGGTAGGCGTGCCGGGTCCGGGCGCGGTCGCCGACGACCCAGGCCACGCCCGACCCGAAGGCCATACCCGTCAGATGGCCGAGCGCCCTGGCCTCGCCGGTCACCAGCATGATCGCGAACGCCAGGAGCAGGGCTCCCAGGGCGCCCGCGCCGGCGATATGGCGGACGCGCCCGTCGCCGTACAGCGCCGCGGACCCGACGCCGAACAGCAGCCCGACCGAGTTGGGCTCGGCGTTCCCGAAGATCGCCGGGACGGCGAAGGCGGCGGCGAGGATGGCGAGCACGGGTCCGGGATGGCTGCGCCGCCATCGCAGTGGCACGGTGCCGAACGGCAGGGTGGCCAGCCCGATCGCCACCGGCTTGTCGCCGACGAGGCCGGCGTGGACCAGCGCCGGAAGCGACAGGGCCAGGACGACACCGACCACCAGCCAGTCGACCTGTCGTGGCTCCAGGCGCCCTGCTGCCCACAGCCCTGCTCCGGGCGCGTCCGCGGGTTTCATGGCCTCACCATAACCGCAGGCCACGATGCTCGCATCCGTCTGGGTGGGGATTGGCGGCGCCCGGAGATCCACCTCGAGCAGGAGGCGAAAGCGCCTCTGGGGCGATGGCGCCGCGGCCGCCCGGACCTACCTTCGAGCCCGACCAACGGGCACCAGCAACCAGAAAGGCAGGTCCATGGCAGTGATCGAGGTACGCGGGCTGACCAAGCGGTTCGGCCCGGTGCTCGCGGTCGACCGGCTGAGCTTCGAGGTCGATCGGGGCACGGTCGTCGGGTTCCTGGGGCCGAACGGGGCCGGGAAGACCACCACCCTGCGGGCGCTCCTTGGCCTGGTACGACCAACAGCGGGCACCGCCACGATTCACGGCAGGGCATATGGCGACCTGCCTGATCCACTGCGTCACGTGGGGGCCGTGCTGGAGGCGTCGAGCTTCTATCCGAGCAGGCGCGCTCGCAACCATCTCCGGGTGCAGGCGATGGCGGGTGGCCTCGACCCGGCTCGGGTCGAGGAGGTGCTCGAGCTGGTCGGGCTCGAAAGGGACGCCAGACGGCAGGTCGGAGGCTTCTCCCTGGGCATGCGCCAGCGCCTCGGGATCGCCACGGCGATGCTCGGCGATCCCGAGGTGCTGATCCTCGACGAGCCGGCCAACGGGCTTGACCCAGAGGGGGTCCGGTGGCTCCGCGAGCTGGTCAGAGGCCTGGCCGAGCAGGGTCGAACCATCCTGGTGTCCAGCCACATCCTGGCCGAGGTCGCCCAGACGGTGGACAGCGTGGTCATCATCGACCACGGCCGTCTGGTCGCGCAGTCCTCGCTCGAGGAACTCACCTCCGGCGCTCGCCGTGTGGTGCGGGTCAGGACCCCTCGGGCGCAGGACCTCGCCAACGCCCTCGACCACGACGGCGTGCGGGTCGAACGGGTCGCCTCCGACCGGCTCGAGATCACCGGCGCGAGTTCCGAACAGGTGGGCGTGCTCGCCGCCCAGCTCGCGATCCCGATCCTGGAGAGCACCACCGAGGCGGCCAATCTGGAGGACGTGTTCTTCCAGCTCACCGCAACCACAACCGAAGCGGAGGGACCCCGATGACCCGGTCGATCCGAACCGAGCTGCTGAAGCTCCGCACCACCCGGCTGCCGCTGGGCCTGCTGGCCACGGCGGCAGGGCTGACCGCGCTGGCCACGATCCTGGGGGCGGCCAGAGCGGGCGGATCCGGGCACATGGCGCCACCTCCCCTCGACACCGCGGCCGGACTCACCGCGATGCTCACCCGGAACGGGCTGGGCATGCTCATGGCCGCGGTGTTTGGGGTCACGGTCTCCAGCGGCGAGTTCCGGCACGGGACCGCCACCACCACCTACCTCGGCACCCCGGGCCGGGTCCGGGTCCTGATCGCCAAGGCGATCGTCGCGGCGGGTTTCGGGTTGCTGTTCGGCCTGGTCGCCGCCGGCCTCACGACCGGAATCACCCTGGCGTTCGTGGCCGCCAAGGGCTATCCCGTGGCGCTCGGCTGGGGGACCATCGCCCGCTTCGCTGCCGGTGCGATCCTCGGATCGGGCCTGCTCGCCGCGGTCGGGGTCGGCCTGGGATCGCTGCTCCGTGGCCAGCTCGCGGCCATCGTCACGGTGTTTGCCTGGGGGTTCGTCGTCGAGCAGCTCATCGGCGGGCTGTTCGACTCCGCCCAGCCCTACCTGCCGTACACCGCCGCGACCACGATGGCGGGGGCGACCCTGGGCGGCGGAACCAGCGCGCTTCCCTTCGCCGCGGCCGCCGCGCTGGTCGCGGGCGTTGCGGCGCTGCTATCGGCGGTCGCCGCCCAGACCACCGTCCAGCGCGACGTCGCGTAGTCGAGGATAGGGCCTCGGAGGCTCGCGGGTGGCAGACCGGGTCGTGGTCACCCGCCGCCGCCCGGCTCCGGCGTGTGGGCTAGACTGCCCACGACGTAGGAGGTCGACCACCTGCGGAGGAAACATCGTGCGGCACAGCAATGGCGTCGAAGGTGCGGATCGGGACTGGATGCCCCCGGAGATCAATACCAATGTGGCGCACACCGCTCGGGTCTATGACTACTGGCTGGGCGGCAAGGACAATTTCCCCGCTGACCACGCCCTGGCAGAGGCCATCCTGGAGGCCGTTCCGAGCATGCGCGCCATGGCGCGCGCCAACCGCGCGTTTCTGGGCCGTGCGGTCCGCCACCTGGCAGGCGAGGCGGGGATCCGGCAGTTCCTGGATATCGGGACCGGCATCCCGACCGCTGGCAACACCCACGAGGTCGCCCAGGCGGTCGCCCCCGACGCCCGGGTGGTGTACGTGGACAACGACCCGATCGTGCTGGCCCACGCGCGGGCGTTGATGACCAGCCACGTGGCGGGGGAGACCGCGTTCCTTCCCGCCGATCTGCGGCAGCCGGAGGCGATCCTTGGCGATCCGACCCTGACGGCGACGCTGGATCTTGGTCGGCCGGTGGCGGTCATGCTGGTGGCGATCTTGATGTTCCTGCCCGACGCCGAGGATCCGTACGGGATCGTGTCGAGGCTGCTGGCGGCGTTGCCGTCTGGCAGCTACCTGGCGATCAGCCATCCCACCGCCGAGTTCGACCCCCAGGCGATGGCCGGTGCGGTGGCCGCCTCGAAGCGTTCCGGGATCGCCCTGGTGCCGCGTGGCCGCGCCGAGGTCGAGGCGTTCTTCGACGGCCTTGACCTGGTCGAGCCGGGGGTGGTGCCGGTCGGCGCGTGGCGGCCCGACGGCCGGCCGCCGGGGGAGCCCCAACGCGCGGGCGACCTCGAGCCGCTCAACATCTACGCCGGGGTCGGCCGCAAACCCTGAGTTGTGAATTCGGCCCGAGATGCTGAGAGAATTGGCCGATGAGCCCAGTCAGCCGTGGACGCAAAGGGAAGAAGCAGCAGCGCGGCCCCGCTACTGGGCGGTCGCGGGGCGACCGGTCCAACGCCGGCCTGGATGGCTTCGAGGGCCTGTACGCGGAGATGCTGCGTGCGTTCCGGCCGCTGGTCAAGGTGATCGATCCGCTGGAGGTCGAGGTGTTCGCCTCCGATCTGGTGGGCGCGTGGTGGAGGCAGCTCCCGCCGGGCGAGGATGCGGAGATGGTCTTCGGGCTGGGCGCGATCGACCATGCGGCACGTGCGGGCACGCGGGAGGCGCTGGCGTTGCTGCGCGCGCTGGCCGCCGTGGGTGTCACGGCCGAGCAGCGCGAGGCGGCGTCGACCGCCGCGGCGGCGCTGGCTGCCGGCGGCCGGGCTGAGCCGCCGTGGGCGGGTCAGATCGGCCGAGTGCGCGTGGGCGAGTGCTGGCGCCTGGCGGATGTGTACGGCGACCAGGCGAGCCTGCTGGTGATGTTCGGCTATGGGCGACGCCGGCACGGGTTGGTGGCGCTGGTGGACTTCAACCATCTCGGCGGCTGGGTCAAGGACCTGTTCGTCACCGCGGAACCGGCCCGCACGCTGCGGGAGCTGCGCAAGGCCACGCTGTCGGAGCCGCTGACGAGACTCGAGCAGGTCGACCCGGCCGCAGCGCGGGGGCTGCTGGAGGACGGCCTGGCGGCGACCGATGCCACCTGGCAGCCGGAGGTGAGCCAGGAGCTGCGGCAGTACCGGGCGCTGGCGCTGGCCCGCTGCCGGGCCATGCCCGAGCCTGCCCGGTCAGGCGAGCCTGACCGCGAGATCGGCGAGGCGGAACGGGAGGCGATCGTCGCCGAGTTCCTGGCCTCCTCACAGGCTGGTGACCTGCCCGACAGCGATGCGGCGCGGCGCTGCGCGCGGTTGCTGGTGGACTTCGGCGCCGACTACGACGGTGGCAAGCCGCTGCGGGTCAGCCCGGCCAAGGTCGAAGGGTTCCTGCTCGACTGGGTGCCAGCCAAGGTGATGCTGGACGAGGCCGACCGCGACGCCATGCCCGCGGTCGTCACCGCGTGGGTGCGGTGGGCTGGCGAGCGCACCGGCCTGCCCGCCGAGGCAGTCGCCGAGCTCGGCGAGGTCGCGGGCGACTGCGGCGCGCACTTCGCGGAGGTGTACGACGAGGCGGCGGACGCCTCGCCTCTGCGGCTGTTCCTGCAGGGCCTGGACACCAGCGGCGGCCTGGACAGCGTGCAGGATGCGGTCGACCGCAGGATGTTCGCCATGCCGTTCTTCGGCACCCGGATCGGCGACGAGGACTTCCTGGAACTGGACCCTGGGGACGGTGACGAGCGGCGCTTGCTGATCGAGGGTGAGCACCCCGAATACCACGCCGCACTTCTGGACCCTGCCTTCGACGGGGAGGTCGATGGCGTCAACCCTCGCCTGCACGTCGCGATCCACGAGGTCGTCGCCAACCAGTTGTGGGACGACGACCCGCCGGAGGCCTGGCAGGCCGCCAAGCGGCTCCGTGACGCCGGTCGGGACCGTCACGAGGTCCTCCATGAGCTCGGCGGCGTCGCCGTCACCCACCTGCACGGCGCCCTCACCGGAGGGGCGCCAGTCGATACCGCGGCCTACCGCCGGACGCTGGAGGCGCTCGGCCGGCCGCCGGCGCGGCGGCAGACCAGGAAGGGGGCCGGTAGTCCGAAGGCGAGTGGGTCGTCCGAGGGCGGCGCGCGGGTCTCGGCCAGGGACGCGGTGTACCAGGTGAAGATCGGCCTGCGGGGAGCGCACCCGCCGATCTGGCGGCGCCTGCGCCTGCCCGCCACCACCACGCTCGCCGGGCTGCACGACATCATCCAGACAGCGTTTGGCTGGACGGACTCTCACCTCCACGCCTTCGAGGCCGGCGGTCGCCGCTACTCGCGTCCTGACTTCGGCCTCGACGAGTTCGAGGAGTTCGCCGACGAGAGCACGGTGCTGCTGTGCGAGGTCGCCGATTCCGTGGGCGCCAGGTTGCGCTACACCTATGACTTCGGTGACTCCTGGGAGCACGACCTGTTGGTCGAGGAGATCCTGCCTCCCGACCGCGTGCGCCATGCCGTCTGCGTGGCAGGCCGGCGCGCGGGACCGCCGGAGGACTGTGGCGGCGTGTGGGGCTACGCCGAACTGCTCGACCTCCTCGCCGACCCTGACCATCCCGAGCATGCGGAGCGGCTCGACTGGCTCGGCCATGAGCCTGACCCCGCCGCCTTCGACAAGGACGCGATCAACCGAGCGCTCAGCGAAATTCCGGTCCCCTGACCACAGCACCCACCGTGTCGCGCGGGAACGCTTGCTCGCCGTAGCATCGCTTCGTGGGGCGTCGCGTTCAGCGGACGAGCCGGTACCGGCCACGGGGGATCTCGGGACGCCCCGGACACGCGGGAGGCGAGCATGCGGGGCACCATGACGGGCAAGATCCTCGAGGAGCATGTGGTCGAGGGGCGCCTTGTTCCCGGCGAGGAGGTCGCGCTCCGGATCGACCAGACGCTGCTGCAGGACGCGACCGGCACGATGGCCTGCATGGAGTTCGAGGCACTCGGGCTTCAGGAGGTGAAGGTCGACCTCGCGGTGCAGTACGTCGACCACAACATGCTGCAGTTCGACCATCGCAACGCCGACGACCACCTGTTCCTGCAGACGTTCGCCTCCAAGTACGGCATCAGGTTCTCGCGGGCGGGCAACGGCATCTGCCACCAGGTCCACACCGAGCGCTTCGCGCGGCCGGGCGCCACCTTGCTCGGCGCCGACTCGCACACGCCCACCTCGGGTGCGTGCGGGTCGATCGCCATCGGCGCGGGCGGGCTGGAGGTCGCGCTCGCCATGGCCGGCCAGCCGTTCCGGATGCCCACCCCGGTCGTGGTCGGCGTGCACCTCGACGGTGAGCTGCCGCCCTGGGTCGCCTCCAAGGACCTGATCCTGTGGCTCATCCGCAAGTACACGGTCAAGGGCGGGCTCAACCGCGTCTTCGAGTTCACCGGTCCGGGCGCCGCGAACCTGTCGGTGACCCGGCGGGCGACGGTCTGCAACATGATCACCGAGCTCGGCGGGACGACCGCGATCTTCCCGTCCGACGGGCAGACCCGCCGCTTCCTGCGCCGCCAGCGCCGCGAGGACCAGTGGGTCGAGCTGGGCCCCGACTCCGACGCCTCCTACGACGAGGAGCTCCACCTCGACCTCGGCGAGCTCCAGCCGCTGATCGCCAAGCCGTCCCAGCCGGACAACGTCGTCCCGGTCGAGCAGGTCGCCGGCGAGCCGGTCTTCCAGGTGTGCTTCGGGTCGAGCGTGAACTCCTGGTACGAGGACCTGGCGATCTCCGCCGCGATCCTGGACGGCCATCACCTGCCCCCGACCACGGTCGGCACGGTTTCGCCCGGCAGCCGCCAGATCCTCACGACGATCACCAGCTCGGGGGTCCTGGAGCGGCTGGAGCGGGCCGGCGTGCGGATCCTGGAGCCTGCCTGCGGGCCGTGTGTCGGCATCGGCCAGGCGCCTCCGACCGGCAAGGCGAGCGTGCGCACCTTCAACCGCAACTTCAAGGGCCGCTCCGGCACGGCCGACGACCAGGTCTACCTCGCCTCTCCGGCGACCACGGCAGCCACCGGGCTGCACGGCCGGATTACCGATCCGCGGACGCTCGGCGAGCCGCCGAGCGTCGACGACCCCGAGCCGCTGGTGGACGACTTCATGATCCTGGACCCCGCGCCACCCGCCGAGAGGGAGCGGATCGAGATCATCCGCGGCCCCAACATCAAGACCCCGCCGATCCCGCCGCCGCTGCCGGACGACATGACCGGGCAGGTCCTGATCGTCCTACCCGACAACGTCTCGACCGGCTCGATGGCCCCCGACGGCGCGATCGTCATGGCTGACCGGTCCAACGTGGCCGCCATCGCCGAGTACACGTTCATGAAGGAGGACCCCGACTTCGTCCGGCGGGCCAAGGAAGGGCAGGGGGGCTTCATCGTCGCCGGCGAGAACTACGGGCAGGGCTCCAGCCGCGAGCACGCCGCCCTGGCTCCCCTGCAACTTGGCGTCCGCGGCGTCCTCGCCCAGGGGTTCGCCCGCATCCATCGCCGCAACCTGATCGCGCAAGGGCTCGTCCCGCTCTACATCGAGGCCGACGCACACGACTGGCTGGAGGTTGGCGACCGGTTGGTGATCCTCGGGCTCAGCGAGGCGGTCGCCGGCGGCGCGGACGAGGTCGAGGTCCAGGTCGAGGGCAAGCAGCCGTTCCGTGCCCGGCTCGACCTGTCCCCGCGCGAGCGCCAGGTCGTCGTCGCCGGGGGCGTGCTGAACCAACTCTCCACGGGGCGCGCGCACCACGACCGCGATGCATCCTGACGCCGACGTCTGCCGCGGTAACGGTGAAGGCGGTGACGGTAACGGCGGCCATGGCTGCGGCCACGGCGGCGGCCATGGCGGCGGCCACGGCGGCGACGGCGGTGGCTCCGGCGGTGGCTCCGGCGGCTCCGGCGGCAGCGGGTGGGTCGGGGAAGCGGGGTCGGTGTCAGTTGTTGGTGGGTGGCGGGCTGTCGGTGCGGTGGCTAGATCCGCCTGATGGTGTGTTGCTGGCTGCCGTCTTGAACCCAGCGGGCGCCGCAGCTCAAGCAGAGCGCCTCGGGGTGCTGGCTGACGATGATGGTGATCTGCGCCGATTCGCATTGTGGGCAGCGTGGCATGGCAGGGACCTTCCTGGTTGGTGGCGGTTCAGTCTCGACGAGTGGCAGGCGCGCCGTTGGCGCCCGCGTCGGCAGCCCGCACCTCGGCGGCGGGGACCGGGGCGGGTGCCGGCGGCGGGGGCGGTGTGGTGGCCGCGGCCGCCTCCGCCTCCCTGGCCAGGAACCCGCCGAGCTCCTGGATGGTGCTCATCAGCGGTGCCGGGAAGACCGGATGTCCTTGAGCTCCACCAGGGTCACCACCACCCCCCACGCCTCGGTCTGCACGTCCAGGATCTCGCGGATGTTGACGTTGATGGTGTCGGTCTCCGCCAGGGTCTGGTCCAGGGTGTGCTGGCCGACGACCTTGCGAAGGGTGGTCTGGGCGATCTGGCCGATAGCGGCCTGGACGTTCTCGATCGCGACCACCGACTTGGTCGCGTCGACCACCTGGTAGTAGGCGACGGCGGAGACACCCACGCTGACGTTGTCGCGGGTGATGATGCCTTGGGACTGGATGGGCATGGTGACGATCCGCAGCGACACCCGCCGCAGGACCTCGATCAGCGGCACGATCAGGGTCAGCCCGGGGTCGCGGGTGCCGGTGACCCGTCCGAGCCGGAACAGCACGCCCTTCTCGTACTGCTGAACGATCCGCACCGACAGGGCCAGCCCCAGCAGGGCCAGCACCCCCAGCACGACCAGGACGGCCACCAACGTGGCCATTTCCTATCCCTTCTTTCCCTCTCGCTGCCGGCAGGGATCAGCCGTTCCGTACCCGCGGGCCGCGCAGGTCCGGGCCGCGCAGTCGCGCAGTTCAGTGAACGACAGTTACTTGCCGGGCACCTGGACCGTATGGTAAACAATGTTCACTGTCAAGATCATCGTTCAAACCCAGTGAACTTGGAGAGCCAGCACGCGACACCAGCCAACCAGTGCGAGCGCGTGGGTCGCCGAGTCGACTGCGACGCCGACATTCCCCGCCATGGATCCCACAGGAGGAGCATGACCGACCAAGCGCACGCAGTCACCGCCAGCGAGTCACGCGAGGGCGAGGGGGCGGGCAGCCGGTTGGCGACCGTGATCCCGAGCCGTGGCAGCGACTACGCGGAGCTGTCCCGACGTGTAAGGCAGGCCGGGCTGCTGGATCGCCGACCGGTGTACTACGTCCTGAAGATCGGGCTGAACACCATCCTGCTCGCCGCCGGCTGGGCCGTCGTCGTCCTGCTCGGTGACTCCTGGTACCAACTGATCGCTGCCGCCTGGCTCGCGATCGTCTCCGGCCAGGTCGCCTTCGTCGGCCACGACGCCGGCCACCGGCAGATCTTCCGCACCCGCAGACCCAACGACCTGGTCGGCCTGGTGCACGCCAACCTGCTGCTCGGCGTCAGCCACGGGTGGTGGGTCGGCAAGCACAACCGCCACCACAGCCATCCCAACCACGAGGATCGAGACCCCGACATCAACATCGGCGCGGTCGCCTTCACCGCCGGCCAGGCGCGTGCCAGGCGGGGGCTGGCCAGGGTGATGGCCCGCTATCAGGCCTACCTGTTCTTCCCGATGCTGCTGGGGGAGGCGGTGCACCTGCACGCCGCCAGCGTCCGCGCGCTGCTTGGCGGCACCGTCAGGCACAAGCGGGTGGAGGCCCTGCTGCTGCTGGCCCATCTCGCCGCCTATCTCACCGCCCTGCTGCTGGTGCTGTCCCCGTTGCGGGCACTGGTCTTCGTGATCGTGCAGCAGGGCCTGCTCGGCATGTACTTGGGGTGCGCGTTTGCCCCCAACCACAAAGGGATGCCGGTGCTGACCGAACAGGAGGAGCTGGACTTTCTCCGGCGGCAGGTGCTGACCTCCCGCAACGTGCGCGGCGGCCGGCTGGTGGACTTCGCGCTCGGTGGGCTCAACTACCAGATCGAGCACCACCTGTTCCCCAGCATGCCCCGGCCGAGCCTGCGCCACGCTCGACCACTCGTGCGGGCATTTTGCTCGCAGCACGGTCTGCCGTACTGCGAGCGCACCCTCCTCGGCTCGTACACGGAAGCGCTTCGCCATCTCCACACAGTCGGCGCCTCACCACGCCCGACCGTCGTCGACCAACCATCCTCAGGCTGAGCGGGGGCTCGGATGATCCTCGTGCGTGTGGTGAGCAGCACGCAGGGCGTCACTCGTTGGCGGGGGAGGACGGCGCCGCGGCACGGTTGTCGGGAGGAATCTGCACAGCGATCTCCCCGCCGAGCCGGGATCCCGCGGACAGGTTGAGGTCGTCACCGCTCCAGAACCGGCCAGGGTCGTACCAGTTCGGCCGGCGCCCACCGGGGAGCAGCCCCATGGCCTCGTAGGTGATGGCGATGATCTCCGCGCAGTAAGCCGTCTCCAGCTCGCCGTCCCGCGCACCCCGCCTCATGATCGGCACCCGCCCACGCAGCCACCGCGAGGCGAGCCGGGCCGTGGAAGGGAACGGCGTGCCGTCCAGGCGCGCGATGCTGCGCAAGGCAGCGTCCTCCATCTCTCGGGTGAGCGGGGGGTCGAGCTGGCGTAGCCAGGCTCGGTGCGCGTACCTGGTCGTCCAGACGAGGACCGCCTCGCGCAGGTCGTGCAGTTGGGCCCCACGCTGATGGGTCCCGGACCACAGGTCGAGCAAAGACCGGCCGAGCTCGGCATGCCACAGCAGCGGCGGCAGATCGTCGATGACGACCGACATGCCGACGTGGTCGACCGGGCTGTTGGTCGTCACCTGGACGGCCCGGTCGGCCACCTTGCGCCCGCGAAACAGCCACAGGTCCCCGGTGCGTGTCAGGTCCAGGGCCTCGTCGAGGCTGATGTGCATGTCGGGCATGGGCGTATCGTAGGCGGGTGCGTTGGTGGAAGGTACTGGGTCTGGCAGGCTTCGTGGGTATCGCCGCCACCGGGGTGGTGATCGCCCGGGCGGAGCGACGTCGCCGCGCGTACACCCCGGAGGAGATCCGGGCGCGGCTGCACACCCGCCTCACCGAGGCATCCAGGACCGGGCCGGCTCGGGGTCAGGCGTCCGGGGTGGAGGCCGGTTCGACCTTCGCTCCGGGCCGGTAGCAGTCCGGCTCCAGGTAGATGACCCGCGCGGACGGCACCTTGGCCCGCACGCGCCGTTCGGCCTCGTCGATCGCCTGCGCGGCCTCGACCACCGTCAGCGCCGGGTCGAACTCGACCTTCGCGCCGACCAGCAGCTCGTCGGGACCAAGCTGAAGGGTGCGCAGGTGAATCAGCCTGCGGACCACCGGGCCGTCGAGGAGCGCCGCCTGGATGGCGGCCACCTGGGCCTGGCTCGCCGCCTCGCCGATGAGCAGGCTGCGCATCTCGGTCCCCAGCGTCACCGCGATGACCCCCAGCAGCAGTCCGATCGCGATGCTGCCGGCCGCGTCGAAGCGGGACTGGCCGGTGACCACCGCCAGGCTCACCCCGACCAGCGCGCAGGCCAGCCCCAGCAGCGCCCCCACGTCTTCCAGCAGGACGACTGGGAGTTCGGGGCTCTTGGAGCGGCGGATGAACGCCCACCACGACTGCCCGGCCCGTACCTTGTCGGCCTCGTGCACAGCGGTCCGCAGCGACCAGCTCTCCAGCGCGAGCGCCGCCAGCAGCGCCCCGAACGCCCAGGCGGGCGACTCGATCTCATGGGGATGCCGCAGCTTCTCGTAGCCTTCGAACAGCGCGAACAGCGAGCCGAGGGTGAACAGCACGACGGCGACCAGGAACGCCCAGAAGTAACGCTCACGCCCAAAGCCGAAGGGGTGCTCGGCCGTGGGCGCCCGACGCCCTGACCGGCCGCCGAGGGCGAGCAGGGCCTGGTTGCCGGTGTCGGCCACCGAGTGGATCGACTCGGCCAGCATCGAGGCCGCGCCGGTGAACAGGAACGCGACGAACTTGACGATCGCGATGCCGAGATTGGCCAGGAACGCAGCCAGGATCGCCCGGGTACTGCCCTCGTCCACCGCGTTCACCGAGGCCGTCCGTCCATACCTCTCACCTTCCTCAACCGATGACACGTCGGGTGTCCCCACGCCGGTCCAGTACCCGACCAGATGCTGCCGTCCGCGGTCTGTGCGGTTCAGCCCCTGGCAGCGCGTACAGGCTGATCGCCAGGAAGTGGGATGCGTGGTCCAGCCGCCGCATGCGGCCTCGCGCCGGGCCGGTCCAGGTGACGCGGTGGTACAGGGCGCCGACCGAACGCGTGGCGTGCACCAGAGGCTAGCAGCGCCGGTGTCGAAGTTGCCGATCCTGCTGGGCTCGATGCCTGCGTGCCGCCTGTGGGACGGGCCTCAGTAGGGCCGCGTGAGGGATAAGCTAACCATATGCGTCACACCAGGCTGTACCGCGACGGGGTGCTCGAGGCCAAGGACTTCCCTGCGGCCGAGATCTCCGAGTACCTCGAGACGCCTGGCACCGTCGTGTGGCTGGACCTGTGCGAGCCCGACCGCGCCGACCTGGAGGTCATCTCCCAGGAGTTCGGGTTGCACCCCCTCGCGGTCGAAGACGCCGTCCAGCAACGCGAGCGGCCCAAGCTGGACCGCTACCAGGACCACTCGTTCCTCACCGCCTACGCCGTCGACCTCGACACGGACACTGGCAAGCTCACCACCAGCGAGCTGGCCGCGTTCGCCACCACCCGAGCGCTGATCACCGTGCGCAAGGATCCCAAGTTCGACATCGAGGCCGTGGTGGCCCGCTGGGACGGCTCGGCCGACCTGGCCAGCCACGGCGTCGGGTTCCTGTTGTGGGGGTTGCTCGACGTCATCGTCGACGGGCACTTCACCACTGTGCAGCAGCTCGACGAGGCCATCGAGGGCCTGGAGGACCTGCTGTTCGACGAGCCGTCCCATGGCGGCGAGGTGCAGCGCCGCTCCTTCGAGCTGCGCAAGTCGCTGGTGCTGCTGCGCCGTGTCGTGCTGCCGATGCGCGAGGTCGTCAACACCCTGCTGCGCCGCGACCTCGGCGTGGTCGACGATACGATGGGCCCGTACTTCCAGGACGTCTACGACCACGTGCTGCGCGCGACGGAGTGGACCGAGTCGCTGCGCGACCTGGTCTCCACCATCCTCGAGACCAACCTCACGATCCAGGGCAACCGCCTGAACTCGATCATGAAGAAGGTCACCAGTTGGGCGGCGATCATCGCGGTGCCAACCGCGGTGACTGGTTTCTACGGCATGAACGTGCCCTATCCGGGGTTCAGCCAGCACGCTGGGTTCGTCACCTCGGTCGCGCTGGTCGTCGTCTTGTCCGGCGGCCTGTATCTGCTCTTCAAACGCCTCGACTGGCTCTGAACCCGGCGGCAGCCCCAGTCGCGCCACTTGCTGTTTGGTACAGCCGTCGATCCCGCCAAGCGCCCGAGCCGCTCCTGGCTCATGCCCTGGCGCCGGTGGAACCCCCAGCTCGCCTCGCGGCCGCGCAGCCGCTCCTCGGCCGCGGCGTCCAGCGCCCGGCTGGCGGGAGGAGACCCGTCATAGCCGACGACGACGCGCAGGTCCCCGGTGGGCGGCGTGGTGGGTGCTCATGGAGGTCCAGGTTAGTCCCTGGTGACCGATGGCGGGCCGTGTGGCCGTCCCTGGACGCGGGACGAGGACCGTCACGTGCGGCCGTTTCAAACCTGCTCTGGGTCGACGCGACGCGACAGTGCCCGCTGGACGTGCCGGTGCTGGAAGCCGAGCAGGATCACGTCCGTGATGCGGTGCAGTGACGCCGCGAAATCCACATTGGCGTGTCCCAGCTGTCGGTCTTCCCGGTACAGGGCCGCCAGTGTTGGCGGCGGGTGCACGACCTGGTGCAGACCGGCGGCAGCGGAGGTGACGGCGGCGAGGAGGTCCCACAGGTCGGTGTCGGCGAGGTCGGGCAGCACCTGGTGGTGGTGAGGATCGCGTCGTGGCGCTGTTGCTTGTGCTCCGGTCGGCGGGCCCGCTGGAATATCGTCTGCTCAGGTGCCATGCGTCTATCTTGGCAGCAGTTTGTCCAGCGTCATGGGAAGGTCGCGCACCCTGCGCCCGGTCGCGTGGCAGATCGCGTTGGCGACGGCTGCCGCGGCGCCGGTGATGCCGACCTCGCCGACGCCGAGCAGGCCGAGCGGCATGTTCGGGTCCGGGTCGTTCAGCCAGCGCACGTCGATCGGTGGGATGTCGGCGTGCACCGGCACGTGGTACTCGCTCAGGCTTGGTTTCATGATGCGTCCGGTGCGCGGGTCGACCAGCGTCTCCTCCGCATCGCGTGCCGGAGCCCACGGTGACTTGGATGGACTGCTTGCCGCCCGACGAAGGACGTCGGCGGCGATCTGGGCCTGCACGGTCGCCGCGCCCATCCCCATCTCGTGCAGTTGGCAGCACCAGTTAAAAGAACACCGTTGACTTAATAAGTCAGCGGTGTTCTTTTAACTCGGCCGGCGCACGTAGCTCTGCCAGGCTCCGTGGCGTCGGCGGTGGGCTCGCGCTGGAGGTCAGGGTCGCTGGAAGGCGCTCATTCGGTCATCACGGCTAACGGGCCAGTGCACCAGCAGGCCCAGTCCCGCAAGCACCACCGCGGCACCCTCGGCGTAGGCCGATAGCAGCTTGCCGGGCACCTGCCAGGTGTTCTCGTACATGTTCGGAATTGGACCGAGCTGCCCGACATCGACGTACCGGTACAGCAGCACGGCGCCCAACGCGCTGGCGGCGACCAGGAACGCGGCGATCCAGGCGGTACGGCGTGGCCAGAGCAGCACGAGCAGGGCGGCAGCCATCGCCACGCCCGCCTCGAACCGGAACAGCCCCCCTTGCGTGAAGGTCGCCTTCACGCCGTCGTATGCCGCCGCGTTCTGGAGATGGACGGTGGCGTCGATCCCCAGCGCCGCGGCCGTCCCGACCCGCAGGGCCCACGACGCGATCGGCGATCGCGCCAGTGGCCGATGACGGACCTGCACGGTCGCGGCGCTCACTCGGCTCGCCCGGTCAGGCGTTCGCACCTGTCACCGCCGCGCCGGAGGGGCCCACCACGTACCACAGGGCGCCAAAGGCGTTCTGGCCCTGGCCGTTTTGCTGCCCGGCGCCGCTGTCGCCGGAGAAGTAGTACAGCGGGTGCTTGTTGTAGGTGACCTGGGTGGTGCCATCACCACGCTTGATCGTGCCGAGCAGCGAGGCCTTGACGGCGCTGCCCGCCTTGGGGGTGCCGCTGCTCTGGTCGACCGGCCAGGCGGACACGCAGGCGCCGCTGCAGGCCGACTGGTTGGGCTGGTCCTTCTGGAACAGGTACAGCGTCCGACCCTTGGCATCGACCAGGATCGACCCGAGCTTGCTGCTGGCGGTCGAGACCGTCGCCACACCGGACTGCCCGCTGGTGGGGGAGGAGCCGCCACCGCCGTAGATCCCTCCCCCTCCCCCCGAGCTCGAGCCGCCGGAGCTCGATCCGCCGCTGCCGCACCCGGCCGCGATCGCCCCCACCGCCGCCAGCGCGGTGAGCGCCACCAGCGGGCGGCGCATGGTCACCAACCTCCTGGAACGGTTGTCGGGCAGCGGATCCTTCGCGACGAACCAGAGGCGCATATGCACTCCCCCCTTATCTGCAGACCCGCCTCTCTCGCTCCCACCATGTCTTGGCGGGCGACCTGACGGGTCTGCCTCGACACCCACGATCCCGCGCCAGCGGTCTGATGTCGTCCTGGCGAGCCCCCAAGTTCGTGCCCCGCTAGTTGGAATCCTGGCCCACCTGCTAGCAGGGGTCGTTGCCACCTGGCGCTTGGCCGCCAGTGCTCCCAGCGTGGGTGCATGGCGGTCAGGGGGGTGGACGTGGCGGCGACCTGCGATGTCAGTCGCCGTCGAGGCCGGTCGGCAGGTCGATCTGTAGCGTGGTGCCCTGGCCGGTGGGGCTGTGGACCGTGATGGTGCCGCCCAGGGCTTGGACGCGGTCGCTGAGCCCGACCAGCCCGGAGCCGCGGGTCGGGTCGGCGCCGCCGACGCCGTCGTCAGCGACCGACAGGTGCAGGCGGTCGTGGTGTGCCTGGACGGCGAGGTGGGCGTGGGAGGCGTGGGCGTGCTTGGCGGCGTTGGTGAGCGCCTCGGCGACCACGTAGTAGGCGGCGACCTCGACCGGCTCCGGCTGGCGTCCCTGGAGGTGCACGTCGACCTCCACCGGGATGGCGCAGCGGCGCGCGAGCACCTTGAGCGCCGGGCCGAGCCCACCCTCCGACAAGGCCGCCGGGTGGATGCCACGCGAGGTCTCCCGCAGCTCGTCCAGCGCGTCCCCCAGCCCGCCCACGACCCGGTCCAGCTGCGCCCCAAGCTCGGGGTGCTCGGCCGGCACGCTCGCCTGGGTGGCGCGCAGGTCCAGCGCCAGCGACACCAGCCGCTGCTGGATGCCGTCGTGCAGGTCGCGCTCGATCCGCCGGCGAGCCTCGTC
>WNGF01004219.1_pt1 | contig 28691 bp, 31 predicted proteins | sample 5400641 | NCBI WGS metagenome assembly WNGF01 (sample SAMN13153371, study PRJNA577476) | soil metagenome | isolation source: 80 cm soil or saprolite under grassland replicate 2 | place: USA:California | collected 2016-06-15 | reverse complement strand
CACGATCCCGAGACGCTGCCTTGGATCGAATACTATAGACAGATTTTTTGGAGTTCAGGCGTCGATTTGCCTGATGATGAGACATTGGCGAAATGGGTTCAGGAAACTACTCTGGACACCCTCGAGCTTTCAGCTGGCGAGAAGGTGGTGCTTTCGCTCCAGTTGCCTGAAGGGTATGTGATCGTGTTCGATCCGGTCCTTCACATGTCGCAGCATATCGAGGTGAAGGGCGAGGCTGCGCGTGAAAGCCAATCGCTCTCCTTCGTCATGACCAGGGATCACGCGCCGGACGGGACCATTCAGATGCGTCCCGGCCCTTTGCAGATGACGTTGGAAAACCGCTCAAATGTACGCACCTTGCCCGGTATTTGGATCGTTAGCGACAAGGTTCACGATCTCGTCAGCAAGCGCCGCCCCTTCTTGACAGCGAAACGTCTTCTGACCAACCAAACATTCCGCGATATTTATCGCACCGATGCGATTGATGTAGATCAGAGGCTCAAGATCACCAGTCTCACCTTTTTGTTTACCGACCTCAAAGGCTCGACGGAACTTTACGAACGAGTTGGAGATCTGGTTGCCTACGATTTGGTGCGCGCTCACTTCCGGGTCTTGCATGAAATCGTAGCGACGGAAAGAGGCGCCGTGGTGAAAACAATCGGCGACGCCGTGATGGCGACCTTCCCGACGCCAGACCGAGCGATGGCGGCTGCGCTGAAGATGCGAGAAGCATTGAAGGACTTGAAAGGCGACTTGCTTCTTAAGATCGGCATTCACGAGGGGCCTTGTCTGGCCGTTTCGCTGAACGACCGGCAGGACTACTTCGGACGGACCGTAAACATCGCAGCTCGCGTCCAGGGACTCGCGACGTCGCGCTCCATTTTCGCAACGAAACGGGTCGTTACTGACAGCGAAGCCTCGAGGCTGTTGCAATCAAACGGTATCGCCGCGACCCCGGAGAAGCGCTCACTCCGCGGCATTGCCAAGCAGGTCGAGATTTTCGAAATACCCTGAGGAGTCTTGGCTTAGACGCATTTCGGTTCGCCGAGCCTGATTTTAGAGGAACGCACTGCGACAAATTAAAAGCGATGTCCGACCGAGGCTGTTCTCATCTCGATGCGATTGAGGCAATCAAGCAGCCGCAGCGCCGCGAATGCGCCGAATGCGTGAAGATCGGCGCGTTCTGGGTTCATCTGCGAACCTGTCAGAGATGTGGCGTTACGCTCTGCTGCGACAGCTCGCCAAACCGGCATGCCAGCAAACACGCGCATGCTACCGGGCATCCGGTCATCGCTTCCGCACAACCGGGCGAGCGCTGGTTGTACTGTTATCCGGACGATGCATTCGCGGAATATTAGGCTCCGGCGGTTCGTGTATCGATCGTTCCGGCTAAATGGCGAACGCAGAATGTCGCGTCGTCATTGCATTTTCGATTTACTTGTGCTGTTCGATAAATTTTCGAATCTGCGGTGCGGACATCGCGCCGGCCTGGCGCGCTATTTTGAGACCGTTTCGGAACAAGGTCATTGTCGGGATCGCGGTAACACGGAAACGGTATCCGAGGGTCGGCACTTCTTCCGTATTCACTTTTGCGACAGGCGGCCCGCAGTTTCCTTCGCTACCTTGCGTACCTCGGGCGCCACCATTTTGCACGGGCCACACCAAGGCGCCCAAAAATCCACCAGCACCGGCACGGCCGAGTGGCTTATTAGCGCCTCAAAAGCGAGGTCATTGTGAACATCGACAGGTTCAGCGACAGGCTCGAGTTCGGTTTGACATTGGCCGCATCGGAAAGTCTTGCCCAAACCTTCGTATCTCATCCGGTTGCGGCGCCCGCATTTTGGACAGTTCAATAAAATTCCGCGCTCATCGAGTTCGCTCATTCTAACAAGATGCGTATCCGGGTCTCAGCGAGGCTGCGTCGATGAATACCGAAATCGCGCTCCGGCAAAGGACTCGTTGTCAAAAATCCCGGCGACGTAGAAGAACAACAAAGGTGATGTAATGCGTCACCAATAACAACGGAACCCAAAAAGCCGGAATCCAGTACGCGGGTCCCATAGCGACGGGCGCGTTGTAAATTGTGGCGAGGATGATTGCGTCAAGCAGGTCGATGGTTCCGAAAACGTTGAAGACCCATACTGCTGTCCTCGCAAAACCAGAACCGCGCAACATGAACGGGATTGCTATGAGAGCGAGTATCGCCGTGAGCAGATCGCCAAATGCCGCCGGGTAAGCGAACTGCGGTGGCAATCCTGTGTACGTCCCGCCACGGGTCAAGAACATCATCCCCAAATGACGGGTCGAATGCAGAAGCAGAATGGGAACAAGAATCTGTCGCGGCCGAAACCGTGAAAGTTGAGGCAGTAAATAAAGCCGCGCCGCCAGATAGAAGATCGCCGTATTCGCTATGAGGTTTAATGTCAGGACACGGTCAAAGATGGCAGGCACGTCTGATTTATGAGGTCCTACATTACCAAAAGCGAGCGTGTAGACTGCGCATTTCTATTTTGCTAACACTTCGCATCCGCTGCAGTCAACGATGCCGGCGGCGTAGCAAGCGGCGCACTCCCCACACGATGAAAATCAAGACCGCGACCGCGATCATTGCCATTGCCAGAAGGTTGCGAATGGGATTAGTAAGAATGTAATTCGGATATCGCGCGTAAAAGCCGTTAAAGCGTTCAAAAGCCGCTGGCAAACCTGTTAAGTCTTCTCTCGTCAACTCCAGCCGGTGCTCATTAGGGTGGTAGTGCGATCCGAATCGGTAGGCGCGTCCAACTGCGTTCAACTCGATATGGCCGCCCAGGATATGGGTAAGCGGACGCGTCTTTAGAAACTCGACAACCCGCACGGCGCTTTCGTGGTACGCCTTCGCGTCGTCAATTAGCAATCGACCGGCCATCAAAAAATCTCCGGAAAAAAGAATGCCGGTTCTTTCATCATAAAATGCCACATGAGTCTCGTTGTGTCCGGGCGTCGGAATTACGTCCACAGTTCGGCCACCTAAATCGACGTGGGCGATCCCGTTGGGCCAGTCGGTGAAACCGAAGAACGCCCGAACTCCTTCCAAATCGAACGGCGCGACCTGGATCGACGGAAGAGAAGCAAACTGAGGATCGCCGGCGCGATGGTCCAGATGCCTATGGGTATGTGCCACCAGGAGTGGCAGCTTTTTGTGATCCTTCTCCGGCAACAGCTCTAAGATCGTTTTCGCCAACGGCATTGGTTTCGGGTCGGCCACGGCGCCAGTATCGATTAAAAGAGCTTTGTCGGAGCCAATGAGAAGATAGATAAAATTTGCTTCAAAATCCGCGCATGGACTCTGACGCAGGATAAATGTTTGCGGTTCGTACTGATGAACCTGAAGCGGTTCTTGCGGAGTTGCATTGCAATCTGAGGCGCCTTCCTTCAGGTGCACGTCTAACGATCCAGGCACTGGCTGCGGCCAAGCCAGTGTTGCCGCCCCGGAGTGCGCGAAGCCCGCGGCAACCGTTGGGTGATTGCCGTTTTCGCCGTAATCGGATTGATCAACGCGTATGTGCCGGCATACACCGATCGCAACGAGTTGTGGACCATCGACGCTGATACGATTCGCTGGATCCGACGAGTTTCGGTTTTTGGCGATTGTGCATCGGTTACAATATTCCCTCATTATGAGCGGCTTCTTTGAGGAAGTGCAGCGGCGAAAAGTCTATCGCGTTGCGGCCGCTTATATCATCGCTGCAGGATTTATCATTCAAATCGGCTCCGCCGTTTTTCCGGCGTGGGAATTGCCAAACTGGGCATTCCGTCTCGTAGTCGTGCTCCTTTTGATCGGATTTCCAATCACATTGATCCTGGCGTGGGCTTACGACGTCACTCCGCAAGGTATCCGCGCAACGACGACACCGAGCGTGCCCATAGCACGGCGTCGCCGCAATGTGATAATGCTGATCGCGATCGGCGTGATCATCTCCGCTGCAGCGGGTTTCTTCCTCCTGCCCCGAGCGTCAGCGCGTAAGATTGATAAGTCGATCGCGGTGCTGCCGTTTCAAAATCTCAGCAATGAAAAGGAGAACGCCTATTTCGCCGATGGCATACAGGACGATATCCTGACGAACCTCTCGAAAATCGGGGATTTGAAAGTCATCTCGCGAATGTCAGTTATGTCTTATCGGGGAAATGGGGTACGCAACGCCCGCGAAATCGGCAAGGCGCTTGGCGTTGCGACGCTTCTCGAAGGCAGCGTGCGTCGCGCCGGCAATCGCGTCCGAGTAAGCGTGCAGTTGATCAACGCGAACAACGACGAGCACATCTGGGCGGAAGATTACGATCGCGATTTGACCGACGTTTTTGCGATTCAAACGGATCTCGCGCAGAAAATCGCCTCGTCTCTGCAAGCGAAGCTCTCCCCGAACGAAAAGGAGCGGCTTGATCGCCGGCCGACACAGAATCCCGATGCCTATTTGCTCTTTCTGCAGGCACACGATTACGCCACCCGCATGGACCTCTTTCATAAGACGTCGTCGAGGGCGGTGCCACTCTTCGAACAAGCTATCAAACTCGATCCGAACTTTGCCTTGGCGTTTGCAGGGCTTTCGATGGCGGAGAGCTGGATATATCACAGCTCTGATCCTGTCCCTGCTCGTCGGGAGAAAGCGCGTCTGCACGCAGACGAGGCGCTGCGGTTGCAACCGGATCTGCCCGAAGGCCATCTCGCACTCGGATTCTCTTATTACTATGGCGACCGCGATTACGAACGCGCTCTCACCGAATTTGAAATCGCGAAGCGCGGTCTGCCGAATAACGCTCAAGCTTACATGGCTATCGGCGCGATTCAGCGACGTCAGGGCAAGTGGGCGGAATCAACTGCGAATTTAGAAAAAGCGGCCTCGCTCGATCCGAAAAATGAAAGCATCCTGATGAACCTGGCTTACAGTTATATGGCGTTGCGCAATTTCGAGGCCGCCGATAAGACTGTTGATCGGGCGATGGCGGTAGCGCCTAACTCGTTCGAGACGGTCGCGTTCAAAGGGTATCTTGAGGCTGTATGGAAAGGCGATCTTACAGCGGTCGAGCAACAATTTCCTTCAATTCCAGTCGGAACGGACCCGAACGGGTTGCTGACTTGGGCACAAACCTGGCTCCTCATGTTGCAACGCAAGTTACCTGAAGCCCTTGCTGTCGTGCAAAAATTTTCTGGTGAGACATTGATTACGAACACGACAGCACCTGTGCCAAAAGCCTTCCTCGAGGGAACGATTCATTTGCTCCAAGGCGATAAGGCGAGCGCGCAGATGGAATTCGAGCACGCGAGCGTGGTCTCGGAACAGTTGTTGCGCGACGCGCCTGAGGATCCCGCGAGACATGCTCAGCATGGACTCATCCTTGCGGCATTAGGTCAAAAACAGGAGGCGATCGCCGAAGGCAAGCGTGCGGTCGAATTGCTACCCGAATCTCAGGATGCCTTTGATGGGCCGCAATACACTACCTCGCTGGCACAAATTTATGCCTGGACCGGCGAATCCGATGAAGCATTTCGGCTGCTCGATCATTTGCTCAAAATTCCAAACGGTCTCGCGATCTCAATGCTCAAGTTCGATCCTGTCTGGGACCCGTTGCGCAAAGATCCTCGTTTCCAAGTGTTGATCGACAACTACGCTGCCAACCGCTAATGCGAGTTGGGGACTAAGCATGAAATCGGGATATGGACTGAGCATATCGCAGACGCCAGAGATCAGCCGCGTGCGAGAGGTGGTTAAGGATCGTACGTTTAGCGCCTGAAACTGGTTTTCAGCCGATGGCAATCGCCATCCGTTTCGGCGGTGCTTCTACGATTCGCGGCGCAGTTCTTTCGCCATTCTTCGCCACGTACGCTTCGTGGCGCGAACCCCAATGACAAAGCGCTCGCAATAACGGGCGCAGAGTCTGGCCGTATTTCGTGAGCGAGTACTCGACCCGCAACGGCATCTCACGGAACATTTTTCGGGCGACGATACCATCCCGCTCGAGCTCGCGCAGATGTTGCGTCAGCATTTTTCTCGTAATTCCAGGAATCATTCGCTGCAATTCGAGAAAACGGCGAACGCCTCCTTCACCAAGGTGCCAAAGAATCAGCGGTTTCCATTTTCCGCCAATCACGGCCAGCGTCACTTCTACCGGGCAGTGGTTCGCGTTAAAACCAGTCACTTTCATGTAACCGCGTTACAAAATAGTGCCTTCTTGTTGGCTTTGTAGAACGCAATAATTTCGGACGCAGAAATTAATTTACAAGCTAAATGGCACGATGAGCACACATTTCTGTAAACGAGTTGTTCAATCCATGCTTCTTCCGAAGGGATCTGTAAAGAGGCGCTTGATTTCTACTGCAGGCGGGTCGCGCCGGACTATCATCGTTGAGTCAAACCGCGCCGTAGTGGCAGCAACGAATTTGGCGGAGTCAGACATACGGTGAGCAAACTGAGATTCAATATCACGATGTCGCTAGACGGATACGTCGCTGGGCCGAACCAAAGCATCGAGAATCCGCTCGGTGAAGGAGGGAATCATCTCCACGACTGGCTTTTCAAACTGAAAACGTTTCGAGCGATTCACGGTGACATGAGTGGCGGGGAAACAGGAATAAACGACGATGTACTGCGGCAACCGTTTGAGAATGTCGGCGCGACGGTCATGGGTCGCAATATGTTCGGCGGAGGCCACGGCCCTTGGGTAAAAAATCACCCTTGGCAGGGTTGGTGGGGCGACAACCCTCCATACCACCATCCAGTTTTCGTGCTCACCCATTTCGCGCGCGAACCGCTGCCCATGCAAGGTGGCACGACATTCTTTTTCGTCACCGACGGCATCGAGTCGGCACTGAAGCAGGCCAGGCACGCAGCGAATGGCAAAGATGTGGCGCTGGGCGGCGGACCTAATGTCGCGCAGCAATACCTCGCGGCCGGCCTCATTGAGGAACTGGAGATTCATGTCGTTCCGCTTTTCCTCGGCAGCGGCGCGCGTCTCTTCGACAATCTCGATTGCGGCAACGTGAAGCTCGAGCCGATCCGCACGATCGCCGGACCGGGTGTGACGCATCTCAAATATCGCATCCTGAAATGAGCGAATATCAATTAAGCAAAGAAAGGAACACAATGAACAACAGCAAAAAATTCTCAGGTAAAGTTGTGCTGGTGACCGGAGGAACTTCCGGCATCGGCAAGGCAACGGCGATTGAGTTCGCGCGCGCCGGCGCGAAGGTCGTTCTGACTGGTCGCCGCGAAAAAGAAGGCGCGCAGGTCGTCCACGAAATCAAGAAACTCGGCGGCGATGCGGCATTCATCCGCGCGGATGTGGCAAAAGATGCAGATGTGAAAGCGATGGTCGATTTCACGGTCGACATGTACGGCCAGCTCGACGTCGCTTTTAACAATGCCGGGGTTGAATGGAAAGGCCCGCTCGACCAAGCAACCGAGGCCGAATATCGCCACGTTTTCGACATCAACGTTTGGGGCGTTCTCAATTCGATGCGGCACGAAATTCCGGTCATGCTCAAGAATGGCGGCGGCGCCATCGTCAACAATTCCAGTGTGGCCGGACACGTCGGCCTGCCGGGGGTCAGCGTTTACATCGCTTCCAAGCACGCGGTGGAAGGCCTGACAAAATCTGTCGCGCTCGAATTCGCTAAACAGAACATTCGTGTTAACGCGGTCGCGCCGGGCGTAATTGCGACTGATATGCTCGATCGCTTTGCTGGCAAGGACGGTGAGATGCGTGATTCGCTTAAGTCTATTGTGCCGGTCGGACGAATTGGCGCCGGCGAAGAAATCGCAGCGGCGGTTCTCTATCTTGCCTCCGATGCCGCGAAGTTCACCACCGGCATGTCGCTGGTCGTCGACGGAGGCTTCATCGCGCAATGAACAAAAACTGGACCAATCAAACTTTATGAAACTCCCATTTACAGGCGGATGCGCTTGCGGGGCGATTCGCTACGAATCCACAGCCGAACCGGTGTTGATGCTTCACTGTCATTGCCGTGATTGCCAACGATCCAGTGGAGGTCCGTTTTCGTCCTTCGTCATCGAGGCGGCGGAGGCTTTCAAGCTCTTGCAAGGCTCACTACGCTTCCATGCGTCGCCCAGTGCAAGGGGCGGCAAGACCCATCGGGGCTTCTGTCCTGAGTGCGGCTCGCCGATTTTGGCCAAGACCGCCTCGAACCCTCACATTGTCGCGATCAGGACTGCGAGCCTGGATGATCCAAGCTGGTTCAACCTGCAATTGGACACGTGGACATCAGACGCGCATCCGTGGGACCAAATGAATCCCGCGTTGCCTAAATACGAACAGTATCCGACGTCATGAGACGCTCCCCTCTAAATCACATCCAGCTGCGTTGCTCGAAGAGTTTAAGTGCGTCAAACGTCCTCGCTGTGTAAACAACTATTATATTAATATGCAACCGGAACTCCTTTCTCTGCCTGCCTGTCTTGCTCGCAGCACGGCCTTCGTTGTTTTTGCTCTCGCGATTTTCATGCTCGCAGCGCATACGGGGATCGCCGCCCTCGCGGCGCAGCGAACTTCGCTTTCGGCAAAAGCCAAAACGGTCAGCCCGTTCGTTGTGGCCGGGTTCCTCGCATCGTGGCTCGCGATTGCGATCCTCGTTGGGGACGGGGCAAATTTCCCCATACCTCCGGAGTCGCGCCAAGGAATCAGCGGATTGGTTGCAATAATCCCTCTCGTGATTGCTGTTATCGCACTGTTCGCGTCAAAGAATCTTCGGGCGATCAATACAGCTACGCCGAGCGCCTGGCTGATCGCTATTCAAACTTACCGCGTCGCCGGCATTATGTTCATCTATCCCTTTGTTACGGATGGAATATTGCCGGCGGGATTTGGTTACCCCGCCGGCATTGGAGACGCATTGACGGGAATTTTTGCGCCTATCGTCGCGTTGATTGTCGCGCAAAACCGGCCTCATGCTTTGAAGTGGGCGGTGGCGTGGAATCTTTTTGGCATGCTTGATCTAATTGATGCGACCGCAACGGCGCTACTTTTCCAAGCGCCTGTCCTGGGCATCTACCCAATTGCGCTCGTGCCGTTATTCCTGGGACCGCCGCTTGGGGTCCTCACCCACATTTTGTCGCTCAGAAATCTGGCCGTTACCAGATCGGCCGCGCCCGTAACGGTATGATTCAGAGTGTTGCCGGGAAAATCATTCCTGATTTCACTGGCCGACCTGCCGTGCAGTTACAAACAACAAATAGGCGAAAGAGATTTTCGTGGATTTTAATTAGCCGACGACAGCGAGCACCTTTCCAATGGAAGCACGTGTTAGGCGAAACTACCGTTTACTCTTCGGACCTTTGGCGGCAGCAATTCTTGGGTTCGGCATCGCCGGTTTGGCGCTTCTGATTCCCGGCTACAGTCATGTCCGCCAAACAGTCAGCGAGATTGGAGAAATCGGTTCGCCGGCCAGAGTTCCATTCGCGATCATGTTGTGTTGCGTTGCGGTCTGCATCTTGATCTTCGCATCGGCTATTCGCGATCTTTCGGGTATGGAACACCACTCCAGGTGGACTGCGTACCTAATAGGCTTCATGGCGGTTCCGGCTGTGGGGACAGGAGTCTTTGCTTTTCCGCATCCGCTTCACAACGTCTTCGGCCTTTCCGAATTGATTGGATACCAGGCCCCGCTCGTTTTCGCGCTCACGTGGAGACGCGATCCGCGAGCGAAAACTTTTGTCGTGCTGTCCTACATCCTGTTTGCCCTCATATGGTGCGCAATCGCTTTAAACTTAAGTTCCGTTGTCGCGCTAGTTTGGGCCTACGTGAAGCCCGTCCACGGCATTGCCCAAAGAGCTCTTTTCGCCGCTTGGTTCGGCTGGTGTGCACTAGTGGGGCATTTTGCTGTTCCAGCGCAAGTGGTAGAGGTCCGTCCGTTGAAACGTACATCATGTGTTTCCCGTCGAGTTAATTATCCTAGTTGTCAGATGAGGAGATTGTGATGACGCCAGAGCAAACACCAAAGCATGAATTGAGAACCCTGCTGACCGGACTAGCGATGGGCGAGTCACCACGTTGGCACGCTGGGCGTCTTTGGTTCGCAGACTGGGGCGCTCAGGAAATCGTGGCTGTCGATCTTGACGGCAAGAAAGAGGTCGTAGTCCGGACTCCGTTCGGTCTTCCATTTTGCATCGATTGGCTGCCGGATGGCCATCTGCTGATCGTCTCCGGTCGGCAGAGTCTCGTTTTGCGACAGGAGCCAGGCGGTTCGCTGGTGACCCACGCCGACCTGCGCGGCGTCTCGAACAAGGTATGGAACGAAATCGTCGTGGACGGTCGTGGGAATGCTTACATCAATGGAGGCCCCGGAATCATCGCTCTTGTTACGCCCGATTGCTCAGCTCGACAGGTTGCCGATGGTATCGCTTTTCCGAATGGAATGGCCATCACCCCAGACAACTCAACCTTGATCATCGCGGAGTCCCACGGCAAAAAGCTCACCGCCTTCGACATCGCCGAAGACGGCAGCCTATCGAACCGACATGTTTGGGCCGACCTCGGCGACGGTGCTCCCGACGGCATCTGCCTCGATGCCGAGAACGCGGTCTGGTACGCGGACGTTCCCAACAAGCGCTGCAGGCGCGTCCGCGAAGATGGTGACGTGTTGCAAACAATCAATATTGATCGCGGCTGCTTCGCGTGCATGCTCGGCGGCGCCGACAAGAAAACGTTATTCATCGTAGCCACGGAGTGGCGTGGCACGAATCAAATCCCGGAAGTTGCGCGGGCGCGAACCGGACAGGTGTTGACGATCGACGCCCCCGCATCGCGTGCCGGATGGCCTTAGTACCTGTGCGCGGGCGCGCGCAATGCAAAACAAGCAAACAGCTTAACCGCTAAATCGCTCGATATGACTCTTGCTCCAGAGTCGGACGGTCTTTGCGACCAGTCACTTTCCTGTAACTGCGTTACAAAATAGTGCCCTCTTGTTGGCCGCGGTTTTCCCGGCCACTTTTGTTCCGCGCTCAGGCACAGCAATTGGCAGCGAAACAACAAACAACGATATGAAAATCGCAATTCTCGGAACAGGAATGGTCGGCAACGCGCTCGGAACAAAACTGGTCCAAAAAGGACATGAAGTCACAATGGGGTCGCGCACTGCGAACAATGAAGCCGCGCAAAAATGGGTTTCGTCATCGGGTGAAAACGCGCACAGCGGGACCTTTCGTGATGCAGCCGAATTTGGCGAGATTGTAATCAGTTGCACCGGCGGCATGCATTCGATGGCTGCACTGCAATCGGTCGGAGCGGAACCGTTGCGCAACAAAATCCTAATCGATGTTTCGAATCCGCTTCAGCAAACCAGCAACGGATCGATGATTTTAGGATTTTGCAACACCGATTCACTCGGCGAGCAGATTCAAAGAGCTTTCCCTCAGACGCGTATCGTGAAGGCGCTCAACACCGTAAATTGCGATATAATGATTGAACCGTCGCGCGTCCCGGGCGACCACAACCTGTTCATCTGCGGCAATGACGCAAAAGCCAAGAAGGAACTTGCCGGGTACCTGAACGAATGGTTCGGCTGGAAAATCGACAACATCATTGACCTTGGCGACATCACTGCCGCCCGCGGCACGGAAATGATGATGTCACTCTGGATGCGATTGTTCCAGGGCGTGATCGGCCATCCGCACTTCAACTATCACATTGTTTTGGGCCATTGATATTGCAGGGAACCACTTGAATCGGTAAATCCGTAACCGGGGACATTTCGCGACCATGAAAAGCGCTTACGGCATTAACATCCCGCGAACGCTAGAAGAGGTGTGCGATCCACAACGGATCGCCCTGCGCGTTTACGACATGCAGGTTGGAATCCTGAGTCCGATGCTGATCTGCATCACGAGCCTGTTTACGATCGCGACTTTCCGAAATGTTGCCCCGCTTCAGCTCGATCAGGAATTTCCTCAGATTCACAGCGGGGTCCCCATGCGCCGCACGAGGTCGGTGAACCGCGGATCGCTGCGGATTGGATCCCACACCGGGTCGTCTTTATAAAAAACTCCGATCGCTCCCGTTGCTAAGCCGCGTTCCAGCCATGAAAGCGCCATCTCCTTCTCGTTCAAGCTGGCATATATTTTGGCTATTAAATGTGCCTGGCTCAAGCTCGCGTCTGATATCCCTTCCAAGTCTTTGATGATCTTGAGGGCTTCTGCGCGCTTCCCCTGCGCCGCGTAGATCATTCCCATATCGTAAATCAAAATCGGGTCACCTTTCCTCTCTCGTTTGGCCTTTTCCAATTCCGCCAGCGTTTCGTTGAACAACTTGTTTTGGATGTACACTCCTATCTCCCATGTCGTAGTAAACGGTGGGCCTAGCTCATTGGCCTGCCGCAGCAACTCAAGGGCTCTGGGATAATCTCGCTTGAGATGGTAAGGCATAGCGGTTTGGCGTGCGATAATTGGTGAAAGCGGATCGAGTTCGCGAGCTTTCAACATTTCCCCTATGCTTTCATCGAGACGCCCTTGCCGCACGAGCGAAAATCCCAAATAGCTATGGGCTAGTGCCAAGCTCGGGCTGAGTTCGATAGCACGGCGCAGTTCTCGATCACCCAACTGAAAATTGGATGGCGCGAATGCGATGTTGGCTAGAGCTAGTGCGGCGTGAGCTTCGGCCAAGTTCTCATCAAGCGCTACGGCTTCGCGCGCCGCCTTTTCGGTTTTGCGCGTACCGTCAATGGGCGCGATGTAGCCGTAGGCGCCAAGATTCGCATAGGCGTCAGCAAACCCCGCGTAGGCGAGCGCATAGTTGCGATCTTCCTCTATTGCCCTGTCGTAGTAGCTTATGGCGGTAAGCAGATCTTCGCGGGTGCGACGTTGGGCAAACGAAAGTCCCTGCATGTAATACTGGAAAGCTTTAAGGTTCTCCGTTGGGCGCTTGGCAAGCTGCTGACGCTCTGCGCCGCTCAACTTCAAGCGCAATTTCTCGGAGACCTCTTTCGCGATCTCTTCCTGCACCGTGAATACGTCGGCGACCTTGCGATTGTATTCTTGTCCCCACAGTTCCGTTCCATCTGAAACATTCACCAGTTCCGTTCGGATCGTCAGGTTGTCGCCTTGCTGCAGCAGTCTGCCCATTACCACGGCCCCCACGCCGAGGTCGTGTCCAACCTTTCGCGGATCAATCTCTTTGCCCTTGTATTGAAAGACCGTGCTGCGCGCCATCACCTTCAGTTGAGATAGCTGCGAAAGGCTGTGAATGATGCTTTCAGGGATACCGTCACATAGGTAATCGATGTTTGGATCGCGGTTCTGATTGTCGAAAGGCAGCACCGCAACGCTTTTGTTCAGTACCGCCGGATTCGAAATAGATTCGACAGTCGGTGGATGCGTACCCACCGAATGAAAAATGAAGAATGCAGACGGGCCGAGAATCAGGAAGACCGCAGATGCGATGGCGACGTGGATGCCGCGTACACTGTTTGCCTGCGCGGAGCAACGTCGCAGACTCGCTGCTAAGTCCTTGATGTCAGGACGAGCCGCCGGCTCAAGTGCAAGCATTGATTTGAGCAGAGACCTCAGGCGGAACGGAACATGTGCCGCTTTCAATTGTTTGGTAGGAAGCGGGTCCGATTTTTGAGCGCGGCGGATTTCCTCAATGTTGCGGCCGGCAAATGGCGTTTTCCCCGTAAGCGCAAACCAGAGCGTGGCACCTAGCGAATAGATGTCGGAGCGCGCATCGACCGGGCCGCTTCCAAATTGCTCTGGGCTCGCGAAATTCGGTGTGCCGACGAATTGTCCGTGTGTCAGATCCGGTTCGCCTCCGGCATCCGTGATCGCCTTGGCCAGGCCGAAGTCGATCACTTTCACGTGTAACTCCGCCGAGCCAGATGCACCGCGCGTCAGCATGATGTTGCCGGGCTTGAGATCTCGATGGATCAAACCATGAGCCACCGCAGCCATCAACGCCTGCGTGATTTGGATTGCAATTTCCAGGCCCACCTTTGCATTAAGCGGACCGTCCCTTCTTATGAAAGTCTCCAAAGTTTCGCCATCGACCAACTCCATTGCATAATAGCAGTGAGTGCCATTGGGCGAAGCGCCGAAGTGATAAACAGCAGCAACGTTTGGATGCCGCAGCGCGGCCGCGGCGCGGGCTTCACGCAAAAAGCGTTCGCGTACGGCTTGTGCGTCTCGACTGGTCGGCACCACCGGCACCTCGATGACCTTCAGAGCGACCATGCGACGCAACACTTTGTCCACAGCGAGATAGGTCGTCCCCATGGCGCCACGACCGAGTTCCCAGTAAGAGCCGTCTGGGCGTTGCTCTACCTCGAAGTCGCCGAAGACTAACGAGGGAAGCTGCTTGGTTTCGACGCCTGATTCGCCTAAGGCCGTCCGAAGGAAACAGGCCACGCAGTCGCCCTTCGTGTCCAACGGCTCTCCGCATATCCAGCAAACCGTGGTTGCTGATCCCAATGGTGTTGCCATGGCGCGTCTTGCTTAACTTTCCGTTAACACACGGAGTAACTCGTGCAGCTCTTCCTGCGCTTGTGCTTCAGTCTCCACCGTTCGGCGCACTTCAGCGTGCAACACTTCCCGATAGCGCGCTCGAAGGCGAGTGACGTGGCTGCGAAGTGTTGATTCAGGCATGCCAAGGCGAATCGTCAGCTCAGCGTAAGTCGGTGGGGGGCCAGCGCCACCGCCAAGAAAAGGCCTCAATTCCTTGAACAGTTTCTCCTTGGATTCACCTTTGTAATCTGCCGCGAGCCGTTCCAGCCCGGCGGCGACCAACGCCGCTGCCCAGCTGCGATCGAACAGCCGATCTTCACTGCTCTTGACGCTATGAGTCTGGAAAAGCGACTCCGCATTTTCGATCTGCCCTTCATGTAGAGGAAGAAAACTTTGTCCGCTTCCACGTTTGAGCGTCCGTTCGCGGTCGGAAGCGTGCGAAAGAAAATTTTTCAGGGAAGCGAGCAGAAACGAACGGAACCTGCCTTTCTGCCGATCAACGCGGACATAGATTTTGTGTTCGATGAGGTAAGCAAAAAAGCTCTGCGTAAGATCTTGTGCGTCGTGCACGCTGTACCCGCGGCTGCGCACAAAACTGTAAAGCGGCGGCCAATAGGTTTGGCAAAGTTCCCCTAGTGCGGCTTGCGCAACTTCCGGTTCTGCCTCGCCTCTTCTCGCCGCGAGAACCACGCTCCAGTGGGTCGGAGGAAACAAATCGCTCTGGCGACACCCGTTCCCTGCCAGCGCCTTCACCCCACTAGCTTCTATCAAGACCGCAAGAAGAAAAGCAAGCCGCGAGAAAAATTAAGATTCTGTGCAGCGCGCGCTCCAGAATCCGTTTGTAAAGGGAAACAATTATTACCAGCAACAGAAACAAAGCCTATGAAACAGCTCATTCATCTTAAATCGACAATAATCCGCTGGGGAGGAGGCCCGATCACGTATTCGCTGTTAGCGCGCGTTTTGCTCCTTGCTTCCGTTCTCTTCGCCTGTCTTGCGCTGTCGCAAACGGCGCGAGCGGCCGATCCCGCCCCAGGCACCCTTGCGACCAGTGCGTCCGGGGGCGCGAGCGATAGCTTCCTGAAATTCAGCAACACGCCCTTCGTTGACCCGCAGCCTACCATCACCACATTCGACGCTCCGGGCGCGGGCACAGGCCCCGGCCAGGGCACAATCGCGTTCGCGATCAACCCGGCAGGGACGATCTCGGGACGCTACGCCGACGCGAGCGGTGCGATTCACGCTATTCTGCGTGCTCCGGACGGCACAATCATCTCGTTCGACGCTCCGGGCGCAGGGACAGGCCCCCGGCAGGGCACTCGGCCCTTCAGCATCAACCCGGCAGGCGCGAGCGCGGGCTACTACAACGACGCGAGCGGTGTGTTTCACGGCTTCCTGCGCACTCCGGACGGTGCCATCACTACCTTCGACGTCCCGGGCGCGGGCACAGGTCCCGGCCAGGGTACCTTTGCCGGCAACATCAACCCGCCGGAGGCGATCGCGGGACGCTACGTTGACGCTAGCGGTGTGGCTCACGGCTTCCTGCGCTCTCCGGACGGTACGATCAATACGTTTGATGCTCCGAACGCGGGCACAGGCCCCGGTCAGGGCACCTTTGTTTTCACCGGCTTTTGCCTCAACCCCGCAGGGGCGATCGCGGCAGCTTCCGTTGACGCTAGCGATGTGTTTCACGGCGCCCTACGCGCTCCGGACGGTACGATCAATACGTTTGATGCTCCGAACGCGGGCACAGACCCTGGCCAAGGCACTCTCCCGCTCGGCATTAACCAGGCAGGAACGATTGAGGGAGAGTACGTTGACCCGAGCGATGTTAATCACGGCTTCGTGCGCGCCTCGGACGGCACTATCACCACATTCGATGTTCCGGGCGCGGGCACAGGCCCCCTCCAAGGCACCTCAGCGCAGGGCATCAACGCGCCAGGGGCGGTCACGGGAGAGTACGTAGACGAGAGCGACGTCAATCACGGCTTCGTGCGTGCTTTGGATGGCACTGTCACCGCATTCGACGCTCCGGGCGCTGGCACAGGCCTTGGCCAAGGCACTATCCCACTTTCCAACAATCCGGTCGATGCGATCACCGGATACTATATTGACGCGAACGATGTGACTCACGGTTTCCTGCGGACTCCGTAAGCCACTGATCCGCAGGGACGCTTTGAGATGCCGAGTTGGCTAAGCACCGGCTTCGCCGCATGCTCGATGTGAAGCGCACATCGTCGCTGGTGTGCACCTCTCGGCCGATGCCCAATATTCCCTCGTGATGCTGTAGCCGCGGCGCAACGCCGCCTCCGGCCAAAGGTTGAAGCGACGCGCGGCGATCCTTCAACTTACCAGGAGGATCGCCCGCCAGCCAGTGCCTGACATGCACGAATCCGAACAACATCATCGACCTCGGCGACATCAGCGGCGCCTGGCAGGGAAATGATGATGATGTCGCTTTGGATGAGACTATTTCAAGGCGTAATCGGTCATTCGCATTTCAATTGTCAGATCGTCCACGGTCACTGAAGTTGCAGGCAATCGTTTAAATGGGGAAACATCGCTGAGAATTTAGCCACATGAAAAGTGCTTACGGCATAAACATTCCTCAGACGCTTCAAGAAGTATCCGACCCGAAACGAGTCGCACTGCTTGTTTATGACATGCAGGTCGGGATTTTGAGTCAGATCAAAAACCCAGAGCAAATCACGCAACAAGTTATCAAAGTGCTGAGTGCTGCGCGAGACGCTGGACTGCGCGTGTTCTTTTCACGACATCTTTCGCTGCCAAAGGAACTCATGGGCATGTTTCAGTTTAGAATGGCAATGACTTGGCAACGCGTGGACTCGCCTGATCAAGTGAATCCTTGGTTTTTGCGCGATGCTCCCGGATTTCAGATCGTGCCGGAGTTATCGCCGCTCCCCACTGAAGGCGTATTCGACAAATTGACGATGTCGGCCTTCGAAGGGACATGGCTCGATTTCGCTTTGCGAGATTGCGGCATCAACGCCTTCATCATCGTCGGTGTAGCGACAGAGATTGGGATCGAACCGACAGCACGCCACGGAGCCGACCTAGGCTACATTCCAGTCGTTGTGACTGATGCCTGCGGCGCCGGCGACGAACAAGCCGCGAGGCGTTCGATCGAAAGCTTAAAGTTTGCGGGCGATGCCTTGATTACAGATACCGAGGTGATTTGCGACGTCCTCAGGAAGCAATCTGGCGTTCGCAACGCGTGAAGCATCACTCGATGCGCGGCAAGAACTCTTCGCGGACGATCTTTCCGTCTTTCACGATGTAAACGCCGACTTCGGACAATTTTCGCCGCTGTTTCGACTTTTTGTCGGTAACGTCCGCATCGTATTGCACGACAAAACGATCGTGGCCAACAAACGGATCGCTGGCGTCGAAGCTGTGAATTTCCATCGCGTTGACCCACCAATCGATTTTGCCGCGAACACCTTCTTTCCCGCGGGTTTCCGGCGAACCGCCACCGGCGCTGTATGCTTCCACGCTGACGACATTGTCATCGTAAAGCGTGTCGAGCGCTTCGTACCAGGCTTGTTTGCGAACCAACTCCACCACTTTTTTTGCAACTTCTTCAGTATTCATTTTCCTCCCTTGTTTCGATCGAGACTTAGGTAGTCACGAACGTTTCTAGTTTCTCGAGCACACTATTCCAACCTTCATTATGGCTATCGCGTGACGCTTCGTTCGGAAGTTTTTCGTGAGTCAGGCGGAGCTCGGTCCCGCCCTCGCGATCGAACAACTTTATCGTGACGATACTGTTGTGGTCTTTCCAATCTTCATCTTCTTCCAACCTCCAGGTGAACACGATCTTCTTGCCGGGCTGTAGCTCGCGGTATTCGCCGGATATGGTCACTTCTTTACCTTCCGGGTCCGTGCAGTCCCAACGGAACTGGCCCCCTACCCGCACGTCGGCGATCAAATTACGAGTCTGAACATCTTCCGGACCGAACCATTGTCTTAACTGCTCCTGATCCGTCCACGCCGCGTAGACGCGATCTCGCGACGCGTTAATGAAACGTTTGATTTCCAGTGAGAGCTTTCCCGCTTCAGCCATAGGTTCTCGTTTGTGGATAAGAATTTGTGTTGTGTAGCGTTGGCGGGAACTGCGCGATCACGTGGCGTCGCCGGTCTGTGCGGCTGCGCGGCCCCGGCGGACCTGTTCGAGGACCTTGGCGGAGGCTTCGTCGTTGCCGTACTCGTCGTGCCACCTCCACCACTCGTACGGCGAAGTCTTGGGATAGCCCTTCGGCGAGTCCTCCCATTCCTCCTGACGCCCGAGGGGAGTGATGTCGAGGTAGTTCCAAGTGTTCCCCATCTGCTCGTCACCGCGGCTGTTGATGAAGTACGTGCGGAACACGCGGTCGCCGTCGCGTATGAACGCGTTCGTGCCGTGCCACTCATCCACGCCGAAGTCCTTGTCGAAGCCGTCCATGATCGTGTACCAAGGAATGAACTGCCAGCCCATTCGTGCCTTTAGGCGGTTGATATCCGTCTGCGGCGCGCGAGAGGCGAACGCGAGAGTGGTATCGCGGGCGTTCAGATGAGCGGGGTGAGCGACCTGGTCGGCCACCATGGAGCAGCCAACGCATGCATGTTCGGGCCAGCCGACCACGCCCGGCTCGAAGAAGGCGCGGTAGACGATCAGCTGACGGCGGCCGTCGAATAGATCGAGCAGACTAGCCTTGCCCTTGGGGCCCTCGAACTTGTACTCCTTCTCCACGGCCATCCATGGCATCCGCCGACGCTCGGCGGCCAACGCGTCACGGGCGCGAGTCAACTCCTTCTCCTTCACGAGCAGTTGTTGGCGCGCAGCCTCCCATTCCTTCGGCGACACGATTGGAGGCGTGTTCGTTCTGAGATGCCCTTTGCGGTGCTGCGGGGCTCTCTCCTTTTTCTTGTCCATGTTTGTCTCCTTGTTGCGGTTCTTCTTGTCTTTTCGCAGATGATTTCCTGATTTGGACTTCGTTGCTTTTGTGCTCATGATTTTCCTTTCTTCGATTGTTCAACAAATTGCTTGAGTTCGGTGCCAATGATTGCGGTCCAGCCGGATTCGAAATTCTTCCGCGCATACGCCGGCGTTTTCGGGAAAGTTTCGATTCCCGTGTGCGTCAGCTTCACTCGTGTGTTGTCGTCCTCGGCGAACAATTCAAGCGTTACCAGCGAATCGCCTGGCTCTCCTTTGTAACGCCAGGTATAGGCGATCTTCTTCTCCGGAACTACCTCAGTGACCCTGCAAAGATGATGGTAAGTCATGCCTTCGTGCTCCACGCTGAATTCGAATTCAAAGCCGAGCTCGGGCTTGAACTCTTTCAGATCGAAATACCACTTCCGCATTTGATCGACATCGGTGATTGCTCTCCAAACTTTCGCTATCGGCGCATTGAAAGTCCGCTCGATCACAACCGCTTCCCCTAAATTCGTTTTCATCGTCATATTGCGCGTGCTCCGGTTAGGCAGCGTACTCGTCGTGCCGGCGAACCCAATCCCATCGGCAGTTGACGACGCGCCGCGCTCAGCGCGTCCCGTTGACGAGTGAATTCTTTTTCTCGCGAGAGCAAATCTTTGCGCCCAACGAGCCACTCAGCTTCCGACACAACTTCCGGATGATCCGTCTGTTTCGTCTTTGTTTTGGATTCCATTTCTTGCAGTTTCATTTTTACTTCCTCCGACTTGGTTTGTCTCCTTTCTCCTGTGAAATTTGCTCAACGCGAGCGCAGCGAGTCCGCCGCTTGATGTCGCGCCTGCCGCGACCAGCGCCATGTTTGCTACGCAGAGGGGACACATGACCTTACTCCTTTCCTTTCTTGCCTGCGGCTTTGTTCGTCTTTTCCAAATATGCGGCCAGTCGATCCAGCGATCCCTCCCAGAATTTGCGATACTCTTCCACCCATTGCGCGGCCTGTTTCAGCGGCCTGGCCTCTAACTGCATTTCGTGCACGCGGCCGTAGCGGCGTCGCCGCAACAATCCTGCCTTCTCCAGAACCCGGAGATGTTTCGAAACCGCAGGCAGCGACATGTCATGCGGCTTGGCCAAATGCGTGACACATCGATCGCCTCGGGCGAGATGCGCCAGGATGCGGCGGCGGGTTGGATCCGCCAGGGCGGCGAATGTGCGATCCAGGGTGCCGGGCTGATATTTAACCATCTGGTTAAATATGTGACAAGGCCGTTTCAAATGCAAATCAAAAAATCTGCGCTTTTTTTGAAGCTGAAAAATGAAACGAACGGCTTTCCAATCCTCATGCGAGGGCCGCGGCGCTCTGCCGACCAGCACCTTCGTCGATATTAATAGCCGTGCCGGTGCGAGGAGCCTGGACAATAATGAACCGTAACCATGTTGCCAATTCTCCGGGAACCGTGTGACGAGAGCGTAATTCGCTCGCTTCCGGCTGCTGCACCTTGTTCGAAACGTGCCGGACGCTGGGTGCTTGCGGCCACCACTCTCGCTTCCAGCATGGCGTTCATCGACGGCACAGTTGTGAATGTGGCGTTGCCCGCGCTGCAGGCGAACCTGAACGCCACGATCGTGGACGTGCAATGGGTCATCGAGGCTTACTCGCTCCTGCTTGCAGCGCTCTTGCTTGTCGGAGGATCTTTGGGAGACCACTACGGACGACGCCGGATGTTTCTGATTGGTACCGCGCTGTTCGCGTTGGCATCGGCATGGTGCGGTCTCGCGCCGAACACAGCCCAACTGATTTCAGCGCGCGCAGCGCAGGGACTTGGCGCGGCGCTCCTGGTACCGGGAAGCCTCGCAATCATTAGCAGTTCGTTTCCGGAGAATGAACGGGGACGCGCGATCGGCACGTGGTCAGGTTTCAGTGCGATTACGACCGCTGTTGGACCAGTGATAGGTGGTTGGTTAATAGAACATATTTCATGGCGGGCCGTGTTCTTCATCAATATTCCTATCGCGCTTCTGGTGATCTTCATCTCACTGGGATCCGTTCCAGAAAGCTCCGACAAGGAGAGCGCGGGACTAGACTGGCGGGGCGCAATTGTTGGAACGCTTGGGTTAGGCGCGCTGGTTTATGGATTGATCGAATCGTCGCGACTCGGTTTCGGCGATCGATCATTGATCGTGGCCCTCGTAGTCGCGATCGCGCTCCTTGCCCTCTTCTTCATCGTTGAGGCACGAATTCCTCATCCAATGTTGCCACTCAGTCTTTTCCGGTCGCGAATGTTTGCCGGAGCGAATTTGCTGACATTCCTGCTTTATGGCGCCCTCGGAGGAACGCTGTTTTTCCTACCTCTCAACTTGATCCAGGTTCAGCATTACTCTGCCACCGCAGCAGGCGCGGCTTTCTTGCCGTTCATCTTGATCATGTTTCTGCTCTCGCGCTGGGCAGGGGGACTTGTTGAAAGATATGGACCGAGGCTTCCGCTTGTTGTCGGGCCGTTGATCGCAGCATGTGGCTTTGCCCTTTTCATGTTGCCGAGCGTGGGCGGCAGCTACTGGACAAATTTTTTTCCAGCAACCGCGGTGCTGGGGCTTGGTATGGCGATAAGTGTGGCCCCACTTACTACGACTGTAATGAATTCGGTCGTACAAAACCGCGTCGGCATCGCATCGGGCGTCAACAATGCGGTTGCAAGGTCGGCTGGGCTGATCGCGATCGCTGCTCTCGGAATCGTGATGCTCCAAGTTTTCAATTACGCGCTCGATCGGCGACTGGCGGAATGGAATATGCCGGCATCGGTATCGCGATCGTTGCAGGATGAATCGTTTGTTTCCGGTTTCAGAGTCGTCATGCTTATTGGCACGGCGTTGGCGCTCGCAAGCGCAGGCACAGCATTAACGCTCATCGGAAAATCGACCGCCTGATCGACATTTCCGTCGCAACTTGCACAGCCGTATCAGCCTCACTCAGACATGAGCGCGCTGAAGAAATTCGCCTAACGCACCGACAGCGGCAATGATTGGCCAGGCCGAAATGGCGACGATGATGACAAAAAGCAGTGCTTCGATAACAAATTCGCAACTCTTTTCGCTCGCGAAATAACCCCGGGTTAAGTCGCGGAATGACCTGCGGGTCCTGCATGCCTGGTTCGGCGTGCGTTTCACTGTTCTTCGGACCGTAATCACGTTCATAGTTGAACATTTGATAATCCAAGCCGCATGCGTGTCAGGTTACGAATTGTGAAAAGTACGTGACGCGCTGATGACACGCGCAATTCAGCCGCACCATGAGCTAATCTGACCGAGCAAGGAGACCTTGTTCGGCGGAAAGCGATTCAGTCAGTCGGTCGGGAGAGCTCCGATGGACGGGCAATGGATGGTAATTGATCATCGAAAGAATACCATCGTCGCCCTCCACAAGTGCGGTGCAGCTCTCGACCCAATCGCCACAATTATAATAGTTGATCTTGCCGAATTCGCGGATGGCTGCGCTATGGATGTGACCGCAGAGCACGGCGTCCACTTCATAACGTTCCGCATAATGCGCAACAGCAGCTTCGAATTTACCGATAAAGCTCACTGCGTCCTTCACGCGTCGCTTTGCATAGGCGCTGAGCGACCAATAGCCAAGACCGAAGCGGCACCTGACGAAATTGATGAGCGGATTGAGCGAGAGCAGAAACTGGTAACCAAGATCGCCCGCGAAAGCGAGCCACTTCACGTTCTGCACCACGGCATCGAGTTCGTGACCGTGAATGATCAAAATGCGTTCACCTGAGGCGGTCACGTGAATTGCTCTCTGCTTGATCTCAATGTTGCCGTAGGTCCCACAAAAATCGGTCACGAGTTCGTCGTGATTCCCCGGAACGTAGACCACATGTGTGCCTTTCCGGGCTTTGCGCAGAATTTTTTGGATAACGTCGTTGTGCTGCTGCGGCCAATAAATTCCCCGACGCAGCGTCCAGATGTCGATCAGGTCGCCAACGATGTACAGGGTCTGAAAATCGTTGGTCCGAAGAAAATCGAGCAGCGCTGCGGCATTACAGCCACGCGTCCCCAGGTGCGCATCGGAGATCCAGCCTGCGTGATGACGTCTCGGCGCGAGAAGTTCGTCAGGCGATTTGCCAAATGAAAAGCGCTGCTGAGTCGCAAAAATTCGGTTTGAATTGCGTCGGGCAAAAGTGAATGACTGCATCCGGTTCAAGAGCAACCGTAAGAACAAACGCGGGGCAGTGACAAAAAAATTACTGTTACGTTTGTGTGGCGAGAATGATAGCAGCAGCAGCAAAAGCCCGCCGGATTGCTTCTCCGGGCGGGCTTTGATTCACCTAACCGTGCGCGAATTCACCTAAGGTTGCTGTTCAGAACATCAGCTGAATGCGCCCGATGACCTCGTCGAAATCATCCTGACCGAACTCAGGATTCGCTTCCCGGAAATCCGACCACGTATGAATGTAATTGACCATCAGCTTAAGGTCGTCTCCATGGATGTAGTAGTTCAGGCCGGCGACGATGGATGAAATGCCATCATTCCCTTTTTGCCCGGGATTTAAGTGCTGCCACTGAACCACCGCTTGAAGCTTTTTAGGTATCAAGTAATAGCCGCCGGTAACGTAAAATCCGTCCGTCATGAATCTGTCAAAACCCGGAGGCCCATTAGTCGAGCGAGGATTAACCCTTTCCTGAAGAAATTCACCGATAAGATCAAACGGTCCCATCCTGAGCCACGCATCCACGCTCCATGCCGTCCGCTCGTCCGCTCCTGGCAGCACGAACGGCGAAAGAGAACCGTCGGAATTCACCAGTAGAGTCAAGCTTTGCGAGATATTTGTTCCCTTGTCATCGCGACTGTTCAGAATGTCGGCGCCAAGTTTGAGGAAGGATCCCTTTCCAAAAACGTCCTTAAACAAGGAGGACTCCAGTCTACCCACATACATGAAGTTGTTGTTGTCGTTATTGGTGGTGTTCCGCCCGTTTCCATTGAAAATGCCAGCGTAGTACGTCAGCAGATCTGCATAATCAGGCCCGATGACGGCGAGTGGTTTTCCCCAAAGTTGCACGCCAATCTGCCGTTCCGGGGTAATCGCGCCCGTGGGTAGAGTTCGCTCGATTGTGTATAGCGTCGTGTCCGGAGTCAGCTGTTCCAAGCCAAATGGCGCTTTCCACTGACCCATCTTGACCTGCGCCCAGGGGAATTGATGCCAGTTGATGAAAATGTCTGTGGCCTCGAATGCTGTTCGATTCGAGTTAAGTCCGTCGCTGTTTTCAAAGTCGCCTTCCATCTTGAAGTCGAATTGCTCGGCAAAATCGCCGGTGAGATTGATCCGAGCGCGGCGCAGACGAAACCGATCTTTCAATGCAGTCTGGCCAAAACGACCCTCGAAGGCCGAGACATCACCGTCTTCGAAATTCATCTGGACGAATCCGCCCAGCACCAGTTTCAATTCCGTTCCACGCTGCTGCACATAGAGCGGCGCTTTTTCTTCAGCGACGGCTTTCTCGACATATGTTTTTCCATCGTAAGTCACTTTCTTTTTAAATTTACCGTCGGCCACGGACGTAGTCTCCTTCTTCAGGCTCTTGATCTCCGCTTGGAGTTCGGCGTTCTGTTTTTCCAGCAACTCCACCGCGCGTTCTAGCTTTTCGAGTCGCGCGGTGTCAGACGACTGCGCGCGCAGCGGCTGCGCAGTTAACAATGCAATTGCAGCCAGGCTCGCGCCCGCTGCCCATAAGGCTAATTTGTTGATGAACATGAGTTTCTCCTTCGGGTTTGATGGTTATCGAGAGGTAGAACCGCTCGGTTGAGAATTGCCTATCACGAACACGGGCGACGTTAGAAGCCGTTTGTTACAGGCGTATGACGAAAGTGTGACGATTCGGCAAACTTTGCCGAAAAAATCCCGAACCGATTTTGAAGTATTGGAATTTACGGCGCGGGCGAGTTGAATTGCTGTTCAAATGGAGACTGGCTCTGGAAAAAAAATCCTGGTCATCGAAGACGAGACCGACGTAGCGGACCTTCTTACGCTGAACTTGCGCAAGGCGGGCTACAGAGTTTCGATGGCTGCCGACGGCGCAAGCGGTTTGCAGAAGGCGCGCGATGATAGGCCCGATTTCATCATTCTTGATCTCATGTTGCCAAAAATGTCGGGCCTGGAAGTCTGCAGAATTTTGAAAAGCGACACTGCGACAGGTCAGCTTCCAATTCTCATGTTGACTGCAAAAGCGGAAGAGATTGATCGAATTGTTGGTTTAGAATTCGGCGCCGACGATTATGTGACAAAACCGTTCAGCCCGCGCGAAATCGTGTTGCGGATTCGGGCAATTTTGCGGCGTGGCGAGAAAGCCGACGAGAGCCTGAATGCCGGCCCAATCTCGATCGATCCTGCGCGGCACGAAGTTCGCGTAAACGGCAAGCAAGTGCATCTCACGAGCATCGAGTTCAAACTGCTGCGGGGACTAATGCAACGCCGGGGTCGCGTGCAGGAACGCGATCGCTTGCTTAACGAGGTTTGGGGGTACGAAAGTGTCATCGACACCCGCACGGTAGACACACACGTGCGCCGCTTGCGTGAAAAGCTCGGCAAAGCGGGTGAGATGGTTGAAACCGTTCGCGGCTTCGGTTATCGCTTGCGGGAAAGTTAGAACGAATGATTTGGCTTCTGCTCTGCGCGATTGTCGCATTGGCAGTCGCCCTCGCGTTGATCGCGTGGCGCAAGTGGATTGCACCGTGGCGGCACGTGGAAGAGCTCGTCACCCAGATCGCGCGAGGCGAACGGCCGCGCACATTTCTAATTGACGGTGGCGCCCAGGCTCAACGTGTTGGCTTACGTTTCGAAAAAGTTTCTGAGGATTTGCAGCAGCTCAATAAGCAGATCGCAAAACGCGAATCCGGGATGCAAACCATTTTCTCTGCGATGCACGACGCATTGCTCGTAGTCGATTCCAACCGGCATGTAATTTTGGCTAATGCTACTTTTCGAAAACTGTTCGCGCTGCCGGAAATTTCAGAAGGGACACCTCTGCTGGAGATTGTTCGCGACGCTACGCTCGATCGGGTGATTGACGATGCTTTAGATCGCGGCGGGCCAGTTCGCACCGAGTTGGCGCTGGACGGGTTGCAAATCGAGCTTGACGCCGTCGCGACACGGAACAACGCCGGCCAGATCACAGGAGCACTGGTTTTGTTTCACGACATTACCGAGCTTAAAAAGATCGATCAGGTCAGGCGGGATTTTGTCGCCAACGTCTCACATGAATTGCGCACGCCGTTGTCGATCTTGCGTGGCTATATTGAAACCTTGCTCGACAGCCCTGAAGTGTCGCGCGAGGAACTTTCCCGAATTCTCGGCGTTATGGAACGGCATTCAAAACGCCTCGACTCGCTGGCCGAGGATCTGCTTACGCTTGCGCAATTGGAATCAGCCAATCCCAATTTGCAGCGGGATGACGTTGATCTGTCGAGCTTTTTCGAAGAATTGATTCGCGATTGGGAAAAGAAACTCGCCAACAAACAGCTCAAGGTCATTGTCGATGTTCCTCCCGACTTGCCAATGATTCGCGTTGATCGCGTGCGACTGCAGGAAGCTCTCCATAATTTGATCGATAACGCTGTAAAATATGCGGGTGCGGAGGGCGAGATTAGGCTGACGGCTCGGCGGCGCGATGAAGAAATTGTCCTGAGCGTGGGCGATAATGGAATTGGTATCAGCAAAGAAGATTTGCCGCGCATTTTCGAGCGCTTCTATCGCGCCGATAAAGCGCGGACCGGTGAAAACATTCGGGGAACCGGTCTCGGCCTGGCGATCGTGAAACACGTCACACAACTCCACGGCGGCCGCGTCGAAGCGGAAAGCGAAATTGGGAAAGGCACGACGATTTGTATGGTTTTGCCGATCGCACAAAATCCGAACGACGAAAACCGAATCACGAAATTGTAGGGCGTCTGTATCAGACGCCGCGGCGTTTCACAGAAACGCCCTACAATTCAGGTGTCATTCGTCATTAGTGCTTCGTCATTTCCGTTTGTCACACAAACGTAACAGTAAAGGTTTTGACCAGTTGAATCGGCCTACGCCAACTTCGTCACATGACGAAATCCTACAGATCGAAAATCCTCCTTGGACTCACAATCGCATTTGGACTGAGCGCGACGGCGTCGGCGCAAATGATGATCAACGGCGCCGGCGCGACGTTTCCGTATCCGATTTACTCGAAGTGGTTCGACGACTACGCAAAGGTCGATCCCTCCGTGCGATTCAACTATCAATCGATCGGTTCCGGCGGCGGGCAAAAACAAATACTCGCGCAAACAGTCGATTTCGGCGCTTCGGATGGGCCGATGAGCGACGAAAATCTGTCAAAAGCGCCTGGAAAAATCCTCCATCTTCCGACTGTGGCAGGCGCGGTCGTCATGACCTACAACCTTCCAGGCAATCCCGCCTTGAAACTCGATGGCGAGACGATCGCCGACATTTTTCTCGGCAAAATCAAGAAATGGAACGATCCGAAGATCGCCGCATCGAACCCAGGAGCAAAGTTACCGGAGAACGAAATCGTCGTCGTGCATCGCTCCGATGGTAGCGGCACGACGTTCATTTTCACTGATTACCTGAGCAAGGTCAGTGCTGAGTGGAAGCAGAAAGCGGGCAACAACACGTCGGTCAACTGGCCAACAGGGATTGGTGGCAAAGGAAATGAGGGTGTGTCGGGACAGGTAAAACAAACGCCGGGGACAATCGGATACGTCGAGTTAATTTATGCGGTCCAAAACAAAATGCCGTACGCGGAGGTCAAGAATGCAGCAGGACAATTTGTGAAGCCCTCAATGGAATCGGTGACCGCGGCGCTCGGGACAGCCAATATTCCCGATGACTTCCGGTTTTCGATGACGAACGCTCCGGGCGATAGCGCATATCCGATTGCTGGTGCGACGTGGTTGCTGGTGTACGAGCAGCAGAAGGATCCGGCGAAAGGGAAAAAGCTGATTGAATTCCTCAAATGGGCACTGACGAAGGGAGAAGGAATGGCCAAGGATTTAAACTACGCGCCGCTGCCAGATGAGGTTCAACAGCGCGTTTTGAAGCGAATCGACGAGATCAAATCGTAACCAATGGGCGCAGGGCATCGGCTTGTCCCTGCTGATCAAAAACTAAAACGTTATGGCTGTGGCGGCATCGGTGGCGTTGGAAGAGCGTTCTGCGCAAGCAAGGATGGCTTCACCATCGCGTTTCGGTGACAAGGCATTTGAATTGCTCACGCTCACGATGGCGCTGGCGGTGGTT
>WNGF01004089.1_pt1 | contig 28694 bp, 25 predicted proteins | sample 5400641 | NCBI WGS metagenome assembly WNGF01 (sample SAMN13153371, study PRJNA577476) | soil metagenome | isolation source: 80 cm soil or saprolite under grassland replicate 2 | place: USA:California | collected 2016-06-15 | reverse complement strand
GGTATCTGGAGCGCCTACCGACTCCCCGGGGTCACGCGCCGCACGCTCGCGTTCCCCGACCTGCCGCCGGGCCTGGACGGCCTCACCCTGCTCCACCTCTCCGACCTGCATGCCGGCATCCACCTCGGCGAGTCCCAGATGCGGGAGATCGTGGCGCAGGTGACCCTGCTCCGGCCGGACCTGATCGTGCAGACGGGGGACATGATCGACATCTCGCCGTCGTACATCCCGCCCTACGTCCGCGCCTTCCGCGACCTCCGCGCCCCGCTCGGCGTGGTGACGGTGCTCGGGAACCACGACCGCTATACCGGCGAGGCGGCCGTGATCCGCGGCTGCCGGGACGCGGGGCAGGTGGTCGTGCGCAACGGCTGCCACGCGCTCGAGCGGGGCGGCGCGACGCTCGCCCTGCTCGGCATCGACGATCCCCACAACTGGACCCCGGACGACCCGCAGGCGCGCGACGTCGACGCCGCGCTGCGGGCCGCACCTCCCGAGGCGTTCAAGATCCTGCTCGCGCACCGGCCGGGCGCGTGGGACAGCGCGGCGCCACGCGGCATCCCGCTCACCCTCGCGGGACACATCCACGGCGGGCAGCTCTACGTCCCGCTCATCGGGTGGTCGGCCGGCGCGCTGATCACGAAGTACGTCATGGGGCACTTCCAGCGAGGCGGGAGCCAGCTCTACGTCAGCCGGGGGATCGGAGTGGTGGGAGTGCCGATCCGCGTGTTCGCGCCGCCGGAGGTCGCCTTCTTTACACTGCGGCGGTCTGGCGGTCGGGCGGACGGGCGGACAGGAACCGCCACAGACCTACAGACCGCCTGACCGCCCGTCCGCCTGACCGCCCGGGGTGGGGGAGGGCGGTGCGGCAATCGCATCCCACGCCGCGTCGAGCGCGAGCTGCACACCCGCGTGGTTCTCCGGCCACTCCTTGCCCGCCACCCGCTCGATCACCAGCGAGACAACGCCGAGCCACACGGCAGCCCACACGTCGGCCGCGCCAGGCTTCACGGAGCCCTCGGCTTTCGCCTGCGCGACCAGCGCCTCGAGCCCGAGTCGGAAGTCGCGCGCCACCTTGCGGCTCTCGTCGTCCAGCAGGTCGCCGTGCCGCTGGATGAGGAAGAGGCGCGCGACTGCCGGCTCCCGCGCGGCGCCCGCGACGAGCCCGCGCGCCAGCTCGGCGAGCTTCTCGCGCGGCCCCACGTTCAGCCCGTCCGCGTCCTTCACGAGCCGCGTCGCCCAGCGCCCGGCCGCGCGGTACACCTCGTTCAGAAGATCCTGCTTCGAGTCGAAGTGCCGGTAGATCGTGCCTTCGGCGACCCCGGCCTTCTTGGCGATGTCCGGAGTGGTCGTGACGCTGTAGCCGCGGGCGGTGAACAGCTCCAGCGCGGCGCGGACGAGCCGCTGGTGCGTGAGATCGGCCTGCGTCATGGGGCGCGAATCTAACGCGGCGCGCGCACGCCGGGGTTCCCTCGGATTCCGAGCCCCGCTAGCTTTCCGGCCGCTCGCTCATCCCGTCACGCTGGGGTTCGGAGGCCGTCGCGCGATGCGCATGTTGGTCTTGGGCACGGGGCTCCAGGGGTCCGCCTGCGCCTATGATCTGGCGCAGCACCCGGGCGTGGAGCGGATCACCGTCGCCGACGTGAAGCCCGACCGCGTCGCCGCCTTCCTGAAGCCCCACGTCGGCAAGCGGCTCACGCTCCTCAAGCTCGACGTGCGGGACGCCGCCGCCCTGCGCGAGGCGATGCGCGGGCACGACGCCGTGCAGAACGCGGCGCCGTACCACTTCAACCTCGAGGTCTCCCGGGCGGCGGTGGACGCCGGCGTCCATTGCGCGGATCTCGGTGGCAACACCGAGATCGTGTTTCAGCAGCGCAAGCTCGACGACGAAGCGAAGCAGAAGGCAGTCTCGATCATCCCGGACTGCGGCGTGGCCCCCGGCATGGTGAACATCCTCGCGGCCGAGGGGATCCGGCGCGTCGACGACGCGGAGACGGTAAAGATCTACGTGGGCGGCCTGCCGCAGCGCCCCGAGCCGCCCCTCAACTACCAGATCGTCTACTCGCTCGAGGGCGCGCTCGACTACTACACCACCCCGTCGTGGGTGCTGCGCGACGGGAAGCCGACGCGGGTGGACGCCCTCTCCGAGCTCGAGGAGGTGACGTTCCCGCCGCCCGTCGGCACGCTCGAGGCGTTCCATACCGGCGGCGGCATTTCGACCCTGCCGTGGGCGTACGAGGGCAAGGTCCGCACGATGGAGTACAAGACGCTCCGCTACCCCGGCCACGTCGCCATCATGCGGCCGATCCGCGAGCTGGGGCTGCTCGACCTCGCGCCGATGAAGGTGAAGGGCAAGGACGTCGTGCCGCGCGACGTGTTCATCGCCGCCGTCTCGCCCAAGCTCACCAAGCCCGAGGGGCGCGATCTCATCGCGCTGCGCGTGGAGGTGCACGGGCGAAACGGCGGGCGCGCCGCGTGGCAGCTGCTCGACTACTACGACGAGGCCCACGGCGTCAGCGCCATGATGCGGACGACCGGGTATTCGCTCGCCATCACGGGCCTGATGCAGGTGGACGGCCGCGTCACCGCGACGGGCGTGCGCACGCCGGACGAGGCGGTGCCGTTCGGGAAATATGTGAGCGAGCTCGCGAAGCGCGGGGTGGAGATCCGGGAGCTCTGAATTGCGGATTGTGGATTTCGGATTGCGGATTGGAAGTGGCCGATCCCTCGACGCTAGTCGTGCCAATCCGCAATCCGCAATCCGCAATTTGCAATTCTCAGAAGCTCCACGTCGTTCCCCACAGGAGCTGCCCGCCCTCGCTCCCCCGACCGTACCCGACGACCAGCAGGGAGTTGCGGAGGAAACGCAGCGCCAGCTCCCCGCCGCCGCTGGTGTGCAGCCCGCCGCTGGCGAGTCGGAACGCCTCACCCGGCCCGAACACCCGGCCCCCGTCACAGAACGCCACGACCTTCAGCTCGAGCACGCTGGGCGACCACACCACCGCGTATCGCGCTTCGACGCCGCCGAGCAGCTTGCCGCGTCCGGTGAAGCGCCCGTCGTAGTAGCCGCGCAGCGAGCGGTAGCCGCCCACGGCGACGAACGGGCGCTCGCTCGATTCCATCTCCAGCTGCGCCGCGAGCGGGGGGGTGCCGCCCATGCCTTCGGCGGCGAGCCGCGCCGCGAGGATCAGCTTGCGGAACGGATGCGCGTGGACGCGGGCGTGCGCGGTTGTGCGGGTGTAGCCCGAGCCGCCCGCGAACAGCGCCTCGACGAACAGCCCCGAGTGGGGATCGATCTCGTTGTCGCGGGTGTCGACGATCACCCCTGCGCGCACGACCTTGTCGGTGAACGGCACCGTGCCCGGGTCAACGACGCCCGACGCCAGGTCGCGCCGGAACACGCTCTGCCCCGGGAGCAGACGGAAGTCGCTGCGCTGGATGGCGGCGCCGACCAGCACCCGCACGGGGCCGACCAGGCGGCGCTGCAACGTCGCGCGGATGGTGGCGTGGGTCCGGCTCACCTTGTAGAAGTAGGCCCCGTTGGCGGTGACGCTGTCGGGGGAATAGGGCGTGTCGTTCCCGAGACCGTAGTAGCCGAACCGGTTGCCGCGCGCCGCCGCGAGCGTCAGGCTGGCGCGCCAGCCCTCCCACCACGCCGGCGCTTGGAGCTCGGCCACAAGGGAGTAGCTCCCCCGCGTGCTGGCGCCGGCGTCGAAGGCGGCCCAGGCCAGGCTTGGCTCGGGGCGCTCGTCGAAGCCGACGGGGCTGTAGCGGCCGTAATGGAAGGCGCCCCACAGCCCATCGATCGTGTTGTACCAGGCGTAGGGATAGAGATTGCCGCGCCACACGCGCTGCGCGGCGAGCGCGGGGGCCGCCGCGGCCACGAGCGCCAGCGCGACGCTAGCGGCTCGCCGCAGGCCGCTCGTACAGGTGCGCAGTGTCCAGGAGCTTCGCCTCGGTGCCGTCGTGCGCGGCGTAACGCCCCGGGTAGATCGAGGCGGCGCCGAACTCGCCGCGCTTGTTCACCGCGTAGAAGTTGAGGCTGAACGTCGGCCTGCCGTCGGGACCGAGCAGCCGCTGCTCGGTGAGCTGCACGACTCGCTTCAGCGTTTCGAGGCACGCGTCGGCGGGCTTCATGCCGCGCCGCATGAACTCGACCGTCAGGAACCCGCCGCACGCCTTGATGTTCGATTCGCCCCGCCCGGTCGAGCCCGCCGCGCCGACGTCGTTGTCGGTGTACTGGCCCGCTCCGATGACGGGGCTGTCGCCCACCCGCCCGGGAATCTTGAAGGCGAGGCCGCTCGTGGTCGTCACCGAGGAGACGTCCCCCTGCGGCGTGACGGCGTCGCAGTTGATCGTTCCCGTGGGCCGCACGCTCAGGTGCTCGCCTTCGGGGACGTCGAGGTAGTCGTCGCCGGGGTTCAAGTTCGCGCGCCAGTGTAGCCACACCTCGCGGGCGTGCTCGGTGAGCAGGTTCTCCTCGGTGAAGCCGTACTGCAGCGCGAACCGCTTCGCGCCGGGGCCCACCAGGAAGATGTGGTTCGTGTACTTGAGCACGAGCTTGGCGACCTCGGACGGCGTCTTGATCCCCTCGAGCGAGCCGACCGCGCCGGCGCGCTTGGTCGGCCCATGCATGCACGAGGCGTCGAGCTGGACCACGCCCTCGGCGTTCGGCAGCCCGCCGTAGCCCACCGAGTCGTCGTTGGGGTCGAGCTCCTGGATCTTCACGCCCTCGATGACCGAATCGAGCGTGTCCGCGCCCTGCATCAGCATGGCGAACGCCTTCTGGACCGCGCGCAGCCCGTTCGCGCTCGCGACGACCACCGGCTTCGCCGCCCAGCGGCTGGCGGCCGGCAGCGGCCGCGGCGGCCGCATCGGGTAGGGGATCTCCAGCGCCGTGCCGGCGGCCACGCCGGCGGCGGCGGACGCGAGGAACTCTCGACGCGACAGGAGCTCGGACACGCGCGACTCCGCTGACGCAAAGGGGTGATTGGTTTTACCCGCTCGGGCGGCCGCTGTCAACTTGCTGGACGTGAGGGGTGGCCCTACGTTCCGACCGTGAACCCCGCGGTTGATGACGAGCGTGAGAGCCTGCCGATCTTGATCGATGAGATCGGCCGCGCGCTCGGGGCACCGGCGGGTGGGGGTAGTCGGGAGGGTCGGGGGGGTTGGACCTACGAGATCGTGGCGGTGGACGACGGCTCGACCGACGGCTCGCTCGACGTGCTGAAGGCGCTGAAGCGCGACCATCCCGAGCTGCACGTCCTGGCGTTCGCGGCGCGCGCCGGGCAGACCGCCGCGCTCGCCGCGGCGTTCCGGGCCGCACGGGGCCGTGTCATCGTCACCCTCGACGCCGACCTCCAGAACGACCCGGCCGACATCCCGGCGCTGCTGGAGGAGCTCGAGCGGAGCGGCGCGACGGCGGTCGCAGGCTACCGGGTGGACCGGCGGGACTCGGGCTGGAAGCGGCTGCAGAGCCGGATCGCGAACGGGATCCGCAACCGGCTGAACCGCGAGACGATCCGCGACACCGGGTGCTCGCTCAAGGCGTTCCACGCCGACGCGGTGCGCGCCGTGCCGCTCTTCAACGGGATGCACCGCTTCCTCCCGACGCTGATCCGGATGTGCGGTGGAACGGTGGCGGAAGTCCCCGTGGGGCACCGGCCGCGGCGCTTCGGCCGGACCAAGTACGGGATGTGGAACCGGGTGTTCCGGTCGTTCGCGGACGCCCTCGCGGTGCGGTGGATGCAGCGCCGCGCCCTGCGCTATCGAATCCGGGAAGAGCTTCCATGATGCATGAAGACTGGGCGCGGCAGATCGACCTGGACCTGGACGGCGAGCTCAGCCTGCCCGAGCGCGCGGCGCTGGCCCGCCATCTCGCCGGGTGCCGGCACTGCGCCGAAGCCCGGGTGAGCCACCTCGAGATGCGGGTGGCGTTCGCACGCTCCGCCGGGCAGCCGGATGCCCGGACCGTGCCCCGGCCGGCGATCCGCGGGCGGACGCTCGCGCTGTGGATGGTGATCAGCCTGGTCGCCGGGGCGGCGGCGGGCTGGTTCGCCCAGCTGCGATGGGGCCGGCCCGGCCCGGGCTCGCTCGAGGCCACGCGTGCGACGCTCGTGGCGCAGTAGCGCGCTCGCGGCGACCGCACTCCTCGCGGCCGCCCCGCAAGCGCCGAATTACCGCGTGACCTATCGCCTGCGTCTGCTCGAGCGCGCCGGCCCGGCCACGCGGCTGCTGGCGACGGCCGTCGTGAGCGGGCCGCCCGACACGGACCTCCGGCTGTCGGTCCGCACCGGCGCGGTCGAGCTGCAGGGGCTGTTCGGCACCCTCCCCGAGCCGGACACCGTGAACCTGGCGGGGCTGTTCTTCAGCCGGCGCCAGGTCGGCCGGTCGCGGCGAGGGCTGCCGCTCTGGGAGGAGGACAGCTACCGGCGGTGGGCGCGCGTCGGCTGGGGCGGGACCGCGCGGCTCTATCCCTTCGGCCCCGATCGGCCGGGCCAGCCCGGCGCGCTGTGGGTCGAGATCACGCTGATCCGCGAGTTCGCCGCCGGCCAAACCCGAGCCAGCGAAGAGATCACGCTCGTCGACAGCGCGATCGCCTTTCATGCCCAGGCGGTCGTCCCGCCCCGGCGCGTGCTGGTGCGGCTGTCGCTCGTGCGGGGGGATACCGCGTCGAGCGCGCGCGCGCTCGACCTGGTCCCGGAAGCGCCGGGGAGCCGCGTCAGCTTCGCCCTGGGCGGCGAGTCGTTCGCGTTCGACGTCGCGCTCGAGCGGCCCGACCCGCCCCGCACCGGTCGCGATAGCGCCTTCGCCGCGGACGCCGACGTCGTCTGCCTGCGGCTCCGCGTCCCCGACTCGGGCGGGCCGGCTCGCGTCCGCTGCGGGCGGCTCGACAACGTCGCCCGCCGGCTCGCGCTCACGGGCGGCGACACGCTCGTCGCCACGTTCGGCTGGCCCAGCGCGCGCTGAGCCCCATATTTCCCGTGATGCTCCGCAAGCCGCGGCTCGACCCCTCGATCTTCCATCTCCCCGTCGAGAAGATGCGAGAGGGCTACTACTCGGATAAGTATTTCGTGCGCACCCGGGAGCTGCTGCTCAAGGACAAGCATCGGCCCTGCGTGACGATGCAGGTTTTCGGCAAGGGGCACGCCTTCCTTGGCGGGATCGACGAGGCGATCGCCATCCTCAAGCTGTGCAGCGTCCAGTGGGAGGAGGTGCAGGCCTACGCGCTGTACGACGGGGACGAGATCGAGCCGTGGGAGACGGTGCTGCTGATCGAGGGGCCGTACGATGCGTTCGCGCACCTGGAGACGCTCTACCTCGGCGTGCTGGCGCGGCGCACCAAGGTGGGAACCAACACGCGCCGCGTCGTCGAGGCGGCGCAGCCGAAGCAGGTGATGTTCTTCCCGGCCCGGCACGACCACTGGCTGGTGCAGACGGGAGACGGCTACGCAGCCCACATCGCGGGCGCGATCGGGGTCTCGACCGACGCCCAGGCCTCCTGGTGGGGCTCCGAGGGGATCGGCACCGTGCCGCACGCCCTCATCGCCGCCTACGGCGGCGACACCGTTCTTGCGTCCCGGAAGTTCGCCCAGCTCATGGACCCGAGCGTGCGGCTCATCACCCTGGTCGACTTCGAGAACGACTGCGTCGGCACCACGCTCAAGGTGGCGCGCGCCCTGGGCGAGCGACTCTACGGCGTCCGGATCGATACCTCCGAGACGCTGGTCGACAAGTCGGTGATCCCCCAGATGGGGACGTTCAAACCCACCGGGGTCAACCCACAGCTCGTCTGGAACGTGCGACGGGCGCTCGACCGGGAGGGGTTCCTGCAGGTGAAAATCGTCGTCTCGGGGGGCTTCACGGTGGAGAAGATCCGGCAGTTCGAGGAGCAGGGCGTCCCCGTGGACATGTACGGGGTCGGTTCGAGCCTGTTCCGGGGTCGGTTCGACTTCACCGCCGACGTGGTGCGGGTGGAGGGGAAACCGTGCGGGAAAGTCGGGCGGCCGTACCGGCCGAACCCGCGCCTCGAGAGAGTGTAATAGCCTACTTACCGGGATGCCTCGCAGCGGGTCTCTTTCAGGGTGACGTTTGGCGCGGGAGCAATGCCGACCATGAAGCGCCATGGCTTCACGATCATCGAGCTGGTCATCGTGGTGGCGATCATGAGCGTGATCGCCGCCATCGCGATCCCGAGGATCACGGCGGCCAGGGGAAAAGCGCAGACCGCGGCCATGAAGAGCGACCTGCGAAACCTGGTGACGCACGAGGAGAGCGCGTTTGCCGACTCTCTCAAGTACACCACGACCCTGGTCAACTACGCCGTGACGAGCGGCAACAGGATGCCGGCGATCACGCTGACGCCGGACGGGTGGAGCGCGTCGCTCACGGACGCGCGTGGCACCCAGCTGTGCGCGGTCTACGTGGGGTCGACGCCGCTGGCCCCCGCGACCAAGGAAGGCGTCCCCATGTGCGGCCCGGTGGCCACGACCACGATTCCCGGGCCCTGACCGCGCCCCTTGCATTCCCGCCGGGAGTGCATATTTTTCCGTCAAAATGAATATTAATGCACCCGTCCCCGTCGGCGTCCTCGGGGCCTCCGGGTACGTCGGGCAGGAGCTGCTGCGGCTCCTGGCCCGGCATCCCGGGGCCTCGGTCGTCTTTGCGAGCGCGGAGTCCGCTGCGGGCCGGGTGATCGAAGGTCACCGGCTCCTGCGGGCCGACGACGCGCCGCTCGCTCGCGCCGAAGTCCTGCTGTCCGCCCTGCCGCACGGCGTGTCCGGCCGCTACGTGCACGCCGCCCGGGCCGCCGGCAAGCGGGCGGTGGATCTGTCGGCCGATTTCCGCCTGTCCCCCGAGGCGGTGTACGGCCTCACGGAGGTGACGCGGCCCCGCGTGGCGGAGGCCGAATTGGTCGCCAATCCCGGGTGTTATCCCACCGCCGCGCTCCTCGCCCTGATCCCGCTCGCGCGGGAGGGGGTGATCGACGCGTCGCGCGAGGTGGTGATCGACGCGGCGTCGGGGGTGACCGGCGCCGGCCGCGCGCCCAGGCGCGAGCTCCTGTTCGGCGAGGTCGCGGAAGACTTTCGCGCGTACGCGGTGGGCAACGGGCACCGGCACCTCCCGGAGCTCAAGGCGACGCTGGCGCGGGAGAGCGGCTTCACCGGGGACCTGGTGTTCACGCCGCACCTCCTCCCGGTGAAGCGGGGAATCCTGGAAACCATCCATGTCCCGCTCACCCGGGTGCTCGACCAGGCCACGGCGGAAGGGCTCTACGAGACCGTGTACGCCGACGAGCCTTGTGTGGTGGTCATGCACGGCTCGCTGCCGTCGCTCCAGGACGTGGTGTATCGGAACCGCGTGGCGATCGGCGTGGCGTCGGTCGCCAACGTGCGGCGCCCGCGGCTCACCGTGATTGCGGCGATCGACAACCTCGTGAAGGGCGCGGCGGGGCAGGCGATCCAGAACATGAACGTGATGCTCGGGCTGCCGGAGACCCTGGGACTGGCATGTTGAGCGTCCGCGTCGTCAAGCTCGGCGGCCGGGCGCTCGAGCGTCCCGATTGGCTGGCCGCGTGCGCGCGGGCCCTCGTAACGGCCGGGCACGTCGTGGTGGTGCACGGCGGCGGGCCGGCGGTGAGCGCGTTGTCCCGCCGGCTCGGCCTCCCGGTCGAGCAGCGCGAGGGGCTGCGGGTGACGAGCCCTGAGGTGGCGGAGGTCGTGGAGATGGTGCTCGCCGGGCCCACCAACCGCCGCGTCGTGGCGGCCCTGCGCGCCGCGGGGCTCGACGCCCTCGGGCTGTCGGGGGTGGACGGCGGACTGCTCGCCGCCCGCCCCGCGCCGGGTGGCCTCGGGCACGTGGGCGAGATCGTCGAGGTCCGGGCCTCGCTGCTCCACAGCCTGCTGCTCGCGGGTCTCACGCCCGTGATCGCCCCGATCGCCCCCGGCGCCCCCGGTTCGGAGGGCGGCCCGCCGCTCAACGTCAACGCGGACGACGCGGCGGCGGCGGTTGCGGGCGCGCTCTGCGCCGCGGAGCTGCTGTTCGTCTCCGACGTGCCCGGCGTGCGCGTGGAGGGCGTGGTACAGCCCTCGCTCGCGACCGGAGACGTCGAGGCGCTCATCGAGCTGGGGGCGGCGACCGACGGCATGGCGGCCAAGCTCCGGGCCGCGGCGGCCGCCCTCCGCGCGGGCGCCCGCGCCGTGCGGATCGGCGACCTGCACCTGCTCGACCAACCCGCGGCGGGCACCCGCATCCTCGCCGCCGCCGTCCAGCCCGCGTGACCGCCGCGCCCCCCGCGCCCCCGGCCGTTTCGGCCCTGCTCGGCGTGTACGCCCGTGTCGGCCCCGTCTTCGTGGCGGGGGACGGGGCGGAGCTCGTCGCGGAGGACGGCTCGCGCTATCTCGACTTCGTGGCCGGGATCGCGGTGAACGCGCTCGGTTACAACCATCCCGTCGTCCGCCGCGCGATCGAGCGGGCCCTCGACACGGGCCTGATCCACGTGTCCAACCTGTTCCGGTCGGAGCCGGGCGAGCGGCTCGCCGAGGAGCTGACCGCCCGCTCGTTCGCCGGCCGGGTCTTCTTCTGCAACTCGGGCGCCGAGGCGAACGAGGGCGCGTTCAAGTTCGCCCGCAAGTGGTCGGGGAAGACCGGTATCGTCGCGTTCACGGGATCGTTCCACGGGCGCCTGTTCGCGTCGCTCGCCGCGACCGACCGGCCGGACTACCGCGCGCCGTTCGAACCGCTCGTCCCCGGGATCGAGATCGTCCCGCTCGGCGACTGGGCGGCCGCCGAGCGCGCCGTCACGGAGTCGGGCACGGCCGCCGTCATCATCGAGCCGCTGCAGGGGGAAGGCGGCGTCCGGCCGGTGGAGGGCGGCTGGCTCGCGTTCCTGCGCGAGCTGTGCGACGCGCGGCGCGCCGCGTTGGTCTTCGACGAGGTGCAGTGCGGCCTGGGTCGCACGGGGACGCTGTTCGCCTACGAGCAGACCGGCGTCGTCCCCGACATGCTCACCCTCGCGAAGCCGCTCGCCGGCGGGCTGCCGATGGGGGCCGTGCTCCTGAATGAAGCGATCGCCGCGTCGCTCCAGCCGGGGGACCACGCGACCACGTTCGGCGGCGGGCCGCTGGTCGCGACGGTGGCGCTCGACGTGGTGCGCACGATCGCCGAGCCCGAGTTCCTCGCGGCGGTGCGGCGGAAGGGGGAATGGCTGGGGGAGCGCCTGGCCCGGCTCGCCGCACGGTCGCCGCGCGTGCGCGCCGCCCGGGGACGCGGCCTCATGTGGGGCCTCGAGCTGGCGGAGCCCGCGGCGCCGCTCGTCACCGCGGCTCGGGAGCGCGGCCTGCTCGTGGCCACGGCCGGCCCGCAGGTGATCCGCCTCGTGCCGCCGCTCGTCGTCACCACCGGCGAGATCGACCGGGCCGTGGCGATCCTCGAGCAGGCGCTCGCGTGAGCGCGCTGCCAATCCTCAAGGGGCTCGGGGCTCGGGGCTCGGGGATCGGAATTCACGAGCCCCGAAGCCCGAGCCCCGAGCCCCGCTCTTTCCAGGTCCGCCCGGCCGCCCTCGCCGACGTCCCCCAACTCGAGCAGCTGATGGCGCCCTACGTCGCCACCGGGGATCTGCTGCCGCGCTCGAACTACGACCTGTGCCGCCATATCAAGGAGTACGTCGTGGCCGAAGCGCCCGACGGCGGCATCGCCGGCTGCGGCTCGCTGAAGATCTATTCCCGCGATCTGGCTGAGGTCGCGGGCCTGGCCGTGCGCCAGGACTACCAGGGGACCGGCGTGGGACGCGCGCTGATGGAGGCGCTCCTGGCGGAGGCGCGGGCGCAACGGCTCGCCGAAGTCCTCGCGCTCACCAGGAAGCCCGCGTTCTTCCTCAAGCTCGGCTTCGTCGCCGCCGAGAAGGAGCACTTCCCGCTCAAGGTGTGGGCGGACTGCGCGCGCTGCCCGAGGCAGAACTGCTGTGATGAAGTGGCGGTGGTGATGAGAATCTAGAAGGCGAAGAGGCACAGAGGCTAAGAGGCACAGCCCTTCGCCTCTTCGCCTCTTCGCCTCTGTGCGCCTGTTGACACCCTCCTACGTACTCCGAGAGATTCCCGAAGCTGTTCTTACGCAAGGAGAGTGGCATGCCGCGCGTCATCTTCTGGGACGTCGACACCCAGTACGACTTCATGAAGGCCGAGGGCAGGCTGTACGTGCCCGAGGCCGAGCAGATCATCCCGAACCTGCGGAGGCTGACGGATTACGCCCACCGGCGCGGCATCCGGATCATCGCGAGCGCGGACGACCACGTGGCGGGCCATCCGGAGATCTCCGACCGGCCCGATTGGAAGAGCACCTTCCCGCCGCATTGCATGCGCGGCACGCCCGGTCAGAAGAAGATCCCGGAAACGGCCCTCAAGGACCCGCTCGTGATCGAGCCGGCGCCGACCGATCCCAAGACGCTCGCCGACCGGGTCCGCGCTCACCGGGGCGACATCCTGTTCCACAAGCACCGCTTCGACGTGTTCAGCAACGAGAACGTGGGGACCGTCGTCGGGCTGCTCGACCCCGAGGACATCGTGCTGTACGGGGTCGCGACGGACGTGTGTGACAAGGCGGCAATCGAAGGGCTGCTCGAGCGGCGGCCGCACACCCGGCTGTTCGTGATCACCGACGCGATCCGCGGGATCGACAAGGACGTATCGGAGCACCTGCTCAAGGAGTGGGGCGACGAGGGGGTTCGCCTCGTGCGGACGAAGGAAGTGGTCGAGGAGGGGCTGGTCGAGGAGCTCGCCCGCGCCGCGACATGACGGCGCCCGCGTTCGGGCGCTTTTTTCTGCCCGGCCCAACGGACGTTCACCCCGAGGTCCTCGCCGCGATGCAGCGGCCCATGATCGGGCACCGCTCGAGCGCCATGGAGCAGCTGCTCGCGGGGCTCGAGCAGCCGCTCGCGCGCCTGTTCCGGACCACCCGCTCCGTCCTGGTCGGCACGACCTCGGCGACGGGCTTCATGGAGCTGGCGGTGCGCAACGGCGTGCGCCAGCGCGCGCTCTCCCTCGTCAACGGCTCCTTCAGCGGGCGCTTCGCCAACCTGGTGAGCGCCTGCGGCAAGGAGTGCATCCGCCTGGACGTGCCGCTCGGCTGCGCCGTCGAGCCCGACATGCTGCGCGACGCGCTGCGGCGTACTCCGGTCGACGCCGTGACCCTGGTGCACTCCGAGACGTCCACGGGCGTGCTCCAGGACCTCGAGAGCCTCGCGGCGGTCGTGCGGGAGTTCGACGGCGTGCTGCTGCTCGTTGACGCCGTCACGTCGGTCGCGGGCGCGCCCGTGGAGACCGACCTCTGGGGCCTCGACTTCGCCCTCACCGGCTCGCAGAAAGCGCTGGCGCTTCCGCCCGGGCTCGCGCTCGGCGTGGCGTCCGAGCGCATGCTCGAGCGGGCCAAGGGCCTGCCCGGCCGCGGGCTGTATTTCGACCTCGTGAGCTTCCAGGAGGCGACGACCAAGCACCAGCCGACCAACACGCCCGCGATCTCGCTGCTCTACGCGCTGGAGTCGCAGCTCGCGCGCATCGACCGGGAGGGCGGGGTGGAGGCGCGCTGGCGGCGTCACGACGCGATGCGCGCGCGTGTGGAGGCATGGAGCGAGCAGCGCGGCGTCGCGTACCTGCCGCGCGAGGGGCGGCGCAGCTGGACCGTGTCGTGCCTCAAGCTGCCGGATGGGAAGAACGCCAAGGCAGTCGTCGGGGCGCTCCAGCAGGCGGGCTGGACCATCGGCGCGGGATACGGACCCCTGAAGGAAACGACGATCCGGATCGGGCACATGGGCGACCACACGGTCGGGGCGCTGAACGAGCTGCTCGACTTGCTGGGCGGCCTGGTTTCGTGACGCATCCCGGCGTGAGGCATCGCGTCGTCGTCGCCGACCGCCTGGCGGAAGCGGGGCTCCGGCTCCTCGCGGCGACGCCGGAGCTCGAGGTCGCGAGCGTCGCCGGGAAGCCGCGCGAGGAGCTGGAGCGGGCGCTCGCCGGAGCGGACGCGCTGATCGTGCGCAGTGAGACGCGGGTGACGGCGGACCTGCTCACGCGCGCGCCGAACCTGCGGGTGATCGCCCGGGCGGGGACGGGCGTGGACAACATCGACGTCCACGCGGCGACGCGCCGCGGGATCGCGGTCATGAACGCCCCGGGCGCGAACACGGTCAGCGCCGCCGAGCACGCGATGGGGCTGTTGCTCGCGCTGGTGCGCCACATCCCGTGGGCGGCGGAGGCGATGCGGCGCGGCGAGTGGGACCGCAAGCGGTTCGAAGGCACGGAGCTGCGCGGCAAGACCATGGGCATCGTGGGGCTGGGCCGGATCGGCGGCCACGTCGCCCAGCTCGCCCGCGCGTTCGGCATGCAGGTGACCGGCCACGACCCCTACCTCGCGCCCGAGCGCGCCGCCGAGCTCCAGGTGAAGCTCCTGCCGCTCGACCAGCTGCTGCGCCAGGCGGACGTGGTCACGCTGCACGTGGCGCACACCGACCAGACGCACCACCTGATGAACGCGGATCGGTTGCAGCTGATGAAGCCGACCGCCGTGGTGATCAACACCGCGCGCGGCGAGCTGGTGGACGAGCAGGCGCTGGTGGAGGCGATCACGGCGAAGCGGATCGGGGGCGCCGCGATCGACGTCTTCGCGGTCGAGCCGGTCCCGGCCGACTCGCCGCTGCGGCGGCTCGACCGCGTCATCCTCACCCCCCACCTCGCGGCCTCCACCGCCGAGGCGCAGGAGCGGGTGAGCCTGGAGATCTGCGGCGCGGTGCGCGACGCCCTGCTCGCGGGCGACCTCTCGTGCGCCATCAACGTGCCGGGGATCTCGGGCGACCTGCTGCACCGGCTGGGCCCGCTGCTCGACCTGTCGCGGCGGCTGGGCCGCCTCGCGCTGGCGCTGGTGGACGGCGCGGTCCTGTCGGTCGAGGTGGCCTACGGCGGCAAGGATGAAGCGGCGCCCCGGCCGGTGCTGATGGCCGCCGTCGAGGGGCTGCTCGCCGCGCAGCGCGTGGAGCCGGTGAGCCTCGTGAACGCGCTGCTGATCGCCGAGGAGCGCGGCATCCAGCACGCCCGCAAGACGGGCACCCCGGAGCCCGGGTTCGAGACCACCGTGGGTGTGAAGCTCGCGACGGCGCAGGGCCGCGTGCGCGTCGCCGGCGCACTCGTCGGGAACAGCCACGGGCGGGTGATCCGGATCGACGACTACCACGTGGACGTGGCCCCCGAGGGTTGGATGCTCATCATCCGCAACCGCGACGTGCCGGGCGTCATCGGGCGGGTGGGGACGCTGCTCGGCCAGGCCGGCATCAACATCGGCAGCTACCACCAGGCCCGCCGGTCGGCCCCGGGGACGGACGCCCTCGCGGCCATTACCGTGGACCAGCCGCTCACCAACGGGGTGCTGGAGCACCTGGGGCAAGCGCCGGACGTGCTGGAGGTCCGGCTGGCGTATTTCGGGGATTGAAGGCTTCTTCATGTTGCCTTTCACGTGGCTTCAGCCCGGTGGGTCTAAAATCGGACCTGTAAATCCGATTTAAACGGACCCGTCACAGGAGCTGAACCATGACCCGCCAATTGCTCATGCTGCTTGGCGTCGCAAGCGTAGTCACCGCGGCCAGGCTGTCCACCACGCGACGCGCGCCGCGCACCGAGATCGTCGACTTCTCGGTCACGAAAACGCCCACGACTCCAGCCCATCAGGCGCTGATCCAGCCGGCGACCGACGCGACGTCGCGGGTGTTCCGGATTCCGGTCACCCACGACACGATCGAGATCGCGGATGGCGTGCGCTACGAGGGCTGGACCTTCGGCGGCACCGTGCCGGGTCCGGTCATCCGGGTCCGGCAGGGCGACCACGTGAAGGTGGTGCTCGTGAACCAATCGCCGCTCCCGCACTCGATCGACTTCCACGCCGCCCGGATTCCGATGAACCGCGCGTTCAGCACCATCACCCCGGGCGACTCGCTCACCTTCGAGTTCGAGGCCCGCGACCCCGGCGCCTACGTGGTGCACTGTGGCACGCCGCCCGTGCTCATGCACATCATGCAGGGCATGTATCTGCCGATCATCGTGGACCCGCGTGACGGATGGCCGGGCCGCGCCGACAAGGAATTCGTCATCGTCCAGAGCGAGTTCTACGCGCGCGCAGCGCACCAGGGCCCCGCGTCCATGGATTGGGAAGCCGCGATGCAGGCCCGCCCATCCCACGTCGTCTTCAACGGCCGGGCGGACCAGTACAAGGCCCACCCGCTCCAGGTCGCCGAAGGCGATCGCGTCCGGATCTTCGTGCTGAACGCCGGCCCCAGCCTGCGCAGCGACTTTCACGTGGTCGGCGCGATCTTCGACCGCGTCTACGTCGATGGCACTACGGATCGTCCGCTCGAGCGCGTGCAGACTGTGACCATTCCGGCCGGCGGCGGTGCGGTATTCGAGACGTCGTTCGAGCGCGGTCTGTCGGGCGAGGGCATGTACGCCTTCGTCACGCACGCGTTCGCCGACGCGTCCAAGGGCGCCGTCGGTCTCATTCGGGTCGGGCAGCCGCAGCTGGCCGTGATGCCGGCGCACTGACAACCGATGCTCTCGCAAACCGCAGAATACGCGCTACGGGCCGTGCTCTACCTCGCGGCCCGTGGCGAGACCGGTGCGGTCGGCGTGGAAGCGATGGCTGGGGAGCTGGGCATCCCACCCAGTTACCTGTCGAAGACGTGCCAGGTGCTCGTGCGGCATGGCGTGCTCGAGTCGGTGCGGGGGCGCTCGGGCGGCTTTCGCCTCGCGCTGGCGCCCGAGCGGCTGCGGCTGGCCTGCGTCGTGGATCCTTTCGAGGACGAGACGGAACGGCGGCACTGTCTGCTGGGACGCGCCACCTGCTCGGATCAGCATGCGTGTGCCGCTCACGCGTCGTGGAAGGCGACCTCCGAGCAGATCGCGCGGTACTTCCGCACGACCACGGTCGCCGATCTCCAGGGACGGGGCCGGTAGAAAGGAAGGATGCGGAGGGATTACAGCGGCGCGTGCATCGTGCAATGCTAGGGAGCGAGCAGCCTCCGATACAGTTGCACCGTCTCCGGTTCGGGCTTCGTCGCGAGCTCTTTCTGGAGCAACCGCTCGACGCGCTGGTAGAGCTGCTGCACCTGTGACCGCTCGCCGAGCTTGGCGTGACACGTCATGAGGCCGCGGTACGCCCGCTCGTCCAGCTCGTCTCGCGCCACGAGGCGACGCCACGTCTCGGCCGCATCCGCCCAACGCTCCTGTTTCATGTGCCGCTCACCCAGTGCCGCAAGCGCGCCGACGTATTTCTGCCGGAGCCGGTCGCGCAGCTCGAGATGCCAGTCGCCCACCACCTCGTGCTCCAGAAAATCGCCGGCGTAGAGCGTCAGCGCCACCTCGAGCAGCGTCGTGTCGCCGTCCTTCTTGAGCCGCGTGAGTCCCGCGGTTACGTCGCGCTCGAAGCGACCGGCGTCGAAATCCACCGCGACCCGCGAGTCCACAGCGTACTGGTCGTTCGAGAGCGTCACCCAGTGTGCGCCGCCCAGGGTTTTGCGTAGCCGGTGCAGCGTGACGTGGAAGCTGTTGCGCACCTGCTCAATCGACGCCTCGGGCCAGAACGCGAGTCCCACCTGCTCGCGAGTGCGGCCATCCGGGTGGCAGAGCAAGAACAGCAGCAGCTCCCGCGGCTTGGCCGAGGCCCAGGCGATGGGCACGGTCTCCTGTGAGATCAGCAGCGCACCCAGCGCTCGGACCGTCAGTTTGCGAGCGGTGGACGGCGGCGGTGGGGGTGCAGCAGATGGTGAAGACACGGAAAAGGGAAGGCCCGGGCTCACTTCGAGCGCATACCCGACCAGCTCAGACAGCGTCATTGCGCTGTGCTGTGACGACGCGCCGAGGGCGTCGAATTCCTGCTTTTCCTTCGCGGACCACGCAGCGCCGATCTGATCGCGCTGCTCGCGCACGCCCGCGAGGATCCGGGCGGCGCGCTCCGGCCGGCCCGAGAGATGGGCCAGCCGGGCCAACCCTTCCAGCGACCAGAAAGAGCCTAACGCGTCGCGATTGTCGGCGTGGATCCGCAGCGCCTCGCGCAGGTCCGCGGCTGCGGCGTCGAGCCGGCCGCGCTGCAACCGGAGCAGGCCCAGCATCGCCAATGGATGCGCGATCGCGGGCGGGTGCCCCAGCGCGCGACCGATGGCGTTGCCCTCGCCGAGTAGTCGCTCGGCCTCGTCCAGGTTGCCGCGATCCCACGCCATGCGCCCGTGCCAGTACAGCGCGAACGTCAGCAGCACGCTGCGCGACCCTTGCGCCCGCGCCAGCGCGGTGGCCTCGACGAATAGCGGCTCTGCCGCCGCCGGATCTGGTGTCGAAAGTCCGAGGGTCACGAGCGCGTACGACAACTGCCAGGAGTCGTTCTGGTCTCGCAACAGCGCAACGGCCCGCGCTGCGTGCGGCCCGATTCGATCGAGCGCACCCAGCCAGAGCGCCGTGGTCGCCGCGGCCGCGGACGCCTTTCCCGCATGAAGTGGGTGCGCCTGGTCCGCGTGTGCGAGCGCCGCCTGCAACCGCTGCCATCCGTCACGAAAATGTCCGCGGGCATACCAGTGCCAATGGAGCGCGGCGCACAGCCGCAATGCCGTGGCGTAGTCCTCGGTCTCGTTCGCCCAATCGCCGGCGGCCCGCAGGTTGCCCTCCTCGGCAACGAGCCTGGCCGTCCACTCTGGCTCGCCCGCGCCGCCGAACGTATCCCGCTCGCGCGCTGCCACCAGCTCCGTGAAGAACTGCGCGTGCCGCCGGCGCAAGTCGGCCAGCTCGTTTGCGGCCGCGAGCCGCTCGTGCGCGTACTGACGCAGGGTTTCCAGCAGGCGATAACGCGCCTCCGCCCCCGTCGCCTCCATCACCACGAGCGACTTGTCCACCAGGGATGAGAGGATATCGAGGACGTCGTCGTCGGGACAAATCGCTTCGACGGCGTCGAGCGAGAAGGTTCCTGCGAACACGGACAGCCGCCGAAACAGCGCGGCTTCGTCCGTGTCGAGCAGCGCGTGGCTCCAGTCGATCGTTTCACGCAGCGTCCGGTGACGTGGCACCGTCGCTCGGCCGGAGGTGGCGAGCAGCTTGAAAGAGTCCGCGAGCCGGGCGGCGATCTGCTCGGGAGCGAGCACGCGTACCCGTGCCGCGGCTAGCTCGATCGCCAACGGAATGCCGTCGAGCCGCCGGCAGATCTGCGCTACCGCTGGGGCGTTCACGTCATCGAGCGAAAACGCAGGAAGGACCGCGCGCGCGCGCTCGAGAAACAGCCTCCCCGCCTCGGAGCCCACGACCTCGGCGGCGGTGGTGCGGGCGGGCAGGGACAGCGGCGGCACGAGCCACGCTTGCTCGCCCGGCACGCCCAGCGCTTCGCGGCTCGTGGCGAGGATGCAGACGCTCGGGCAGCCCTTGAGCAGGGTCTCCGCGACCTCGGCACAGGCGTCTACCAGGTGCTCGCAGTTGTCGAGGATGACGAAGGTGTCGCACTCGCACAACCGGTGCACCATGGTCTGGACGGCTGACCGGCCCCCCTCTTCGCGATAGCCCAGCGTCGCGGCGACCAGCTCGGCCACGAGCGCTGGATCCGAAAGGCTTGCCAGGTCCACCCAGCCGCTGGCCTCGAAGCGCGGCGTGACCCGAGCCGCGACCTCGGTCGCGAGCCGCGTCTTCCCGGCGCCGCCGACGCCGGTGAGCGTCACCAATCGGGTGGATTGCAGCAGGTCGTCCACGGCCGCGATTTCCCTTTCGCGGCCGATGAACGTCGTGAGTTGTACCGGGCAGCCCGCACTCGGGCGCTGGAATGAGCCCGAGTGCCGCGCCGGAGCCGTCGTCATGCAGCGAATTCTAACTGAAGCACCGCTCGACCGCCGCCGGGAGCGCGGCCAGGTCGGGTGCGGAGGAGCCGGCGATGATGACGCCCTTCACGCGGTCGGGTGCATCATGGGCGAACTGGGAGGCCGCGTCGCTCAAGGCGGTCGTGGCTACGATCACCGCCTCGTCGATCCCCAGGCCTTCACACACGCCGCCCAACCAACGAGCCGCGCCTCCGTCCGAGCAGTCGAGCGGCAGCTCGGGAACAATGACCCGGAACGACTCGCCCACCGCGAGTGCGAGGGCTTCGGACGCGCCGAGCAGCAGGACGGTGCGCCCCGATCCCCAACGCCGGTAGATCGTTGCGAGGCCATCGGCCATCACCATGGCAGTCGAGACGCGGTCAGGCATGGGCGAATGTTCGGGAATGACTATTACCGGACACTTACACCGGGGTGCATTGCGACCGTTAAGTCGCTGGTAATACGCGACTCACAGCTTCTCCTCCGTCCTTCACAGAGAAGCTCCATGTCAACAAGGTCCTGGGTTTTGTTTTTCGTCGCGGCGGTCAGTGCCTGCTCCGACGGCAGGTTGCCGTCGGCCCCGCCGCCACCGACCACCGTCGCGGTTGCGTATTGCGCCGGCCTCGAGCCGATGTGGGTGGCGTTCCAGGATGGCGACGGGGCGTGGACGCACGCGCAACCGACGCTGAGCGGATCCAACACGACGTTCCGCTACGAGTTCTCGGCCGAGCGGGGCGCGATGGCGACGCTGAACCGCTCCGGCGCCATCACCGTTCTCTCGGTGCTGTACGGCACCCCGGCGGAGCTCGTGACGGCAGGCGATACGAATCCACGTGACTGCGGTCCAGCGCCGGCGAAAACGTTGCTCGGGACGGTTGCCGGGCTCGACACGAATGAAACTGTGTTCGTCGGCGGGGGCTTCTCATCTCGGGCACGCGTTAGCGTGGACCGAACCTTCGAGCTCAAGGATCTGCCCAGCGGTCCGCTGGATCTGCTCGCCACGCGCACCACGCGGACCGACGGGAGCGATGTCATTACCCGCCTCATCCTGCGGCGAGACATCGACCTGCCCGATAGCACCACGCTCCCGGTGCTCGACTTCGCGTCAGCCGAAGCGTTCGCGCCCGCCGTCGCGAATGTATTCCTCGATGGCCTGGGTGCGGAGGCCGCGGCGTCCGGCACCCGGCTCGTGACAAACCACGACGAGATCACAGTGAGCCCGCTGATCGGCTTCACGACCGACGGGACGCGTCCCTACGTCGCGCTGCCGGAGAGCCGGCTGCTCGCGAGCGATCTCCAGGTTCTCTCCGCCGGCGTGACCGCCGCGACAACCGGAAGCGCCCGCACGGCGACGCTCTATTTCCGCGCGCCCACCGACCGCACCCTCACGCTCGGCGCACCGCTCATCCTGCCCGCGTTCAGCACCGTCGCGACCGCGCCGGCCCTGCGGCTGCGAGCGCACTTCGTCCCCCAGAGTGAATACGATCGTTCCGTCGTCGTCTCGTATCAGCAAGGCGCCGCAACGCTCATGGACATCTCGATGACTGCGGCGTATGCCGCCCTCACGGGCACTGGATACGACCTCGTCGTTCCCGATCTCTCCGATGCCGACGGTTTCGATCCGGCGTGGACGCTCCACCCGGGGGGAACGCTGCTGTGGACCGCAGGGAGGATTGGGGGGACGCTTGGGTTGGGCCGGGATGCGGTGTTGAGCGATGGCGCGACCCGACGGGCGGTGTTCTCGGCGGGCGTGATCGATCCGGCGGCGAACACCGAGCTGAGTCGTTCACCTGGTGGCACTCGATGAAAATCTCAATCCTGGTTCTGCTGGCGGTGGTCGCCGGCGCGCCCGCACTGGCGCAAACACCCACGACAGGGTCTTGGCGCGAGATGGTCGAGCGGCTTCGCGCTGCGCCCGTCGTTCCATCGGCGCGCCGCGGCGCGCCCGCCCCGGCGCTTGACATGTCGATCATCGACGAGAGCGAGCCCAACGACAGCGTCCCCACGGCCGACAGCGTGGCACTCGGCGATCAAGCGACCGGCGTCGTGAATCCGGCGGGCGACGTGGACACCTGGTTCGTGGACCTGACCGCCGGACAGTTCTTCAGTGCGGACGTGGACGCGGCAGTAGACGGGTCGCCGCTCGACGCGACGCTCATACTCTTTGCGCCTGACGGCAAGACGGTGCTCGCATCCAACGACGATTTCGATGGGTTCGACAGCCGGATCTCCTACCGCGTCCCCACGGGCGGCCGCTACTACGTAGCGATCAGCTCGTTCGGCCGAAGCGGGGGAAGCCCCGGGGCCAGGTACGCCCTCAACCTCGGCACCGTCATCTGCGCGGCGGTGGGGACGGAGCGGGAGCCCAACGACGCTCCGGCCAGCGCGGCCCTGATCCCGGTCGGCGACTCCGGCACCGGGGAGCTTTGCGCGCACGACGCCAACCCGGCGGGGGACGTCGACTACTGGGCGTTCACGGGCCAGGCGGGGACGACGATTCACCTCGACGTCGACGCCGCGGACCGCGGCATATTCTTCGTCGATCCCGCCATCGCGCTTTTCGCGAGCGACGGTACGACACGGCTCGCCTTCGATGACGACGCCAACGGGCCCGACCCCAGTCTGGAGTTCTCGATCATCACGACGGGCACGTACTACGCGGCCGTCTTCAGCATCGCCGAGCCCAGTGGCAATCCGTTTCCCTACACGCTCCACGTTCGTACGACGGCCCCGGGGCCCGGTGATCCGATCACCGTGCGAGCCGAGGGCATCGGCACGCCGCTTGGTCTCGCGGTCGGTAGCACGGGGGACCTGTTCATTGGCGACCTGACGGGGAGCCGCGTGGTGCGCGTCGCGACTGATGGTACGGTGACGACGTTCGCGACGGGCATCACGAGCCCAATCGGTCTCGCGTTCGACGCGTCCGGCAACCTGCTGGTGGCGTCTCTGGGCGGCGCCGTGTACCGCGTCACGCCGCAGGGCCAGGCCACCCGCTTCATCACCGATGCGGGATTCCCGCTCTGGATCGCCGTAGGCCCCGACGGCCGCGTCTGGCTCACCGACCTGTCGGACCGTTCTCTCCGGCGCTACAGCGCGACGGGTCAGCTCGAGGCACGGTTCGACGGCATCGTTGTCGGCGGCTTCGGGCCCGGTCCGCTCGCCATCGGTCCGTCGGGCGAGCCGTACATCTCCAGCGGCACCGAGATCTGGAAGCTGGTCGACGGCCAGTTTCAGCGAGTGCTCGAGGACACGTTCGTGATCTGGGCGTTCGCGTTCGACGTCGCCGGCAACGTCTACATCCCGGCTCCAACAGCCGGCCGCATTCAGCTGTTTGATCGGACAGGGACATCGGTGGCCGATCCGTTCGCGGTGGGCCCGGATGCTCCACAGGCGGTCGCGTTCGGGCGCGATGCGACGGGCGCAACGTTGGCGCGGCTATTCGCCACCGACCCACAGGTCGGGCGGCTGATCGAAATGAACCCGGCCGGCGTGCAACACCGCGGGTTGCCGGTGGGATTCGTGGCGCGGCCGGTCACGCTCGACGTTGCGGCCGCAGGCCTGTTGGGCGGGAACCGCTTGAGCGAGGCGGACGAGCAATACCTCGACGGGCTGGGCAACCGCAACGGCCGCTATGACGTCGGCGACTTCCAGGCATACCTCAGGCTGGTGGGCACGCCGCCGGGTACCGCCGCAACCACAACACAACGCCGTTCAGGGAGCGATCGATGACTCGCGCGCGCTGGGCCTTCACGATTGTGGCAACCCTGTTGAGCGTGGCCTGTTCGGATGAATCGACAAACCCCGGCGCAGTACCGGGGACGTTGGTCGTGAGCCTGACCACACCGCGCGTCGACGATGGCGCGCTGCTCTTCGAGCTCAGCGGCCCGCCGATCGACAGCGCGACAGCCATCAACTCCTCGCTCCGACTGTTCACGCGGCGCGAGAGCGGTTCGACCGTCATCGGCGCCATCGTGGGCGTGCTGGCCAGCGGTGCCGTGGTCACGCTCCACGTTCCCGATGTCGGCCACGCCGCCGGCTACACGGCCACTGTACTGGAAGTGGCGGATCGCCAGGACGCGCTGCGCGCCTCCCGCACCGGCTACGCGCTCTCGGTGACGCAATGAGCGACGCTCCAGGGCCCCGCTGCTTCGACCGCGTGGGGACGGGAAGTCATGCACGGCATGAAGCATCCAGGGTATCTTGGCCGGCCAGCGACTCGCTACACACCAACTGAGGAAGATCGAATGCGTTCGCCGTCTCCGAGCGGGTGGCTTGGGGACCGCTTACCTGGCTGAGCACGTCCACCTCGGCCGCCTCACCGCCGTCGAGGTGCTCGGTCCTCTACTGTGTGACGACGACCCGAGCGCCGAGCAGCGCTTCAGACGGGCGGCGCTGCTCGTTGCCAGCGCGCGCCACCCGAGCGTCGCTCAGGTCTACGACGTCGACCGTCTGCCCGACGGCCAGCTCCTCCTCGCGATGGAGTACGTGGAGGGTGAGACGGTGGCACAGCGACTGGAGCGCGGCGGACGCTTCCCGCTCCCGGAGGCGCTACGTGTCCTGCGCATCGTGGCTGACGCTTTGAACCATGTGCACTGGATCGGCATTCTCCACCGCGACCTCAAGCCGCAGAACATCGTGCTGGGTCCCGGGGGCGACGTGAAGCTGCTCGACGTCGGAGTAGCGCACGAACTGGCCCCGCTCTTGGCAGCCGGCGGGTTCCAGCCGGGCACCCTCGCCTACCTGAGTCCGGACCAGCTGCTGGGCGATGCGATAGGTCCCGCGAGCGACATCTATGCACTGGGCGTCGTGTTTTACGAGATGCTCACGGGTCGCCTCCCCCACGCAGGGGTAACGGTCGCGGAGCTTCGGATTCAGCGCCTGCTGCGCCCGCCCATCCCGGTGCATTGGCTCCGCCCGGTCTGCCCCCGCGAATTGGCGGATGTGGTTGCGCGGGCCCTCCATCCCGAGCCGGCCGAGCGCTGGCCGTCGGCGGTGGCCTTCGCGCAGGCGGCGGCGCGGGCGGTCAGCGGCCAGAGCTGACGTGAACACGGCGGGGTCCTGGCGTAGCTGAGCTCAGGACCCGGTTCCGCAACCTATGGGGTCGTCGCGCTCAAGAAGACCTCCTGCGCGCTCTTCGACTCCGCGTCCGCTCCGCTGCGCCGCACGTAGCTGCCGTCCGGCAGGAGATCCCACCCGAGGGGATCGGCCAATTCGGCGTCGAGGATCTCGTCGAGCCGGCGGCGGCAGTCGGGATCGCGCACGGGCGTCACGACCTCGACCCGGCGGCGCAGGTTGCGGGGGCGCCAGTCGGCCGAGCCGATGTAATACTCCGGGTCGCCCCCGTTGGCGAACTGGCAGATGCGGGCGTGCTCCAGGAACCGCCCCAGGACGCTCACCACGCGGATCCGCTCCGACAGCCCGATGACGCCGGGCCGGAGCGTGCATATGCCGCGTACGACGAGCTCGACGTCCACGCCGGCCTGGGAGGCGCGGTACAGCGCGGCGATGATGTCGGGATCGGCGAGGCCGTTCAGCTTGGCGCGGACCCTGCCCGGGCGCCCCGCGCGGGCGTGCTCGGCCTCCCGGTCGATCAGCTCGACCAGGCGATTCAACAGAAACGTCGGCGACACGAGGATCCGCCGAAACGCCGTCTGGGGCGGCTCCGACGAGCCCGACAGCTCGTTGAACAGGTCGTTCAGATCGGCGCCGAGGGCGGGGTCGGCGGACAAGAGCCCCAGGTCGGTGTAGAGCGCCGCCGTGGCCGCGTTGTAGTTTCCGGTCCCGATGTGAACGTAGCGCCGGATCCCCTCGGGCTCGTGCCGCACGATCAGCGCGGTCTTCGCGTGCGTCTTCAGCTCGACCAGGCCGTACACCACGCGGATGCCCGCCTGCTCGAGCTTGCGGGCCCAGTCGATGTTGCGCTCCTCGTCGAACCGCGCCTTCAGCTCGACGAAGACGAACACCTCCTTCCCGCGCCCTGCCGCGCGCAGCAGCGCCTCGACGATCCCGGAGCGCCCGCCCGCGCGGTACAGCGTGCACTTGATCGCCGCCACGTCCGGGTCGTCCGCTGCTTCGACGAACAGCCGCTCCACCGTGGCCTCGAACGAATCGTAGGGGTGATGGACCAGGAGGTCGCGCTCGGCGAGGAGCCCAAACACGGATCGAGCCGGCGCGATCGGGGCGCGCCCCAGGTGCGGCGGGTAGTCGAGATCGGGGAGCGGCACTCGCGCGATTTCGCGCACGGCTCCCAGGTCGAGCAGGCCGTCCACCTCGTAGAGGTCGCCGGAGCCGAGGGGGCTCGCCGGCGCGGTCTCTTCGAACTGCAGCTCCCTGAGCAGCAGCTCGCGGATCGCGGTCGGCATCGCGCGCTCCACCTCGACGCGCACCGGGGCGCCCCAGGGCCGGCGCTTCGTCTCCTCCTCGATCACCTGCAGCAGGCTCACGGCGTGGTGCTCGTCGAGCTCGAGGTCGGCGCCGCGGGTCACGCGGAAGGCATATGCCTCGTCGACCAGCCGCCCCGGATACAAGAGGGTCAGGTTCTCGCGGATGACGTCGTCCATCGGAACGAACCCGCCGCCGTCCGGCAGCTTCACGAACCGGGGCAGGGTGTCCGGCACCTTGAGGTAGGCGAAGTGCATCGGCCCGGCCCGCGGGTCGCGCACCACGAGCGCGAGCGAAAGCCGCAGGTTGGCGATGAGCGGAAACGGGTGGCCGGGCGCGCGGGTGATGGCCTGCGGCGTGACGATCGGAAACACCTGCTCCGCGAAATAGCGCCGCATCGCCTCCCGCTGCGGCTCCGCCAGCTCGGCCCAGCGCAGGATCCGGACTCCGTGCGCCGCGAGCGCCGGCACGAGGGCCTCTCCGAAGCAGCGGGACTGCCGCTCGAGCAGCGCGCGCACCCGGATCGCGACTGCGTCGAGCTGCTCCTCGGGCGTGAGCCCGTCCTCGCCCGTCTCCACGACGCCCGCCGCCACGGCGCGCTTGAGCGCGGCGACGCGGACCATGAAGACCTCGTCGAGGTTCGCGCTGACGATGGAAAGGAAGCGGAGCCGCGCGAGCAGTGGCACGCGGGGATCGTCCGCCAGCGCCAGCACGCGGGCGTTGAACTCGATCAGGCTCAGGTCGCTGTTGAGAAAGTGCTCGGGGCCGGGACGCCCGGGGTCGGGGAGGGGGGAGCGCAGGGCGACGTCCGAGAGGCGGATGCGCCGCTCGCCCGTCCGGGGCTCGCGCGGCTCTTCCCTCCCGGATTCGGGGAGCGCTCCGCGCGTCCACTCGGCGAGCGTTTCCGAGCGGGCCGCGACGGTCAGCGCCGCGAGGGTGCGCGGGTCGCGCAGGCCGGGCGCGCCGGCGCCGGCGAGGAGCTCGTCGAAGGGCAGCCACTGCAGCCGCCCGCTGGCGCCCGGCGTCCCGGCGCCGGACACGCGGCGCGCCAGCCAGACCTCGAGCACGGGCCGCGTGCCCGCCGCGGGGGCGGTGCCGAGGAACCGCACCTGCCCGTCCGCGCTTCCGAAGTGCGCGCGCAGGATCTCGCGGCAGGAGTCCTCGCCGCTGCCGCCCCGCACCGGCACCGTCAACGCCGCCGCGTCGCTGAGCAGGGCGACCGATCCTTGCTCGAGCACGATGACGCCCACCTCGCGGCTGCCGCGCGCGCCCTGCGCCAGCCCCTCGCTCTCGAGGTCGCGCAACAGTTTCTCCGCGCGGTCCACCTTTCCCAGGAGCAACGGGCGCAGACCGTACTGCTGCTGGAAGACGCGCGCCAGATCGTCGAGGCTCGGCCGCCCCTGGCCGAGCTGCCGGATCTTCAGCTCCTGAAACGCCTGCGCGAGCTGATGACTGCGGCACGTCACCACGTCGTACGCGATCTCGAACCGCATCCGGGAGAACCACGTCGGACGGGTGCGCCGTACCCGCCGCTCCGTCTCGAACTCGATACGGGGAATGAGCCGGCCGGGCTCGAGCAGCGCGCGCAGCCGCCGCGCCGGGTCCGACGTGCCGGCCAGCGCCTGCTCGCCCTCGAGCTCGGGGACCTCCGCCTCGAACGACTGCGGCAGCACCAGCGGGATGCCGGCCTCCGACCGGCCGACCGCGCGAACCGTGAGGATGCGCCGGTCGTCGACCCGGATGCGGAACCGGCAGGTCACGCCGCGCCGGCGCAGCGCCCAGTCGGCCGAATCGTAATAGATGTCGCGCTGGAAAAACTGCTCCACCGCGCCCGAGCGCAGACCCAGCGGGAGCGGCTCCGCCACCATGCGGTTCAGGACGTCCAGGGTCGGGACGTCCGCCTTCCACTCGGGGATCATCGTCAGAACCCGAACCCCGCCCGCACGTACACGCGCGTGCCCTCGGCCCCGTGCGCCGCGGCCACGGACAGCGTGTTGGCCCGATTGAGGAACGAGAGCCACACGCCGCCCCCGGCCGCCGCGTGCCAGCGATCGGAGGTCTCGCCGGCCAGGTACACCCGTCCGCCGTCGCCGAGGCCGAACAGCCCGAGCTCACCGGGGACGAGGACGAAGAACCGCGCCACCGCCAACCTCAGCTCGACGTTGCCGTACACCGCGGCGTCGCCGGCGAAGCGATGCTCGACGAAGCCGCGCAGCGTCGTCGCCCCGCCCACGTAGGCCGCCTCGTGCAGGGGGTAGGTCCCCCACACCTTCTTCCCGGCGACCCGCACGGCGAGCGTCGGCTCGAGCGGCAGCCGCGCTGTCAGGTACGTGGCCGCTTCCGCGTGCGCCTCGCCGAACGCCGAGGCGACGTCGAGGGCTTTCGGATAGACGCTTCCTCCCAGGCCGAGCGCGATCCCGCGGCTCGCGGCCTGCGGCCGGTCGCGCGTGTCGAGGCG
>WNGF01000070.1_pt2 | contig 28709 bp, 22 predicted proteins | sample 5400641 | NCBI WGS metagenome assembly WNGF01 (sample SAMN13153371, study PRJNA577476) | soil metagenome | isolation source: 80 cm soil or saprolite under grassland replicate 2 | place: USA:California | collected 2016-06-15 | reverse complement strand
GCCTCCATGCCCACCTTGGTCACGCCCCAGCACCGCAGCCAGTCCGCCAGCGCCAGCAGGTCCTTGCGGACGGCCCGGAACTCCCGGGTCTCCTGCTGCCGGCGGCCGCGCCGGGTGTCGCTGGGCACCCGGATGGTGACCATGACCTCTGACCGGAAACTGAGCTGTACCCATGAGCAGTGTTCAGCCACCCCTGGCGGGAGGTCACCAGGAGCGGTGGGTGAGCTGCGGTAATACCGTAAGTGGCTGGGACACCCCCGGCAGTGACGCGTAGCGGGCGGGATACGGGCAGTAGTCAGGCGGCCGGGGTGTCGGTGGGCGCCGCACGCGGGGTGAGGGTGACCGTCATCCCGGGGTTGAGCTTCTCGAGTTCGCGGATCTTGCTGCGGGTCTGGCGTCTGGGGTCGTGCCTGGCGTAGTAGCTAGCGCCCAGCTCGATGTAGCGGAAGCCGGGGTCGCCGATGATCATGCAGGCGATCTCGCAGATGGTGCGGGCGACGGCGACGATGGCTTTTTGCTTGCCGCGGCGGCGGGCGATGCGCCGGTAGCGCTCGCCCAGGAAGGTGTCGGTATTGGCGGCTGTCATGACGGCCGTGCCGAGCGCGCCGCGCAGGTAGCGGTTGCCCTTGCCGGCACGGCCGTTCTTGGTGGTGGCGCCGGACTGGATGGTGCGGCTGGTCAGCCTGGCCCACGCGGCGGCGTGCCCGGGGGTGGGGAACCGGGTCATGCTGGTGCCCAGCTCGGCGATGATGACCTGGGCGTTGGCGGTGCCGATGCCGGTGATCTCGTCGAGCCGCTCGATGACCGACAGCACCCGGGCCTGGTCGCTGGCGCAGGCGGGGGCGTGGCCGCCGCCGATCAGCCCGCAGCTGGTGCAGGCCGGGCGGATGCCGGGGATCTGTTCCAGCAGGCGGGTGATCTGCCCGTCCAGCCGGGTGATCTTGGCGGTCAGGTCGTCGATGAGCTCCAGCAGCATGCCGGTCTCCACGGCGTGGATGTCGCGGAACCGGCCGGTGAGGGCGGCCTCCAGCTGGGCCGGGGTGGCCTTGAGCCGGCGGTCGCCGAGCGCGGCCAGCGCCCTGGGGCTGCGCTCGCCGCGCACCAGCGCGGCCAGCATCCGCCGCCCGCTGGCCCCCATCAGGTCGGAGATCAGGCTGGAGATCTTCAGCAGGGCATCCTCGAGGATCTTCTCGATGCGGTTCTGGTGCCGGGTGCGGTCGTGCACCAGGTGGGTCCGCAGCCGGGTCAGCGCCCGCAGGTCACGGATCTGCTCGGGGGGCACGAACGAGCGGCGCAGCATGCCCCACTCGTTCAGCTTGCACAACCACGCGCAGTCTTCCCGGTCGCTTTTGGAGCGGCCCGGCAGGTGCCTGACGTCCCGGGCGTTGACCAGCCACACCTCCAGGCCGGCCGCCTCGGTGAGGTAGGCTCGCGGGCGCGATGCCGGTGTTGCCACCGGTCGTCTCCCGCAAGCCCCCTCCCGCACCCGCCGTGCGACTCTCACCGCAACGGGCGCTCCGCGTGTCTTACCCGCTGGTCAGCCGCTCGGTGGCGGCTGCCGGTTCCGGGGTCCACGGGGTCGGGATGCTGCTGCCGCGATAGCGGTAGCGTTTCACCGTGACGCTGGAGGCGCCGGTGAACACGGCCCCGTTGTGGGCGAACCGCCACCCTTGATCGCAGAAGCGGCGGCGGAGTTCTTTCATCCCGAGACGGTGCCTGCCCGCGTACTTGGCGCGTACCCAGCGCATCAGCCGGCCCCACGCGTGGGAGTCGACCGCGCTGAACACGGCCTTGGACACTCCGTACCGGAAGTAGGTCGCCCATCCCGCCAGGGACTGGTTCAGGCGAGTGATCATCTCGTCTAGGTCCATGTGGCGGGTTGACCTGTACGTCCTGGCCGTCACCTTATCCTTGATAGACCCGATGGCCTTCTGGGACGGCCTGGTGTAGACGTAGTACTTCTGGGTTCCCCGTTTCCGCTGGCGGCGGATCAGGTGGCCGAGGAACACGAAGCCCTCGTCGATGTGGACCGTGTGGGTCTTTTCCGGGGCCAGGTGCAACCCCAGCGGGGCGAGCACGGCGGCCACCTCCTCGCGCAGTGCCTCGGCATGGTGGCGGTCGCCCGACACCATCAGGACGAAATCATCCGCGTAGCGGATGATTTTCCAGTTACCATGGCCGTTTCTTCTGCGTCTGGCCCGCTGCTTGTCAGTTCCCATCTCCTGCTGCCATTGCCGGGCGAAATGGTCGTCCAGCGCCGACAGCGCTATATTGGCGAGCAGCGGGGATAGTATCCCGCCTTGCGGGGTTCCGGTCAGTGATTCTTCCCGGTCTCCGAGCTCGGTGAGGACCCCGGATTTCAGGAACGCTTTCACCAGCCCGCAGATGCGCTTGTCCTTGATCCGCACCCGGAGGCGATCCATCAGGGCCGTATGAGAAATCTCGTCGAAACAGGCTCTGATATCACATTCCAGCACCCAGTGATAATTCCTGGGCGCGGACGCCAGGTGATGGATCTCAGCGATCGCATCATGCGGACGCCGGATCGGGCGGAACCCGTACGAGCACGGCTGGAAATCCGCCTCGAAAATTGGCTCGAGTACCGACTTCAGGCTGGCCTGGACCACGCGGTCGGCGATAGTGGGAATACCGAGCTTGCGGAGTTTCCCGCTTTTCTTCGGTATCAGTACCCGGCGCACCTCCACCGGCCAGAACTCACCCGACTTCAGCGAATCCCGGATCTGGCCCAGGAAAGCCCCGACCCCGATCACGGTCTCGACCCAGGCCGCGGTGACCTTATCGGTCCCCGCAGTCTTTGCGCCCTTGTTGGTCGACACGCGCTGCCACGCATCCACCAGGAACGCCGGGTCGTAGACGAGGTTGTACAGGTCGCCGAAACGGCGGGAAGGATTTTCTCCCGCCCAGCGATGCAACTTGCTCTGCATACTCCGTACCGTGACGCCAGCCTGATAAGGATCCGGCCAGCGTACGGCGCCGGTATTCACCAGCGCACCTCCGGACATTACTCTCCCTCCTTAGACCGACACGCTGCCGCCCTTCCCCATGTACGCGGCTCTCCCGCGCCCGGAGTACTACGGCGGCTCCGTCCCACCCGCGCCTTCGGCAGGCGTCGTGCCTATCCCCACCGCCGTCTCCCGGGCCGGGAGACGGCGTGGGGAACGCACGCGGATGGTTCCCGCGTTCACTGCTGCCCGGTCGACGGGTGAGGCATCCGGCTCTGCCCCTGCGGTCTCGCCACGGCTACGCCGCAGGCAGTTCACCGTGGCCTCCAGACCCAGACCTCGCAGACCCTGCCTGGAGTTCCCGCCCGTCATGAAAGAGCGGGTACGCACCGCAAACCAGCCCGAATCCACCGGGTTAGAGCTGGCGGTACTTCAAGAGGCGTAACGAAGCCGATTTCTCTCGTATACCTTCCCGTCTCGCTCACCACGCCCGGCCCATCCGGTAGTACTGAACCGACGCGACTTTGTCGAGGCTGCTCCCGTCCTCACCGCCGACCCGCGGCTTAGACTGCCTCCAGCTTCACCCCCGCCGCTGCGACGGCGAGGAGATGGACGGTCTTTCACCTCCATCCGGAACAACAGCGCCTCGTGGCGCACGCCAGGTAGTACCAGATCCGCCAGTAATCGGAGGTGCTCTCGAGCACCAGCCGCTCGATGCCCTGGCTCCGCAGGTGATCCATCAGCGTCACCACGGCGTCGAACGTCGCGGTCACCTGCCACACCCGCTGGGTGCGCCGGCCTGCCCTGGTGTCGCTGGGCAGCCGCGTGCACACCATCCCCGAGCCCTTGGCGACATCGATGGCCGCTGCCCGCGTGACCACCTGCACCGGGGCGTCGGTCACCTCCGCGCCCTCGCCGGCCGGCGCGGGCGCCGGCTTCTTCCTCGTCCTGGCCATGAACGGCCCCGCCTTTCTGGATGCGACACGGTGAGGCTGCCCGGGGGACATAGACGGGGGAAATGCCGAATCTGATCGGCGTGCACGAAGCGACAGTACCCAGACCCGAAAGATCGTCCCCAGCGCCAGACTGTCTTTCGGGCACGCAGGCGCCAAGCGAAAAACGGCGACACGGGCAGCACGCCTCACAGCATGCCGCACCCGGCCGCCGGCGCCGGGAAACCCCTGCAACGAACCCGCAACAGCACCCCGGCTGGACACCCGCCCGCCCGCTCCGGCACGCTTAAGGCGGCGCGCCGCGGCCGGTCACGGCGATGCGGGCAGCACACTCGCACAGCCGCCACGGCCGCGGCGCTGCCACGCGCACTTCGCGCACAGCCCTGCGCGAGGCGCAGAGTTCGCACCCGGTTACGGCGCCCAGCCCGCGCCGGGTCGTGGTGACAGTTTCGCGGCTACCTCGCGCCGCCAAGACCTACCGACTGTCTTGCCGATGTCGATCCCGGCGACCCGCTCGGCGAACAGCGGCTCGTCTTCCACGTCTTGCACCGCGGGCTCCTATCATGAGCATGCGGATACGGTCGTGGCCGTCCGCGGGAGCTGTGGGCAAGCGGAAATCTGGTCCGCGGGCTCGAAGCACCAATTCACGGCCCTCAAAGCAGCTCCCGGCGATCAGACTGGTGGCCGGGGTCAGGCCCATCGACGACGTCAGCGGACGGCCACGCCCATCCTGGCAACTGCCCCGCGCCAGCGCAGCCGGTTCCGGCCCGCACCATGCCCGCCGACCGCGCCACGCGCGGCGCAGCGAACCCCGGCCCGCGACGACGGGTCAGGCCCACGAAAATTTTCACGCCGCCACGGCGTCCCCGGGTCACCGACGACTGGTGGTTAATTTGCGTTCATGAGGTCAGTTCCGAGTTCGAGGCGGGCGAGGTGGCTGGTGCGTGTCCGGTCCAGCGGATGGCCGTTCCACCAGGCGCCGAGCCGGATCAGGTTGAGGGCGACGGGAGCGTTGGTGTGTTCCAGGCGGGTCTTGTCCAGTCCGTGGTAGCGGGGCGCGGCGCATCCCGGTGATGGCGACGCCCTGGCGGATGGGCCTTCGACGCCGGCGCGCGGTGCGTATCTGGCCTGGAAGTCTGTGGTGGCCTGGGTGGCCCGGGCGGCGAGCTGGGCTTGGTGGACGTCGCGGGGGTGCACGGTGAGCTGGCGGCGCCCGGACGCCGAGGTGGTGCACTGGGCCCGGGCCGGGCAGGGCCGGCAGGTGCCCTTCGCGAAGGTGATCACGATCGTGTCGGTGCCGCGCTGGGCGACGGGGTTCCAGGAGCTGCTGGTGCGGCCTTGCGGGCAGGTGGCCTGCCGGGCGTCAAAGTCGATGGTGAACGCGGCGCGGTCGAACCCCGCGCCCGCCCCACGGAATTTTCGGACCAGGGTCATTCATCCCCGTCCGGCACCGTTCAGCGGCGGTCACCCGGATCGTGTTCGCGCAGGCCGCGGACGGTGGCGAACGGTGGTGGACGCCCGTCAGCATTGTTGGAAAGCGTGTTGATCGCGACTCGGTCATAAGGCCCCATCCCCGAACTGCCGACACGAGGTTGTGTCCGGACCAGCTCAGGCCGCAGCTTCGGCGTGCCGGATGTCGGCGAGGCGATCAAGGCCAGCGACAAGGCGAACTAGCGCGCCGCCAGACGGACCATCGACTCCCTGGAGGTCCGGCCGGCTGGAGGGTCGCGGCGCCTCCAAAACGCAAGTTGGCGCGAGTCTGACCCCGCGGGCCGGCCGCAGAGCGCTCGGGCGATCGCCGCAGCAGGTGCTTTCGCATGTCCGGCGTCCACCACATGTACGACTTTGCCGCTTCCGTATGCCCTGATCAGCTGTTTGTTTCCTTCTGTCTGACCACTGTTCCCGATCTTCCTACCGCTGATCTTGACCTTGGAATCCTGCATTCTGATCTTGCTCGACTGCCCATCACACCAATGCACTAGTGCAGCCCATCGCAAGTTCCTTACCGGTTACCCGGGTGCGTGATGTTCACTGCTGGTAATCAATGAGGTGGATGATGGCGGCGGTGTCGAAGGCGCCGGTGGGGTGGCCGGCGGGTTCGCCGGTGGGGAGCAGGGCTGGGGTGCAGATTCCGGCGGCGGCTGGTACGGCCGCGAAGGCGACCACCGCGACCGCGAGGACAACAAGGGCAACCCCCCGCGCAAGCTCGCCTGGGCACTGGAGGCGACGATCGCGACCATGGCCCGCCCGCCCGGCACCGAGCCTGCCTGCCCGAACCTGGCGATCGGCGTGGCGCTGGCCCGGCCCGGCGCCGATCCCGGCGGCACCGGCGCCCGGGTCCGGCCTCGGTTGCCGCCCGCGGCCACCCGGCCGGGTGGCTCGGCTTCGACCGCGCCTGCACCGCCGCGCTGCCCTGCCGGTTCCAGCTGCCCGCCCGGGCGCTGGGCTACCAGCCGGTCATGGACTACCGCGCCGGCCAGCCCGGCATCCAGGCCACCGCCGGCGGCACCTTGCTGGTCGAGGGCAGCTGGTACCGCCCGGCGCTGCCCGGGCCGCTCATATCGGCCACCGCCGGCCTGCGCGACCACGCCATCGGCCGGCCCGCCTATGACACCCGGATCGCCGCCCGGGCCCCTTACCGGCTCAAGCGCAAAGACGGCCCGGACGCCGACGGGCACCAGCGGCTGTCCTGCCCGGCCCTCGGCGCGCACCCCGGCCTGATGTGCCCGCTGCGAGCCGCCTCACTACAGCCACGTGACGGGCGGCCCAAGGTACTCACCCCCCCGCCAAGAACCGCCGAAGGCCTGCCGGCAGACCGCGATCACCATCCCCCGGACGCCGGCGCCAGCTACCGCCAGGACCTCCCCTACGGCAGCCCGGCCTGGCACGCCCGCTACGCCACCTTGCGCAACACCATCGAAGGCCTCAACGGCTACGCCAAAGACCCCGCCCGCCAAGCCCTCGCCGCCGCCGGCCGCCGCCACCCATCACCCGCACCCGCCGCGGACCAGCCACGCCCAGGAACGACCAGCAGCCGCGCGACAAGGCCACCGGCATCCCCCAAACAGGCCGACAGCTGCAGCGCCCGCTGTCAGAACCCGGCGCCATACCCAAGAACGGTCACCAGCACAGTTCAGCCGGTACGACACCGGCAGTTCTGTCGGTAACCCTGAGGGTGAGCGAGGGGATTCGAACCCCCGACATCCAGGACCACAACCTGGCGCTCTAACCAGCTGAGCTACGCCCACCACAGTGCCGGGCGGGATCCGTCCGGCGCTTCAGGCAGCATACCGGCAGCTGGTCACCGCGCAGAACCGGATTCGCTTCCTGATCTCCCGCGCGCTGCGTCCGCCCCGCCCGCCGGGACCGCCCCGCCCGCGGCCGGAGTCCCGCTCGCGACACCCGTCCCGGCTCCGGCCGCCTCGCCCGGCTCGGCTGCCGTTCCGGCCTGCCCGCCTGATCCAGCGGCGGCTGCCGCGGCTGAGCCGGGGCCGGGCTCGCCGTACCGGGCCGCGATCTTCCGCGCCGCGGCCGAGTCGGGGCCGGGCGGGCGGACGAAGACGGCCTCGCGGTAGTACCGCAGTTCCTGGATGCTCTCCCTGATGTCCGCCAGGGCCCGGTGGCCGCCGTGCTTCTGCGGGCTGGCGAAATAGGCGCGCGGGTACCAGCGCCTCGCCAGCTCCTTGACGCTCGACACGTCCACCATCCGGTAGTGCAGGAACGCGTCAAGTTCCGGCATGTCCCTGGCCAGGAACGACCGGTCGGTACCGATCGAGTTGCCGCAGAGCGGCGCCTTCTTCGACTCCGGCACGTGCGAGCGCACGTACGCCAGCACCTGCTCCTGTGCCTCCGCGATGGTGATCCCCGCATTGAGCTCGGTCAGCAGGCCTGAGCAGGTATGCATCTCCCTGACCACGTCCGGCATCTGGTCGACGGCCTCGGGCGGCGGCTTGATGACGAGGTTGATGCCCTCGTCTAGCATGGTGAGCTCGCCGTTGGTTACCAGGCAGGCGATCTCGACCAGGGCATCGTGCGCGAGGTCAAGACCGGTCATTTCGCAGTCGATCCAGACGAGCCGGTCAGTCATGGCCCCAGCCTAGGCCCCCGCTAGCCCGGCACGATGAATCAGCTACGGATGCGTCGGCCGCCGTCAGCGCCGCGCGAGCGTGCTGATGTGGTCGGGCACGTCGAGCCCGGCGCGGAGCGCGCCGTCCGGCTCGGGCGGCCCGAAGGCCAGGGCGGCCGGGACCACGCCCGCCCAGAAATCCAGCTCGTAGTCCTCCGGCTCATCGTTGGGCGGACCGGTGCGGATCTTCACCGAGGCCTCGTCGAGCGGTAGCGCGAGCACGGCGGTGGCGGCGAGTTCCTTCTTGCTCGGCGGGCGCGAGTGCTCCCATCGGCCCGGGATCAGCTGCTCGGTGACCGCCCGTAGCCCGACCAGCTTGGCCGCCTCGCCGCTGACCAGCCGCGGCGTACCGAACACGACCGCGCTGCGGTAGTTCATCGAGTGATGGAAGATCGACCGGGCGCAGACCATGCCGTCCAGGTGCGTGACCGAGACGCAGGCGTCCTGCCCGTCGGCGGCGAGCAGCGAGCGGTTCGCCGACGAGCCATGCAGGAAGAGGATGTCGCCTGCCCTGCCGTAGCCGGTCGGCAGGACCACCGGCGATCCGTCGATGACGACGCCCAGGTGGCAGATCAGGCCGGCGTCCAACACCGCGTAAAGGTCGGCCCGGTTGGTCCGGCCGCGCTCCCGCAGGCGGCGCAGCCGGGTGCGGTCGGTCGGGGAAAGATAGAGGTCAGCGCTCATGATGCTCTACCGTACAAGTTAAGTGGACTGGCCTGAATATCCACTTCACGCAGAAAGGGGAAGACCACTTGGCGCGCACCGCTGTCGAGCTCCCGCTCTTTGCCGATCGCGGGCACGACCTGCCGCTGTCCGGGCAGATCGCCGGCCAGCTCCGGTCGAGAATCGCTGGCGGGCGGCTGGACGCCGGCGAACGGCTGCCTGCCAGCCGCGTACTCGCCGCATCGCTCGGCGTCAGCCGCACGGTCGTCACCGCGGCGTATGCCCAGCTGTACGCGGAGGGCTGGCTGGAGGGACGGCACGGCTCCGGCACCTTCGTCGCGGCAGGCGCGGCCGCGTCAGCACTAGGCCCGTCAGCACCAGGCCCGTCAGCACCAGGCCCGTCAGCACCAGGCCCGTCAGCACCAGCCCCGTCAGCGCCGGCCCTGACAGCACCGGCCCTGACAGCACCGGCCGCGTCAGCGCTGACCGGGTCGGCGCCAGCCAGGTCAGCGCCGCCCAGGCCGGGATCAGCCAGACTGGGATCAGCCAGGCCGGGACCAGGCCGGTCGGTACCAGCGGGGCCGGTACCAGGCGGGCAGGTACCAGGCGGGCAGGTACCAAGCGGGCTACAGCCTGCCAGCGGGTCAGGTCACGCGGCGCCCGGCGGCCGCGCCGCACGACCTGGTCTCGCGGCGCCGGTCATCGAGCTGCGGGCCGGCATCCCGTGGACCCCCGGCATCGACCGGGCCGCCTGGCGCCGGGCCTGGCGGCAGGCGGGCATCGTGCCGCCGTCCGCCTGGCCGGACCCGCTCGGCCTGCTGGCGCTCCGTCACGCCCTCGCCGCCCACCTGCGGCGGACCCGGGCCATGCACTGCGAGCCCGGGCAGATCCTGGTGACCCGCGGCGTGACGAACGGCCTTGGCCTGCTGGCCGCGGCGCTGCTGCGGCCGGGAGACCGGGTCGGAGTCGAAGAACCCGGGTACCCGGCGGCCAGGGCGGTCTTCGCCGCGCACGGCGCGCGCGTCGTACCGTGCCGCGCGGATGAGCACGGCCTGGTCACCGGCGAGCTGCCGGCCGGCCTCCGGCTGGTCTACACCACGCCCGCGCACCAGTACCCGCTCGGCGGCCGTCTGCCGGTCCCGCGCCGGCAGTCACTGATCGCATGGGCGCGGGCAACCGGCGCGCTCATCGTCGAGGATGACTACGACAGCGAGTTCCGGTACGACGTGGCTCCGCTGCCGGCGCTGTTCGGCCTGGATCCGGATGTCGTGGTGCACCTCGGGACCACCGCCAAGACGCTCACCCCGGCGATGGGGGTGGGCTGGCTGGCCGCCCGGGACGATCTTGCCCGGCTGATCACCGCCGCCAGGCGGGACATCGGCGACCGGACCTCCGAGGCGGCGCAGCACGCCCTGCTCGCCGTGCTGCGCGACGGTGACCTGGACCGGCACGTGCGGCGGATGCGCCGCGAGTACGCGCGGCGCAGGGCGGCGGTCGTGGCCGCGCTCGGCGACCTGGCCGGGCCGGCCAGGCTGCTCGGCGACACGGCTGGACTGCATGTCGTGCTGGAGCTGCCCGCGGGCACGGCAGCCGAGGTGGCCGCCGCAGCCGCCCGGCGCGGGGTCGAAGTGACGACAACGGAGCGCTACTTCGCCGGCCCGCCGACCATGGACGGCCTGATGCTCGGCTACGGCGGGACGTCGCTGAGCCAGGTCAGCCGCGGCTGCCAGACCATCCGGCAGGTCGTGGCCGCGCTACCGGCGGCGAGGCCGCCCGGGCCCGGCCGGCCGCGCGGCTCAGCCGGGCCGGCGGTCAGCCAACCCGGGTGAGCGAGCCGGCCGCCGGCGCGCGGTGCTCGAAGATCTCGTCCAGGTCCGCAAGCCCGGGCTGCTCGCCGCGGTCCTGCTGCTCCTCCCGGCGCCGCTGGTCGTGATACTGCTCATCCCTGCCCCGCTCCCGCCCGGACAGCGCCTCCTCCCGCACGTCGCCCTCCCGCACGTCGCCCTCCCGCACGTCGCCCTCCCGCACGTCGCCCTCCCGCACGTCGCGCTCGCTCAGGCCGCGTGCGGCGGCCGCGGCTCGCAGCGGGATGGCGGCCGGTGCCGGGATGCCGGTCAGCCGCCCGATGTCGATCGCGCCCGGCCCGGCCGCCGCCCAGTCCGGGACCTGCGATGCGCCGAAATGACCGCCGCGCGCCCATAGCCTGCGGCTCCCGCAGCCCGTCTGCCCGGCCGGTGTCACCGGGGGGCCGGCCGGCCAGCAACGCGGGATTCCCCAGGAGTCGAGCCAGTCCATGATGTCCCGCAGGCCGGCCAGCGGGCCGGCCGTGAACGGATCCGAGGCGAAAGCCACCACGCAGATCTGGACGCAGAGCCGTCCCTCCACATTCACCCCGGCGACCTGGTCCGCCATGGCGGGCTCGCCGGCCGCGGGCCCGGCGGAAGCGGGCCCGGCGGAAACATGCCCGGCGGAAGCGGGCCCGGCGGAAACATGCCCGGCGGAAGTGTGCCCGGCGGAAACGGGCTTCGCGCCGGAATCCTCGGCACAGCCCGGCGCGAGCGGCGACAGGCCCTCTGGCCCGCCGAGCGAGCGCCCGGCTCGCAGGACCGAGATCAGCTGGATGATCTCTCCGGTCAGCGGATTCCAGGTCAGATGGCCGGACCGGCCGAGGTCGCTCAGTCGCTCTGCCGCGGACCTGGCCGAGATGACGCCCGGGTCGGCGTCCAGGGCCTGCCAGATCACGCGGGGAGCGCCGCCCTTGAGATGCCCGCCGTCGGCCGCCGTCCGCAGGTGCCCGACTCCCGGCATCCATGCATCACTCACTGCACCGCCTCCTCCGCAAGGTCTAGACCACCTGCCTGGCTATTCCCCTCTACCTGCCTACGTCAGGGCGGCGCATTAGTCCAGACTTGCGCGTCATGTGGGCAATCAGCCGCCCGCCGTGTGCCCGGCAGCGCGGTAGCGGATCATTGACCCAGGCGAACGCGCACGAGGCAGGCGAGGTGGGAATGGCGAAGGACTTCAGCGTCCCCGGCATCGAGAACGGCTCCCGGCTAGCCGGCTGGATCAGCGCCGGAGGATCCGTTCCCGATGGTAGTGATCTTGCAGGCATCGAGCTGATCGCGGGCGGGCGCTCGAACCTCACCTACCGGCTGGATTTCGGATCCTCGGCCCGGCTGGTGCTGCGCCGGGCTCCGCTCGGCCACGTGCTGCCGACGGCGCACGACATGGCCAGGGAATACCGCGTGCTGACGGCGCTGCACGGCACCGCGATCCCGGTTCCCGCCCCGGTGGCGTTCTGCCCGGATCCCGAGGTCATCGGCGCGCCTTTCTACCTGATGGAGTACGTGGACGGCCTGGTCCTGCGCACCCGTGAGGACGGCGACCAGGTGACCGAGGACCAGGCACGGCAACTGTCGGAGCGGCTCGCCGGGATGCTGGCCGCCATCCACGGGGTGGACATCGCGGCGGTGGGCCTCACCGACTTCGGCCGGCCGGCCGGTTACCTGGCCCGGCAGCTTGCCCGCTGGCAGCGGCAGTGGGAGCTGTCGGCGACGCGGGAGATGCCCGGCTACAGCGGGCTGGTCGAGCGGCTGACGGCTGGCCTGCCGGACTCCGCCCACGCCGCGCTCGTGCACGGCGACTTCCGGATCGACAACATGCTGGTCGTCCTCGGTGACCAGCCGGAAATCGCGGCCGTGGTCGACTGGGAGATGTGCACGCTCGGCGATCCGCTGGCCGACCTCGGGCTGACGCTCATGTACTGGGCGGACCCGGCCGACGAGGAGTGGCGGAGCATCGGCGTGGGCGCGGGGGTGACGGCCAGGCCCGGGTTCTTCAGCCGCGCGCAGCTGGCGAGCCGGTACGCGGAGCTGACCGGCCTGGACATCTCCGGTATCGGCTACTACATGGCGTTCGGCTGCTTCAAGCTCGCCGTCGTGCTGGAGGGCATCCACGCCAGGTACCTGCAGCACAAGACCGTCGGCGAGGGGTTTGACCGGGAGGGCCAGGTGGTGCCGCTGCTGATCGCCAGGGCGCACGAGCTGCTGGATTCCGACCCGCTGGCCAGCCGGTAAGCCGCCGGCAGGACGCGCAAGCCGGGCCGGAAGGCCCAGGCCGGTAAAGGATGGTGTTGTGAGGCCCGGCGCCCCGCTCGCGCCGGGCCCCACAAGTCTGATGAGGCCCGGCGCCCCGCTCTCGCCGGGCCTCACAAAGGATGACGCGCTGCGCAGATTGCAGGTTCACACGAAGTTCAAGGAACTCTGCGGGCCGGCCAGATGCCTGCCCGGCCGGGCCTGTCCGTCATCATTTGTAACGGATTCGCCGCGGGAAGCCGCGCTGGCTTGCGGTCTCGCCCACCGTTGCGGATGTGGGGTGAGCTGCTGCCACGGCAGGTCGCGCCGGGACGTCGCTCAGCCGGTGGGGCCGGTCGCCAGGTCGCGGCCGACGGCGGCGAAGAAGATCTTGTTGATCTCGGCCGGGTCGGTGATCTGGAACGCCGCGCCGCCGGTCGCCTTGGCGAGACGCTTGATGGCGGCGTAGTGGCTGGACTTCCCGAAGACGTTGAAGATGAGCGCGACGCGGCGGTTCGGGCCGGCGATCGCGCGCAGCTTCTTGAGCAGCTTGTGCGCGGAGATATCACCGATGGCGTCGTCGGCCCCGCCGGTCATGATCAGCACCGAGTTGGCCTCTTTGGGCTGGTAGGTCCTGACCATGTACCGGTAGGCGGCGAGGATGGTCTTGTTCATGGTCGCCGTGGTGCCCGGCTTCGGCTGCAGGGTCTGGTTGATCTGCTGGATTTGCTGGCGGCGGCTGATCAGCCCGGTCTCGGCGGGCAGCGGGCCGAGCGGCACGAGTTCCTTGTACGGCTTGCTGCCATCCAGGTTGCTGGCGAACTCCCACAGGCCCATCTGGGTGCTGTCGGTGAACAGCGTGAGGCCCTCGCCGGCCGCGGAGGTCATCTCCTGCTCTCTGGTCGGCCCGGCTGGCACCGCCGGCTGGGCCATCGACCCGGAGATGTCGAGCAGCGCCAGGATCCGGATGCCTCTCCGGACCCGGCGCCATGCCTGCAGCGTGACCTGGGCCAGGCCGGGGTTCGCCAGCTCGGTCAGCCGGAGCTGCTGCCGGGCCAGCCCGAACGAGGCGGGTGTCTGGTCCGGCACCCCCCGGGCCGACCGGAAGCCCGCGAAGCGGACCGTGTCGGCCGTGTACTGCTGGGCGAGCACCTTCCCGAACTCCTGTGCCGCCTGGCGCCGCTGCGGGCTGGTCGTGGTCAGCACGTAGGGGTAGTTAAGCTCCGGGCTGCCGTCCGAGGGGTAGCGGGCAGCCAGCGGCTGGCCCGGGTGGGCCAGGTCATACCGGATGACGGACTGCTCGGAGGCCACGGTCACCGGGCGCTCGCCGATCGGCGGCCGGGCGAGCGAAACCAGGGAGGTGAGTGATGCCGGATTGTCGTACTCGGACGTCACGTGCGCGCCGAAGACGAACCTGGTGAAGTTCTCCCGTGCCGACTGCCCGGTGCCGAGCGCCCGTTCCATCTCGATGACAGTGGCCAGGCCGGCCGCGCTCTGCTCCGGATCAGGGAGCTGGACCTGCACGCCGTCGGCGGCCGGCGGCCCGCCGGCCGACTCCGGCAGCAGGAAGTTCCAGCGGATCGAGCTGCCGAACGCGGGCAGCCTGCCCGCCACCGGCCGCGGCATCACGATCATCAGCGGCGACTTGGCCACCTCGATGCCGGTAGGCTGGATGACCTGGGCGCCGCCCGGCATGCTGCGGGCCACGTCGATCCACAGGCCAGAATCGGGAATCCAGGCGTCGATGGCCGGCAGGCCGTGCAGCGGGGTATCGCCGTCGATCATGGCGGCCGCGGTGGCGGGCTGGTCCTCCGTGACCTGGATCTCTGCGCAGCGGGTTCCCACCAGCCGGTGCTGCCGGTTGAAATACTGGGCGACCCGCTGGATGGCCGGCGCGATGTCATCGGACACGGCGACGTTGACCAGGACGGGGCTGCGCTGGCAGGTGGTGCTGGCCAGCAGCGTCTGCGAGCCGAGGGCGGTCATCAGGCCCGCTGCGATCACTACGGCGACGGTGATCAGGATGCCAGTCCGCACGCCGCGCCGATGGCCACTCCGTGCCTGGCTACCACGTCCCGCGTGTCCAGCGCTCACCGCAAGCCTCTCCGCCGGCCGCGTGTCCCGGCCGGAATGACTATATCCAGCGGAGCCGGGCGGATCAGCCGACTTGCCCCATTTCCGCCGGGTGCCGTCAGCCCCGGCGGCCGGGCCGGGCCGGGCCGCGGGCGAGCCGTCAGCCGTCCGGGCCGGGCAGACTGGGCGGGTGCTTCCCCCGATCCAGGTCGCTGACGCCGGGGATCCGCGGCTGGCTGACTACGTCCGGCTGACGGACGTGCACCTGCGCCGGAGCCTGGAGGCGGCGCACGGGCTGTTCGTCGCCGAGGGCGAGAAGGTGATCAGGCGGGCGATCGCGGCTGGCTACCCGATGCGGTCCCTGCTGGTCACGCAGGACAAGGTGGCGGGCCAGGCGGACCTGATCGCCGGCTGCCCCGGCCCGGTGTACGTCATCCGGCCGGCCACCGCCGAGGCCCTCACCGGCTACCGGGTGCACCGGGGAACGCTCGCCTCGATGCGGCGGCTGCCGCTGCCCGACGTGGCCGGCCTGCTCGACAGCGCCCGCCGGATCGTCGTGCTCGAGGACATCGTGGATCACGAGAACGTGGGCGCGATCTTCCGCTGCGCGGCCGCTCTCGGCTTCGACGCCGTGCTCCTCGCACCCCGGTGCGCCGACCCGCTGTACCGGCGCGCGGTCAAGGTCTCGATGGGCGCGGTCTTCTCGGTTCCCTACGCCCGGCTGGCGGATTGGCACGGCGGCCTGGCCGGGCTCCGCCGGGCCGGTTTCGTCGTGCTGGCGCTCACTCCCGCGGCGGACGCGCTGCCGATCGAGCAGGCGCCGGCCGGCGGCAAGCTGGCGCTGCTGCTCGGGACGGAGGGGGACGGCCTGTCGGCTCGCTGGCTGGCCGCCGCGGACGAGCGGGTGCGGATCCCGATGAGCGCGGGAGTGGACTCGCTCAACGTGGCATCGGCGGCCGCCATCGCCTGCTACCTCCTCGGCCGCGGCGGGCTCAGGTAGGCCGCCCGCAGCCGCCGTTCGGCGCTGGCCGGTGCGGCCAGGTGATCAAGCCCGAGCAGCGCGGCGCCGGCCACCGGGGGGACGTCCACAATGCGCAGCACCGCCTGCGGAGCCCCGGCCGTCAGCCCGGCCCTGATGGCGTCGGTGAGCAGCGGATCCCTGGCGGTGAGGATCCCGCCGCCGAGCACCACGGGAACCTCGTGCCCGCCGAGCCCGAGCTGGCGGATGGCGGTCAGCGCCATCACGCAGATCTCCTCGGCCTGGCGGAGCACCAGGTCGCGCGCGACCTGGTCGCCGCGGCCGGCCACCTCGAACAGCACCGACGCCAGGCCGAGCAGCCGGCTCCTGGGCACGGTGCCGGTGTGCACGCCGATCGCGACGTCGCGTACCTCCGGCAGCCCGAAATGCCGGGGGACCGCCTCGCGGAGCATGGTCTGCGGGCCGCGCCCGTCCCATGCGCGCATCGCCCACCACAGGCATTCCATGCCGAGGGCGCCTCCGCCGCCCCAGTCGCCCGTCTCCGGGCCGAGGGAAAGGAACCGCGTCGTCCGCCCGTCGGGCGCGACGCCGACGCAGTTGATGCCCGCGCCGCAGGTGACGCCAACCCCCCAGCGCGACGCGCCGTCCGGGTCCGCCGCGCTGCCGTCGAGCCCGGCTCTGAGCACGGCGAACGTGTCGTTGATCAATGAGCTGGTCAGCGACCAGCCGGCCGCGGCCAGGGCGGCGCCGACCCGTTCTTCCTCCTCGGGCAGGTCGACGTTGGCCAGGCACGCCGACATGTGCGAGGCGACGGGCATCGCGGCCGCGTCGTCGCCGGCCGGTGCCGCCCCGAGCCCGGCCTCCCGTGCTGCCGCCGTCACCAGGGCGCGGAGCGATCGCATGGTCGTCCCGAGCCCGGTGCGCTGGGGGTTCATGCCGCCCCCGCGGGCCTCGGCCAGCAGGCTCCCGTCCGCGGACACCAGCGCGACGTCGGTCTTGCTGTTACCGCCGTCGATGGCCAGCACGGCGGCGCGGCGCGGCGGCTCAGGCACCGGCCGCGGCCCAGGGCAGGTGGTCCAGGTTCGCCGCGATCAGCCGGTCGGCGAGCTCCCCGGCCAGGTCGAACTGGCCGACTAGCGGGTGCGCGAGCAGCGCGCTCACCACCCGGTGACGGCCGCCGCGCAGCGCCGCGTCCACCGCCAGTTCCTCGTACGCGGAAACGTGCCCGACCAGCCCGCGCATCAGCGGGCTGAGCGGCGCAACCGGGACCGGCGATGCGCCCCCGGCGCCGATGGCCGCCGGCACCTCGATCACCGCGTCGTCGGGCAGGAACGCCCATGTGCCGCCGTTGCGGACGTTCACGACCTGGGTGTCCCCGGTGTCGCCGGCCAGCGAGGCGAGCAGCGCCACCGCCGCCTCGGAGTAAAACGCCCCGCCGCGCTCACCGAGCAGGTCCGGCTTGCGGTCGAGCGCGGGGTCGGCGTACATCTCCAGCAGCCGCCGCTCGATCTCGGCGACCTGCTGCGCCCGGGTCGGCCTGCCGCGCTCTTCCGCAGCCACGGCGTCATGCGCGTAGAAATAGCGCAGGTAGTACGACGGCACGGCGCCAATTTCATGGATAACGGAGACGGGCAGGCCGGTGTGCGCGGCGATGTCCTCGCCGTGGGCGGCGATGAGGGCGGGCAGCCGGTCGGTGCCGTCCACCACGGCGGCCCGTTCCCAGGTCAGGTGATTGAGCCCGGCGTGGTCGAGCTGGACCCGGTCCGGGGTCACTCCCAGCAGCCCGGCGAACTGCCGCTGGAATCCGATCGCGACATTGCACAGCCCGATCGCCCGGTGCCCGGCGTCGAGCAGCGCCCGGGTGACGATCCCGACCGGGTTGGTGAAATCGATGATCCATGCGCCTGAGGCAGCACGACGGCTGGCTCGTTCCGCAATATCAAGAACGACCGGGATGGTCCGCAGTGCCTTCGCGAAGCCGCCGGCCCCCGTCGTCTCCTGGCCGATGCAGCCGCACTCAAGCGGCCAGGTCTCGTCCTGGTGCCTGGCCGCCTGCCCGCCGACCCGGAGCTGGAGCAGGACGGCGCCCGCGCCGTCCAGGCCGTCGTCGATGCTGGTGGTCCAGCGGACCCCGGCCGGATGGCCGTAGGCATTCATGATCCGGGCGGAGAACGGGCCGACCACGGACAGCCGGGTCTCGTCGGGGTCGACCAGCACGATCTCGGTGACCTTGACGTCGCCTGCCAGCCGGGCGATCCCGTCGACGAGCTCCGGCGTGTAGGTGGACCCGCCGCCGACGACCGCGAGCTTCATCAGAAGGCCCGGGTTGGCGCGTCGGCCCTGGCCACATGGCAGGCCGCGTCATGGCCGGGCATGAGCTCCCTGAGCGGCGGGGTCACCAGGTGGCATTCGTCGATGGCGAGCGGGCAGCGCCAGCGGAACCGGCAGCCCGGTGTCGGGTCGATCACGCGCGGTGGTTCTCCCTTGTCGGTCTCTGACGACACCCCGAGCGGCGCCCGCGGGTCGGGCACGGCGGACAGCAGCAGCTGCGTATACGGGTGCCGCGGCCTGGTCAGGACGTCCTCGACCGGCCCCGCCTCGGCGATCTGGCCGGCGTACATGACGATCAGCCGGTCAGCCACGTAGCGGGCGCTGGCGATGTCGTGGGTGATGTAGAGGATGGACACGCCCTCCTTGTCCCGCAGCTCGATCATGAGGTTGAGCAGGCCGATCCGGATCGACACGTCCAGCATGGACACCGGCTCGTCGGCCAGGATCAGCTTCGGCCGCAGCGCCAGCGCCTGGGCGAAGCCCACCCGCTGGCGCTGGCCGCCGCTCAGCTCATACGGGAAGCGCTGCAGCACTTCGGCGGCCGGGGTCAGGCCGACGACGTCGAAGACCCGCTCGGCCTCGTCGTACCGCTGCCGGCCGGACAGGTCGCGGCGGTGCAGCTTGAGCCCGCGGATGATGCCGTGCGAGACGCGGAAGACGGGGTTGATCGAGGCGAACGGGTCCTGGAAGACCATCGGGACCAGCCCGGTGTAGCCGAGCCGCTCGCTGCGGGACCGGATCCCGGACAGCGGCCTGCCCTGGAAGAAGATCTCGCCGCCGGTCGGCTTGTGCAGCATGGCCAGCATGCGGGCGATGGTGCTCTTGCCGCTGCCGCTCTCGCCGGCCAGCGCGACGATCTGGCGCTCGCCGATGGCGAGGCTGACATCGTCGACGGCATGCAGGGTCCGCCGGGAGACGGCGTTGCCGATCTTGAAGTGCTTGGTCAGCCCGGCGGTCCGCAGCAGCGGCTCCGCGCCGGGCCTGGCCTCCAGCTCAGTCATGGCCGGCCTCACCGGAGTGCAGGAAGCACCGGACCGCGGTGCCGTCCACCTGGTAGAGATCCGGCTGGCTCGCCCGGCACCGCGCCATCACCTTCGGGCAGCGCGGCGCGAACCGGCATCCTTCCGGCGGCCTGGCCAGGTCAGGTGGGCTGCCGGGGATGCCGGTCAGTGGCACCCGCGGGCCCTTGATCGACGGGAACGCGTCCAGCAGGCCGATGCTGTACGGATGCAGCGGGGCGTCGAACACCCGCCTGGTCTCGCCGAATTCGGCGATCTGGCCCGCATACATCACCATCAGCCGGTCGGAGAAGTGGCTGACCAGCGACATGTCGTGGGTGACGAAGATCACCGCGAAGCCGAGCTCGTGCTGCAACTCCTTGATCTGGACCATCAGCGAGCGCTGGGCCACCACGTCGAGGGCCGAGGTGGGCTCATCCATGATCACCAGGTCGGGGGTGAAGAGCAACGCCATCGCGATCATGGAGCGCTGCCGCATGCCGCCGGACAGCTGGTGCGGGTAGCTCGTCAGGTGGGTGGGGTCGATGCCCACCATGCGGAGCACCTCGGCCGACCGGCTGGCGATCTCGTCGGCGGCGGTCATGCCATGGGCTCGCAGCACGTCCTTGAACTGGGCCCCGATCGACGTCACCGGATTGAGCGCGTTCATCGCGCTCTGCATCACCACCGACATGTTCTTCCAGCGCACCGCCGCGAGCTGGTCGTCGGTCAGGCCGACGATGCTGCGGCCGTTGAAGATCACGCTGCCGCCGGTGATGCGGGCCGGCGGGGAGAGCAGCTGCGCGATCCCGAAGAGCAACGTCGACTTGCCGCAGCCGGACTCTCCGACGATGCCGATGAACTCGCCGGGGTCCAGGTCGAAGCTCACGCTGTCCACCGCGACAATCGCGCCGCGGTCCATAACGTATTCCACCGAGAGGTCACTGACGCGGAGTATCCGGCCCGCGGAGCGCGGGTCCGCCGCGGAGTCGCGATAGTCCTCAGCCGGCGCGCTTGACACGATTCCTCCGTACCGGCCGCAGGGCGGGGTTGCCGATCTCGTCGAACGCGTAGTTCAGCAGCGCGAAGGCGGCACCGAGCCCGACGATGCAGAGGCCAGGGACGATGATCCACAAGGCCTGGCCGGTCTGGAACGCCTCGTTGTTCTCCGCCCAGTACAGCATCGTTCCCCAGCTGACCAGGTTCGGGTCACCAAGGCCGATGAACTGCAGGCTGGAGGAGAACAGCACGGCATACAGCGCGTTGGTGAGGAAGCTCGCCACGATCAGCGAGGTCATCGTGGGGATGATCTCCACCACGATGATGTACAGCGGGCGCTCACCCCGTACCCGGGCCGCCTCGAGGAAGTCCCTCTTGCGCAGGGACATCGCCTGCGCCCGCAGCTGGCGGGCGGTGTAGGACCACCCGGTGAGGCTGATGACCACGATCATGACCACCGTGCCCGCGCTGTGCAGGTAGCCGGCGATCACGATGAGCAGCGGGAACAGCGGAATCACCAGGAGCACGTCGGTGAGCGTGCCGAGCACCCCGTCCCAGGCTCCGCCGAGGTACGCTGCGGCGACGCCGATCAGCACGGCCACGCTGGTGGCGATCAGCCCGACGCCGAACGCGATCAGCAGCACCGGCCGTGCTCCCCACACCACCTGGGCGAACATGTCCTGGCCGTAGGCGGTCGTGCCGAGCAGGTGCCGCATCGACGGGCCGAGGCTGCGGCCGTAGATCTGGGCATTCGGGTCGTCCTGCGCGATCAGCCCGGGGAAGGCCGCGACCAGGCAGAACAGAACCAGCAGCGCGGCGCCTACCATTGCCTTGCGGTTGGACCGCACGGCGCTGGACAGGCGGGCCAGGGCGTTCGAAGCGGGGCGCCGGCCACCGGGTGCCTGCGGGCCGCCGAGTGCCGCCGGGTCCGGAGTTCCTGTCTGCCCCGGCCCGCCGGAGACGCTGATCATCGCCATGGCTACCCCGCGTTCCTGGTCCGCGGATCGAGCACCGCGGTCGCGATATCAGCGATCAGGATGGCCACCAGCACGGCCACGGTGATCAGCAGGAACAGTGCCTGCATCAGCGGGTAGTCCTCGTTGTTGACCGCCTGCAGCAGCAGGTAGCCGACGCCCTGATAGTTGAAGACGAACTCGATCAGGATCGCGCCGCCCACGACGAAGCCGAGCGACATGGCGAAGCCGGTGAGGTTCGGCAGGATCGCGTTGCGCGCCGCGTAGTCGAGCATGATGCGGCGGCCGGGCAATCCCTTGGCCCGGGCCATCCGTACGTAGTCCTCGGCCAAGGTGGTGATCATGGTGTTGCGCATGGTCAGGATCCAGGTGCCGATCGTGGTAATCAGCAGCGTGGCAGCGGGCAGGATGGCGTGCTGCAGCACGTTCCCGATGAAGACCGGCGTGAACCCCGGCGTCAGCGTGTAGTCGTAACTGAAGAAGTACGGCACCCACCTCAGCTTGACGCCGAAGACCAGGATCAGCATCAGCCCGATCCAGAAGTACGGAATCACCGAGGTGATCACGAACACCGGCGGCATGATGCTGTCCAGCCGGCCACCGCGGCGCCATGCGCCCAGGATGCCGATGCCGGTGCCGAGCACGAAGGCCAGGATCGTGGTGAGCCCGACCAGGCCGAGAGTCCACGGGATCGCGTCGAGCACGGTGCGGCCGACCGACGCCGGGTACAGCGACGTCGAGGTGCCGAACTTGCCGGTGGCCACGTCGCCGAGATAGGTGACGTACTGGGCGGGCAGGCTCTGGTGCGTGTTGACGCCGAACTGAGCCTGGAGCGCCTTGAGCGCCTCGCCGGTCACCCCGCCCTTGAACTTTCCCATCATCGCGACGGCCGGATTGCCGGGCATCATCCGCGGCAGCAGGAAGTTGAGCGTCAGCGCGACCCAGAGGGTCAGCACGAAGAAACCCAGGCGGCGGAGCGCGAATCTCATGCTCTCCTCCTGTCGCTCATCGCTGCTTCTCCTAACGGTCGCGCACCGGGGGCGGGGCGGCAAGGGCGGGCGGATCCGCGGGCGAGCGGCCCGGCCCGGTCCGCCGCGCCCGCGGATGCGCCGTCAGTCCCGGGGCACCTGACCGGGCAGGTGCCCCGGGACTCGCCGCTACTTCTTCGTCGGCGTCAGGTGCAGCATCTGCTGGCCCCAGTCGGGATAGTTGTAGGCAGCAGGCTGCGCGTACGGGTTGCTTTCGGTGACCCAGCCGCTGAAGCTGCCGGTGTCGTACTGGAACCAGTCGACGGACTCGGTGATCGGGATGACCGGCACGTCCTTCAGCATCACCTGCTGCAACTGGTTCACGATCGAATGCTGCGTAGCCTCGGACGTCGTCGCGCCGTACTGGTTGATCAGTGCGTCCGTGGCCGGGTTGCTGTACCGCTCCCAGTTGGAGCCGGCCGCCGTGCCGATCGGCGCGGAGTTCGCCGAGTAGAGCCACTGGCGCAGCTCGAAGTAGGGGGTGGGACCGCCGGTCTCGCTCCCGTAGCCGAGCTCGTACTGGCCGCCGTAGAGCTTGGACTGGTACGCGGGCGCCGACAGGTTCTGCGGGGTTACCTGGATCCCGACCGCGTTCAGGTTCTGCTTGATGACGTTGACCGACGCCACCCAGTCGGAGAAGCCGCCGTTGTTGATGATGCTGAAGGACAACTTCTGGCCGCCCTTGGCGAAGATGCCGTCCGAGCCCTTCGTGTAGCCCGCCTTCTGCAGGACGGAGATAGCCTTCGCGGGGTTGTAGGCGTAGTTGTTGCCGAATTGCGCTGCCGCCGAGGAGTCCAGCCAGGTGTTGAAGGTGGGCGTGACGATCCCGGTCTGGTTCGAGGCCGGCTCGTAGCCGTACTCGCCGATCGTGGACACGCGCTGCCGGTTGATCGCGTAGGCCATGGCCTGGCGCACCGCCGCGTCCTTCAGGATCGGGTTCTTCAGGTTGATGAACAGCGAGACGTTCGCGACCGGCGGGAACCAGTAGTGGTAGTTCGGGCTCCTGGACAGGTAGAACTTCTTGATGTTCGGGATGAACTGGCTGCCCCACTGGGCCTGGCCGTTGGCCAGGTAGGTGTTGGCCGTGTCGTTGGTCAGGAACGCCGGGTAGTTGACCGTCGCGATCTTCGGCTGGCCGGCCTGCCAGTACTGCGGGTTGGCCTTGTAGGCGATGTTCTGCGGGGTGCAGGTCTTGGTGCTCACCTTGAACGCGCCAGTCCCTACCGGGTTCTTGTCCGGGTAGGTCACCGGATTGGCGATCTTCGACCAGACATGCTGCGCCACGATCGGGACCTGGTCGGCGATGTAGTAGAAGTACGGAACCGCCTGGGTCTTGAAGTTCATCACGACCTGGTTCGAGCCCGCTTGGGTGACACTGGACAGCACGGACCAGACGGAGTTGATGTCGAGCACCTTGTGCTGCTTCAGCAGGTTGAAGGTGTAGACGACGTCGGCCGCGGTCATCGGCTTGCCGTCCTGCCACTTGACCCCGTTGCGGATCGTGAAGGTAACCGTCTTGTTGCCGTTGCTCCAGGTCCACTTGGTGGCCAGCCAGGGGCTTTCCTTGGCGCTCTGCAGCGTGTTGACGAACACGAGCGGCTCGTAGACGGGCCCGAGCGACAGGCCGATGTAGGACAGGTTGAACGGGTTGAAGTCACATGTCCATGCCTGCCCGGCCTCGTTGTCGATGGTCAGCACGCCGCTGGGGCCTGACGCATTTCCGGACGAATTGCCTGATGAGGATGAGCTGGTGCCGCAAGCGGCTGCCAGCAGGACGGATGCGATGACGACCCCGATCAGCTTTAGGCGTCTCATTGCCGTAGCCCTTCGATGAAAGTTCCGCGCATCGGGTGACGGGGCCGGACGCCCCGCCGGGTGCGCAGGTGCCAAAAGGTGCTGGGCCGACGGGGATCATCGGCCCGGGGGATATGCAGCGTAGCTGTCATGCCGTGCTGTCCTGGGTGACTGTGTCCTGGGTGACTGTGTCCTGGGTCGCATGCTGGTAGCCGATCTGGCTGCCCGCCGCGCGGCCAGCGGCGGAGCCTGCGGGACCGGATGCCCGGGCGCCGCTGGCATCGGCCGCGTCGACGGCCAGCGCCACGGCGCCGAGCAGCGGAGCGTCGAACGGGAAGCGGGCGACGACGAGTTCGGGCGGGAACGGGACGCCGGCCGCGAGCGCATGCTCAAGGTGCGGCCTGAGCCGCTCCCACGACCGGACCATGCCGCCGCCGACCGAGATCCGCACCGGATTCAGCAGGATCGCGAGGTTGACCAGATGGAAGGCCAGTTCCGCGACGAACCTGGTCAGCAGCTCATCGAGCTCGGGATTGCCCTGGCCGGCCTCGAAGATGTCGGCAGCGGTCATCGGCCGGGCCGCCGCTGCCTGGCGGGCCAGCCCCTGCCCGCTGACCATGGCTTCCAGCGGCGACCGCTGGTCCAGGCCACGGCCAATGTCCGAGATGGCGCGCAGGTTGTAGCCGATCTCGCCGGCCGCGCCGTTACGTCCCCCGACGACCCGCCCGCCGATCACGATGGCGGCGGCCAGCCCGGTGCCCAGGTTGAGATACACGCCAGGGTCGCAGCCGTTCAGCGAGCCCCACCGCAGCTCGGCCATCGCGGCGGCCTTCGCGTCAGTGGCCATCCGGACCTCGGCGCCCGCGAAGGCGGCGCGCAGCTCGCGGCCGAGAGCGAGGGATTCCCAGCCGCTGATGGCGGGGGCCAGCTCGACCCGGTCCTCGAAAGGGATGCCGAAGGTGGCCGCCCCGACGGCGGCAAGCTCACTGCCCGGCGCCACGCGGGCGAGCAGGTCGCGCGCGGCCCGGATGCCCCGGTCGAAGATTGCCTGCGCACTGTGATCGCCGGCCGGCCGTGACCGCCCCGGTTCGGTCTCTACGGTCGCGGTTGCCAGCTGCGGTGGGTCGGGCTGGGTGCTGGCGGTGGCGGGTGCGAGCTGGGGTTCGTCGGGCTGGGTGCTGGCGGTGGCGGGTGCGAGCTGCGCTGCGTCGGGCTGGGTGCTGGCGGTCGCGGGTGCGAGCTGCGCTGCCTCCGGTTCGGTCCCGACGGTCGCCGTCGCCAGCTGGTTGCCCGATATGTCGCAGACTGCCATGGCGATCTTCGTGCCACCGAAATCGAGCCCGAGCACGACGGGGGATTCGCCCACGATGACCTGCCGTTCCGCAAGGATCCCGGTTGACTGCCGCTCAAGATAGTTAGGACAGTATCCTAACTATTATGAGAGCAACAGGGCCGTGGCCGAACTGTAACCGGCGCTGCCAGCCGCCGCCAGCTGCGGCTCGCCACCCGCGGGTCCCGGCCACGGGCCTCGCGGCACGAGTGGTCAGGGCGGGCGCTGCCATGACCTGGCGTGGGGTGCCTGCGGCGGCCGGTCCGCGCATGCCGCCGACGGCTGGCCGCGGGTGCCGCCGGCCGCTGGCCTGGCTTGTCCGCGGCCGCGGGCGCTGCTAGCTTGACGATCGCCTACCGTGCTGGAGGGTCACTGCGTTGGACATGATCTCGTTCGGCTCGGTGTACCTTGAGCTCGTCTTCGGGCACGTGCACGAGCTGCCCCTGCCCGGCGAGGAAGTTCTGACCGACGACTTCGCGATATCCTGCGGCGGGGCTGTGACCAGCGCCAGCGCAGCAGCCCGCGGCGGAGCGCACGCCGGCCTCTGCACGGTGCTCGGCGAAGACCTCGGCTCCCGGATGGTGACGGAGTACTGCGCCGCGCTGCGAGTCGAGCTGTCCCCGTCGATCCGGGTGCGCCGCCGGTCGGCAGGCATCTCAGTCGTGCTGAACTTCGACGGCGACCGGGCCTTCATCACGCATGTCCCGCCGTCGGCGGCCGGCGAGCAGCCGGAGATCGACCGCTGGCGAGCCGTCCTGCGCCGTGAGCGGCCCCGCTGGTGCTACCTGCATGTCGGCCGCGGTGTGCCGGATTTCCTGCGTGATGCCCGCGAGCTAGGTGCCAAGGTCGTGCTCGACATCTCGCTCGGCGACGAGCGTTACCGCGAGACCGTCATCGAGTGCGTCCGCCTGGCTGACATCTTCGTTCCGAACGAGGACGAACTGCTGCGCCTGACCGGCGCGGACGCCATCGGCGAGGCGCTGGCGGCCGCGAGCGCGTGGGGCACGGTGCTGGTGGTGAAGCGCGGCGCGGCCGGCGCGATCGTCGCCGGACCTGACGGGATAACGGAGGTCGCCGCTGGCGTCCGACGGGTGCAGGTCCGGGATCTGACCGGTGCGGGAGACGCCTTCGCCGGGGCGATGATCGCCGCACTGCTGAGCGGGACGCCGCTCGCCGAGGCGGTGGTCGCGGCGAACTCCGCGGGCTCCGAGGCGGTGGCCGGGCTGGGCGCGGTCGGCGAGATCGAGGTGGCGGGCATCGGCGCGGCCGGCCGGGCGCTGGGTGCGCTGCTCCCGACGACGGCAAGGGACACTGACTGATGAAGCTGACGATCCTCGGCGGCGGCGGCGTGCGGATGCCGGCGTTCGTCCGCGCGGTTCTGGCCAGCCGGGCCGGGACGTTTGACGAGATCTGCCTGTTCGAGCCGGACCAACTGCGCCGCGACACTATCTGCAGGCTCGCTGCCGAGCTCGCGGTTGTCCTCGGGCATCCCGATGTAGTCCGGGTCTCATCAGACGCCGCCGCGGCGTTCACCAGGGCGGACTACGTGTTCTCCGCGATACGCGTCGGCGGCGACGGGGGGCGCGTCATCGACGAGGAGGTCGCGCTGCGACGCGGCATCGTCGGCCAGGAAACGACCGGGCCCGGCGGCTGCGCGATGGCGCTCCGCACGATCCCGGTCGTGCTGTCCTACTGCGAGCTGCTCAGCAGCTGCTCTCCAGAAGCGGTCCTGATCAACTTCACCAACCCGGCGGGCCTGATTACCCAGGCGATCTGCGCGCAAGGGAAGGTGCGGGCGGTGGGAGTCTGCGACACGCCGGGTGGCACGGTGGAGCACCTGGCCGCATTCCTGGGAGAGCAGAGCCCTGGCGTCTCGGGCTGCTATGCCGGGCTCAACCATCTTGGCTGGGTCTGCTCGCTTCCGGCCGGCGGCAAGGAGCGCCTCGGGGAGTTGCTGGCGAGATTCGAGGAGCTGCAGCGCTTCGATCACTGCTTCGCGGCGTTCGACCCCGGGCTGGTGCGCCGCGTCGGCGCGATACCCACGGAGTACGTCTACTACTTCTACGACCCCAGGCGCTACCTCGACGGCGTCGTCCGGGCAGGCGTCAGCAGGGGCCAGGACGTGCTGCGCCTGAACGAGGAGTTGCTCGCGGGCCTGGCGAGGGCATTCGCCCACGGCGGCGTGCATGCCGCCTGGTCGGCCTATGACCTGCTGATGGGCGTGCGCCGGGATACCTACATGCGCACCGACATGCAGGGCGACAGCGGCCAGGGCGAGGCGCGGACCCGGCGGGAGGCCGCGGGCGCAGCTGACATCGAGGCAGCGGATGTCGGCGGATACGAGGGCCTGGCGCTGCGGGTCATCGACGGGCTAGCCGGGCGCGGCGCCCGCGATGTGATCGTTAACACCCGTAACGGTGCCAGCATGAGTTTTCTCGACCCGGACGACATCGTGGAGATACCCGCCCGGGTGGACGCTGGCGGACTGTCGCCGCTCGCGGTCCCGGCGCTCCCGCGATCGGCGCAAGCGCTGGTCGCGCAGGTGAAGGAGTACGAGCGCGGCATCGTCGAGGCTGCCATCAGCGGTGATGCCGGCCTGGCCGGCGTGGCACTGTCGCAGCACCCGCTGGTTCCTGGCATCACCGCGGCGAGGGAACTGATCGGCGAGTACCGCGAGCGCCACGGCCAGCACCTTGCCTACCTGCGTTAGCCCCAATGCCGCATAGATAGATAGCTCGCCAACCTGCGTGAGCCCCGACGCCGGATAGAGAGCTTGCCTACCTGCGTGAGCCCCGGTGCCGGATAGAGAGCTGGCCAACCTGCGTGAGCCCCGGTGCCGGATAGATAACTCGCCTACCGCGTGAGCCCCGGTGCCGGATAGGTAGATCGCCAACCTGCGTGAGCCCCGGTGCCGGATAGATAACTCGCCTACCGCGTGAGCCCCGGTGCCGGATAGGTAGATAGCCGACAGGCTCCAGCTATCCAGCATGGGGGTAGCCTGCGCTGCGGATTCCATGATGCCCGGCATCCCGGTCCCGCAGCGGGCGCTAGTGACCGATTCCGCCTGTCGATGCCTGAATATCCGTTTCTAGCAGGGCCGGGAATGGCGTTCCGCCTGATGGATGTGGCTGCGGTATGCGCCGGCGCATACCAATCCTTCATCCACCAGGCGGAACGCCCATCATGAGTAACACACGTACCGCATGCACCACGAACAACCCGGATCGGCACCTCAACGGCGCCTGGCGCCCTCACAACGGCAAATTCCCACCCCACTGTTCAGCGATGGCCTGGCTGGCGGCTTGCCCAGTCTTCGTCGGCTCGCTGCCTGCCCGGCTCGCTGCCTGCCTGCCCGGCTCGCTGCCTGCCCGGCTCGCTGCCTGCCTGCCCGGCTCGCTGCCTGCCGGCTCGCTGCCAGCCTGCCC
>WNGF01002067.1_pt1 | contig 28711 bp, 23 predicted proteins | sample 5400641 | NCBI WGS metagenome assembly WNGF01 (sample SAMN13153371, study PRJNA577476) | soil metagenome | isolation source: 80 cm soil or saprolite under grassland replicate 2 | place: USA:California | collected 2016-06-15 | reverse complement strand
CGGGAGAGACGGGTGGGCCTTCGGAAACCCGTCGTCGTACGTCGGGACAGGCGTACCGCTTACCGACATTCAGGCGGACTGCTAGCCGGTCCGATCGGGGGTTTCCGAAGGCCCACCCGTCTCTCCCGCCCGGCGAACGGGCAGTCAGGGTTCGAACTGAGACACTACCGATCGTGCGCGCCGATTGCGGAGCCGGGGGAATCCCTATATGCTTCGCGACATCAAAAAAGAGAGTCACGGCTCCGACCCGCCATGAGGTGCCACCGATGAATCGACGGGCCTTTCTCACCACGGCCACGAAGCTGTCCGGCCTGGCCGCTCTCGCCGGCGTGCCCGGCGTGGTCGTGCCCGCCCGGGCGGACGACAAGCCCCCGTTCGCTCCGCGTCCGGGCGTCTGGCATACGTACGAGCTGACGACGCGCATCGAGATCCTGTTCCCGGAGGGCGTCACCCGCGCGTGGCTGCCCGTGCCGGCGCTGAGCAACGACTACCAGCAGGTCCTCGACAACCGATGGTCCGGCAACGCCACGGCGGCGAAGGTGATGACCGAGCCGAAGTACGGCGCCTCGATGCTCTACGCCGAGTTCTCGAAGGACCAGACGGATCCGATGGTCGAGCTGGTGAGCCGTTTCAAGACCCAGGACCGGGCGGTGGACTGGTCGCGGAAGACACCGGGGCGGGAGGACACGGCCGCGCTGGGATTCTGGACGCAGCCGACCGAGCTGATGCCGACGGATGGCATCGTGCGCGACACCGCCCGGGACGTCACGAAGGGGGCCTCCAGCGACGTCGACAAGACGCGGGCGGTCTACGACTGGGTGGTGGCCAATGCCTACCGCGAGCCGAAGGTTCGCGGCTGCGGGGTCGGCGACGTGCGAACGATGCTGGAGACGCGCAACTTCGGCGGCAAGTGCGCCGACATCAACGCCCTGTTCGTGGCCCTGCTCCGGTCGTCCGGCGTGCCGAGCCGGGACCTCTACGGCATCCGGGTGGGCCCCTCCGCCTTCGGCTACAAGGCGCTGGGCGCCAGCAGCCCGAGCGTCACGCGCGCCCAGCATTGCCGCGCGGAGGTGTACCTGCGCGATCACGGCTGGGTGGCCATGGACCCCGCCGACGTGGCCAAGGTCGCACGGGAAGAGACGAGCGAGCGGCTCAAGGTCGACCATCCGACCGTCAAGCCCGTCCGTGCGCGCCTGTTCGGAAGCTGGGAGGGCAACTGGATCGGCTACAACATGGCCCACGACGTGGCGCTGCCGCAGGGCACGGTCAAGAGCAAGCTCGGCTTCCTGATGTACCCGCAGGCCGAGACCGACGCCGGCCGGCTCGACAGCCTCGATCCCGACAACTTCAAGTACACGATCACCACGCGCGAGATCCCTGCTTGATTCGCGCGGCGTCGGTGGCCGGGCGACCCGCCCGGCCACCGACCCCGTCCCGTCCATGCGCCATCTGGTCGTGACCGCCGCGCTGGTCGTGCTCCTCGGGCTCAGCGTGCCGACCTCCGTCGGAGCGGCCGACGCCGATCGCTTTCGCCCCTGGACCGGCCCCACCCCGCCGCTCGAGCTCAAGGACCTCGCCGGCAAGACGCACACGCTGGCCGACTATCGCGGGCGCGCGGTCCTGATCAACTTCTGGGCGACCTGGTGTCCTCCCTGCCGCGACGAGATGCCCTCGCTGCAGAGTCTCCACGAGCGCCTGGCCGGCCGCGGCCTCACGGTGCTCGGCGTGAACTATGGCGAGTCGCCGGCCCGCATCGAGAGCTTTCTGCGCGGGGTGACGGTGGGATTTCCCATCCTGCGGGACCCCCGGCACGAGGCGATCACGGCGTGGCGCGTGCGCACGCTGCCCGTCAGCTTCCTGGTGGCGCCAGACGGACAGATCCGCTACACGGTCGTCGGTGAGCTGGACTGGGCCGCCGACGAGATCGAGGCGACGGTGCGGCGACTGCTGCCCTGACGGGCCCGCCGGCTGTTCCGCCTCGCGCGCAAGCGTTCCTCGGCGGCGCTCGAAGAATTGACGGCATCCCCTCCCGATGGTAAATGTCTAGACAATTCTGGGCTCACGGAGGCCAGCCGACGTGAACTACCGTCCCCGTATCCCCCGGTATCTCCAGATCGCCGATGCGCTGCGCCGCGACCTGCGCGGCGAGGGCGAGCGCATCGCCTCGGAACACCAGCTTTGCGCCCGGTTCGGGGTGAGCCGGCCGACCATCCGCCAGGCCCTCGATGTCCTGGTCCAGGAGGGGCGGCTCTACCGTCATGCCGGGCGCGGCACGTTCAGCACGCCGTCGGCGGGGGTCGACCAGCGGCTGCGGTTCATCGGCTCGATCGGCGACATGATCGCGCTCGGCGACGAGACCTGGTTCAAGCTGATCTCGCGCGAGGTGCTCGTGCTGCCCGCGAACATCGCCCAGGCGCTGCGCCTGGCGCCCGGGGCGTCGGCCTGTCGGATCGTCGGCGTGCGCCACGCCGACAACGGCCCCTTCCAGCACGCCACGATGTACGTGCCCACGGCCATCGGCAAGGCGCTCGAGGAGGAGGACCTCTCGAAGACCTCGATCATCGGCGCCATCGAGCGCCAGGCCGGCGTGCCCGTGAAATACATGGAGCAGGTCGCCGACGCCGCGCTGGCGCCGCGCCAGGTCGCCGAGCTGCTGCAGATCCGGCCGCGCTCGCCGATCCTGCTCTTCCAGCGGACGTACTTCGCGGCGAACGGTGAGGCCGTCGAGCACGCGGTCACGTACCAGGCCTGCCGGCGTTACCCGTACCGCGTCGTCTTCTCGCGCCCCGAGCGCCGGAGCTAGCCCTGGCCTATCGGATCGGATTCGACGTCGGTGGCACCTTCACCGACTTCGCGCTGCAGTCGCCGGCCGGTGAGCTGCTCACCGGCAAGCGTCTGACCACGTATCCCGATCCGTCCGCGGCGTGCCTGGAGGGGCTCGACGACCTGATCGCGACTGCCGGCATCCCGTGGAGCGAGGTCGCCCAGCTCGTGCACGGCACGACGCTGGGCTCGAACATCGTGATCGAGCGCAAGGCCCGCGGGGTGGGGCTCCTCACCACGCGCGGCTTCCGCGACGTGCTGCTCATCGGCCGCGAGAAGCGTTACCAGGTCTATGACTTACAGATCGACAAGCCGCGCCCGCTCGTCCCTCGCCGCCTCATCGCCGAGGTGACGGAGCGCGTCCTGGCCGACGGCTCGATCCGCACGCCGCTCGACGAGGCCGACGCGCGGCGGGCGATCCGCGCGCTGGCCGCGTGGGGGGTGACCACGCTGGCGGTGTGCCTGCTGCACGCCTACCTCAACCCCGAGCACGAGCGGCGGATCGCCGCGCTGGTGACGGAGGAAGCGCCGCACGTCACCGTCACGCTGTCCCACGAGGTCTCGCCGACCTTCCGCGAGTACGAGCGGACGTCGACGACGGTCGTCAACGCCTACGTCATGACCGCGCTCCGGGCGTACCTGCGCGGCCTGCAGCGGGCGCTGGCCGAGCGCGGGTGCCGCGGACGATTCTTCGTGATGCAGTCCTCGGGCGGGATCGCGACGGCCGAGGCCATGGAGCGCCACCCGGTCCGCATGATCGAGTCGGGGCCGGCGGCCGGGGCCCTCATGGCCGCCGGCTACGGCGAGCTGACGGGGCATCGCGACCTCGTCGCCTTCGACATGGGCGGCACCACGGCCAAGCTGGCGCTGATCGAGAACGGCCGACCCTTCACGACGACGGCCTTCGAGCTGCACCGCGTGAACAACGCGCCCGGCAGCGGGCTGCCCATGAACATCCAGGCCATCGATCTCGTCGAGATCGGCGCGGGCGGCGGCTCGATCGCGCGCGCGGCCCTCGGCGTGATCGCCGTCGGTCCCGAGAGCGCGTCGTCGGTCCCGGGCCCGGTCTGCTACGGCCGCGGAGGCGAGGAGCCGACCGTCACCGACGCCAACCTGGTGCTGGGCTATCTGAACGCGCAGTCCTTCGCCGGCGGCACGATGCGGCTGCAGCTGGGCGCGGCGGCGCGGGCGATCGAGGAGCGGATCGCGCGCCCGCTGGGGCTGCCGGTGGAGGCCGCGGCGTGGGGCATCCACGCGATCGTCAACACCAACATGGAGCTGGCCACGCGCGTCGTCTCGATCGAGCGGGGCCGCGACCCGCGCGACCTCACCCTGGTCGCGTTCGGGGGGTCAGGGCCCGTCCACGGCTGTCGGCTCGCCCAGGCGCTGGGCATTCCTCGCGTCATCCTTCCGGCCGCGGCCGGCGTGACCGCGGCCATCGGCCTCCTCGCCGCCGAGGTGCGATTCGACGTCGCGCGAACGTACCATCGCTGCGTCGACGAGGTGGATCTCGACCGGCTCACCGCGATCTACGACGAGATGACGGCTCAAGCCGCGGCCGTCGTCCGGGACTCCGCCGGGGACGGCCAGATCCAGATCGTGCGGTCGGCCGATGCGCGCTACGTGGGCCAGGGCTACGAGCTGAACGTCCCGGTGCCGGCCGGCGGGCTTGACGCGGCCGCGCTCGCGCGAGTCCGCGCGGCGTTCGACGAGATCTACGCCGCGCGCTACGGCTACGCCGACGCGCGGGCGCCGGTCGAGGTCGTGACCTGGAAGCTCTCGGCGGTCGCCGGCACCCCGCGCATCGCCCTGGCCAAGACGCCGCCGCGGTCGGGCGAGGGCGGACGCAAGGGCGTCCGTCGCGCGTATTTCCCCGAGGCGCGCGGCTACCTGGAATCCCCCATCTACGATCGCTACGCGCTGCCCGCGGGGCTCGCGCTGACGGGACCGGCCATCGTCGAGGAGCGCGAGTCGACGACGGTGCTGCCGCCCGGCGTCGAGGCCGTCGTCGACGAGTACGCCAACTTGCTGGTGACGCTGTGAGCGGGCTCGACCCGATCACCCTCGGCGTCGTCTGGGGCGCGCTCCAGTCCATCGCCGTGGAGATCGGCACGACCGTGCATCGCACGGCCTATTCCGAGCAGGCGCGCGAGGGGCAGGACTTCTCGGTCGCGGTCTTCGACGCCGACGGGCGAATGGTCGCCCAGGGACCGTATAGCCCCGGGCACATGGGTGCGATGTCCTTCGCCGTGCGGAACGCGCTCGCCGCCCATCCCGTCGAGACGCTCGAGCCCGGCGACGCCATCTTGCTCAACGACCCCCTGCTCGGCTCCGGCCATCTGCCGGACTTCTTCATCACCCAGCCCGTGTTCGACGCCGACACCGTCGTCGGCTTCGTCGTCAACATCTTGCACCACACGGACGTGGGCGGGCAGCGACCGGGCAGCCAGGGCGTCGAGGGCATCTTCGACTATTTTCAGGAGGGCCTGCGCATCCCCCCGACGAAGGTGTGGCGTCGCTACGAGGAGGACGCCGGCATCGTCGGCATCATCGCCGCCAACACGCGCACGCCGGACAAGGTCCTCGGCGATCTGCGGGCCCAGCGGAGCGCGTTGCGCGTGGGCGAGCTGCGGCTCGCCGAGCTGGTCCGCCGGTATGGGCGCGACACGGTCCGGGCCGCCATGGACGAGATCATCGCGCGCACGGAGAGCAACATGCGCGCCGCGATCCGCGCCGTGCCCGACGGCGTCTACCCGTTCGAGGACTTCCTCGACGACTGGGGTCCCGGCACGGATCCACTGCGCGTGTTCGTCACCGTCACGGTCGAAGGCGACGCGGTGGTCGTCGACTACGAGGGCTCGAGCCCCCAGACGGCGTCGGGCATGAACTCGTACATCAACTACACACGCTCCTACTCGTACGCCGCGATCAAGTGCCTGACCGACCCCTACGGGCCCATGAACGAGGGAGCGCTGCGGCCGATCACCGTGAAGGCGCCCGAGGGCTCCTTCCTCAACCCCCGTCCGCCGGCCGGGGGAGGACCGCGGGCCATCATCTGCTATCGGACGTTCGAGGCCGTGATCGGCGCCCTCGCCCCGGCCCTGCCCGACCGCGTGGCGGCGGCATCGTCGCACTTCGCCAACCCCACGTTCGGCGGCTGGGATCGTCGCCGGAGCCGCCGCTTCGTGGCGTACGAGCTGGTGCTCTCCGGGACCGGCGCCCGCGCGACGAAGGACGGCTGCGAGGCGATGGCGATGGCGTTCAACGCCGCCAACATCCCCGTGGAGGCCCAGGAGGCGATGCAGCCCATCGTCATCGAGCGCTTCGAGCTCATCCCGGACTCCGCCGGCGCCGGGAAGTTCCGCGGCGGCTGCGGGCTCCGTCGGGACATGCGCTTCCTCGCCGACGAGGGCAAGCTGACGAACCTCTCGGAGCGCCAGCGCTTCGCGCCCTATGGCCTGTTCGGCGGCCGGACGGGGATGCTCGCGCGGACCGTGATCAACCCCGGCCCCGACGAGGGGGTCGTGCACGGCAAGCAGTCCCGCGAGTTCGCGTACGGCGACGTCATCGCGTTCCAGCAGTCGGGCGCGGGGGGCTACGGTGACCCGCTCGACCGCGATCCGGCGCGCGTGCTGGACGATGTGCTGGACGAGTACGTTTCGCCCGAGGGCGCCCGCCGCGAGTACGGGGTGGTCATCGTCGGCGAGGGCGTCGAGCGTCGTGTGGACGACGCGGCGACGGCCGCGCTGCGACGGAGCATGAGGCCATGATCGCGTTCACGCGGGAGCAGGAGCTCTTCCGGCGCAGCGTCGCGCGGTTCGTCGACGCGGAGGTGGCGCCGGCCGCCCCGGCCCTGGACGAGCAGGCGGAGTTTCCCACCGCGCTCTTCCGTCGGATCGGCGAGCTCGGCTACTTCGGCCTGCGCTACCCCGAGGCCTACGGCGGCTCGGGCAGCGACATGGTCACGTACTGTCTGTTCGCCGAGGAGCTGGCCCGGGGTTCGATGTCGCTGGCCGCCGCGGCCGCCATGCAATCGCTCATGGGCACGTACTTCATCCATCGCTACGGCTCCGAGGCGCTGCGACAGCGGTATCTCGTTCCCGCCCTTCGCGGAGAGGTCGTCGCGACCTTCGCGCTGACCGAGCCGAACGCGGGCTCGGACCTGGCCGGCCTGGCGACGCGGGCCGAGCGGCGCGGCGACGGATGGGTGCTCAAGGGGACGAAGACGTGGGTGACCAACGCGCCGGTCGCCGACGTGCTGACCGTCGCCGCCAAGACCTCCGGCGAGCGCGGCATGAAGAACATCGCGCTCTTTCTCCTGGATCGTGCGTCGATGCGCGGCATCACGCTGGGCAAGGCGATCGAGAAGATGTCCGTGCGGGCCTCGGTGACGGGCGAGATCCTGCTCGACGACGTGGAGGTGCCCGCAGAGCACTGTCTCGGGGGCGAGACCGGCGGCGTCGAGAAGGTGGGCACGATCCTCTCCGAGATCCGTGTGATGACGGCGGCGCTCTCGGTCGGCCTGGCCCGGGCGGCGTACGAGGCCGCGCTCGGCTACGCGCGGCAGCGGGTGACGTTCGGCAAGCCGATCGTCGAGCACCAGGCGATCGGGTTCAAGCTCGCCGACATGCTGACCTCGCTGCATGCCGCCACGCTGGTGACCTACCAGGCGGCCGGGGCCATCGACGCCGGTCGGCCGGTCACGCGAGAGGCCGCGATGACCAAGCTCTTCGCGTCGGAGACGGCCGTCCGCGTGACCGACGAGGCGGCGCGCATCCTGGCGTCCTACGGGCTGGCCATGGAGTATCCCGTGCAGCGCTACTTCCGGGATGCGCGCTTCCTCCTGCCCGGCGGGGGGACCTCGGAGATCCTCCGGCTCGTCATCGGCCGCGATCTCGACTGGGACCGTGCGACCGCATTCGGCAGCGGGATGTCGGAGTGAACATGAGGACGTCTCGTGATCCAATACAACGCTCCCTGGACATGCTGTGGCCAGCGACTGCGGCCATGAACAAGATCCTATTGGCGCTTCTCCTCACTCTGGTGACGTCGCCCGCGCATGACCAGCAGCCTGTGAAGAACATACGGCTAGAGCGCTCGGCATCACGTTTCCGCCTGCGTTCATTCTGCAGGTCGATCGGGTGATCGAGCAGGAGGAGTGCCGGTGAGAAAAGTCGCGGTCGTCGGGGCGGGGGTGACGAAGTTCGGGGTGCGCAAGGCGACGTATCGCGACCTCATCTGGGAGGCCGGCAAGGCCTGCTTCGACTCGGTGCCGGGCGTCAAGCCGCGCGATCTCGACGGGCTCGTCGTCGGGACCGTCATGCCCGAGCGGACGGCGTTCCAGAGCCACATCTCCTCGCTCGCGGCAGAGGCGCTCGGGATCCGGCCAAGGACGCTGTCCGCGCGCACCGAGCACATGTGCGCCTCCGGCACCGTCGGCATCCGCTACGCCTACGCCTTCATCGCCGCGGGGCTGGCCGATCTCGTCATGGTCGTCGGGGTCGAGAAGCTCAATCAGCCGTCGGGCGACGAGGCCATCCTCAACATGGGGACCGGGGTAGATCGCGAGTGGGAGGCGGCCTTCGGGCTGACGGCGCCGCCCTGCTTCGCCCTCGCCGCGCAACGGCACATGGCGGAATACGGAACGACGGAGGAGCAGCTCGCGCTGGTCGGCGTGAAGAACCACAACCACGCGGCCAAGAATCCCAACGCCCATTTCCAGAAAGGCGCGACCGTCGACCAGGTGCTTTGCTCGCGCATGATCTCCACGCCGCTCCGCCTGTTCATGTGCTCGCCCATCACGGATGGCGCGGCCGCCGTGATCGTCGCGAGCGAGGAGCGCGCGCGTGATCTGACGGATGCTCCGGTGTGGATCCGCGGCACTGGCCAGGCCCTCGACGGCTTCCAGCTCACCTCGCTCGACGAGGATTACGCGCGCTGGCCAGCGCTCTCGCGGGCGTCGCAGTCGGCGTACCGAATGGCGGGGATCGGCGCGCGCGACGTCGACGTCGCCGAGGTCCACGACTGTTTCTCGATCGCCGAGCTGATCGCCTACGAGGAGCTCGGCTTCTGCGCCAAGGGCGAGGCGGGGCCGTTCGCGGCGGCCGGCCGCAGCGACTATGGAGGCGATGTGGTCGTGAACCCTCGGGGTGGTCTCATCGGCTGTGGGCATCCGCTGGGCGCCACCGGCGTCGCGCAGGCGGCGGAGGTCTTCGCGCAGCTCCGCGGCGAGGCCGGTGCGCGCCAGGTGCCCGACGCTACGATTGGGCTCACGCACAACAACAGTGGGATGGGCGAGCACGTGGTCATGATCTACGGCAGATGAACACCGTCGCCGTCATCGGGCCGGGGCGGATCGGGCGCCAGATCGCGCTGGCCTTCGCGCTCGGCGGCTCGCGGACGCTGCTCCGCGACGTCAAGGATCGGTCGCGCGCGGCGAGTGACATCGTGCTGACCGACGCCCGCCGGGAGATCGAGCGTGATCTGGGGCTCATGGTCGAGGAGGCCGTGGTCAAGCCGGCCGAGGCCGCCGACGCGCTCGCTCGCCTCGAGCCGCACGTGGGGATCGACGGCCTCGGCGACTGCGGCTTCGTGCAAGAGGCACTGCCGGAGCTGCTCGACGTCAAGCGGGCGGCTCTCGCGCGCTTGCGGGGTCGAATACGGGACGACGCCATCGTCGCCTCCGCGAGCTCGACCATCTCGCCGCGTCACCTCGCCGATGCCGTGCCCGGGCCGCAGCGCTTCTTGATCGCTCACTGGCTCAATCCCGCGCACATCATTCCGCTCGTGGAGGTGGTGGCCGGCGCGGCGACGGCGCCCGCGGTGATCGACCGCACGCTGGCGCTGCTCGAGGGCCTGGGCAAGACGCCCGTCCGCTGCGCCGACTCGCCGGGCTTCATCGGCCCCCGCCTGCAGGTGCTCCTGATGAACGAGGCGGTGCGGCTGGTGGAAGAAGGCGTGGCGACGCCCGAGGACGTCGACCGGGCCTTCCGCGCGGGCATGGGCTTCCGCTACGCGACCGTGGGTATCTTCGAGTTCATCGACTGGGGCGGGGTCGACATCCTGCACCTGGCGAGCCGCTTCATGGCGGAGGCGACCGGCGATGCGCGCTTCCGGCCCGCGCGGCTCGTGGAAGACAAGGTCGCGCGCAACGAGCTCGGGCCCAAGACGGGGCGGGGGTTCTTCGACTACCAGGGGGATCGCCGGGAGACGTTCGAGGCGGCGAAGGTCCGCGCGCTCCTGCGCCAGCTGCGGCGCGAGCGGGAAGCGCGGCCCGCGTGACGTACGTTCGCGCCATCGATCCGCTGCCGCTCGAATCGAGCGATCACAACAAGCTCGCCGAGTTCTATCGACGGCTCGGCGAGGGCCGGCTCAGCACGACGCGCTGCACGGGCTGCGGGCGGACGAGCTGGCCCCCGCGCGGCTTCTGTCCCGATTGCGCCGCCGACACGTTCGAGTGGGTCGAGCTGTCGAACGAGGGGACGGTTCACGCCTTCACCGTGCAGGAGACCGGTTTGCCGGCCGGCTTCGAGGCGCCACGGGTGTTCGCGATCGTGAAGGTCGACGATCATCGGATCTTTTCCATCGTGATCGACGCCGATCCGGAGCGCCTCGCGATCGGCCTGCGTGTCCGTTTGCGGCCGCTCCGCGTGGCCGACGAGCCCACAGGGGCGCCGCGCTGGCTGCCCGCATTCACGCCGGCCGGCGACGGGGCCGCGTCATGAAGCCGCGGCGATCGGTCGTCGGCGTCATCTCGGACACGCATGGGCTCTTGCGTCCGGAGGCGGTGGACGCGTTGCGGGGCTCCGAGATGATCGTGCACGCGGGGGACATCGGCTCACCGGAGGTGCTGCGCCGTCTCGAGGCGCTCGCCCCGGTCATCGCCGTCCGCGGCAACAACGACCACGGGCCGTGGGCGGACACGCTGCCGATCACCGACCTCGTCGAGCTCGGCGACGCGGCGCTCTACGTGATCCACGACGTGAAGGCGCTGGATCTCGACCCGCGCGCGGCGGGGGTGTCGGTCGTCATCGCCGGTCACAGCCATCGGCCGCTGTGCGAGGAGCGCGAGGGCGTGCTGTTCCTCAACCCCGGCAGCGCGGGTCCCCGTCGCTTCCGGCTGCCGGTCTCGGTGGGGCATCTGGTCATCGGCGGACGCCGTGTCGTCGGCACCCTCGAGACGCTCCGGGTCGGCGCATGAAGGTCCTGATCGCCAAGCCCGGCCTCGACGGCCACGATCGCGGGGCCAAGGTCGTGGCCCAGGCCTTGCGCGACGCGGGGCTCGAGGTGGTGTACACCGGGCTCAAGCGCACGCCGCAGGAGATCGTCCAGGAGGCGATCGAGGAGGACGTCGACGTCGTCGGGCTCTCGATCCTCTCGGGCGCTCACCTCCTGCTCACGCGACGCGTGATCGAGGGCCTGCGCGCCGCCGGCGCCGACGACATCGACGTGGTCGTGGGGGGCACCATCCCGCCGCGCGACCTCGCCGCCTTGAAGGACGTCGGGGCCTCCGCGGTCTTCCCCATGGGCACGCCGTTGAGCGACGTCGTCGCGGCGTTTCAGAAGAGGACACGAGAACCATGAGAGACGTGAGACTCCACGCAGGGATTCCCGTGAAGCCGGTCTACGGGCCCGAGGATCTCGCCGGGCGCGACGTCGCGGCCGACGTCGGCCGTCCCGGGGAGTATCCCTTCACCCGCGGGATCCATCCCGCGATGTATCGCGAGCGGCTGTGGACCATGCGGCAGTACATCGGCTTCGGCACGCCGGCCGAGACGAACGCGCGCTTCAAGTACCTCATGGCGCACGGCCAGGACGCCCTGAACGTCGCCTTCGATCTGCCCACGCAGCTCGGGCTCGACTCCGACGACCCGCGCGCGGAGGGCGAGGTGGGGCGCGTCGGCATGGCCATCGACACGCTGGCCGACATGGAGGAGGCGTTCGCGGGCATCCCGCTCGACCGGGTCAGCGTCTCGCTGACCATCAACGGCATGGCGGCGCCGATCACGGCCATGTACTACGCGGTGGCCGAGCGCCAGGGCGCTTCCCCCGAGCGCGTGGTGACCACGCCCCAGAACGACATCCTGAAGGAGTTCGTCGCCCGCGGCACGTGGGTCTATCCCGTGGAGCCCTCGCTCCGGCTCGTCGCCGATCTCATCGAGTTCTCGGCCCGCCACTACCCGCGCTCCAATCCGGTCTCCGTGTGTGGCTATCACATCCGAGAGGCCGGATGCACGACGGCGCAGGAGATGGCCTACGGCCTGTGCATCGCCGCCGCCTACGTCGAGCTGATGCTGGCCCGCGGCATGGCCGTCGACGATTTCGCGCCGCGTCTCTCCTTCAACTTCACCTGCTGGGGGAAGATCTTCGAGGAGGTCGCCAAGTTCCGTGCCGGCCGGCGTCTCTACGCCCGGATGATGCGCGAGCGCTTCGGAGCCGCCAACCCGAAGTCCTGGATCTTCCGCTCGCTGATCGGGGGCGGCGGCTCGGCCTTCACGGCCCAGGAGCCCGAGAACAACATCGTGCGCGGAGCCTACATCGCCCTGGCCGCGGCCCTGTCGGGCGCACAGACCATGGCGCTGCCCACGTACGACGAGGCGTACACGATCCCCTCGGCCAAGGCCCAGCTCATCGCGCTGCGCACCATGCAGATCTGTGCGGAAGAGTCGGGCGCCGCCGACACCGCGGATCCCCTCGGCGGCGCCTATTACGTGGAGGCGCTGACGAACGCGATGGAGGAGCGGATCGTCGCCGAGATGACGGCCGTCGAGCGGATGGGCGGGATCGTCGAGGCCGTGAAGACCGGTGCCATCCAGGCCGAGGTCGCGCGTCAGGCCTATCTCTACGAGCAGGCGCTCGCCACGGGCGCCGTCCCCAAGGTCGCCGTGAACTGTCACGTGGGAGACGTTGCCGGCGAGCCGGAGCGAGAGCTCGAGCTGTACGCGTTCGACGCCAAGGTCGCGGACGCCCAGCTGGCGCGGCTCGCGCGCGTGCGCCGCGAGCGGGACGGCCGCGCGGTCACGGCGGCCTTGCGGCGGCTCACGGAGCAGGCGCGCGGCTCCACGAACCTGATGCCGGCAATCCTGGAATCCGTCACGGCGTACGCCACCCTCGGCGAGATCAACCGCGCGATGAAGGACGTGTTCGGCGAGCACAAGGAGCCCGTGAAGTTCTGATGGACTTCAGCGTCATCGGCCGGGGGACGCCGAAGAAGGACGGCGCCGAGAAGGTGACGGGCCGCACCCGGTTCCTCAACGATCTCGAGCTCCCCCGGATGGCGCACGGCAAGATCCTCCGCGCGAAGTTTCCCCACGCCCGCCTGGTGGCGATCGACGTCGCGCGCGCGCGCCGCGTGCCCGGCGTGGTCGCCGTGATCACGGCCGAGGACGTCACGCAGCACCCCTTCGGCTTCGCCAAGGATCAGCTGGCGCTCAAGCGCGGCAGGGTGCGCTGCATCCGCGACGAGATCGCGGCCGTCGCCGCGGAGACGCCGACGATCGCGGAGGAGGCGCTGGGGCTGATCGACGTCGAGTACGAGGAGCTGCCCGCGGTCTTCGATCCCCGGACGGCGCTCGCCGAGGGCGCGCCGCTCGTCCACGACGAGCTCGGCACCAACGCGGCACCGCTCCGCTATCAGTTCGCGCACGGCGACGTGGACTCCGCCTTCGCGTCGGCCGCGGCGGTGGTGGAAGGGGAGTACCGGCTGAACTACGTCACGCCGGCCTGCCTGGGCACGATGGTCGCCATCGCCGACTGGGATGCCGAGGATCGGCTCACGATGTGGAGCACCACGCAGGTGCCCTTCCTCTACCAGCGTGACCTCGCCGCCGCGCTGGGCATCGGGGGCGACCGCGTGCGGGTGCTCCAGCCGCCCGTCGGCGGCAACTTTGGCCGGGGCCTCGATCTCTATCCGATCGACATCGTGACCGCGCTGCTCGCGCGAGCGGCGCGCCGGCCGGTCAAGATCGAGTTCGACCGCGTCGAGGAGTTCATCGCCTGCCCGACGCGCGAGCCGTGCACGATCCGTCTGCGGACCGCGGCCGACGCCCACGGGCGGCTGCTTGCTCGGGACGCGCACGTGACCATCGACAACGGCGCCTACGTCTCGTGGGGATCCACGACGCCCTACGTGATGCTGGCGACGGTCGCGGGTCTCTACCGGTGCCCCAGCGTCCGCTTCGACACGACGATCGCCTACACCAACAATCCCTACTCGGGATCGATGCGGGGGTACGGCAACCTCGAGTCGACGTTCGCGGTCGAGTCCCAGATGGACGAGCTCGCCGAGCGTCTGGGCCTGGACCGCCTCGAGCTGCGGCGCCGCAGCGTGGTGAAGTCCGGCGACGTCCATCCCCAGGGCTTCGCCATCACCTCCTGCGCCATGGCGGAGTGTCTGGACGCGGTCGGCCAGGAGATCGCGGCCGATCCCCCGCCGTCCCCGCCGGCCGGATGGTCGCGCGGCGTCGGGTACGCGGCGATGTTCCACGTCGGCGGGGGCGCCCGGATCTACCGTTCCGACGGGTGCGGCGCCATCGTCAAGCTGGACGACTTCGGCAAGGTCTCGCTGATCACCGGCGCCTCCGAGATCGGGCAGGGCTCGGAGACGGTGCTCGCCATGATCGTCGCCGAGACGCTGGGCGTGCCGCTCGACCGTGTCGACGTCGTCAACTCCGACACCGCGGTCAAGCCGTGGGACGTCGGCGTGCACGCCAGCCGGACCACGTTCATCGCGGGCAACGCGGCGCGGCTGGCCGCGGAGAAGATCCGCGCCCAGCTCCTCGCCATGGCGGCCGAGCCGCTCGACGAGCCGGCCGCGCGGCTGGCCGTCGCCGACGGCTGGGTGTACGTCGTCGGCGAGCCCCAGCGCCGTCTGCCCTACGATCGCGTCGTGCGCGCCGGCCACTACCGTCCGGCCGGCCAGACGCTCGTGGCCGAGGCGTTCTACGACCCGCCGACCGCGATGCTCGACAAGGACCTGCGCGGCAACGTCTCGGCCACCTACGGCTTCGCGGCCCAGGCGGTGCTGCTCGACGTCGAGCGGGCGACGGGGCGGGTCCTGGTGCGCAAGGTCGCCTCGGCGCACGACGTCGGTCGCGCCCTGAACCCGCTCGCCGCGGAAGGCCAGGTCCACGGCGGTGTCCACATGGGCCTGGGCTACGCGCTGGCCGAGCGCCTCGTCGTGGACCGGGGGCAGATTCTCACCCAGACCTTCATGGACTACGCGCTGCTGCGCGCGGACGACATGCCGCCGATCGTCGTTCGCCTGATCGAGAGCCTGGATGCCGAGGGCCCGTTCGGCGCCAAGGGCCTCGGCGAGTCCGGCGTGATCCCCGTGTCCGCCGCCGTCGCCAACGCGATCAAGGATGCGATCGGCGTCCGGTTCACCGAGCTGCCGATCACCGCCGCGCTGATCGAAGGCGCGCTCAGGGAGCCGATCGAATGACTCGCTTCCTCACCGGGGTGCGCGTGCTCGATCTCTCCCGCATGCTGGCCGGGCCCTACGGCTCGATGCTGCTCGCCGACATGGGCGCCGAGGTCATCAAGATCGAGGAGCCGGACGGCGGAGACCCGATGCGCGTCATGGGACCACCGTTCCTGCCCGACGGGGAGAGCGCGTACTTTCTGGCGATCAACCGCAACAAGAAATCCGTGGCCCTCGACCTGACGGCCGCGGACGGGCGCGCGGTGTTCCACGACCTCGTGCGGCGGGCCGACGTCGTCTGGGAGAACTTCCGCCCCGGCGTCATGCCGCGTCTCGGCTGCGGTTACGGAGAGCTGTCCGCGCTGAACTCGAGGCTCGTCGTGTGCTCGATCTCGGCCTATGGAGGGGATGGCCCGTACCGTGACTGGCCCGCCTTCGATCTCGCGCTCCAGGCGATGGGGGGCGCCATGAGCGTCACCGGCGAGCCCGGTCGGCCACCGGCGCGGATGGGGCTGCCGATGGGCGATCTCTCGGGCGGTCTCTTCGGGGCGTTCGCCGTCGCGGGGGCGCTCTTCCAGCGCCAGGTAACGGGGCGCGGCGCCCACATCGACCTCTCGCTCCTCGATTGCCAGGTCTCGCTGCTGACGTACATGGCCCAGTACTTCTGGGCGGACGGGCGCGTGCCGGGGCCGATGGGCTCGGGCCACGCTTCCGTCGTGCCGTACCAGGCGCTCGCCACTCGCGACGGTCACCTCATCGTCGCCGTCTTCGCCGAGAAGTTCTGGGGCGGGTTCTGCCGCGCCGGGGGACGCCCCGAGTGGCAGGCCGACCCGCGCTTCGCCACGAACCGCGACCGCGTCGCCCACCGTGCGGCGCTCGAATCGCTCATCGGCGCGCGCTTCGCCGAGGACACCACCGACAACTGGCTCGTGCGCCTGCACGCCGAGGGCGTGCCGGCCGCGCCGATCAACGCGATCGATCGCGTCCTGTCCGATCCACAAGTCAAACATCGGGAGATGGTCGTGCAGATGGATCATCCACGCCACGGCGCCCTGCCGACGCTCGGCACGCCCATCAAGATGGACGGCGCGCTCGGTCTCGAGGTCACTCCGCCGCCTCGTCTCGGCCAGCATACCGACGAGCTCCTGTGCGGCCTGCTCGGGTATCCACCCGACCGGATCGCGGCGCTCCGACGCTCGCGAGCGATCGCCTGATGGCCGTCGTCGCCGTCCTCGGCGCCAGCAACGGCGGGCTCACGACCGCGGCGGACCTGACGCTGGCCGGCCACACCGTCCGGTGGTGGTCACGGTCGCCCGAGGCGCTCGCCGCCGTCCGCGACGCCGGCGGGATCACGCTGGCCAGCGACGGCGACCGCCGGCTCGCCCGGCTCGCGCTCGCCACCGACGATCTCGCCGCCGCGGTCGGGGACGCCGAGGTGATCGTCGCACCGCTCCCGGCCACGGGGCACGCGGATCTGGCCGCCCGCCTTGGCCCGCTCCTGACCGATCGCCAGGTCATCCTGTTGACGCCGGGCACGCTCGGCGCCTACGCGCTCGCCCGCGGGATCGCGCGCGATGGCGGCCGTCTGCCGCTCGCCATCGCCGAGGCCGGCACGCTGCCCTATCTCACGCGCAAGGCGGGGCCGGCCGAGGCGCGCGTCGCCGTCCGCGCCACGAATCTGCCGGTGGGAGTATTTCCCGCCGCCCACGCCTCCGCGGCCCTGGCCAGCGTCGCGAGGCTCTATCCCGCCGTCCGCCCCTGTGTCGACGCCCTCGACGCGGCGCTGAACAACGCCGGGCCCGTGATCCATCCACCGCTCGTGCTGCTGAACGCGGGCGCGATCGACAGCGGGCGCTTCGACGTCCACGTCGAGGGCACGACGGCGACGGTGCGCCGGCTGATCGACGCCGTCGACGCCGAGCGCGTGGCCACCCGTGTGGGCTGGGGCTATCCCGGGCCCCACTACGAGCTGGCGACGTACTACGACGAGACGCGGGCCGCCGAGGGCTTCTACGGCGTCGGGGCCCGGGCTCGGGTGGCGCAGAGCCGGATCTTCGACGAGACGCTGAGCCTCGAGCACCGCTACGTCACCGAGGACGTCGCGCTCGGGCTCTCGCTCTTCGAGTCCGCGGGCCGCACGGCGACCGTCGACACGCCGGCGGTCAGCGGTCTACTACACGTGTTCGGGGTGCTGGTCGGTCGCCGGCTCGGCGGGCACGGGCGGGCCCTCGAGCATCTGGGGCTCGGCGACCTCTCCCTGCGCGAGATCCGCACCTTCCTTCAGGAGGGCTGGGCGTCGCCGCAGTGGGCGAAGATCATCCGTCGGTGACGTTCTGGAATCGCGAGGCCGAGACGCTTCCGCGCGAGCGGATCGCGGCGCTGACGCTCGAGCGCATGCGCGCGACGCTGGCGCGTGTCGGCGAGAACCCGGCATGGCACCGCCGGCTCGGGCGCGTGGGCGCCGACGACCTCCAGACGCTCGACGACTGGCGGCGCCTGCCCTTCCTCACCAAGGACGACCTTCGCGACGCCTATCCCTTCGGGCTCGCCTGCGCGCGGAGCGCCGGGTACCGGCGCATCCAGATGTCCAGCGGGACGACCGGCAATCCGGTGCTCAACCCGTACACGGCGGGCGACATCGAGCAGTGGGGCGAGACGATGGCGCGCTGCTACGTGGCCGCGGGCGTCGGCGCCGCCGACGTCATCCAGGTCACGCCGTCCTTCGGCCTGTTCAGCGGCGGCTTCGGCTTCCACTACGGCGCCGAGCGTCTGGGCGCGATGGTCATCCCCGTCGGCGCCGGGCGCACGCTGCTCCAGCTCAAGCTCATGCGTGACCTGCGCGCGACCGTCTTGGCGGCGATCGCGACCTATCCACTCCGGCTCATCGAGGTGGCACGCGAGGAGCGCTTCGATCTGGGCTCGCTGGCGCTCCGGGTCGGGATCCTGGGCTCGGAGATGTGGACGGACGAGCTGCGCGCGCGCATCGAGGGCGAGCTCGGGATCCGGACGTTCGACATCATCGGGATGACCGAGACCGGCGGCCCGGGCCTGGGGATCGACTGCGGCGCGCGGGCCGGGATCCACGTCTGGGAGGATCACTACTACGCGGAGATCGTCGACCCGCGCAGCGGCGAGGCCCAGCCCGATGGTCAGGACGGCGAGCTGGTCGTGTCGACGCTCACGCGCGAAGGCCTGCCGCTCGTCCGCTATCGGACCCACGATGTCACGCGTATCGTCTCCCGCGAGGCGTGTGCCTGCGGCCGGACGGCCCTCCGGCTCGATCGCCTGCGCGGGCGTACGGACGACATGGTGATCTTCAAGGGCGTGAACTTCTACCCGCGACAGGTGGAGGCGCTCCTGCTGCGTCAGCCGGGGTTCGGGCCCGAGTACCGGATCGTGCTGGAGGCCGACACCGGCGGCGAGCGGATGACGATCCTCGTCGAGGCCGAGCCCGGCCATGACGGCGCGGCCACGACGCGCGTGAGCCGCGAGCTGCGGGACCTCCTCAGCCTGAGGGCCGAGCTCCGCCTGTGCGCGGTCGGCGAGCTCGAGCGGCCGCAAGGCAAGGCGGTACGCGTCGTCGATCGGCGCGGCGCCGGGCGGTGAGCGGTCTCGCGCGGCTGTTTGCGCCGCGGAGCATCGCCGTCCTCGGCGCCTCGCGAAACCCCGCCAAGCTCGGCCACCGCCTGCTCGAAAACCTCAGAGCCGAGGGCTACGCGGGCCGCATCCATCCCGTGAACCCAGGCGGCCAGCCGATCCTCGGGCTCCCGACGCTCTCCACGATCGCGGCGCTGCCCCACGGCGTCGATCTCGCGCTGATCAGCCTGCCCGCGCCGGCGGTCCCGGCCGCCATCGAGGCGCTCGCCGGGCGCGGCGTCGGCGCCGCCGTCGTCCTGTCGTCGGGCTTCGGCGAGGTCGATGACGGGGGTCGCGACGTCCAGCGCGGGATGCTCGCGACAGCGCGCGCGGCGGGCATGCGGCTCGTGGGCCCCAACTGCATGGGGATCTACTCGGCGCCGGTGCGGCTGAACGGCACGTACTTCTGGGATCTGCCGCGGCTCGACGGAGGCATCGGCGTCGTCTCGCAGAGCGGCGCCTACGGCGGCTTGATCTTCCGCCATCTGGGGGCGCGCGGCCTCGGGGTCCGTCACTTCCTGTCGATCGGCAACCAGAGCGACGTCGACGTCGGAGAGATCGTCGAGTACTTCGCGGACGATCCCGCGACGACACTGATCGCGTGCTTCATCGAAGGGCTGCACGATGGCCGCCGGTTCGTCGAGGCGGCGCGCCGGGCGACTTCGCTCAAGCCCGTGGTCGTGCTCAAGGGAGGCCGCTCCGACGCCGGCCGTCGCGCGGCGGGCTCGCACACGGGATCCCTGGCCGGGACCTACGACGTCTATCGCGCGGGATTCCGGCGCGCGGGGGTGGTGCTCGCGGAGGAGACGGAGGAGTTCTTCGACGCCGTCGAGACGCTCGTCGCGTCCCGACAACGTCGTCCGGCCGCGCCCGCGATCGCCATCCTCACGGTCTCGGGCGGGCCCTCGGTCGTGGCCGCGGACGCCGCGGAGCAGGCGGGCCTGCTCGTCCCGGCCCTCGGAGCGGACGCGCGATCCGCGCTGCGCGCCCTGCTGCCGTCGTTCGCGGCCGTGGGCAACCCCGTGGATCTGACGCCCCAGGTCGCGCCCGATCGCATCGGGCCGGCGGTCCGTCTCGTGTTCGACGAGCCGGAGATCGCCGGGGCTGTCGCCGTGGACGTCGGGCTCGACATCACGGAGTTCGCCGACGCGATCGTCGCCGCCTCCACCGCCACCGGCAAGCCCGCCGTCGCGTTCGCGGCCGACGCGCCGGGCATCGCCGAGCGCTTCCGCCAGGGCGGCGTGGCCGTGCTGCCGAGTCCCGAGCGCGCGGTGCGGGCGTGGCGGGCGCTGTGGCGGGCGGCGCGACCGCCCGCGTCACCGGCGTCACGGCCGCGAGCCATCCCGACCGATGTCGCGCGTGCCCTGGCGGAGGCGCCGGCGGGGCCTGCGCCGTACGCGCTGTCGCGCCGCGCGCTCGAAGCGTACGGCGTGGTCTTCTGCCGTGAGCGCTCCGTGACGACCGAGGACGAGGCGGTGGCCGCCGCGGACGCGCTCGGCTATCCCGTGATCGTGAAGGCCGATGCTCCGGGGCTCATTCACCGGACCGAGGCCGGCGCCGTCCATCTCGACGTCCGCGACGCCCGGACCGTCCGGGAGGCCTTTCGTGACTTGCGGTCGCGGCTGGGGGCGCCTCGAGCGCTGATCCAGGAGCGTGTGACCGGCGGCGCCGAGCTGCTGCTGGGGGCGCGGCGCGATCCCGTCTTCGGTCCCGTCGTCGCCGTCGGCACCGGCGGGATCCTGACCGAGGCGGTCCGGGACGTCTCGCTCGCCCTGGCGCCGGTAGGTCGCGACGAGGCGCGCGCGATCGTCGGCGAGGGCCCGAGGGCGCGCCTGCTCGCTGGCGTCCGCGGCCGACCCGCGTGCGACGTGGCGCCCCTGATCGAGGCGATCGTCGGTATCGGTGAGCTCATGGCCGCCGAGGCCCGTGTGATCGAAATCGACGTCAACCCCGTCATCGCCGCCGGCGCGACAGCGATCGCGGTGGACGCTCTTGTCATTCTCGGTGAGACCGAGAGCCGGGAGACCATCTGATGGCGAAAGAGGATTTTTACCTCACCGACGAGCAGCGGATGATCCGTGACCTCGCGCGAAAGGTGGCGCGCGAGAAGGTGGCGCCGCACGCCGCGTCCGTGGACGAGACCGAGACGTATCCCGAGGCGTCCATCCAGGCCCTCATCGACGCCGGGCTCTACGGGATTTGGGTCCCCGAGGAGTACGGCGGAACGGCGATGGGATGCCTCGCGTTGTCGCTGGCGTCGGAAGAAGTCGCCTACGCCTGCGCCGCCACCGGGACCCAGTATCTCGATCAGGCGCTGGGTGGCCTGCCCATCCTGCTCGGCGGGACGGACGCGCAGAAGACCAAGTACCTGCCGCGCCTGGCCAGCGGCGACCTCCTCTCGGCGTACTCGCTGTCCGAGCCCGAGGCAGGCTCCGATGCGGCCGGGCTCCGGACGACGGCCGCGCGGAAGGGTGATCACTACGTGCTCAACGGCTCCAAGCAATGGTGTACCAACGGCGACCACGCCGGCGTGATCTGCGTCTTCGCGACGGTCGATCCCGCCAAGCGCGCCAGGGGCATCACCGCCTTTCTCGTCGAGGCGGGGACGCCGGGGTTCACCGTCGGCAAGAAGGAAAGGAAGATGGGCATCCGTGGCTCGCCCACCGTCGCGCTGCACTTCACGGACTGCGTGGTTGCCCTGGAACAGCGGCTTGGCGCCGAGGGCGAGGGCTTCACGCTCGCCATGCGCACGCTCGACATGACCCGCCCGGCCACGGGGGCGCTGGCGCTCGGCATCGCCCAGGCGGCGCTCGACGCCGCCGTCGGCTACGCGCGCGAGCGCCGGCAGTTCGGTCAGCGCATCGGCGACTTCCAGGGGATCCAGTTCATGCTCGCCGACATGGCCATGCAGGTCCACGCCGCGCGGCTCATGATCCACCACGCCGCGCGCCAGGTCGACGGCGGCTTCACCGGTAACACGTACGAGGCCTCGATGGCCAAGTGCTGGGCGGCGGATGCCGCGATGAAGGTCGCGACCGATGCCGTCCAGGTCTTCGGCGGCTACGGGTACACGCGCGAGTTCCCGGTCGAGCGCTTCATGCGCGACGCCAAGATCATGCAGATCTACGAGGGGACGAATCAGATCCAGCGGGTCGTCATCGCCCGGCAGCTCCTCGGGACATAACGCATCGCGTAAAGGGTCGGAATTGAGTTGCAGATTTTGCACTTGACAACCGCCGTACGATGGAGGAAAAAGTTGCAGATTTCTGAATTTTCTGGAATCCGCGCTGGAGGCGCCACATGCGGTTCATGACGACGGGAGCGGTGGCCGCCGCGTGTCAGGTCACGATCCCGACAGTGAAGCGCTGGATCCGGGAGGGCCATCTTGCGGCGTTCCAGACCGCAGGGGGCCACTACCGCGTCACCGCAGAGGCGTTCGACCGCTTCCGTCTCGCTCGGCACATCCCCGATGTCGACATCGCGCCCGAAGAGTCGCCGAAAGTCTTGATCATCGACGATGACCCGAACACGCTGGCGACGCTGGCGGACGCCCTGATGTGGGTCGGCCGTTACAAGGTCGAGGTGGCGCAGGACGGCTACGAAGGCTTGATCAGGGTCGGCGGCTTTCGGCCGGACGTCCTCGTTCTCGACATCCGGATGCCTGGCCTGGACGGCTTTCAAGTCTGCCGGCGGATCAAGGCCGACCCGGCGACGCAGTCGATCAGGATTGTCGCGATGAGCGGTTACGCAGAGGCGGACACGACGACGCGGGTCTTCGAAGCCGGCGCCGACGCGTTCCTCGAAAAGCCGATCGATCTCAAGCGTTTACGGGCCGACGTCGATCGCCTGGCCCACGTGATCTGAGGGAGACGAGCATGCGGCCAAGGATCATGCGGACCGCCTTGATGACCTGCATCGTGGTCACCATCGTGTGCCTGGCCACGGGAGCCTTTGCCGGGAGCGGGACCGGTCTCAGGCGCATCGTCGTCTTCCTCGACGGCACCTCCTCGCAGGTCCAGCAGCAGGTGGTTGCCCAGAGCGGCAGTCGGCTGCTGCATGTCCTCTCGTTGATCAACGGCGCGGCCATCCAGCTGCCCGCCGTGGGCACGGACTCCGCCCTGGCGTACCTGCAGGCCCATCCCGCCGTGGCGGGGGTCTACGACGATCCAGCCATCGGGGCGCACGGCGAGGTGTCGGCGATCGCGCAGGGGGCCGGCGGGGACGGAGCCGGCGGGGATGGAGCCGGCGGGGATGGAGCGGGCGGCGATCAGGTGATCTTCGTCACGCCCGTCCCGGCACCGACCACGGAGATCTATCCGTGGGGCATCGATCGCATCGGGGCGGCCGATGTCCAGGAGAGCCCGAACCCGGTGGCGGGCGATGGGGTGAAGGTGGCCGTCTTCGATACGGGCATCGATCGCACCCATCCCGAGCTGGCCGCGAGCCTCAGCGGCGGATTCAACGCCCTCGCCGATGCGGATCCGAGCGACTATGGCGACGACAACGGCCACGGCACCGCGATGGCGGGAATCATCGCGGCTCGGCTGAATCGCCTCGGGGTCGTCGGCGCCGCGCCCAATGCCATCCTGTACGCCGTGAAGGTGCTCGACCGGAACGGTCGCGGCCATACCTCCGATACCATCCACGCCCTGGGCGTGATCGCGTCGCGCCCGGACATCCGCGTGATCAACATGAGTTACGGCACGAGTCTCGTCTGGCCACTTTTCCCGGGCGTTATCCAACGCGCCGTCCAGATGGGGAAGATCATCGTGGCCTCCAGGGGCAACGGCTGCACGACGTCTCCGATTCCTGTGTTCAGCGCGAGTGGGGCAGGGGGCGATGGTGCCGGAGGCGACGGCGCCGGAGGCGATGCCGGATGCCAGCCCGATGCTGTGAGGTATCCCGCCGCCTACCCCGAGGTTATCAGCGTCGGAGCCACGACCATCCAGGACAAGGTTGCCAGCTACAGTCTCTGGGCAGGGGCAGTGGACCCCGCCACCAACCTCGTCCTCCACGTGGACATCGTGGCCCCTGGGGGCGGCGATGGCGGGCAAAAGATCCTCACCACCAATCGGGGCGGAGGCTATGGCCTGATCAGCGGGACCAGTCCGGCGGCCGCGCATGTCAGCGGAGCTGTCGCGCTGGCGTTGCAGCTGCAACGAAATCTCTCGCCTGCGCAGGTGCAAGATCTCCTGAGACGGACGGCCAATCATCTCCAGTGTCCGTCGTGGCCGAGCGTATCGGGATGCCCGGTCAATCAGGGGGCCGGCCTGATCGATGTGGAGGCGATGGTAAAAGAGCTCCGGAAATAAAGTCAGCCGCCGGCACTTCTCACTCCATGTCGAAGGCCTAGCTGCATGTCGAGCCTGATTCGTCTGATATCCCTGGTTGCCGTCTGGGGCTGCTGCGCGTTTCTGGGCAGCACAGCCGGCGTGGCCACCGCACAAGAGAAGCGCGGACCGGTCACCAAGTTCGGGGGCGTCTATCGCCGGATGCTTCCGAACAATCCTCCCTTGCTCGACCCTGCTTCCCTGAGCGATGTCTATGCCCGGTACGTCGCGACCCAGATCTTCGATGGGCTGGTTCAGTTCGATGCGTACCTGACGCCCATTCCCGCGATCGCCGAGTTCTGGGAAGCCTCTCGCGATGGGCGCACCTGGACCTTCTCCCTGCGTCGAGGGGTCAGGTTTCACCACGGCCGCGAGGTGACGGCCGAGGATTTCGTCTATTCCTTCGCCCGCCTGCTGGACGCGAAGAAGCCGGGGCCCTTGACGGTGTTCCTGCAGCGGATCCACGGCGCCAGCGACTTCATGAAGGGGACCAGCCAGACCGTCCAGGGGTTGAAGGCGGTCGATCGCTACACGCTGCGGATCACGCTCGACGAGCCGTTTGCGCCGCTGCTCGCCGTCCTCGGTCTGGCCAACGCCGCGGTCGTTCCGCGGGAGAAGGTCGAAGGGCAGGAAGAGCGCTTCGGCCGGTCGCCGGTGGGGACCGGTCCGTTCAAGCTCGTCCGCTGGGAGCCGAACAAGGAGATCGTGCTGGAGGCGAACGACCGCTATTACGAGGGCCGGCCGTTTCTGGACGCCGTGACGTTCAAGATCGGCGGGACGTTCGAGGAGATGTTCGCCGAGTTCCTCACCGGCAAGCTGGAAGACACGATCATCCCGAGCGACAAGACGGATGAGGTCCACGTCGACCCGCGCTACCGCCAGTACCAGCGGTTCCGGAAACCGACGCTCAGTCTCCTCTACATCGGCTTCAACACCCGGATCAAACCCTTCGACGACGTGCGTGTGCGCCGGGCCTTCAAGTATGCCGTGAACAAGGAGAGGATCGTTCGCGAGATCACCAAGATGGGCAGCGTTCCGGCCGAAGGAGTGCTTCCCCTGGGCATGCCCGGCCACGACCCCGATTTGAAGCGGTACTACTACGATCCCGACAAGGCCAAGCAACTTCTCGCGGAAGCGGGGTATCCGAATGGGGCCGGATTCCCGGTGGTGCGACTCTGGGCGTCTTCCAAGGCGGCGAGCACCAAGGCGGAACTGGCCGCCTATCAGGAGTATCTCGCGAGAATCGGAGTGAAAGTCGAAATCCACCTCGAACCGGACTGGCCCACGTACGTCCGCATGTTGGATCAGGGCAAGCTTCCGATGTTTCGCCTGTCGTACGCGGTGCTGATCCCGGATCCCGATGACTTCCTCTCCCGCCAGCTCCATTCCGGAGGGCCGGCCAACTGGTCGTTCTACCGAAATCCCCAAGTGGATCAATTGCTGGAGCAGGCGCGAAAGGAGTTGGACTATCCGCGTCGGATCGCCCTCTACCGAGACGTGGAGCGCATCGTCATGGAGGATGCGCCGTGGATCACGCAGCACAACCACGTCTTCGAGCGCCTGTACCAGCCCTATGTGAACGGGGTGCAGGTAAGCTTTCTGGGCGACTGGGCCATCCCCATGAAGCGGATCTGGCTTCAGAAGAGCCCCTCCGGAGGGGCGACAGGAGCGTTGCCCGGTGTCCAGCCGAGCCGGTAAGCTCCGCTCGCCTTCTCTCTCGATCGCCGCCCCCGCGGCGGGCTGGGACGCCCGACGCTCGACCGTCGACCTCGGCCTCCGCGTGCTCCAGCGCGCGCGGGGAAGTCTCCGCGCGAAATTCATCCTCGCCATCGCCACGCTGATCATCGTCTTGATGGGCGCGGTGATGTTTGTGGTGGACCGACACCAGCGCCAGGCGGTGCTCGAGCAGGCCCGCTTGCGCGCGCTCTCCGCGGCCAAAGGACTGGCGGCCGTGAGCGAGGGTTACCTGCTGAGCTATAACTTCATTCAACTGGAACAGGTGGTCGAAAATCTGCGAGACGACGAAGAAGACGTCGTGTATGCCCTGGCCCATCGGCGGGATGGCCGCGTGGCCGTATACAGCAGGCGGACCGATCTCCAGGGCAAGAATCTCGATGACCCCGTGAGTCAACGTGCCCTGCAGGCGACGGAGCCGCTCGTGCAGGACGTCATCATCCCGGAGACGGGGGAGCGGGGCTATGACGTCGCCATTCCCATCTATGCCACCGGGAGCTCGCAGAAATGGGGAACGATCCGCCTGGGATTCTCCCTGCAGCGGGCCTACGCGCTGATCAACAAGACCCGGCGTGATCTCATCGTCATCAGCCTGGCGGCGATCCTCTGCGGCATATCGCTGGCGGTCTATATGGCGATGCGCATCGCCCGGCCCATCGGCCAGCTGGTGGCGGGCGTCCACGAATTCGCCAAGGGCTCGTACGATCATCGCATTCGGGTGGACAGTCGGGATGAGATCGGATATCTCGCGGCCGCCTTCCAACAACTGGGCGCCGCCTTGCAGCTCCATCGCGCCAGCCTGGAGGACGAGAAGCGGCTGCTGGAGGACGCCAATCGGCGCTTGAGGGAGACGCAGCAACAGCTCATCGAGAGCGAGCGATTGGCCGCCGTGGGGAAGCTGGCGGCCAGGGTCGCGCACGAAGTCAACAACCCGCTGGCCATCATCAAAACCGCCATCCGGATCGTCCGGAATCAGCAGGCGGACGAGCCCATCAAAGAGAACCTCCAGGAAATCGAGGAGGAGATCGGCCGCATCGCGCGCATCGTGCGCGAACTGCTCGATGTCTCCCGCCCCAGCCCGACGCAGGAGGTCGTGCAGGTCAACCGGATCGTCCAGGGGCTGGAGGGTTTGCTCGCGCAGAGCCTGCGTGAACACGAGATCACGCTCAGCGTCGTGCTGGACTCGACGTTGCCCTCGGTGCGGATCTCGGCGGATCAGCTCAAGCAGGTGATCTTGAACATCGTGCGCAATGCCGAGGATGCCATGCCGGGCGGAGGATCGCTGTCGATTCACACCACCCGGCAGGACCGCAGCGTGGAGATCAGGATCGCCGATACGGGATGCGGGATCGCCGAGGAGCATCTGCGGCACGTCTTCGACCCGTTCTTCACGACGAAAGCCAAGGAACAGGGGATGGGGATCGGCCTGTGGGTGTCGTATGGAGTGATCCAGACCGCCAATGGGACGATTGCGGTGGACAGCGAGCTCGGCAAGGGGAGCACATTTCGGGTGACCTTGCCAGGGTGTGAGGCCTAGGGGAGGTAGCACGCCATGAGTGAGCGACCCGCGATCCTTCTCATCGAAGACGAACCGCGTCTGCGCAACAATCTCCAGATCTTGCTGGAACGCGAGGGCTATCACGTCACGACGGCCGAGAATGGAGTGCAAGGGATCAAGAAGGCCGAGGAGCGGCCCTACGATCTCGTGATCACCGATCTCGTCACGCCCGAGCTGAACGGGTTCCAGGTCATGGACTACCTGAAGACCCGCTGCCCCGACACGGTCGTCCTGGCGATGACCGGCTACGTCTCCACCGAGTCAGCCATCGCCGCCCTGCGCAGGGGCGCGTACGACTATCTCTCCAAGCCGTTCGACTTCGACATCATGAAGATCACCATCGAACGCGCCCTCGAGAAGGTGCGATTTCAGAAGACCCTGCGACGCTACATGAGCGAGCTCGAACAGAAGGTGGAAGAACGCACGCGCGAGCTCACCGAGACCAATCAGAAGCTGGAAAAGTCATTGGTCGACCTGAAGGCGGCGCAGGAACATCTGATCCAGGCCGAGAAGCTCTCCGCTCTCGGAGAGCTGGTCGCGGGGGTGGCCCACGAGCTGAACAGCCCGCTCAGCACGATCGTCCTGGGGGCGGAACTGGCGACGTCCCTCGTCGCCTCCGAGGGCAAGGTGAAGACCCAGCTGGAGAGGATCAGCGAGGCGAGCGTCCGCTGTCAGCACATCGTGAAGAGTCTGGTGAGCTTTGCGCGAAAACAGAAGCCCGAGATGGCCGACGTCGACATCAATGCCCTCTGCGACAAGGCGCTCGCGCTGGTGGTCTACCAGCTGAAGGTCAGCAACATCGAGCTGGAGAAGCGATTCGACGAGAGGCTTCCCCGGACGATGGCGGATCCCCACCAGCTGCAGCAGGTCTTCGTCAATCTCGCCACCAATGCCTACCAGGCGATGTCGAGCCGAACGGGACGCGGGAGGCTGGTCGTGGCGACGACGGCGGCGGACGGCGTGATCCGGATCGCCTTCCAGGACGACGGACCCGGCATCCCGAAGGAGCAGCTGCGGAAGATCTTCGATCCTTTCTTCACCACGAAGGCCGACGGTACGGGCCTCGGGCTGAGCATTTCCTACGGGATCATCAAGGAGCACGGGGGGGAGGTCTCCGTCCACAGCGGCCCCGGCGAGGGGACCACCTTTCTCATCGAGATGCCGATCACGACGGTGTCGGTACCGGCCTCCTCACCGATCTAGCCTGCG
>WNGF01004939.1_pt1 | contig 28729 bp, 17 predicted proteins | sample 5400641 | NCBI WGS metagenome assembly WNGF01 (sample SAMN13153371, study PRJNA577476) | soil metagenome | isolation source: 80 cm soil or saprolite under grassland replicate 2 | place: USA:California | collected 2016-06-15 | reverse complement strand
CGCGCACGTGACTCGACCCCTCCGTTTCAAACCCACGGGCGGGTGGCCGTGACGGGGCGCCCCACGCCGCAGGCCCGAGCCACTCCCGTGATCACCGCCCTTGGCGAGGGACCGGCGTGGGGCTGTCACGGCCAGGCCCCGCGGGAGGGTTTGAAACGCGGGCGGCGACACGTACGCGTGGGGCGCCTGCGCCGGCATCCGATATGACAAAGTACTGGATTCCACGATTCGTGGATTCGGATTCAGTGATTCAGCGATTCGATTAGGGATTCGAAGATTAGGGATGAGGGATTCGTTATTGGAGCCCGCCGCGAATGGACGTGATGCGCTGCGTGTTGAAACCGAGCCAGTGCATGCGTCCGACGTACCGGGCATGCTCCACCTTGATGCAGCGGTCCATGATCACTGACACGCCGCCTGCTTCCGCGATGCGTGCCCCCTCCTCGTTGATCACGCCAAACTGGCACCAGAGATTACCCGCGCCGATCTTCACCGCTTCGCGCGCGATGCCAGGAAGCGCATCGGGCGCGCGAAAGACGTTGACGATATCGATCGGGACCGGCACGTCGAGAAGGCTCTTGAAGCTTTTCTCCCCCAGGATCTCCGGCTCGCGCGGGTTCACCGGGACGACGCGATAGCCGTGACGCTTGAGGTAGTACCCCACGAAGTAGCTCGCGCGGAGCTCGTTCTTCGATAATCCCACGATCGCGATCGTCTTTGCGTTATAGAGGACACGCTGGATCGTCAGCGGGTCCTGGTAGCGCGCGAGGTCGAAGCGCGGCAGATCAACCAAAGGAGTCATACGATCGCGATCCCGCTGGCCGCAGACGCGGCGGCACGGGCGAAGCCCTGTTCGAGATCCCAGATCAGATCGTCGATCGATTCGGTCCCCACCGACAACCGGATCGTTCCGGGTCCGACGCCGGCCGCGCGCAGCTCATCGTCGTTCAGCTGACGATGGGTGGTGCTCGCGGGATGGATGATGAGGCTCTTCGAGTCGCCGACGTTCGCGAGGTGCGACCACAGCGTGACGCCCCGAATGAAGTCCTGTCCCGCGGCTCGCCCGCCGCGGCAGTCGAACGAGAACACCGCGCCGGTGCCGCGCGGCAGGTACTTGTCGACGAGCGCGCGATAGCGGCTCTTCGGCAGGCCGGGATAGGTCACGTTGGACGCGAGCTCGTGCGATTCGAGGAACTTCGCCACCGCCGAGGCGTTCTCGACGTGCCGCGCCATCCGCAGCGACAGCGTCTCGATCCCCTGGAGGAACAGGAACGCGTTGAACGGGCTCATCGCCGCGCCGAGATCTCGCAGCGTCTCCGCACGCAGCTTCATCAGGTACCCGTAGGTGCCGAACGTTTCGTGGAACTGCAGGCCGTGGTACGCCGGCGACGGCTCCGCAATCACCGGGAAGCGGCCGTTCGTGAATCACGATGTCGGCCCCCCACTCGATCGGCCGGCACAGGTACGGCGTCGCGAACGTGTTGTCGACGATCAGCGGGAGCTGATGGCGATGCGCAATCGATGCAATCGTTTCGATGTCGAGCACGTTTCCCGCAGGGTTGCCGATCGTTTCACCGTAGAACGCCTTCGTGTTCTCGCGGATCGCGGCGCTCCACGCATCCGGATTGTCGGGGTCGACCCAGGTCAGGCCCACGCTCATCTTGCGTAGCATGTGCTTGAACTGGTTCACGGTCCCGCCGTAGAGCGCCGACGACGAGACAACGTGATCGCCGGGCTGCAGCAGCGTGAAGAGTGCGGCAGCCTGCGCCGCGATGCCGCTCGCGAACGCGACGGCGCCGCAGCCCCCTTCGAGGTTCGCCATGCGCTCCTCGAACACCGCAACCGTCGGATTCATGATGCGCGAATAGGTGTTCCCGTACTCCTGCAGGTTGAAGTACGCGGCCGCCGATTCCGGATCTTCGAACACATAGCTCGTCGTCTGGTAAATCGGCACGGCGCGCGCGCCGGTGTTCGGATCGGGCCGCTGGCCGGCATGCACCTGGCGCGTGTCGAATCCAAACTCGCGGGGTTGTTCGGTGCGGCGGAATTCCATCGAATCCTCTTTCTTTAGCCGGGGCTCTGCCCCGGACCCCGGCTCCCGGACCCCGGCTCGCTCGCTCGCGGGGACCCCTTCGCCCCGCTCCGCTCCCTCGCAGGCGCGCCGTGCGCGCCTAGACCGGCTGTCGCGCGAGAAACTCGCGAATCATTGGCGTCTGCCGCGCTTCCTCTTTAACCGGGGCTCTGCCCCGGACCCCGGCTCGCTCGCTCGCGGGGACCCCTTCGCCCCGCTCCGCTCCCTCGCAGGCGCGCCGTGCGCGCCTAGACCGGCTGTCGCGCGAGAAACTCGCGAATCATTGGCGTCTGCCGCGCTTCCTCGAGGAGGAAGCAGTCGTGTCCGTATGGCGCGTCAATGATATGGAGCTCGACTTCCTTCCCAAGTGCGCGCAGCGCGTCCGCCAGCTCCTCGGATCCGGCCGGCGGATACAGCCAGTCGGAGCTGAAGGCGATGAGCAGCGTGCGCGCCGAGACGTTCCGAAGCGCGTCGGTCAGCGTGCCGTTCCCGTATTGCCGCCCGAGATCGAAGTAGGTGAGCGCCCGCGACGTATACAGATACGTGTTCGCGTCGAAGCGACGCACGAACGCGTCCGCCTGATACCGCAGGTAGTTCTCGACTTCGAACTCCGGCTCCGTCAGCGTGAAGCGGATGTCGTCGGCGAACTGCAGCCGCCGACCGAACTTGTCTCCGAGCGATTTCGCCGACAGATACGTGATGTGGCCGGCTGGCGCCCCGTCCCATAGTAGTGCCCACCCTGCCAGGCCGGGTCGGCGGTGATTGCATTGCGGGCGATGGCGTTCCACGCGACGCCCTGCGGCTGTAGGGCGTGCGTGCTTGCGATCGCGACGATCGCGTCGACCTGATCGGGATAGAGGATCGCCCACTCGAACGCCTGCATGCCGCCGAGCGAGCCGCCGGCAACCGCCGCGAGCCGCTCGATTCCGAGCTCATTGAGAAACGCGCGCTCCGTCCGCACCATGTCGGCGACCGTGATGACCGGAAACTCCGATCCATACGGCCTACCCGTCGCCGGATTGATCGACGACGGGCCCGTGGTCCCACGGCATCCGCCGAGCAGGTTCGTGGAGACGACGAAGTACCGATCGGTATCGAACGCCTTGCCCGGGCCGATCATGCCATCCCACCAGCCGAGCCCCTTGCCGGTGGTACCATCGCGATCCGCCGCGCCAAACCCGTCCCTCGTGGCCTCGGCGGGCGGCGTCCTCGCGAACCCGGCGGCGTGGGCGTCGCCGCTCAGCGCATGGCACACGAGCACGACGTTGTCGCGTGCAGCCGACAGCGTTCCGTATGTTTCGTACGCGATACGAATCGGATGCAGCTCACGCCCGCAGTCGAGCGAAAGCGCCTTCGGGAGGTCGAGGTACCGCGTTTCGACCGTTCCAACGGAACCGGCCGCGGTCCGTGTGGCAGACGTCGCCATGGGCGTCATCATATCGCCTGCCTGCACGAAATGGTGGCGCCGGTATATGATTTGGGGCTTCCGCAGACAATCTCCTCCTGCGATGAAAGGGGTTCTACGATGACAATGGCGATCGTCAACAACGGGGTCAACGTCCAGGCGCTGCTGGATGCGCGCGAGGTGTTGAAGGGCGCACCCGAGGCTGCGAAGTTCACGTGGCGGGCGTCGTGCAAGTGGCAGAACGGGACGCACAGCACGACGAACGTGCAGAGCTTCTTCGGCCTGGGCCAGGAGCAGCAGCACAAGACGAAGACGTCGCTCGACGCGGATCACCCGGAGATCTTCGCTTCAGAGGATCACGCGATTACGCCGATCGAATACGTCCTCGTCGGCCTGGCGAGCTGCCTCACCGCGGGCGTCGCCGCTGTCGCGCAGAATCGCGGTATTCAGCTGCGCTCGGTCGAGTCGCAACTCGAAGGGACGATGGACATCCGGGGCATTCTCGGCATCGACAGCGACGTGCGCAACGGCTACGACGACATCAAGGTGACGTTCAAGATCGACGCGGACGCCTCCAAGCCGGAGATCGAGGCGATCGTCGCGCAGTCGCAGAAGCGCTCCGCGGTATACGACGTGATCACGAACCCCGTGAACGTCACCGTCGAAGTCGTCTGATCGCGCACACGCGAGCGGAGAGCGGACCCATCGAGCGCGTCACGACCGTCGTCATCGGGGCGGGCCATGCCGGTCTCGCCGCAAGCCGGTTTCTGACGGACCGGTCGATCGACCACGTCGTCCTCGAGCGTGGAGAGATCGCGAACTCGTGGCGTCGTGAGCGCTGGGACTCGCTGCGTCTCCTCACGCCGAACTGGCAGAGCCGCCTTCCGGGCCATCGCTACAACGGCCCGGAACCCGACGGCTACATGACCATGAGCGAGGTGGTCGCGTTCCTCTCGGGGTTCGCAGCCATCTCGCAGGCGCCGGTCCGCACGAACACCAGCGTCACATCCGTGACGCGCGCGGATGGCGGCTATCACGTGGCAACGACCAGCGGCGATGTCAGTTGCCGCGCGGTCGTCGTCGCCAGCGGCGCCTGCAATCTTCCGAGCGTGCCGCCGCTCCGAGCCGCGGTACCCGTGTCAATCGAGCAGATCACCCCATTCGAATACGGGAATCCGTCGCGGCTGCCGCCGGGCGGCGTTCTCGTGGTCGGCGCGTCGGCGACTGGTGTGCAGCTGGCGGACGAAATTCACCGATCGGGTCGGCCCGTCACGCTCTCGGTCGGCGAGCACGTGCGCCTGCCGCGCACGTATCGCGGCCGCGACGTGCTCTGGTGGATGGACGCATCGGGCGTGTGGAACCAGCGCTACGACGAGATCGACGACCTGACGCGCGCGCGCCGGCTGCCGTCGCCGCAGCTCGTCGGCAGCCGGGAACGCACGACGCTCGATCTCAATGCGCTGAGCGCCCTCGGCGTGTCGCTCGTGGGCCGTTTGTCCGCGGTGCGCGATGGCCGCGCGCTGTTTTCCGGCGGCCTCCGGCACCTGTTTTCGCTCGCCGATCTGAAGATGGAGCGTCTGCTCGACGCGTTCGATGACTGGGCGCGCGTGAATCCCGTCGATGCGCACGTCGGCGAGCGGGAGCGGTTCGAGCCGACACGCCCGCCGCAAGCGTCGCGCCTCCAGATCGATCTGCAACGCGGCGAGATTAGATCGATCGTGTGGGCGACCGGGTTCCGGCCTGACTACAGCTGGCTGCACGTGCCGGTCCTCGACGACAAGGGGTTCCTCCGCCATGATGGCGGGGTCGTCGACAGTCCGGGCATGTACGCGCTGGGCCTGCCGGTGCTGCGGCGCCGCAAATCGAGCTTCATCCACGGCGCTGAAGATGACGCACGGGAAGTGATCGAGCACCTCGCGCAGCATCTTGAAGATCTCTTTTGAAGAATGCACTCCGTGGTCCCCGTGGCCTCTTAGTGCCCACTCGCGAGAGGATGGCCATGAATCGACGAAGTTTCCTGACGATCGCTGGAACCGTGGTAGCCGCAGCGACGGTGTCGCACGCGCGTAGTCGGCAGGCCCAGGCGCCTGCGCCTGCCGGTAAGGCGCGATTCCGAACGGGACTGGTCGCCTACTCGTATCGCCGGGCGCTCGAGGCGAAAACGATGACGTATGAAGATCTGATCCGTACTGCCATCGAGACCGGCACGGACGGGATCGACATGACCGTGTACTGGTTGCCCAGCACGTCCGACGATTACTTGTTCGGGCTGCGGCGCTTCGCGTACAGAAATCGCGTCGAGATCTACAGCATTGGAACGAGGGTCCGCCTCGCGCAGCCGACCCCGGAGCTCCGGCAGCAACAGCTCGACGAGTTGAAGAAATGGCTGGACGTCGCTCAACGAGTGGGCGCGACGCACGTCCGCGTGTTCGGCGGCGACAAGCCCGCCGGCGCGACGCTCGATCAGGCGATCGGGTTCGCCGCCGAGACATTGAAGCGCGGCGCCGAGCTCGCGGGCGCGCGCGGCGTGATCCTCGGCGTCGAGGACGACGGCGGCATCACCGATTTTGCGAAGGACACGATCGAGATCGTGAAGCGCGCGGACTCGCCGTGGGCCGGCATGAATCTCGACATCGGCAACTTCCGTCCGCCTGCCGTCTACGACCAGATTGAGATGTCGATCCCGTACGCCGTCAGCACGCACATCAAGACAACGATCGCGCTCGACGACGGGAAGACACGCGGTCCCATGGATCTGGATCGCGTGTTCAAGATGTTCGCCGCGCACGGGTACCGCGGCTACATGGGACTGGAGTACGAGGCGTCCGGCGATCCAGCCACGGAAGTGCCCTCATATCTCCGGCGGCTGAAGGAACTGGCAGTGAAGTACTCGAACTGACGTGACGTCGACGTCTCACTCAGCAACAGGCCGCTCCGCCCTCACATGGGTCTGTCTGATCGCGCTCGCTGGGGTCGGCATCCTCTCTCGCCTTCCGCAACTTCTCAGCCGCAACCTGCTCCTCGAAGGGGACGAATGCATTCTCGGGTTGATGGGCATGCACCTCGCGCAGGGGCGGGAATTCCCGGTCTTCTTTTACGGACAGAAGTACGGCCTCGCGATCGTGGAGGCTCCCGCGGCAGCGCTGAGTTTTCTGATTGCCGGAGCCGGACCGGTGTCGCTCAAGGTGGCGATACTCGCCGTCTGGATCGTGGGGATGGCTTTTTACTTCCTCGCGTTTTCACACGTGCTGGGCACCGCGCGCAGCTTCTGGGTCACGATGCTCCTCGTCCTGATGCCGGCGTGGGCCGCGGCATCGATGAAAGCCTGGAGCGGCTATGTCACCGCGTTCACCGCCACGGCCGTCGTCCTTTATCTGATCACGCGGAACAGCAGGCGGAGATCGCTGTCATGGCTGATCGCCGGCGCCATGACCGGCATCATCTACTTCTCACAGCCGTTGTGGCTTCCGGGGCTGGTGCCGATCGTCCTGTATTTTCTCGTGACGAGCGGCAGGCGCTCAGTCTGGCTGGCGTATGCGTCGGGAATCGCTGGCGTGGCGTCCGCGATCGGTGCCCTCAAAGTCCTCTGGCTCGCGGACGCCGTTCAGACGTGGATCGGCCCGACGGCAGGCAATCCGCACCTGCTGGCTTCGTTGCCGCGGCTCCTCAACCAGCTGCGCGTGAATCTCACGGGATCGTATTACTTCGGCGACGCGGTGCACACCGGAGCTGTGACGGAAACGGTCGCGTACGTGTGGCTCGCGATTCTCGGCGTTGCGGCGCTCCTGCAGATCTACCGCGTCATCGCACGGAAGCCCGTTCTCTGGTCGCACCTGCTGTTCCTGTCCGTGGTCGCGACGCTCCTTGCGGACTGGCTCCTCCTCGACTGGCGCGACGCGAGGTATGTGCTGGCGGTGAATGCCCCGCTGGTGTTCCTCGCGGGGATTGAGTTCTTCGACCTGGCGGATCGATACCACGTGCCATTCCGGCGATGCATTGCAGCCATCTGTCTCGCGCTCGCGCTTGAAGCGGTGTCGATGAACGAGTTCGCGCATTACACGTACATGTGGTGGACGAATTCCAGGAACAGTCCCAGTGAGAGCAGGACACTGCGGAAGGTCATCGACCACTTGCGATCGCGTGGCGTGACCCATGCCTTTGCGATGAACGCATTGTTGCAGTGGCCGATTACGTTCTACAGCCGTGAGGCGGTCATCGCGAGGTGGAAGGCGGATCGCGATCGATATCCTCCGTACATCATGGAGATCGATCGTGCGCTCGACAACGGGGAGCCCGTCGCGATCGTCGGTTATGTCGGTTACACATACGGGCTCGAGCACAAGGTGCGCAATCCCGAGACGATCGTCAACATCGACGGCAAGTATTTCGTCTACGTCGGGGCTGACAAAGACCTCCTGTGGAAGGCAGGTTTTGCCTTCCCCAGGTGACACGCGCTGCATCGTTTGCAGCGGCTTCTCGTATAAAGTTGGACATCGGACACACGTTTTCACATGAGCTCGGGCCGCGGCCCACGTGCCCGCCGTGAACCAGCACCGATCGTGGAGAGGAGACTTATGCGTCGTTTGACTCTGTCGCGGCTGAAGGTGCTCGTGCTGGTGCTGGCGCTGACCTCCGTCGTACCCGGACATGCGTTCGGGCCCGCCTCCATGCGCCCCGGTCAGGCTCAGGCTCCGGCTCCGCCCGCGGCCCAGGCTCCGGCTGCGGCTCCCCCTGCGCCGGCGTGGATTCCCCTCGACCTGTTTCACGTGCCCGACGGGTTTGAAGTCACGGTGTGGGCCACGTCGCCGCTCCTTCACAATCCGACCAACATCGACATCGATCGCGACGGCCGCATCTGGGTGGCGGAAGGCGTTCGGTACCGATCGCATTACAACCGCCAGCCCGAAGGCGATCGCATCGTCGTGCTGCAGGACACCGATGGCGACGGCAAGGCGGACAGCACGCATACGTTCGTGCAGGAACCCGGGCTGATCGCGCCGCTCGGTGTCGCGGTGATCGACAACAAGGTGATCGTCTCGCAGCCGCCCGATCTCATCGTTTATACGGACGTCGATCGAAACCTGCGCTTCGACCCCGCGGTGGACAAGCGGGAGGTGCTCCTGACCGGCTTCATGGGCATCAATCACGATCACTCGCTTCACTCGGTGACGTTCGGACCGGACGGCAAGTGGATCTTCAACGCAGGCAACACGGGCGCGATGTTCACGGACAAGTCAGGCAAGACGTTCCGCATCTTCGGGTCTTACCGTCCGGCCCCGGTGGGCCCATTCAAGTTCCCGCACGATCCCGCGCAGTATGCCGGCAAGCCGAGCGACGACGGACACGTGTACGTGGGCGGATTTACCGTGCGGATGAATCCCGACGGCACGAACGCCGAGGTCATCGGATACAACTACCGCAACAGCTACGAGCAGTCCGTCACGTCGCTGGGTGACGTCTTCCAGAACGACAACGACGACCCTCCGGCATGCCGCGTGAGCTGGGTGATGGAGTACGCGAACTTCGGCTTCTCGTCGAGGGACGGTCAGCGGACCTGGCAGGCGGATCGCCGGCCCGGCCAGTCGGTTCCCGTCGCGGAGTGGCGCCAGGACGATCCCGGCACGGCGCCCGCAGGTGACGTGTACGGCGGCGGCTCACCAACCGGAAATGTGTTCTATGAGAACGGCGCGCTCGGTCCGTCGTGGGAGGGGACGTTCTTCGCGGCGGACGCCGGGCGGAACGAGGTGTTTTCTTACCAGCCGAAGCGCCAGGGCGCGGGATTTGCGCTCGACAGGAAGATCTTCGTCACATCGAATCCGACGCAGCAATACGCGGGGTCTGACTTCGTCATGGGCACCGCCGGTGTCAGCCGCGCTGTCGCGACACTGTTCCGGCCATCGGATGTCGCGGTCGGTCCCGACGGCGCGCTCTACATCAGCGACTGGATCGACGCGCGGGTCGGCGGACACCAGGATCTGGACGACAACGTGGTGGGAGCGATTTACCGGATCGCGCCGAAAGGTTTCGTTTCGAAAGTCCCGAAGTTCGATGAGAAGACGATTGACGGCCTGATCACCGCGCTGCGTTCGCCGGCGGTGAACGTCCGCGCGATCGGCTTCGAAGGACTCAAGGCGCGCGGCGCGGCTGCCGTGAACGCCGTCGCGGCGCTGCTGAACGATCCCAATCCGTACATCCGCGGGCGAGCGATCTTCCTTCTGTATCAGCTTGGCCCCGAGGGCCGTCAGCGGGCGGCGGCGCCCGAGTCGTACACCGATCCGGCGCTGCGCATCACCGCCTACAGAGCCATGCGGCGCGCGAATCTCGACATTCTGCCGATCGCCGCACGTCTCGCCCGCGACACGGACGCGGGTGTCCGTCGCGAAGTGGCGCTGTCGCTGCGCGATCAGCCCGAGGACAAAGCGCTGCCGATCCTGCTCGACATCGCTCGCGGCTACGATGGGCGGGATCGCAGCTACCTCGAAGCGCTCGGAACAGGCGCGTCGGGCAAGGAAGCGGCGCTGTACGAGCGGCTGAGGCCTGCGCTTGGCGTCACGAATGATCCCACCGCCTGGTCCCCCGCGTTCGTGCGGATTGGGTGGCGGCTGCACGTTCCGGCGGCGGTCTCGGACCTGTCCGCGCGTGTGCAGTCATCGAAGCTGCCGATCGCCGATCGCCGGCTTGCGCTGGATACGCTTGCCTTCATCAAGGATCCCGCGGCATCGAAGGCCATGCTCAATCTCGCGCAGGCGGACGGGCCGTTCCGCGAACCGGCCACGTTATGGTTGTTGAACCGTTTCTCCAACGACTGGGCGGACTACGGGCTGCGGCCGGCGTTGAAGGCCGCAGGCATCTACGATCCCGACTCGATCACCTTGAAAGAGGTCGTCGTCCCGCCCGCGCCAGCGGATCTCCCGCAGCTCTCGATCGAGGAGATCGTGCGCCTGAACGGCGACGCGGCGCGCGGGAAGAACACCGTCACGCGCTGCCTGATGTGTCATTCGATCGGAGGCACGGGCGCCGAAGTGGGGCCCGCGCTCGATGGCTGGGGCCGCGGGAAGGCGGCCGACGTAATCGCGAAGGCCATCGTCCAGCCGAGCGCCGAAATTGCGCAGGGCTACGAGGGGACCGAGATCAAGACCAAGGATGGCCTGACGATTCAAGGTCTGCTGATTAAGGACAACGATCCGCTGATGATGCGCAGCATGGGAGGCGTCACCCAGATCATTCCCACTGACCGCGTCGCATCGCGGCGGCGGATGATGACCTCCCTGATGATGAGCGGCGCGCAATTGGGCCTCACGCCGCAGGACGTGGCTGACGTGATCGCGTTCCTGCGCAGCAACTGAGGGAGAACTGCACCCCGAATGGGCCCCATGCGGGATGACGTCAAAGCTGCGTTTCGCTCGCTCCGCGATGCGAAAAGCTTTTCTGTCGCCGCACTGATCGTCCTCGCGCTTGGTGTCGGCGCCAGCACCGCCATCTTCTCGGTCGTCGACGCCGTGGCGCTTCGCGGCCTGCCGTTCGACGAGCACGATCGGCTCGTCGCCGTGGGCGAACGGCAGCCCCGGAAGCGGGTCCAGGAAGATACACGCGATCCCGATGCCCTGACGGCGGTGGCGCCGCAGAACTATCTGGATTGGGCCGCGCAGCAACGCGTCTTCGAGTCCATGGCGGCGATCGCGAGCGGCTGGCTCACCCTCCGTCAATCTGGCGGCGAACCTGAATCACTGGTGCCGGAGTACGTGACCGCGGAATTCTTCGACGTGCTCCGCGTACGGCCCTCAATCGGACGCGCATTCACCAACGACAACGACATTCCAGGGCACGATCGCGTTGTCCTCCTGAGCGACGCGTTGTGGCGGCGCGACTTCGGCGCGGATCCGCAGGTGGTCGGCCGGACAGTCACGCTCGACGATATCGAGCGCGGGCAGGGGACGTACGAGGTGCTCGGAGTGATGCCGCCCGGGTTCACGTACCCGGTGGGAGTCGCGCGTCCGACTGACATCTGGCTTCCATACGTCGTGCCCGCGGATCAACGCATCCGCGCCGCCGGTTCCCGGTTCAACTACCTGCAGGTCATCGCGCGCCTCGAACGAGGCGTTTCTCTCCGCGAGGCGCAAGCGCAGATGGACCAGATGGCCGCGGCGCTCGAACGAACACATCCGCACTGGAACAAGGACAACCTGATCGGCGTGCGGCCGCTGGTCGACCACATCGTCGGCGCTCGCACCAGGTCGTGGATGTTGATGCTGCTCGGCGCTGTCGCGATCGTCCTGCTGATCGCCTGCGCGAATGTCGCGAGCCTGCTTCTGGCGCGTTCGACCTCGCGCGAGCGGGAGGTTGCCATTCGCGCCGCACTCGGCGCGACTCGAGGGCGCCTGATTCGGCAGTTCCTGATTGAGAGCGCCCTGCTGTCCGCCGCAGGAACGGCATGCGCGGTGATGATGGCCTGGTGGACTGTAGGGATCCTCAAAGCCTCCATGCCCGAGAGCGTGCCTCGTGTGACGACGATCGCCGTCGACGTGCGGGTGCTCGCCGCGGCCGCCGGCCTGTGCCTCTTGACGACGATCCTGGTCGGGATCGTGCCGGCGCTCCAGTCGTCGAAGCCGGACCTGTCGAACGCGCTGAAGGACGACGCGCGGACGAGCGGCGGCGCGCGACGCGGACGGGTTCGAAGCGCGCTCGTCGTCGCCGAAGTAGCGCTGGCCGTCGTGCTGCTCGTCGGTGCCGCGCTCTTCATCGGCAGCTTCATCAAGGTGATGCGGATCGATCCCGGATTCATTCCTGAACACGTGTTGACCGCGCAGATATCACCACGCATCGAATCGCGTGCGCAGCCGCGGGATTCGGGCGCGGCGTTCGCTGAGCTCGTGGATCGCATCGCTCACATTCCAGGTGTGCTCCATGCCTCGATGATCGGCGGGAGCGTACCGCTCCAGGGTGGGTACAGCGCCACGTCCCTGAGGATTCCGGTCAAGAACATCGATCTCACAGCCGGAGAGATGATCTCGGTCGGCAACGTGACGCCGGAGTACCACGCGGCAATGAGGATTCCGCTTCGACGCGGACGGCTGTTCGATTCCACAGACCGCAGCGATTCCGCTCGAGTGGTGATCATCAACGACGCCGCAGCCAGGAAATATTTCCCCGGTGAGGACCCGATCGGTCAGACCGTCGGCATCGATGGAAATCGCACGATCGTCGGGGTCGTCGGGGATGTCCACCAGACAAGTCTCGAGATGGAGCCGAGGACCGAGGCGTACATTCCGATCGCGCAGACGCGAGTGCCTGGCGGCGAGCTGGTCATCCTGACCAGCGGAAATCCGTACGATCTCCTGCCTGCGGTGAAATCCGCGGTGTTCGCGGTGCTGCCGGACGTGCCTCTTCGGAACGTGATGACGATGGAGGAACTGATCGCGAAGCGCGTGGCGCAGCGCAAGCTCAACATGCTGCTGCTGGGCCTGTTCGGTGTTCTTGGTCTCGTCATTTCAGTCGCCGGGATTTACGGTCTGATGGCCTACGTGGTCTCGCAACGGACGCGAGAGATCGGCGTGAGAATCGCGCTTGGCGCGACGCGCGCGAACGTCGTCCGAGTGGTCCTAGTCAACGCCGCCGCTCTCGTCGGGTCAGGCTTGATCATCGGCGGCATGGCCGCCTGGTATCTGAGCGCAGCGGTCAAGGCGTTCTTATTCGGGATCGACGCGACGGATGCACGCGCATTTTCGGCAGCGCTCGTGCTGCTCGCGGGCGCGGCGCTCGTCGCGAGCGCCATTCCCGCACGACGCGCCGCGAGCGTCGATCCGATGATTGCGCTGCGAGCCGAATAGCCCGTCAGCACTCCCTCTATCGCGAGTGATGCCCTCGGTCAATGCAAGGAGCGGGGATATGCGTATCGTTCGAATTCCTGAATGGCTGTGCGTCTCGGGAGCGGTGCTCCTGATTCTTTCAACGAACGCGGGCGGACAGGTGCCCGGCCCGCACTTCTACAACACTGTCAAGCAGAAGCTCGCCGAGGGAAAGCCGGTCGTCGGCGGGACCGTCCTGCTGCCCGATCCGGACCTTTACTGTGCGATGGCCAATTCCGGCTTTGACTTCACCTGGATCGAGATGCAGCACAGCCCGCTGACGTACCAGGATGTCGCGCGGATGATCATGGCCTGCAAGGGGGCGGCGGCGATACCTTTCGTTCGTGTTCCCGACGCGACGGAAGGAGACATCCAGAAAGCGACGGACATCGGCGCGCTCGGAATCATCCTGCCTATGGTGGACACGATCGAGAAAGTGACCGCGGCCGTGAAGTTCGCCCGTTACCCACCCGCGGGGCGCCGCAGCCAGGGATCAGGCCAGTACGGTGCGCTCTGGGGCAGCGATTACCGGCAGACGGCGAACGACAACATCATGATCGTCGCGATGATCGAGAATCCTGCAGGCGTGGACATCATCGATCGCATCGCCGCCGTGCCCGGCGTGGAGGTCGTCTTCGTCGCGAGCACGGATCTCTCCAGCTTCTCGGGATTCAAGCAGAACGATCCGCAGTACGAGGCGCTCGTCACGAGAGTCGTTCAGGCCACAACCAAGGCGGGACTGAAGCTGGGAGGCCCGCTCGCCTGGAAGAACGGTCGGAAGGGTTACAGTTTCTTCCAGGGTCCCACGGAAGCGGCGCTGATTAAGTGCGGCGCGCGCGTCACGCTCGGGCTCCAGCCGAGCGGCTGTCCCCCGGGGGGCGTTGCCGCAATCGAGGGAACCGAGCGATAGGGCTCCCCGCGAGCGACCGTGCCCGGAAGTCCGGGGTAAAGCCCCGCGGGGACCGGCGTCACACGTCGCTCGAGATGTCGCTTTCGAGAATCGCGTGCAGGCGATCGAGGTCGATGGGTTTCACAAGGTGATGCTCGAATCCCGCTTCGCGCGCCCGCCGGCGGTCTTCTTCCTGTCCGTACCCTGTGAGCGCCAGCAGGCGCACCGAATCCCGGCCTGTGTAGGAGGTTTTCAACCGCCGGGCGACTTCATACCCATCCATGACGGGCAGGCCGATGTCGAGCAACACGAGTGACGGTCGAAACGTTTCCGCGCGGGCGAGTGCCGACGGCCCGTCGAACGCGACCTCCACGATGTGGCCGAGTTGCTCGAGCGACGTCCGCAGCATCTCGGCGGTATCGCGATTGTCGTCAACGATGAGGATGCGCTTCTGTCGCCCGCTCCCATCCGGCTGCGCCGGCTCAATGCGCTCCTCTTGCTGCGACGGTACATCGATGGCCGGCAGCTCGATGATGAACCGGGCACCCTGGCCAAGACCGCCGCTCTCGGCGCGCACGGTGCCGCCATGCGCCGTCACGATGTTGCGGACGATGGCCAGCCCGAGACCCAGACCACCGGCCGCGCGTTCGAGCGACTGCGATTGCTGGACGAAAGGCTCGAACACGGTCTCGAGCATGTCCGCCGGGAGGCCGATCCCCTCGTCTGTCACGCTGATGCGGACGACGTCGCGATCGCGTTGTCCACGAACCGCGATCCGCGAGCCAATCTCGCTGTACTTGGCGGCATTGGTCAGCAGGTTCGCCACGACCTGCGCCATCCGTCCGCGGTCCGCGTGAATGCCGGCGCCTCGCTGAGGGACCTGCACGTCAACCAGGTCCTGACGCTGCTCGAGCAGGGGCCCGGCAAGCTCCATCGCACTGAGCACGATGTCACGGATCTCGGTCGGTTGCCGTTTCAGTTCGATCTTGCCGCGAGTGATCCGCGACACATCGAGCAGGTCGTCGACCATCCGTGCCAGGTGCTTCACCTGCCGCTCGAGTACGTCCTGTTCGCTCGAGTGCTGGCCTCGAAGGCGCATCAGCTGGAGCGCCGTGAGCATCGGTGCGAGCGGATTTCGCAGCTCGTGGCCGAGCATGGCGAGGAATTCATCCTTCGCGCGACTGGCTCTCTCCGCCTCGCCGCGCGCCACCTGAAGGCCCAGCTCCGCCCGCTTTCTCGCGGTGATGTCGCTGAACAGAATCGCCACGCGGTGGAGCCCGGGGTCCCCCACTCGGAACGCGTACACGTCGTACCACCGGCCGAGCGCTGCAGCTTCCTGCTCGAACCTCACGGCCTTCCCGCTGACCGCCACCCCGCCGTAGATCCGGAACCAGTGCTCTTCATGCGCCGGTGCGAGGTCGCGCATGCGGCGCCCGACCGCGTCGTGCAAGCCGGTCTGCTGCTCGAACGCGGCGTTGAGCTCGAGGAATCGATAGTCGATCGCCTTCGCGTTCTCGTCGAACAGCACTTCGATGGTGCAGAAGCCCTGGTCGAACGCGTGGAACAGCTCGCGGCAGTATTCCTCGGTGTAGAGCGTCTGCACTTGTGTGTTCACGGGAGCGCTTCCTTCACTATACGTCCCACCGCATCCATGATTACAAGGTACCAATGTATTGCCGCGGCGCCTTCGTGTGTGATACGAGTGCGGCACACGCGGCGAACAACTGATTCGCCGTGTGCCACAGACTCAGATTGATCGAGCAGACGGAGTTCGCGAGCGACATGCTTCCCTATCAGTGCATAAGTCGTCTCAGCCGCCACTCACGCAGACAGTCCACACCAGATTCAGATCTTCGGGTCGCGCACGTCTGAGGTGCACATGGTTACGCGGAGTTTACGCCGTGCGGTCGTCGTCACGCTCGCGATTGCGTTCGGCGTGATGAGGCCGGACGTCTCCATTCCGGCCGATCACAACGATCCCAACGCGATTAACTCGATCTTCTGGGACGTGCCGGCGAACGCAGCCGATTTGTACGATTTGTTCGGCTTCCCGAGCGACAACGCGAGCGGAGGCGAACGCGTCGTCGTCGCGCTGACGTTCGCGTCGATGCCGAGCACCGGCGTCTTCGATCCGGATCTTCTCTACCGCATTCTCTTCGCGCCGAACCCTCGCGTCGCCCCTCCGGCGCAGAACGATCACAGCCTGAGCGCGATGCTCGATTACTTCAGCGCGATCAGAGACAAGTACCTGCGACTGAAGCCGTACGAAGTGCGCGTGCGCGTGGATCAGAGCAACCGCACCAGGATTGACTTCATCGATTTTCCAGGCGGGGCGCTCTCACAGGTCATCGACACGAACAAGAACGTCAGCCTCAAAGCTCCCGACGGCAACTCGATCGACGTGTTCGTCGGCGGCCGCGACGATGCGTTCTTCAATGACCTGCCGGGCTTCTTCAGATCGATCAACTACGCGCCGCAGTTCTACAAAGTACCGCAGGCCAGGAGCGACATGCGGGAGCTGCCGATTCCGAAAACGCTGCTCGAGCTCGAGGACAACACGCTTTTCAATTTCGATCCGCAGAATCCGCTCCATGGGCAAGGGATGAAGACGGATTTGCCGCAGGGGCCGTTCACCTGGACAGGCGATCGATATAAGAAGGATGCGAACGGCAATTACCGGTTCGTCTACAGCGGAAAGGATGCGCAGGCCGGCCGGAACATCAACGCGATCATCCTCGAGCTGCCGCTGACGTACATCACCCGGTCTCCGCACACCGACCGCATCGTCAATACCTGGGGAGAGAGCTGGGTCCTCAAAGCTTCCGGCAAGGTCAAGCAGATCCCGGATGATGGGGCAATGCTGCCAGGAGGCAGTTTCCTCGAACATGCGTGGCTGTACGGCGGCCTGCTGATCGCGGGCGGCATCGTGTGGATTCTCTCTGCGATCAGGCGGCGGTCGGCGCCGGGCGCATCGGGCAGCTGGATGACGCGTCCGGCGGCGAGCATCGCTGCGGGCGCCACGCTCATCGTGCTCGGCACCGTGGTTGGTCTCCTGCATGAAACGAGACCCGGACAGCAGGCGGAACTGGCGCGCGCCTCGATGGTCGACGAGCTGCGCACCTACAAGCTGGTGGACACGGACGGCCAGCCGTTCGCGGATGCGGGTCTCAACGAGCGCGCCGATGCGCGTCAGGTCGGCGCGAACAACGTCATTCTGGGACCGCATTTCATCATGCGCCTCGCGCATCTCGGCTGGGGATTCGCGCCGTCGGTGACCGCACTCGGTTTGAAAACATCCTTCAATCACGACAACTCGCCGATCTCGGTGCACCGCACGTACAACTCGCTGGCCGACGCGTTTCCACGCGTGCAGAAGATGTTGTTTCAGCCGATGACGATGCCGGACAATTCGTGGAACAAACGCGGGCTGAACATTCCGGTCAGGCGGGCATTCGAGGTGTTCGTGCCGAACGTCTGCGCGATCGACATGGACACGAGCGGCACGTGGCCGTTCGGCCGGCGGCTCGAAGATCAGGTCGCGACGCGGTTCCTGTCGATTTTCCTCGACATGGACGCCGAGTTCAACGGACAGAAGTACAACATCGAGACGCTGCAGAATCAGTCCGTGCTCAATGCGCTGCCGATGGAACCGAAGGTCCCGCCGAATCCGCTGAAGAACGACAAAGACTTTCTGCCGCGATTCCCGTATCTGGCAGAGCCATGGCCCGCGTCGTACACCCCCGCCTCGCGCTGACGGCCGCGCTCGTCGCGACGGTCGGCGTCGTGTGGCTGGCGCCGCGCGCCGGCGAGCGGCTGCGCCCGACGGACTTCAATCGCGACGTGCGGCAGATGGATGCCGACATCGCGGCCCTCGCGGGCGATCGCACGGGATCGTCGGTCGCGCTTGCATACAGGCTGTATCAACGCGCGGCGCTGACCGAGCGGCCGGATGATTATCGCGACGTCCGCGGTGCGCTGGCCGCCGCGCGCGCGCGCGACGGGCGCGCACCGGACCTTTGTCTGCTGGAGGCGATGCTGTCGCTGCGCTTCCACGAGCTGGACGCGGCGCGGAACGCGCTCGACGACGCACCGGAGCTTGCGGGTTCGGCCGAAGCGCAGGCGCTGGCAGCGGACCTCGATCTGCAGCGCGGACACTATGACGCGGCACAGCAGGGATACGAAGCGGCCATCCGGGAGGAGCCCGCGTGGCCTGCCTTCGCGCGGCTGGCCTTTCTGACCGCGCGCCGTGGAGACGTGATTGGCGCGGACGCTCTCTACGTTCGCGCCGAAGACGAGCTGACCGCCAAAGAGATGCGCGCGTACGCGTGGCTCGAGCTGCAGCGCGGCCAGCTGCAATTCGGCCGCGGCCGCTACGACGAGGCGATGGCGCATTACCGACTCGCCGCCCGCGCCTACACGGGCTATTGGCTCGTCGACGAATACACGGCGGAACTCCTCGGCGCCGAACGGCGGTTCGACGAGGCGATCGCGACGTACGAACGCGCGATCGCACGTGCGCCGCGTCCCGACCTGCTGCAGCAGCTCGGCGATCTTTACGCGTTCATGGGTAGACCCCACGACGCGCAGCAGTGGCATAAGCAGGCGCTCGACGGCTATCTCGAATCGCAGAAGCGCGGCGAGGTGCAGTTCCTCCATCATCTCGCGGGCTTCTACGCCGACGTCATGCAGGACGGCGACGCCGCGGTCAAGTGGGCGCGCGCGGACGCGGCGCTGCGGCCGGGATACGCGACCGATGACGCGCTCGCGTGGGCACTCTATCGGCGCGGCGATCTCAGCAACGCCGTCGCCGCGCTCGATCGCGCCCTGTCATCCGGCATCGTCGACGCACACATGTACTCGCACGCCGCGGCGATCAAGACGGACGCGGGCGATCGAGAGGGTGGACGTCGATGGACGCGAGCGGCCACCGCAATCAATCCGCGGTACGCGGACTTCCATGCGCATCGATGAAGGGCCCGGGCCAGGAACGACACGATGGCCAACGAACACTTCGGCATCGAGCACAGGACTGACGAGGATCGGGCGTATGCCGATGTGGCGAGACGACAGGAACGATCCCGCGACAGGGACACGCGCGCACGAACGAAAGGTGCGACGATGACGATGTAACAACAAAAAAGAGGACCAGCGCGCTTGACAAAGCCAGTCCTGTATCACACCATCCGCCCGACTACAACGCGCCCGGGCTGAACGGAGTCATGCGCGACTTCGCCGTCGTCTGGCACAGGCAGGAGGCACACCGATGTCAGACAACAAACTGGTGGCGATTGCTCTCGCGTCGCTCACCGTAACGATCGTGTTCGCCTGCACGCGCACACCCCCCGATATGCAGGACGAAGCCATGCGCGCCGGACGTACGGTCGCGACGATGCCTGCCGCCGATGATGATTACTTCCATGCGATGGACGGCGGCGTGGCGCTGACCTCCGCCGAAGTGCGCGGCCGCAACACCTGGAACGTCTGGACGGCCGGCAACGACCGGTTCTGGGATCTGATCTCCGTCCGGAGCGCCGGGACCCTGGACTTCCTCAAGACCGTGTCCTCGCACCAGTCGCTGAAGTTCCGCCGGGGGAATCGGTGGCACTATCTCGGTCTGGTCAACGAGCCCTGCTTCGAGCAGGCCACCCGCCCGGACCCGGAACGCTTCGGCCTGTGGGCCGACTCGAAGTGGCCAGGAACGATGCCGGTCGGGTCGCTGTACGGGTATGCCACTGGTGTTCTGGGGTTGCGGTTATTTCCGAATCCGGACTTCGATGCGGCGGCAGCCAAGGCCTGGGATCCAGAGAAGTACTACACGGATCCGAGCTACTTCGATTCCGCGAAGCTCGTGAAGCCGTATCGCGTTGGCATGTCGTGCGGCTTCTGTCACATCGGTGCCGACCCCGTGCGTCCGCCGGCGGATCCCGAGAACCCGAAGCTCGAGAACCTGAGCTCGTATGTGGGCGCGCAGTATTTCTGGGTCGACCGGATCTTCGCGTGGCGCGCGGACGAGTCGAGCTTCATGTTCCAGTTGTTCCATACGTCGCGCCCAGGCTCACTCGATACATCGCTCGTCTCCACCGACAACATCAATAATCCGCGGACGATGAACGCGGTGTACAACCTGGGTGCGCGTCTGGCCATCGCAAAGCAGTTGCACCAGGAGAAGCTCGGCGGCGCCAGCCTGAAGAACAAACAGTTCAACGACTACGTCTCGAGCGGTCCGCTCACACAGTTCTTTCAGGCGCCCGACGTCGTCTGGACTCCGCGCGTCCTCAAGGACGGCGCCGACTCGGTCGGCGCGCTCGGCGCCCTCAATCGCGTCTTCGTCAACATCGGGGAATTCAGCGAAGAATGGCTGCGGCACTTCAATCCGCTCGTGGGGGGCATACGTCCTTCGCCTATCCCGATCGAGAAGGCGCGCGCGAACTCGGCCTACTGGCAGGCGACGGAATCGCAGACACCTGATCTCGCCCTCTTTTTTCTGAAGGCCGCGCGACCGCATCTGCTCAGAGATGCACCAGGGGGGGCGAAGTACCAAACGGCGAGCGCAGCGGAACTGCAGCGGGGCAAGATCGTATTCGCCGAGACGTGCGCGCGGTGCCATTCGAGCAAGCTGCCACCACTTCCGCCGGAAGTAGAAGGCATCCGGTCGTGCGCCGGACCAGGATACCTGGACTGCTTCAACAGGTACTGGCGCTGGACGAAGACCGACGCGTTCAAGGCGCAGATGCGCACCATCGTGCAGGCCGCCGATTTTCTTGCGGACAACTTCTTGTCCACGGATCTTCGTGTGCCGGTGACGCTTCTCGACACCAACGCGTGCAGCCCGTTCGCCAGCAACGCCATCCGCGGGAACATCTGGGACAACTTCTCGTCCGAGTCCTACAAGTCGCTTCCGTCGGTTGGTTCGATCACGTGGTATGACCCGCGCGATGGTCACAGCACGACGTCTCCCGCGCCGGCTGGCGGTCGCGGCTTCACACGGCCTGCCTCGCTCGTCAGCCTCTGGTCGACGGCTCCATTCCTTCTGAACAATACGGTAGGGCGATTCGAGTGGGAGCCGTCGGTCGACGCGCGCATGCGGTCCTTCCAGGACTCAATCGAGAAGATGCTCTGGCCGGAGAAGCGTGAGCACGATCCGATCATCGGCGACAAGGTCCGGCATTCCGGCGATTCATCGCTCGTGCTGCCGAGCCTCATCGACCGAACGACCGCGACGAGCTACATCCGCGTGCCGATGGGCTATCTGCCAGGCCCCCTGCGGAGCATCGCGGGCTTCACCCGCAACTGGTTCCCCTGGGCGTTCAACGAGAACGAAGACGTGGAGATCGGGCCGATTCCGAAAGGTACGCCCGTGAACCTTCTTGCGAATCTCCGGCTGCTGAGCGAGAGCACTGCGGTCGGCGAACGCGCCCAGCAGACGCGGCGCGCGCTCGATCTGCTCCATGAGACGAAAGCGGCATTCCGAGGGCTGCCGCGCAACGCCACCGATGAGCAGGCGCGAGCCGCCTTCCTGCCGCTGGTCGACAAGTTCCTCGCCAACAGCGCGTGCCCCGACTTCATCGTCAACCGCGGCCACTACTTCGGCACGAACTACCAGATGGTGGAACCGGCGTTAGCCGACGCCGACAAGCGCGCGCTGATCGAGTTCCTGAAAACCTTCTGACGCGAGGAAATGCTACGTGGCGAACAACTCTGCAGCGGCCGACGCTGACTACATCGTGATCGGCTCTGGCGCCGGTGGAGGGCCGCTGGCCGCGAACCTCGCGCGCACCGGCCACTCGGTGCTCCTGCTCGAGGCCGGCGGCGATCCGTGCGCATCGAGTGACCTCGGGCGGTACATGTACGAAGTGCCGGTTTTTCACGGGCTGGCAACCGAGTTTCCGGAATGCCAGTGGGACTACTTCGTCCGTCATTACACGAGCGAAACCGTGGAGCGGCAGGACTCGAAGTTCGTCGACAAGGAACAATTCACCGGATATCCCGTCGACGGCGTGTGGTATCCGCGCGCCGGCACGCTGGGTGGCTGCACCGCGCACAACGCAATGATCACGATTACGCCCCAGGATCGTGACTGGGACGCGATCGCCGAGTTCACGCGCGACGATTCATGGCGCGCCGACCGGATGCACCAGTACTATGCCCGCCTCGAGAACTGCGAGTACCGACCACGGCCAGGCAGCGTGAGATACATGCTGGCCGGCCTCGCCTGGTCGGTGATTGCCCGGGTGCGCGGGCTGAAAGACGCCAACGACTGGGCGCACGGCCACGGATTCAACGGATGGCTGACGACGAGCTCGGCGGATCCGCGGCTGCTGCTGACCGACAAGGCGGTCACGCGACTCCTGCTCGGGAGTGTCAAGGATGCGTTGGGCGCCGGTCTCGGCGACCCGGCGCTCACATTCCTGACGCAGCTGGATCCCAACGACCTCCGCAACTCATATGACAGTAAGGAAGGTCTGGCGACCACTCCGCTCGCCGTCGTCAACGGCAAGCGCAATGGTCCTCGCGAGTTCCTCCTTCGGACGCAGAAGGAGCACCCTTCGAAGCTCACCATCCAATTGCACGCGCTCGCTCGCAGGATCCTCTTCGACGGCACACGGGCGGTCGGCGTGGAGTACTACGATGGTCCGCACGTCTACGAAGCCGACCCCGCAGTTCGCAAGCGTGGCGGGCCGTCGAGCGGCGGCGACGGTCCCCCAGTGCGGCAGGCTTTCGCGCGCCGGGAAGTCATCGTGTCTGGGGGCGCGTTCAACAGCCCGCAGCTCTTGAAGCTCTCAGGAATCGGTCCGAAAGACGAACTGAAGCGCCACGCGATCGATGTGCTGGTCGATCTGCCCGGGGTCGGCGAGAACCTGCAGGACCGATACGAAGTGGGAGTCGTGAGCGAGTTCAAGCGTCCGTTCGTGCTTCTCGAGGGGGGCACGTTCGCGCCGCCGAAGGAAGGCACGCCCGACAAGTACTGGGACTCGTGGCTCAAGGGAAAAGGCGTGTACGCGAGCAATGGCGCGCTGATCGGGATCCTGAAGCGATCCCGGCCCAAGCTGCCTGAGCCGGATCTGTTCATCTTCGGCCTCCCTGGACTTTTCCGCGGGTACCATCCCGGCTACTCGGCGCTGTTCGAGCGGCAGCGAAACCGCTTCACGTGGGCTATCCTCAAGGCATACACCGAGAACACGGCTGGGCGCGTCACGCTTCGGTCGGCGGACGCGCGCGCGTGGCCGAAGATCGAATTCCGGTATTTCTCCGAAGGCAACGATCCGAGGCAGGTGGATCTGGATGCGGTCGTCGACGGCGTGCAGTTCGCACGGACGATGAACGAACGGCTGAGCGGGGGCGCGCACACCGAGATGGCGCCCGGCAAAGATGTGGATACGCCCGCGAAGCTGCGGGAGTTTATCGCCAACGAGGCGTGGGGCCACCATGCATCGTGCACGAACAGGATGGGCCCCGACGGCGATCAGATGGCCGTGCTCGACAGTCGATTCCGTGTCCGCCGCACCACAGGGCTGCGGGTCGTCGATGCGTCCGTCTTTCCGCGGATCCCCGGGTACTTCATCGTGACGCCGATCTACATGATCAGTGAGAAGGCGTCCGACGTGATCGCCGGCGACAGCTAAGCCCTCCGGCCGGTGACCCCTATGTAGCACTTCTTCGAGATCGCGCCCGCCGCACACCGATTTGCTCCCGGCGAGAGGACGTTGACATGGCCCGACAGTCGCAGCCCTCCAGCGGTTACGAAGCGCAACCGTTTCTCGATGGTGTCCTTCCCGAGGAGCTGCGGCTCATCGAAGCGCGCCGCGCGGCACTGAGTGGGAATGTTCCCGGCGATGGGCATCGGCCGGAAGCGGACCGTCAGCGCCCCGGTGATCTCAGCGGAAGGGTCCAGCAAGCGAGCACGTTTGGGCTTGCCTTCTCCGGCGGGGGCATCAGGAGCGCGACGTTCAACCTCGGGGTCGTGCAGGGGCTCGCGGAGAACGGGCTCCTGCCGCACATTGATTACCTGTCGACCGTCTCAGGCGGCGGATATATCGGTGCGTGGCTCCACGGCGTGATCCGCACGCGGCAAGGGGACCCGCGGCAGGCGGCGAGCACCGTGCTGGCGGGCATCAACCGTCCGCCCGACCCGCCCGACGGCGACCCCATCGCGTTTCTTCGCAAGTACAGCAATTATCTGGCGCCGCGGCCGGGGCTCTTTTCGGCCGACACGTGGGTGGCTGCGTTCATCTGGATTCGCAACGTCCTGCTGAACCAGTTGATTCTCGTTCCCGCAATAGCCAGCGTCGCAGCAACGGCCTTCCTGCTCGTACTGGTGCGCCAGGTTCCCTTCGTCGATCACCGAGGCATCGGATTCAATCCGGTCTCGGCGATCGTGGGGTTCATCGGGCTGCTGGTCGCGGTGATCGGGCTGGTAGCGAACCTGAGGCCGATCGCACGGCAGTCGTTCGCCGCCGGCCCCGTCAAGAAGAACGAGCTCCAGGTGTTCGCGGAACGGCACGCAATGCTCATCGTCATGGGCCTCTTTCTTGCCGCCGCTTCTCTGGCGTACGGAGACTTCGAGGCCGGCAACATCCTTGTGGTGGCCGACACGACTGCGGCGTTCGTGCTGCTGATGATGCTGATCCAGTGGGGGGGCGGCTTCGTCGACTGCTTCGCCGATCGCCACAAGTCGCTCGGGCGGCTGAGAGCTCCGCTGCACGTCGTCTGGATGTCGACGCTCAGCGGCATTGTCACGACCGCGCTCGGCTGGTCCGTGTGGACGCTGCTCGCGGGTTTCGGTCCATGGACGATTGTCGCCTTCGGTCCGCCGCTCACCGCCTTGTCGCTGATCGGCGGCGTGATGCTCCTCGTGGGCCTCATGGGCGCCGACTATCCGGACGCCGCGCGCGAGTGGACCGCGCGGATCGGTTCGCAATTCGGCATCGGGGTCGCCGCGTGGGCGGCCCTCATGACGTTAACGGTGTTCGGACCCTGGGCCGTGGCATCGCTCCTGGGCAGTTACGCGCGTACCGGGCTTGGCGCGATGGCCGCCTGGCTGCTCACGACTGTCGGCGGCGTGCTCGCCGGCAGGAGCCCGCGTACGAGTTCAGGAGGAGGAACAGGTACGAAAGGACTCCTCGAACTGCTGGTGAATCTGGCGCCGACGGTGTTCCTGATCGGCTACGTCATCCTCATTTCAGCCGGCGTCCATCTGGTGCTATCGGCGCTGACGCCGCCGTCCGCCGTCGCTCAGCACATCGCGTCCCCACAGCCCGCGGTGCGCTATGACGTTGACGTCAGGACGACGACCGGCGCCGGAGTCGAGGTCACAGTGGACCCGTCGCACGATGGCGTTCTCGAGCGATGGATGAGGCCGGCATCGGTGTATGCCCAAAAGTATTTCGAGCCGCTTACGGTGGACTACAGAGCCGACGGGTGGACCCAGACGATTACTGTCGCTCTGCTCCTTACGGGATTCATCGTTATCGCGCTCGTCGCGTCCAGCCGGATCAACATCAATGAGTTCTCGCTTCATCACTTTTACAAGAACCGCCTCGTGCGCTGTTACCTTGGCGCCAGCAACAGCGCCGGTGGCCATCGCGAACCGAACACGCTCACCGGATTCGATCCGCTCGACGATTTTCCGCTTCGGGTGCTGAAGGCAGATCCGGCGTCGGCCCTGCACACGGCCGAACCGCTCTACATGGGGCCATACCCCATCGTCAACGCGACGCTGAACCTGAACACCGGCTCCGAGCTCGCGCAGCAGGAGCGCAAGGCGACGTCGTTCGTGTTCACGCCGGCATTCTGCGGGTTCGACCCACCCACGTCGAGGGAGAGTGCACGCGAAGTTCGATACGCGGTTCGCGGCATGGACGTACATGGCTATCGCCCGACTCGCGGATATGCTCTGCCCGCTGGTCCGGACATCGGCACGGCCACCGCGATTTCGGGCGCGGCGGCGAACCCGAACTGGGGCTATCACACGTCGGGACCGATGGCGTTTCTGCTGACGGTCTTCAACGCGCGATTGGGGTGGTGGCTCGGCAATCCACGGTGGATCGACGCGAGCCGGAGTCCAGGACCGAAATTCGCGCTCAAGTATCTGCTGGCGGAACTACTCGGGCAGACAACGGGCCGAACGAAGTTCGTCAACCTCTCGGACGGAGGGCATTTCGAGAATCTCGGTCTCTACGAGCTCGTGCGGCGGCGCTGCCGGTTCATTATCGTGGCGGACGCTGAGGAGGATGCCGGCCTGACGTTCGGGTCTCTTGGCGGCGCGATCCGCAAATGCCGGGCGGATTTCGGCGTGGAGATCGACATCGATCCCGAACCGATTCAGAAGGGGACGAACGGGTTCAGCCGTACGCACTGCGTGGTCGGACGGATTCGCTACCCGGAGAAGGAGCAGGCATTCGTCGCGCGCATGACGGACGGCCTGGAGCCGGTCGGGAGTCAATCGGACACACGCTCTGAGGGCTGGTTGCTCTACCTGAAGTCGAGCTTGACCGGCGACGAGCCCGCCGACGTTCTCGAATACCGCTCCCGATTCGCCGGGTTCCCGCATCAGAGCACCGCCGACCAGTTCTTCTCGGAGTCCCAGTTCGAAAGTTACCGGCGGCTCGGGTATCACGTCCTTCGCTCGGCGTTCGAGCAGGTCCGAGTACCCGGCCGCATGCACGGCGCCGACGCCGTGGAGCAGAGCTCGCGCCCCTACGATCCGGCGCTGCTCAAGCGGTATCCATTCGTGCGAACGTTCCAGGATCTGACGCGGAAGTGGTATGCGGCGACGCCGATCACCGCCGAGGCCGCCTCACGGCTCGCCGACGCGTACGTCGGCATCATGGGACGTCTTGCCGCGCGCGACTCTCTCAAGGGTCTCTACGAGGAACTGCTGCATGGCGGGCCGGCGGCGCCGAGAGCCGCCAGTGGCGCTCCGCCCGATCCTGAGCTCATCTCGTTCGGCATCGAGCTGATGCAGCTGATCGAGAACGTCTACACGGAGTTCCGCTTCGAGTCGCCCTTCAACGAGCAGAACCCGAGAAACGCGGGCTGGATGAACCTGTTCCGCACGTGGATGCGGAGCGACGTTCTATACAATGATATCTGGCCGCACATCGCGGGCACATATCACCCGTTCTTCCAGGCGTTCGTCAATCGTCTGCGCAAGGGGACCGACGTGGATCCGACGCGCCTGTAAGCTCGCCTGATGATGGTCTCATCCGCAGCACGCAGCCGTCGAACGTGCCTTCGTTCGACCGCGAGCGGCCCTGGCGACTCCGACGCTTGGGTGCCATAGGGGATGACCTAGCCGCGCTGCAGCGCCACCACGGGGTCGACTCGCGAAGCGCGGCGAGCTGGAACGAAGCACGCGAAGGCCGCCACTGCCAGGAGCACGAGCGATACCACGGCAACAACCGGGAAGTAATCGGGCCGGACGCCGAAGAACAGCGCGGTCATCAGCCGGGCGGCGATCACCGCCAGGACGACACCGATGACGAGTCCCGCGAACGTCAGCGCCAGTCCCTGGCGGCCGAACGTCCGCAGGATATTGCCGCTCGTCGCGCCCAACGCCATGCGCACGCCGATTTCGCCGGTGCGTTCGGTCACGGCGTAGGAAAGTACGCCGTACAAGCCAATCGATGCGAGCAGCAACGCGAGCAGCGCGAACGCGTCCACGAGCGCCGTATTCTGCGACGGCACGGACAGCTGCTTCGCGACGATGTCGTCGACGGTCTGGATCTTCGTGATCGGCTGATTCCTATCGAGCGACCAGATGGCCTGACGGACCGCCGGCACGATCGACACCGGTTCGACCGCGGTGCGAACGACGATGCCGCTCGGTTCATCCCCGCTCTGGTCCGCCTGTTCGTGCAGGCGATAGACGGCCGGCTTCAGGTCCTCGGCGACGCCGCGATCGCGGATCTCCTTCACGACGCCGACGATCGTGTACCAGTAGCCTCTTTCGGCGAGATAGCCGAACTTGAAGCGCGCACCGAGCGGCTTGCCGCCGGGAAAGTTGCGATTGGCGAACGACTCGTTGATGACCGCCGCCGGCGATGGCGAACGCCTGTCGGACGCGTCGAAGAACCGGCCTTCCCGGAGGCGCGCGCCGACGGTCGCGAAGTAATCGCGTGTCACCACCCGCGACAGCGCGACCTGCACGCGGGCATCGTCGTTCGATTGGCCCGCGAGGCGATAGAACGTCGCCTGGTCGGTGACCGCCAGCGGGATGCGCGAGATCGCCGCAGCGTGGGTCACGCCGGGGATCGCCCGGATCTTCTCCAGCTCCGCGTTGACGAACGCCACGCGTCTGTCGAAGTCGCGATAGCGGAAGAGCGGCGTGACGAAAGTGAGGACATTCTCACGGCGGATGCCGATATCGACCCGCTGCAGCTGGCGAACCGTCTGCAGCAACAGGCCGCCGATCGTCAGCAGCAGGACGGCGAGCGCCGTCTCGACGATGATCAGCGAGTGCTGGAAACGGTAGCTGCGCGCCGAGGCACTCTCACGGCCGGCGTCGCGCAGTTCTTCCT
>WNGF01002063.1_pt1 | contig 28748 bp, 31 predicted proteins | sample 5400641 | NCBI WGS metagenome assembly WNGF01 (sample SAMN13153371, study PRJNA577476) | soil metagenome | isolation source: 80 cm soil or saprolite under grassland replicate 2 | place: USA:California | collected 2016-06-15 | reverse complement strand
TGAGCTACGGCCCCGAACGCCGCCATTGTAGCGGCGAACTCGTAATCCTTTGCCCAGTGAACCCCACAGGCCTGGTTGTTTCGGGTCGGCGAAATGCGCAAGCGCAGCTCCCTCCTGTCCACCCACAGTTTGGGAGGCAACAGGAAGCATCTATCGAGATCGAGTGAGTAGGCAGCGAAAGCATCCGCCTCCGCAGTGGTGTACCTCCGACTAAGCAGCTTCCCTCCAGGCCCGCGACGGGCCGAGTAACAACGGATGACGATGACATCGTCGTGGCAAGAAGCCCACTTGCACTGTGTGCGCAAGAGGCGCGACCCCGTGTCCAAGATGAGGTCGTACCGCTCACCTTCGGTGACGGGGCGATAGACACCGAGACCCAGCTTCATCGCTTGAAGCGCGATTGCAGTCTCGGCGATGTTTCCCTTTTGGTCGGTGGTCAACACCACCGACCATTGTAGTTGTCTAGTCGGACAACCTAGGTCAGGCCGTCGCCGAGACGAGCTCAACCGAGGGCACGTCGCCCCAGAGCTCTTCGAGCCGGTAGTACTCCCGCGACTCGGGCGTGAAGACGTGGAAGACCACGTCGAGGTAGTCGCCGACGATCCAGCGGCCCTCAGCCTGCCCCGCGACCGAGGTCGGCAGCGCGTGCTCCTCATGCTTGAGGCGCGCGTGCACCTCGTCCCAGATTGCCTTCGTCTGGCGCGGGTTCTGGCCGCTGGCCAGCACGAAGAAGTCCGTGTAGCTGCACACGGGGCGCATGTCGAGAATGAGGATGTCCTCCGCCAGCTTCTCCTGGGCGAGGCCGGCTATGCGGCGGGCGTGTTCGAGTGGCGTCAGGGTCTCGTCAAGTCCTCTCGGGATCGCCCGTAGTGTAGCCGCGGTAGAGACCAAGCTCCGAAATCGCACGCTCGACCGCCTCCGGGACGAGATCGCCGATCGGCTGGCCCCGGGCCACGCGTTCCCGCACCTGGCTCGAGGAGACCGGCGGCGAGCCCAGCTCGAAGGCGACGACACGGTCGCCGTAGCGCGCGAGATCGGGCGGCGGGTAGCCGGAGCGGGTGCCGACGGCCAGCTTCACCCAGCGCAGCACCTCGTCGGGCTCCTGCCAGTCCGGGAACGAGGCGCCCTCGTCGGCGCCCACGATGAAGAGCGCGTCGCCGAAGCGGCCGCCACGCACCGCGTCCACGGTGAACGCGTTCGGGTCGAGCACGACCTCGCCCAAGCCCGAGAAGGCGGCCTCCGCGAGCTTGAGGCGCGTCCCAGCGTCGGCGACCGCCTCCCGATGCCCGGGGCTCTCCGCCACTAGCACGACCAGCCTGTCGAGGGGCAGTTGCTCGAGCGCCGCCCGGGCGAGTGCCAGATGCCCGTTCTGCGGCGGGTCGAAGGTGCCGCCGAGGACGCCGGTTACGGTCACTGCAACTCGAGCACCTCGCCCTCCACCTCGACCTCGTCACCGACCTTGGCTCCTGCTTCCCGCAGCGCCCGTTCGAGCTCCTCTTCGGAGGACGCCCGGCCGGAGACGCGGAAGCCGCGGTCGGTGCGCAGGATGCGGAAGCGCCGGCGCGGGTCGGGCTTGGGGCGGTACGCCAGGTAGTCGGCCAGCCCATCCTCGTCGTGCTCGTGATCCTGGACTCCATCGGAGGGGCAAAGCTCGAAGAGCGCACGGCGGAAGCCCTCGACGCCCTCGCCGGTCGCCGCCGAGAGCGCGAAGACGCGCACGACCCGCGGGTCGTCGGTCTCGAAGGTCGGCGCTTCGGACAGCAGGTCGAGCTTGTTCAGCACCACCGCCTGCGGCCGCTCGTCGAGGCCGGCGCCGTAGGCCTCGAGCTCCTGGTTGATCGCCGCGAAGGACTCGGCCGGATCGCCAGCGGCCGCGTCGATTACGTGCACGAGCAGGCGGGCCCGCTCGAGGTGCGCGAGAAACTCGTGGCCGAGCCCGACGCCCTCGCTCGCGCCCTCGATCAGGCCCGGCACGTCGGCCACCACCAGCTGGCGCTCGTCCGACTCGACGGTGCCGAGGACGGGCTGGAGGGTCGTGAACGGATAAGCGGCAACCTTCGGCTTCGCGTTGGAGATGCGGCTCAGGAGCGAGGACTTCCCCGCGTTCGGCAGCCCGATGAGCGCAGCGTCGGCGAGCAGCTTCAGCCGAAGCTCGAGCGCCGCCTCCTCGCCAGGGATGCCGGTCTCCGCGAAGCGCGGCGTCTGACGGGTGGGCGTGGCGAAGCGTCGGTTGCCGCGCCCTCCGGCCCCGCCGCGAACGACCGCCACGCGGGCACCGGGCGCGGCCAGGTCGGCCACCAGCTGCTCGTCCTCGTCGAGCACCTGCGTGCCGACGGGAACGCGCAGCTCGACGTTCTCGCCCGAGGCGCCGTGACGGCTGCTGCCGCCTCCCGCCCCACCTTTGCCGGCCTTGAAGTGTTGCCTCGTGCGGAACGGCGAGAGATCGCGCAGCTCCGGATCGGCCACGAGCAAGACGTCGCCGCCGGGGCCGCCGTCGCCGCCGTCGGGGCCGCCTTTCGGCACGAACTTCTCACGGCGAAAGCTGAGCGCGCCGTCACCTCCGCGGCCTGCCTGCACGTGGATGCGGGCCCGGTCGTGGAACACGAGGCGCTACCTAGTCGGTGACGGAGATGAAGCGGCGCTCGCCGCTTGTCTTGAATGCGACCGTGCCGTCGCGCTTCGCGAAGATCGTGTCGTCGCGCCCGATGCCCGCGCCGGGGCCCGGCCGGAAACGCGTGCCGCGCTGGCGGACGATGATCGTCCCAGCCGTCACGCCCTGGCCGTCGAAGACCTTGACGCCGAGCATCTTCGGGTTCGAGTCGCGGCCGTTCCGCGACGAGCCGAGTCCCTTTTTGTGAGCCATCTAGCCGTTCTCCCTCTTTGCCTCTAGCGCCGCCAGCGCGCCCTTGCGCTTCGCGTGCTCGCGCTCGTACTCGAGCGCCGCCTCGACTTGCTCGTCCGACCAGCGCCCGACCTTCTCGGAGATGTTGGCGACGGTCATCGCGGCGTAGCCGCGCGGCAGGTTGTCGGGAGCGTCCTGCTTTGCCGGCTGCGCTGCCGGCTCCTTCTTCGCCCTGGCCCTGGAAGCGCCGATCGACTCGATCTCGATTTGCGAGAGCTTGGCGCGGAAGCCCGTGTGGCGGCGGTACCCGCTCTTCGGCCGGTACTTGCCGATCCTGATCTTCTGGCCAAGCGGCGAGCCGACGACCCGCGCGGTCACCTGCACGCTCTTCGGCGAGAGCTCGAACTTGTCTCCTCCCAGCATCAGCACCTCGGGGTGGAAGGTCTTGCCTTCCTCCACCGTCAGACGATCGACGAGCAGGCGCTCGCCTTCGCGGACGCGGTACTGCTTGCCGCCGAGTGAGATGATCGCGTAGCTCATGGCATCAAAACGCGGGCTTGGCCTGCCCGCGACAGGCGCCAGTTTAGCGGAGATTCGGGAGACCCTCCGGCTACTCGGACGGCGCCGAAGGGCTCTTGGCGGCCGGCTTGCGGCGCCTGCGGCCGCCGCGCGAGCCGCGACGCGTCTTCTTCTTCGGCTTGGGCTCCTCCGCGCCGTCCTGACCGTTCTCGGACTGCACCGGCGCGGCTTCCTCCTCGTCCTCTTCGCGACCCAGCTGCGGGTCGGGCAGATGGATCCTCGGAGCCGGCTCGGCCTTGCCGTCGGCGCCCTGCTCCTGGGGTGTGGGCGCCTCGCCGTTGGTCGCTCCGGCGGCAGCGGGCTTTCGCCTGCGCCGCCCGCCGCGCGAGCCACGGCGCGTCTTCTTCTTCGGCTTCGTCGGTGTTTCTGCGTCGGCGGCGGCAGGCTCGGTTTCCTCCTCCGCCACCCCTTCCGTCTCCACCTCCGGCTCGAGCTCCTCCGGACGCTCCGGCTCCTCCGCGGCTTGGGGCTCCGGCTCGGGCATGCGACCCTTCTTGACCGGCGGCTTGCGGGTCGGCTTCTCAGCCTCGCTTTCAGCCGTGATCGGGTGGTCGGCCTTGGCGGCGCCGCCGAGCAACGTCGCGTAGGCAACACCGTCCAGGACACGCTCGACCCGGACCTTCGCCTTCTTCCCGACGAGGCCGGCGGCGTTGCCGACGATCACGGCGAGGCCGTCGAGCTTGCCTACGCCCGCGTTGACGTCGTGTAGCCCGACCTCCCCGAGCTTCAACTCGATCTCGGCGCCTTCCTTGACCGGGGCCTCGGAGAGGAGGCTCTCCAGCGTGCCCTTGCCGAGCACCTCGAAGTGGTCGGTGGGCACGTCGCTGCGGCCCACGACCAGGAAGCGCCGGCGCGTCTCCTCCTCGATCGCCGCGAGCCGGGAGGCTCCGGGACCGACCAGGATGCTCGCCACCTTCGCGTTCAGCTCGACCTTGAAGGCCTTTGTGCGCGGCGCGCCCGCCGCGAGCTCCTGCAGCCGCCGCTCGGAGTCCACCGCCGCCGAGGCCTCGGAGAGGACGACTCCGTCGCCCCCGCAGACCACGCACTTGCGCGTCAGGATCTCGCGCGGCCCATCGGTCACGTTCTGGCGCGTCATCTCGACGAGCCCCAGGGGCGAGATCTCCACGACGTACGTCTTCGTGCGGTCGCGCTCGAGCTCGGTCTTGAGCGCGTCCTCGACCGTGGACCTGTTCTTCGGGTTCGCCATGTCGATGAAGTCGATCACGATGATCCCGCCGATGTCGCGCAGCCGTAGCTGGCGAACGACCTCCTTCACGGCCTCGAGGTTGTTCTTCGTGATCGTGTCCTCGAGCCGGCCGCCGGAGGACTTGGAGCGCGAGCCGACGAAGCGCCCGGTGTTCACGTCGATGACGGTGAACGCCTCGGCGTAGTCGAAGACCAGGTAGCCGCCGGAAGGCAAATCGACCCGGCGCGAGAGCGTCGAGCGGATCTCAGCGTCTACGCCCAAGGCCTCCATCAGCGGCGCCTTCTCGCGATAGCGGTGGACGCGCTCGGCCATGTGGGGGGAGGTCTTCTTCAGGTAGCCGATGACGCGCTTGTACGTGCGCTCGTGATCGATCAGCGCGCGCTCGAAGTCCTCGGTGAAGAGGTCGCGCACGACCCGCAGAGGCAGCTCGGCCTCCTGGTAGACGAGGGCCGGCGCCTTCGCGCTCTTGGCACGGGTCTCGATCGTGCGCCAGAGGCGCTGCAGGAAGACGAGGTCGCGCTCGATGTCCTCGGCCGAGGCTCCCTCGGCCGCCGTGCGGATGATCACGCCGCCCTTCTTCACGTCGAGGCGCTTGAGGATGTCGCGCAAGCGGAGGCGCTCGTCGTCCTCGAGCCGCCGCGAGACGCCGAGGCCCTCGCCGTGCGGGACGAAAACGACGAAGCGGCCCGGGAGCGAGATCTCGGTCGTCAGGCGCGCACCCTTGGTTTTCATCGGGTCCTTGACCGCCTGGACGAGCACCTCCTGGCCGCGGCTCAGCAGATCCTGGATCTTCCGGCCGCGCGAGCGGCCTTCCAGCTCGGGCGTGATCACCTCGTCGACGTAGAGGAAGCCGTTCTTCTCGAGGCCGATCTCGATGAACGCCGCCTCCATGCCCGGAAGCACGTTGTCGACCGTACCCTTGTAGATGTTGCCCGCGATCGAGCGGCGCTCGGGCCGCTCGAGGTAGGCCTCGGCGACTTTCTCGTCCTCGACGACGGCGACGCGCTGCTCGCTGACGTCGACCGAGATCAGCAGCTCGCGCTTGGCGGGCGGCAGAGGCGGGCGCCTCGGCGGCGTGCGGCGACGCGGGGCGCGCTGCTTGCGCGCGGCGGGTCGCCGCTCGGCAGCGGCATCCGCCCTGGCTTCACGCCTGGGCTCGGTCTTGGCCTGCGGCTCGGTTTTCGCCCGAGGCTCGGGCTTGGTCTGGGCCTGGGTCGTGCCGGCGCCGGCCGGGCGCTTGCGGCCGCGGCCGCCACGGCTGCCGCGGCGCCGCTTCTTGGGCGTAGCGTCGCTTTGGCCCGCCTGCGCGGGCGACGAAGTTACGGTGTCGGGAGGAGGGGCAGGGAGAGCGGGCTCGGCGGTGCGAGTGCGCTCGTCAGTAGGCGGCTTCGGCCGCCGGAACCATCGAAGCAAAGGGATTCTCCTTGTCGGGCGCGCGCGCTTCGGTCGCCCGATGACGGGCGGAGCGCGCGCTGCGTGTGGGTCAAACTCGTCGGCATAGCCGTCAGCACAGGCTAGCAGCGCGACCCGTGGTCACGGCCGGTGCCCACGTCGCGGTAGCTTAGGCCGCCGCTGCTGGTCGGAGCTTCGCGCGCTTCGTGGTGACCGCGCGCAGCCGCTGTCTCAGACGCGCCCACGCCCAGGGCTCGACCTCGCGGTAGCGCAGAGCCGTTTGACCCCGCGTCGCCTCGAGGTACTCGAACCAGGCGTCGGCCTCCTCGATCATCAGCAGCTCCTCGGCTTCTCGTATGTCGGCCATAGGCGAGAATCGTAGGACCACGCCCGGACGGCGCTACCTGTATGCCTTGCGGCGCGCCGCTCCACGCAGGTAAATCGCCTCCAGAACTCCGATCGCCAGGAGGTTCGCGATCAGGGCCGAACCGCCGACGCTCACGAACGGAAGCGGGATCCCGGTCACCGGCGCGATGCCGATGTTCATGCCCACGTTGACGAAGACCTGGAAGAGAAACGCGAAGACGATCCCGCCCGCGGCGATCGCCGAGAAGGCGTCACGCGCGATCGCCACCACCTTGAGGCCGCGCCAGACGACGAGCAGGTAGAGCAGGAGCAGCACAGAGACGCCGACGAAGCCCCGCTGCTCGGCGAGCGACGCGAACGCGAAGTCGGTCGCATGCTCCGGGAGGAAGTTGAGGTTCGTCTGCGTCGCACCTTTTTCGCCCCGACCCTTGACGCCCCCCGCCCCGACGGCGTTGATCGACTGGCGCACGTTGTAGGTCGCGCCGGCCGGATCCTGGTCAGGGTGGGTGAAGTGCGTCAGGCGCTGCTCCTGGTACGGCTTGAGCACGTGCACGCCCGCCGACGGCAGGAGCCAGAGCACCGACAAAGCCAGCACGACCGTCCCGATGCCGAGCGCGGCGAGGTGTACCCAGCGGACCCCCGCCACAAAGAGCACCGCGGCGAGCGCGGCCGCGTAGACCATCGCGGTGCCGACGTCGGGCTGGAGGAAGACGAGCAGCAGTGGCGCGCAGCCGAGCGCGATCGCCTCGAGCACCGTGCGCGTCTCCCCCAGGCGTCTTGCCCGGTCGGCGAGGAACCCGGCCAGGAAGAGGACGAAGAGCAGCTTCCCGAACTCTGACGGCTGGAAGCGGAAGAAGCCGATGTCAAGCCAGCGCTTCGAGTGGCGCGAGACGGTTCCGGTCAGGAGCACGAGCAGCATCACACCTGCCGTGCCGATGAAGATCGGGCGCTTCCAGCGGCGGTAATGGTCGGGATCGACGAAGAGCAGCGCCACCAGGCCGATACAGCCGATCGCGGCGTAGACGCCCTGCCTGACGAGGTAGTAGTTCGGCTTGCCCTGGATGTCGTGTGCGGTGATGCCGCCGATCGACCAGAGCCCGTAAGCCACGAGTGCGCCGACCGCGCCGAGCAGGACCCAATCGAGCCTCCGCACGGCCGAGGCGACCTCGATGCTCTCGGCCCGGTGGGGCCGCAGGCCGCGCGCTCGGGTGTTGACGGCCTCGATCATCAGTCGGAGTGCACCGGCCCGATCGGAGAGCCGTTCTGATGGAAGTACTTCTCGAAGACCTTCAACGCCGCCGGCGCCGCCGCGTCGCCGCCGTGGCCGCCGTTCTCGATCAGCGCGCAGACCACGAGCTCAGGCCTCTCCCCCGGGCCGGCGGGCCCGTAGCCGCACCACCAGGACTGGTCGGACTGCCCCGAAGGAAGGTTCGCGATGACCTTCTCGGCCGTGCCGGTCTTGCCGGCGATCGTGATCGGGAAGTTGCCGAACACGCCGCTCGAGGTCCCGTACGAGGCGTGCGTCGCTTGATCGAGACCGTCCTGGACGGCCGCGAGGTAGGTCGGGTCGAGGCCGACGGGCTGGGGCGCCGGCGGTGTGAAGCGGTGGACGATCCGTGCGCGCGAGCGCTTGTTGCTGCCGCCCTCCTCCACGTCCTGGACGAGATGTGGCCGAACGAGGTTGCCGCCGTTGGCGACCAGCGCGTAGAAGCGGGCCATTTGCAGCGGCGTCACGAGCAGGTCCTTCTGGCCGATCGTCAGCTGGATCGAGTCACCCGGCTTCCAGAGTCGGTCAACCTCCCAGCTGCTGGGGTCGGTCTTGGACGTGAAGGTGCGCCGGCGCCACTCGGGTGTGGGCAGCAGGCCCGCCGACTCGGGGCCGATGTCGACGCCCGTTCGGCGCCCGATGCCGAACTTGGCCGCCCACGCCTGCAGCGGATGGCCCGCGCTGGGGGGCAGCTTGTAGAAGCGGTAGCCGACCTCGTAGAAGAACGTGTCGCAGGACACCGCGATCGCCGTCGGCAGCGTCATCGAGGTGTTCACGTACGGATCCCAGTTCTTGAACACCCCTGCAACCTGGCCGGAGCCGTCCTCCTTGTAGACCGTTAGGGAACCGGTGCAGGGGAGGGGCGTCGAGGGTGAGATGACCCGCGTCTGCAGAGCCGCGAGCGCCGTCACCGGCTTGAAGGTGGAGCCGGCCGGATAGAGGCCGCTGATCGCGCGGTTCAGGGACGGAAAGTTGGCAGCCTCGGCGGTGGAGGGCGCGAGGCCGGCGTTGCGAAGGCGCCGAGCGCTGACGTGGCCGGTGTAGATCTTCGGCTCGTAGGTCGGGTTCGAGGCCATGGCAAGGATCGAGCCGTCGTGCGGGTCGAGTGCGACGATCGCCCCGCCGTTCGCCGCCCATTGCCCATTGTTTCGGGCCTTCTGAATCCCGTAGACGAGCGCCTCCTGAGCCGCGCGCTGGAGGCCGATGTCGAGCGTGAGCTTGATCGACTCGCCCCTTGCCGGGAGGCGGCTCGGCATGAGCTGGCTCCGCGGCCGCCCGAGCGAGTCGACCCGGAGCTGGGCCAGGCCCGCCCGCCCGCGCAGGTAGGAGTCGTAGCTCGCCTCCACGCCCGCCTCACCGATCTTGTCCCCGGCCGCGTAGCCCTTGCGCTGCAATTGCTTCAGCTGCTCGGCGGAGATCTCGTTCACGTAGCCGAGCACCTGCGCGCCGATCGAGCCGTACGGATAGCCGCGGAGGTAGGTACTGGCGATGTGGACGCCCGGGAACTCCACGAGGCGCTCGTACAGGTAGTTGACCGGCGCGTCTCGCTTGACCGACTCGCGCACCACGATCGGGGTGACAGGGTCGTTGCCGCGCCGCTTGATCTCGTGCAGCAGCTGCGAGACCGGAACGTTCACGACCCTGGAGAGCCGCCTCAGCTCGGCGATCCTCGCCGCCCAGGTCTTGGGCAGGTCGGCCGGATAGAGCTGGATTGCGGTGCCGGGGACGTTGGTGACGAGCTCCCTCCCCTTGCGGTCCAGGATCTCGCCGCGCGGTGCCTCGATCCGCACCGAGCGAATCTGGTTGTCGAGCGCCGCCTGGAGGTACTGCGGGCCCGAGAGCACCTGCAACGCCCAAAGCCGGAAGAAGAGCACGCCGAAGACGACGAGCGCGGCCGCGCCGAGGATTCCTATCCGCAGCGCAAGCTGCGGTGTGAACCGGTAGGGCCCCTCGACGCGCGGGTCGGGCGGCAGGAAGCGGTCCGAGCCCGCCCGCCGGTCGCCGCTGCTAGCCAAGGAGCCGTACTTCGGTCACGCCCTCGGGCTGGGAGCCGAAGGCCAGGAGCCTCCGGGTGAGCGCGTAGATCGGCAGGGTCAGGAGCAGGTTCAGGGCGACCTTCGGCGGCAGCGCCTCGAGCAACACGCGCCTCGCGGAGGCGGGGTCGCCCAGCATGTAGTGCAGGACGAGCGCCCCGAACTGGACGAGCACCGTCGCGACCGCAACCGAGACGTAGGGCGCATGCGCGCGGTCGCGGCCCGTGGTCTCGCCGTAGCGGCCGATCCAGTAGCCGGCCAACGTGAGCAGCAGCGAGGTGACACCGAGGGTGCCGAGGTTCGCCGTGTCCACGAGCAGGCCCGCCGCGAATCCGGCCGCGGCCCCGTAGATCGAGCCACGCAGGAGCGCGATCGCGACGAGTGTCACGAGGACGACGTCGGGAGTTCCGCCGAGGATCTCGACGTCCGAGAAGATCGTCACCTGGAGGATCGAGGCGACAAAGACGAGGACGGCCACCTTGGCCGGCTCGACGAGGCTCACCCTCACCGGCCGGTCCGGGCCTTCGGGATCAGGACGAGCACCGAGCGCAGCGAGTCGAAGTGGACGTAGGGCACGACCTGCGCTTGCCAGAAGAGGTCGACGTCGCTCTGGGAGGCGCCGCTGAGGTACCCGATCTGGATGCCCGCGGGGTAGAGCGAGGTCAGGTCCTTGAACTTGAAGTAGTGGGTCACGATCGTGTCGCCGTCGTGCAGCACCTGCGACTTGGGCACCCGGATGAGCGTGAGCGTGCCACGGCCCTGGCCCTGGCTGAGGATTCCGCCTGCCCCTGTCGTCAGGTCGAGCGCCGAGACCTTCAGGTTCGGGTCGGTGAGAAGCGTCACCTCTGCGCTGCTGTGGGCGACCTGCGTGACGAGCCCGACGAGCCCGTCCGCGGTCACGACCGGGTCGTTCTTGCGAATGTGGTGGCTCGAGCCGGCGGCGATCCCGATCTGCTGCTGGAACTCGCTCGGCGGGCGCGAGATGACCGAGGTCGAAACGTAGTCGTAGTCCTTGGGGAAGCTGGGCGAGCCGACGTAGCGGAGCTGCCGCCTGAGATCGGCATTCTCGTCTGCGGCAGTCTGGTTCTGGATCGCCTGCGAGTTCGCCCTGTCCAGCTGCGCTCGGAGCCCGGCGTTCTGGGACTTCGCGTGGATCAGGCCGGCGAAGTAGCCGTAGGCGTCGCGGAAGGGGCGGGAGACGCGCTCCGCCCCGACCTCGAACGGCCGCAGCACCGTCGCGCCCGCGCTCTGAACGCTGTGCAGGCCGCCGCCGGCCGGCTCGCGGAAATAGACCGTGATCAGGACGAGCGAGAGCAGCACGAGGATACCCGCCACGATCCGCCGCTTGAGGGCAGTGGCACTGCGGGAGGACAACCCAGGCGGCCTGGAGCGAGGAACGGGGGACCCCAGGACCGCAATCCGTGCGTTGCGGTTCCGTTGCACGAGAACGACCTAGTGTAGAAAAGACCTCGGCGCGCTGCGAATCGCGCCGTAACTAGTGGCGGGGGCGGTGGTTGTTCCGCCGCTTGGCGGCCTGGCTGCGATGGATCGCCTCGAACTCCTCGAGGCTGCGGCCGGAGCCGACCGCGACGCAGGTGAGAGGGCTCTCGGCGAGGTGCACCGGCATCTGGGTCTCGTGGCGGAGGCGCTCGTCGAGGCCGTTCAGGAGGGCGCCGCCGCCGGCGAGGACGATGCCGCGATCCATGATGTCGGCCGCCAGCTCGGGCGGCGTCTTGTCGAGGGTGGACTTGATCGCGTCGATGATCTGGCCCACGGGGCCGTCGAGAGCGCGCCGCACCTCCTCGGAGCTGAGGACGACCGTCTTCGGCAGGCCGGTCAGCATGTCGCGGCCGCGCACCTCGGCCTGAACCTCGTCGCGCAGGTCGAAAGCGGAGCCGACCTCGAGCTTGATCTCCTCCGCGGTCTGCTGGCCGACGAGCAGCTTGTACTCGGACTTGATGTGACTGATGATCGCCTCGTCCATCTCGTCGCCGCCGACTCGGAGCGACTGGCTGACGACGATCCCGCCCAGGCTGATCACGGCGACCTCGGTGGTGCCGCCGCCGATGTCGACGATCATGTTCCCGGTGGGCTCGGCGACCGGCAGCCCCGCGCCGATCGCGGCGGCCATCGGCTCCTCGATCAGGTACGCCTGGCGCGCGCCGGCGGAGAGCGTCGCCTCCTCGACGGCGCGCTTCTCGACTCCGGTGACGCCACTCGGGACGCAGACCACCACGCGCGGGTGCGCGAAACGGTGCTGGTGCACCTTCTGGATGAAGTGACGGAGCATCTGCTCGGTGACGTCGAAGTCGGCGATCACGCCGTCCTTGAGCGGGCGGATCGCAGAGATCGTCCCGGGCGTGCGGCCGAGCATGCGCTTGGCCTCGACCCCCACGGCGTGCACCTCACCCGTGCGCTGGTCGATCGCAACGACGCTTGGCTCGGAGAGGACGATTCCGCGCCCACGGACGTAGACCAGCGTGTTCGCCGTGCCGAGGTCGACGGCCATGTCGCGGCCGCCGAAGCCGTTGAAGTAGCCCAAAAGCCCCATCCGCCCGCACGAGTCTAGCTACGAGTTGCCTTTTCCGACCTCCGGGGGCAGGCGGCGTGACTGTTCCGGCCAAACCCCGGGGTCAGACCCCGGGCCATGTCCCGAGACTCCACCGGAACTGTGTTGAAAGTGCTCCAAGCCCACGTGCGAGCGTCGCGCCGCCCTAGGCTCGTCGCGATGCCACGTCCGCCCCGTGTCCAGCTCGCCGGTGGCGTCTACCACGTGGTCTCACGCGGCAATCGCCAGCAGACGATCTTCTGCGACGACTGCGACTACGCCCGCTTCCTCGACGTTCTCGGCGCCGTGGTCGTTCGGCTGGGTTGGAAATGCCACGCCTACTGCCTCATGCCGAACCACTTCCATCTCGTGATCGAGACACCGGAGCCGAACATCTCGGCCGGGATGCAGCGCCTCAACAGCACCTACGCCCAGTGGTTCAACCGCCGGTACGGTTATACGGGACACCTCTTCCAAGGCCGGTTCTATGGCCAGCTCGTCGAGAGCACCTACCACCTGTTGGAGCTTGCGAGATACGTGGTACTGAACCCCGTGCGCGCCGGACTCTGCTCCGAAGCGCACGGCTGGAGCTGGAGCAGCTACAGAGCCGTCGTTGGCGAGGTCGCGCGGGCGGGGTTTCTCACCGTCGGCTGGCTTCTGGGTCAGTTCGGCAGGGATCCACGACGGGCCCGCGACACATTCCGCCAGTTCGTGCTCGATGCGCCCTCGAAACCGCGCCCGCCATGACGCCTTCGGCCCCGTCCCGGGGTCTGACCCCGGGACACGCCCGAATCAGCCGAGCCCGTAGACCCCGGGGAACCGTTCGGCGAGCAGGCGGACGAGCAGGGCTGCCGGGAGACCCACGACGTTGAGGTAGTCGCCCTCGACCCGCTCGACCAGAGCGGCGCCGCGTCCCTGGACGGCATAGGCGCCCGCGCGCCCTTCCCACTCGCCCGTGGCTATGTACGCCGCCAGGTCCCGCGCGTCCAGCGACCGGAACGAGACCCGCGTCACCTCGTGTTCCACGTCTTCCCAGCCCGGCGTGACGAGGCAGAGCCCCGAAACCACCTCGTGCGTTCGCCCCGAGAGAGCCTCCAGCATCGCCTCGGCTTCCCCGGCGCCGTCAGGCTTGCCGAAGACACGACCGTCCAGCACGACCTCCGTGTCGATCCCAAGTACGGGCCGCTCGCCTGCCGCGCCGGCAACCGAGCGCGCCTTCCCACGCGCGTTCTCCCGCACCGTTTCGGCGGGATCATGCCCACCCGCCTGCTCCTCGAACCGGGGCGAGACGACCTCGAAAGGGATGCCCAGTTGCTCCAGGATCGCCCGCCGCTGCGGCGACCGAGACGCCAGGAGGAGCGGCGGCGCCGGCGGAACGCTCACCCGCGCTTGCGCGCCAGCCAGACCTCCTCCGAGGGCCAGCGTCGCGCCCACTCAGGCGAGACGTACCCGAAGCGGTTCGGCTCCGCTGCCTCCGGCGCCTGGACCTCCCGCAACTCCTCGACCTCGAAGCCCTCCTGCCGCAGCAGGCGGATCCAATCGCCGTAGCCGAGATGGAATTCGACCGACTTGTCGATCTGCGGCCATTCGAAGCGGTGCATCCCGAAGTAGTCGCGCAGCAGCTGCTCCTCGACCGGCGCGTCCTCCTCGGGCATGCAGAGCATCAGGAGTGTCCCGTTCGTCAGGAACTCGAGCAGCCCGCCGGGCCGCAGCAGACGCGAGGCCTCCGGCACCCAGCGGTACGGGTCCGCCCACAGGCACGCGCCGTATTCCGACCAGACGACATCGAAGCTTTCGTCCGGCAGCGGCACCTCCTCGGCGCTCGCATGGATCAGCGGAAACTCGAGCGCGAACTCCTGCTGCAGCATCCGCGCGGTCTGGAGCTGCTGCTCCGAGTTGTCGAGCCCCACCACCCGTGCTCCTCGGCGCGCCAGCCACGCCGACCAGTACGCCGTCCCGCACCCGAGCTCGAGCACGTCCTTGCCCTCGACGTCCGGTATGAGCTCGAGTTCCGATTCGGAGATCCCCCAGATCCCCCACGTCGGCTCGCCGCCCCAGTTGCGCCGCCCCGACTCGACCCACTCGGGCGCCCACTCGTCCCAGGCCTCCCGGTTTCGCTTTGCGTGCTCAGAGAGGCTCATCGGGGAACCAAAGCTCGATCTCGCGCCTCGCCGACTCGAGCGCATCCGACCCGTGCACGAGGTTGTCCGGCATCGCGAGCGCGAGGTCGCCCCGGATCGTCCCGGGCGCCGCCTCGGCCGGATTCGTCCCGCCCATGGTCGTCCTCACGACCGGGATCGCCGACTCGCCCTCGAGAACGAGCGCCAACGTCGATCCCGAGGTGATGAACTCGACGAGCTCGCCGAAGAACGGCTTCTCGGCGTGCTCTGCGTAGTGGCGCTCCGCCAGCTCCCGGTCGACCCGCACGAGCCGCGCGGCGCACATGACCAGGCCGCGGAGCTCGAACCGCCGCAGAATCTCTCCGGCCAGGCCGCGCGAGATCGCGTCCGGCTTGACGAGCACGAGCGTCTGCTCCACCGCCACGGCGGGGCAGTCTACGAACTACGCCGAGCGCTCGCGACGTGGGGGCGTCAGTGCCTGCGTCTGGCCCAGCTCGAGCGAGGCTGGCTCGACCGGGGTCTCGCAGTACGGGCAGACTTGCCAGAGCGCCTCGAGCGGCTGCTTGCAGGTCCGGCACGACTGGCGCAGTCGAGTCGTGCACACCGGGCAGATCAGGAACGAGGAGTCGACCTCGGCGCGGCACACCGGGCAATGCATCTCACCGCGCCGCGAGAGCCGCTGCTCCATCGCCTTGATCTCGAGCTCCCGCTCGCGCACGTCCTCGAGGTATTCGGGCGGGCGGAAGAGCATGTAGATCAGCGCCCCGATGAACGGCGGCACAAGGCCGAGCAGGGTCGCCATCCCCACGAGCCAGGGGTCCTCGATCCGGCGCCGCGCGTCCTTGTGCACCCAGAACGCGACCGAGAGCCAGAACACGCCCACGAAGAAGAGCGTGAGGTTCCGGATCGCCGCCCACGTGCCGGCGCTGAAGAAGTCGAAGAGTCCGTTGTCAGCTATTGGCATCATCGACGTCTCCCTCTCAGAGGAGAAGCTTCCCTACCAAGTAGCCGGCGCCAAACGCGAGACCGACGATCGTCAGGACGACGACGACGGCGACCGCGAAGACGCTCAGCCGCTCGCCTAGCTGCCCCATGGTACGCGTTGTAGTCGGACGGCGAGATCGGCGAGGAGGTAGAGGGAACCGGTCACCAGGACGGCGCCGTCCTCACCGGCGAGCTCGCGTGCCCGCGCGAGCGCTTCGCCCGGATCGCCCACGGCCTCGGCCGGCGAGAAGAAGGGCGCTGCACGGCGGGCGAGCTCCTCCGCGGTCAGCGCGCGGGCGTTGTGCGAGGAGGTCGCTACCAGGGCGCTTCCGGCCGGGGCGAGCGCGGCCAGCATCGCCTCGGTGTCCTTGTCGGCGAGGATCGACGCGACCACCACGTAGTCGCGCCGAGGCAGCCGCTCCAGCAGCCAGGCCACCCCGGCGGGATTGTGGGCGCCGGCGAAGACGTCCTCGCCCACCTGCTCGAAGCGTCCCGGCAAGGAGATCTCGACGTCGCCCTCGAGCGGCCTCCCGAGGAAGGCCCCGGCGGCAGCGCGGCCGACGTCGTCGGCGTGGAGGATGGCGGCGGCCCCCCTCGCACGGGCGAGCGCGGCCCATTCGGCCTCGCCGAGGACGACCGTTGCGCCGGGCGCGACCACCGCGAGCTTCTCGGCCGCGATCGCCTCGCGCGTCGAGCCGAGCACGTCGGTGTGGTCGAGCGCCACGTTGGTCAGCGCGACCACGGGCGCCTCGAGGACGTTCGTGGCGTCGAGCCTCCCGCCGAGCCCCGCCTCGACGACGGCGACCTCGACTTCGGCGGCGGCAAACTCCGCCAGCGCGGCCGCGGTGAGCACCTCGAACTGGGTCGCGCCGAGCCGCCCGGCAGCCGGGCGAACGCGCTCGAGCGCCTGCTCGAGGTCGGCGTCCGCGCCGTCCACCTGGACCCGCTCGCTCCAGCCGGCCACGTGCGGCGAGGTGTAGGCCCCGGCGAGCAGCCCCTGCCGCTCGAGGAACGCGGCGGCCCGCCGCGTCGTGGTCGACTTGCCGTTTGTTCCGACGACGTGGATCGCGCGGTAGGAGCGCTGCGGCTCGCCGAGCTCGGCCAGCAGCGCGCGCATGCGGCCGAGGCCGAACTCCTCCGGCCACGGCGACAGCGACTCGAGCCACTCAACCGGCGAGAGCATCAAGCTCGCGGCGGTAGCGCTCGAGCTTCTCGCGCTCCGCCTCGACCACCTCCTCCGGCGCGTTCCGGACGAAGCGCTCGTTCGCCAGCATGCCTTCGGCGCGGGCGACCTCGCCGCGCAGCCGCTCGAGCTCGGCGTCGACGTTGCCACCGTCGGCCTTCACCCGCTCGGGCTTGACGACCGCCTCGAAGATCCGCTCCTGCTCCTCGTTCAGCGGCGCCCGCACGCCGGCCCGCCGGAAGACCTCCGCGGCGGTCCGGATCGGCGCGAACTCCTCCTGGGCATCCGCCCCGGCTTCACGCAACTCGGGCCAGGGCGCCACGATCAGGCGCGTCTCGCGCGCGGGCAGGTTCGACCAGATCTCCTCGGTCACGTGCGGCATCACCGGATGGAGCAGCTTGAGCAGCCGCTCGAGGTTCGCCAGCGCGGTGGCCCGCGCGTCCTCGTCGGCGTCGTAGAGACGCGGCTTGATCGCCTCCGCATACCAGTCGCAGAAGTCGTCGAACGTCACGTGGTAGAGCACGTTCGTCGCCTGGGAGAGCTCGAAGTTGGCGAGGTGGTCGTCGATCTGCGCCTGGGCGGCATCCAGGCGCGCAATGATCCACCGCTCTTCGAGCGCCTGCGGCCGCAGCTCGGGCTCGGACTCGCCCACGTCTGCAAGCAGAAGCCGCGAGACGTTCCAGAGCTTGTTCGCGAGCTTGCGCCCCTCCTCGATCGCGCCCTCCGCGAAGCGGACGTCCTGCGAGGACGACAGCTTCAACAGCCCGTAGCGCGTCGCGTCTGCGCCGTGCCGCTCGACCAGCTCGAGCGGGTCGAGCCCGGTGCCGAGGCTCTTCGACATCCGGCGGCCGTCCGCGGCAAGCACCGTCGTGTGAATGATCACGTGCCGGAACGGGATCTCCCCCAGTAGCTCGAGTCCGGAGAAGATCATCCGGTTCTCCCAAAGCCGGATGATCTCGCGCGCGGTCGTGTTGAGCGTGCCCGGATACCAGGCCTCGAGCTCGGCTGTCTGCTCGGGCCAGCCGAGGATCGCGAAGGGCCAGAGCGCGGAGGAGAACCAGGTGTCGAGCACGTCCTCGCTACGCGTCAGCGCCGTAGACCCGCACTCGGCGCATGCCTCGGGCTCAGTCTCCTGGACGGTCAGGTGACCCTCAGGGCACTCCCAGACGGGGAGCTGGTGGCCCCACCAGATCTGGCGCGAGATGTTCCAGTCGGGCGCGGTCTCCAAGGACTCGATCGCGAAGCGGTGCTGCGAGTCGGGGTGGAATCGCACGCGGCCGTCGCGGAGCGCGGCCAGCGCCGGCTGCCTCAGCTCGTCCATTCGGCACCACCATTGCAGCGAGATCAGCGGCTCGATCGGGCTTCTGCAGCGCTCGCAGAGCGCGACCGTGTGCCGGAATGCCGTGCGCTGGACGAGCAGGCCGCGCTCACGAATCCACGCCAGGACGCGCTCCTCGGCCTCCTCCTGGGTCAGGCCCGCTAGCTCGCCTGCGTCCTCGTTCATGCGTCCGTCGGGGCCTACCACCGTCAGCTGTGGAAGCCCGTGGTCGCGCCCGATCTCGAAGTCGAGCGGATCGTGCCCGGGCGTCACCTTGAGCGCGCCCGTGCCGAAGGCCGGGTCGACCCGCTCGTCCTCGAGCACGGGCACGACACGCTCCACGAAGGGCACGATCACCTCACGGCCGACGGCGTCGCGCCAGCGCTCGTCGCCCGGGCTGACGGCGACGGCCACGTCCGCGGGGATCGTCGCGAGCCGCGCGGTCGCGATCGTCACGCCGTCCTCGGGATCGTCGGCGAACGGGTAGCGCACGTAGGTGAGCGCGTCGTCGACCTCCTCGTGCACGAGCTCGAGGTCGGAGAGCGACGTCTCGTGGTGCGGACACCAGTTGATGATCCGGTTCGCGCGGTAGATCCCGCCCCTGCGGTACAGGTGGACGAAGAAGCGCATCACCGCGCGCACGTAGGCGTCGTCCATCGTGAAGCGCTCGCGCCGGTAGTCCATCGAGGCGCCCATGCGGCGGAACTGGCCCATGATCGTCCCGCCGTACTGGCGTAGCCACTCCCAGACGAGCTCGACGAAACGTTCGCGCCCGAGCTCCTGCCGCGACCTGCCCTGCTCCGCCAGGTGCTTCTCGACCGCGTTCTGCGTCGAGATGCCCGCGTGGTCGTAGCCGGTCAGGAAGGCGGTCTCGAAGCCGCGCATGCGGTGCCAGCGCACGAGCAGGTCGGCGAGCGAGATCTGGAGTGCGTGACCGGTGTGCAGCGCGCCCGTCACGTTCGGCGGCGGGTGCGCGACGACGAAGGTCTCGCGGCCGGAGCCGGGCTCGGCATCGTAGAGACCCTCCTCCTCCCACGTTCGCTGCCAGCGCTCCTCGACGCCTGCGGGCTTATAGAGCGGCTCCATCAGGCAAGTTTACGAAGACGTGGACGAGTTCTTTCACGCGTTCCGGGTCTTCTTCGATCAGCTGGCCTCGGTCGGCTGGGCGGCGCTGGCAATCGCGCTGGCGCTGCACTTTGCGAAAGTCGCCGTTCGGCCGTTCGCCTGGCGCAACATCATCCAGGCTGCATATCCCGGGACGCGGGTGCCGCTGCGGCCGGTCTTCGGCGCCTACCTGGCGGGCGTCGGGATCAACTCGATCGTCCCCGGCAGAGGCGGCGACCTGGTCAAGCTCTACCTCGTCCGGCATCGCGTCCCCGGCACCACCTACACGACCCTCGCGTCCACGCTCGTCGCGGAGACGCTGCTCGACCTCGTGCTCGCGGGCCTGATCTTCATCTGGGCCCTGACCCAGGGAGTACTGCCGAGCCTCGACGTCCTGCCGAACCTGCCCGCCTTCGACTGGGGGTGGCTCCTGCGGCACGGTCGCTTCTCGGCCACGGTGGTCGCGCTGCTCACGCTCGCCGCGCTCGCGTTCGCCTGGTGGGCGGACCGGCACGTCGAAGGGTTCAAGCAGCGGGTCGGTGCGGGCTTCGCGATCGTGCGCGACCCCCGCCGGTACGCGCGCGAGGTGGCGAGCTGGCAGCTGCTGAGCTGGGCGTTCCGGATCGCCTCCCTCTACTTCTTCCTGCTGGCCTTCCACGTGCGGGCGACCATCCACAACGCGCTGCTCACGCAGGTCGTGGACAGCCTCGCCACCCTGCTGCCCTTCTCACCGGGCGGCGTGGGAACCAAGCAGGGCCTGCTCGTCTACGTCCTCAGGGGCCAGGCCCCGTCCTCGGAGCTCCTCGCCTTCAGCGTCGGCATGCACGTGGCCGTCACGGTCTTCAACGTCGTCGTCGGCGCCGTGGTGATCTTAATCATGCTGCGGACGCTGCGGCTCGGCACGATTCTCGGCCGCGCCAGAGAGGCGAGGTCGAAGGAGGCTTAGGCCGACTCTTCGGCGAGCTCGTCGTGCTGCTCGTCGTCGGCGCCGGCGCTCGTCACGAGCGTCGGCTTGAGACCCTTCTCGATCGTCTCCTTCGTGATGGCGCACTTGACGACGTCCTTGCGCGACGGGAGCTCGAACATCACGTCGAGCAGAGCGGTCTCGATGATCGAGCGAAGCCCGCGCGCCCCGGTCTCGCGGGCAAGCGCCTTGTCGGCGATCTCCCAGAGAGCCTCGTCGGTGAAGACGAGCTCGATGTTGTCGTAGGCGAAGAAGCGCTGGTACTGGCGCGTGAGCGCGTTCTTCGGCTCGGTCAAAATCTGGACGAGATCCTCGCGCTGGAGCTGGTGCACGGCCGAAACGACGGGCAGGCGGCCGATGAACTCGGGGATCAGCCCGTACGAGAGCAGGTCCTCGGGCATCACCTTGGCGAGCGTCTCGGAGGCCTCGAACGAGTTCCGCGAGCGGATGTCGGCGCCGAAGCCGACGGCGTGCTTGCCGATCCGGCGGCTGATGATCTTCTCCAGGTCGGCGAACGCACCGCCGCAGATGAAAAGGACGTTGGTCGTGTCGATCGAGAGGAACTCCTGGTGCGGGTGCTTGCGCCCGCCCTGCGGCGGCACCGAGGCCACCGTTCCCTCGAGGATCTTCAGCAGCGCCTGCTGCACGCCCTCGCCCGAGACGTCGCGCGTGATCGACGGGTTGTCCGCCTTGCGCGCGATCTTGTCCACCTCGTCGATGTAGATGATCCCGGTCTCGGCCTTCTTGATGTCGAAGTCGGCCGCCTGGATCAGCTTCAGCAGGATGTTCTCGACGTCCTCGCCGACATAGCCGGCCTCGGTGAGCGCGGTGGCGTCGGCGATCGCGAACGGGACGTTGAGGATCCGCGCCAGCGTCTGCGCCAGCAGCGTCTTGCCGCAGCCGGTCGGGCCGAGCAGGAGGATGTTCGATTTCTGGAGCTCGACGTCGTCCTCCTCCGCCGCCATCTGCACGCGCTTGTAGTGGTTGTAGACCGCGACGGCGAGAGTGCGCTTCGCCTCTTCCTGAGAGACGACGTAGTCATTCAGGACCGAGTAGATGTCCTTCGGCCTCGGCAGATTGTCGAGGTCGAGCTGCGCTGGAGCGGTGAGCTCCTCGTCGATGATCTCGTTGCAGAGGTCGATGCATTCGTCGCAGATGTAGACCCCGGGGCCTGCGATCAGCTTCTTGACCTGCCGCTGGCTCTTGCCGCAAAAGCTGCAAAGCAGCTGCTCGTTGCCGTCGGATGCGCGCGCCACGTCTCTCCTTGTACCTCGGAATCGCCCAGAGTGCTAGGGCTTGGCTCCGTCTTTGGCGGTGTCCCGGTGGATGATCACGTTGTCGATGATGCCGTAGTCCTTGGCTTCTTGCGGAGTCATGAAGTAGTCGCGTTCCATGTCCTTCGAGACCTTTTCCATTGGTTGTCCCGTGTGCTCAGCCATGATCTCCTCGAGCCGCCGCTTGAGGGCAATCGTCTCACGGGCATGGATCTCGATGTCGGTCGCCTGCCCCTGGAAGCCGCCCCAGACCTGGTGGATCAGGATCTTGGCGTTCGGCAACGCCATCCGCTTTCCTTTCGCGCCGCCGGCGAGGAGGAGCGCGCCCATCGACATCGCCGTGCCCACGCAGATCGTTTGCACGTCCGGCTTGATGAACTGCATGGTGTCGTAGATCGCGAGCCCGTGGTACACGGAACCGCCGGGTGAGTTGACGTAGATCGAGACGTCCTTGTCGGGGTCTTCCGACTCGAGGTGGAGGAGTTGGGCGATGATCAGGTTGGCGATCTGGTCGTCGACGGGCGTGCCGAGAAAGATGATGCGCTCGTTCAGGAGGCGCGAGTAGATGTCGAACGCGCGCTCGCCGCGGGAGGTCTGCTCGATCACCATCGGGATCAACGGGCTCATGCTGGCTCCTTGCTGCCGGGGGTCCACAGTTTCGTCTCTGTCGGGGGCGTTTCCTTGTCGGGGGTCCAGATCTCCTCGCGTGCGCGCGCGACCTCGGCCGGGACGCGCTTCGCGTCGGCGGCCACGCGGTCGAGCGCCTTGCGCAGGCGCAGATCGCCGCGGAGCGCCTCCTCGCGGCCGTCGCCGAAGACCTGCTTGACGGCCTCGTCCGCGTCGTCGCCCTGGAGGTCGGCCTGCTCGCGGATCAGCTCCTCGATCTCCTCGTCTGACACCTCGAGGCCGAGCTTGTCAGCGACCGCTTCCAGTACGAGCTCGCGCGCAACCGAGAGCGCCGCTTCGGCGCCCATACGCTCGACCAGCTGGTCGGCCGTCTGGCCGGAGAGCTGGAAGTAGGCCTCGGCGCTGATGCCGCGCCGCTCGAGCGAGCGGCCGAGCGCGTTCAGCAGCTCGCGCGTTCTCGCCTCAACGAGCGGACCGCCGACCTGGACGTTCGAGGCCTCGACGAGGCTGTCGACGGCGGCCGAGCGGAACTGCGTCTCCGCCTCCTCCTCCAGCACCTCGCGGATGCGCTGCTCGATGTCGGCGCGCAACTCCTGCAATGTGTCGAACTCGCTCGCCGCGCGCGCCAACTCGTCGTCCAGCGGCGGCAGCACCTTCTCCTTCAGTTCCTTGACCTCGACGGTGGCCGTGCCCGTCGAGCCGTCGGCCAGCTCGAACTCGACCTGCTTCGTCTCCCCCTCCGAGGCGCCGGTGAGCGCGCGCTCGATCTCTTCGACGAGCCGGCCGGAGCCGAGCTCGACGACGAGGTCGCGCTGCCCTTCGCCCGACTCGTCGAGCGCGTCCACCACGAGCACGTCCCCGGTGCGGGCCGGCCGCCCCTCGACGGGTGCAAGCTCGGCGACGGAGGCACGCAGCTCCTCGAGCTCCTGCTCGATCAGCTCCTCGGGGATCTCGGGCTCCGTGTAGGGCACCTCGAGCTCGGTCCAGTCTGCGGGCTCGGGCCTGGGCTGGACCGGAACGGTCGCCGTGAACTGGAACTCCTCGTCCTCCGAGGTCGGCAGCTCGTACTCGTACTCGGGCGCCGCGATCGGGCGAATGCGTGTGTTCGCGGCCGCATTCATGAACCAACCGCCGATGTGGCTCTCGACCGCCTCGGTGAAGATCCGCTCGCGACCAATCCGCGCCTGGAGCACCTCCGGCGGCACCTTCCCCGCGCGGAAGCCCGGGATCTTGACCGAGCCGGCCAGATCGGACGTGGCGTGCTCGACCGCGTGCTTGATGTCGGCCGACGGCACGTCCACCGTCAGGCGCACTTTGTTGTCGGGCAGCTCCTCGAACTGGGTTGCCATCACCCGGCCATTCAAGCAAAGAGGGCCCGCCCGCCGGAGTACGGTCAGCCCAGCCGCAGGAACTCGTTCGCGCCGCTGACGGACAGGCCCGGCGTGGGGCCACCGGCGACGACGTACACCCGACCGGCCAGGGCGACCACGCCAAGCCCGTGCCTCGCCGTCGGCAGGTCGGGAAGACGCGTCCAGTGCCTGGTGACAACGTCGTAGCGGTAGACGGCCGCGGACGTCCCCGCCGGGGACTCGCTTCCTGCCGAGACGATCACCGAGCCGACCGAGGCCACGTCCGTCCCGCCGCGCGTTTCCGGCACGCGTGAGAGCGAGAGCCACCGCCGCCGTGCCGGCACGAACGACTGAAAGGTGTCGAAGTTCATGCCCGCCTCGCGGCCGGCGACGGCATAGACACGGCCGCCGAGGGCAGCCACGCCCAGGTGCTCGCGCGGCTTCGGACCGGGGATCCGCGACCAGCGGCGGCGCACCCGGTCGAAGGCGAGCGCAACTCGAGCGAGCCCGCCCTGTGCTACTCCCCCGATCACGTACAGCGTGCGGCCGACGATCGCCGCTCCCGCAGCGGCTCTTGGCTCCGGAAGGTCCGGCAGCCTCCGCCAGCGGCCGTGCGAGAGCATGAACGCACGCGTCGGCGCGCCGTACCCGCCCACGACGTAGAGCCGCTTCCCGTCTGAGGCGGCCATGGCGTGGTTGACCGCGGCGGGAAGCGAGGGGAGTCGGCGCCAGCGGTCCCCCGCAGGCGAGTACGCGTCGACGCGGGCGGAGCTGCGCCCGTCGGCGAGGAAGCCGCCTATGACGACGAGCTCTCCTCCGAGGGTCGTGGCCGCAACCTCACTGCGCGGAACCGGCAGCGGCGCCCCTCGCTTCCATTCGAGCGCCTCCCGGGCACCCGGGCTCGCGCCGGCTCCGCCGAGCGTCAGCACCGCGACCAAGACAACGAGCCGTCGAGCCATGCGATGCGGGCGAGAGGACTCGAACCTCTAAGGGGCCTTCGCCCCAACGGGACCTAAACCCGCCGCGTCTGCCAATTCCGCCACGCCCGCGGTCGAGGTCAAGGATAGAGGCGAGCGTGACGTAAGAGGAGAAGGATCTCGACTAACTAATACCGACGACGGAAGTCTCAAGCCTCGATCATGAATGCAACCGTCGTCCAACTTCCCACGGTCGAGTCGCTCAGCGACGAGATCCGCGGTCTCGTCTACGAGCGCCAGACCATGCGCACCGTCGGTGCCGGTGTCGAGGAGCTCGAGCGCAACCGCGTCGAGCTCGTCCGGGCCCAGCAGGAGCTCGTCCACGCGCTGATCAGGCGCCACCTCCCCGCAGGCCGCGCGGCCTAACGAGCCGAAGAAGCGCGAGGGTGGCGGAGGGGACTCGAACCCCCGACCACCGGGACCACAACCCGGGGCTCTACCAACTGAGCTACCGCCACCACGAGCCGGGACAGAATAGCTTGGAACCCGGTCTGGCACACTGAACCGGCGGCCCCGTAGCTCAGCGGAAGAGCGACGGACTTCGAATCCGTGCGCGGAGGTTCGACTCCTCCCGGGGCCATGCCGCAAACCCGCTCAGGCGACGCCTTCTGATCTCCGACCTCGTTGGGATCCCCGCCTGGGCCACGTCCCGGGCGGAAGTGACAGGTCCAGGGGTCAGACCCCTGGACCTGTCTGCCGATTAGGAGCAGGCCGCCGGCGGATCCGTCGGAATGGTTTGGCTCGGTGACCCGCTAGGAAGCACGAACGTCGTATAGGCGTCAAAGCCGTCGTCCCGCGAGACGGCGCGGTGGACGTGCCCGAATCCAGGATCCATGAATCCGGTTCCAGCCGTGTACCACGTCGTCACGCACTCGCCCTGCATCTCGTGTTGGTACCCGAGCGACCCGCGAACAACGGTCACGATCGCCGGCCCAGGATGCGTGTGCCAGCCCAGGGCGCTGTTCGGCGCGAGCCGTAGGTGCCAGACGAACACGTCGGCCTGGTGATGCTTGACGGCTCGGGCAATCGGGCTGATCTCGAAGTTGCCGACGTCGTTGTGCGTCGCCAAAAAGCCGAGCGGAACGGTTGCCGGATCGACCTGTGGCATGTGAGCGGCGCCCGCCACGCCAGCGAGCGCGATTGCCGCGACCGCGCTGGCGATCATCCATCTGGTGCGCATCGCATTACTCTCCTCTCCGCAGCCTCCATAAGCCGGTGGGCGGACCGGCCAGGATTGTGACGGCAGTCTCTAACTCTCGGCGCCGATACTCAAGCGCGGCTGGGTTGAATCGGTCGAGGGATTCCCCTGCACAACGCAAGTTCCCGCCCCTCGAAGGATCATCTCGACCGACCCCTGAAAGGAGTCGAGAGATGCGAAAACTCGTGTACGTCTGCGTCACAGCGGCCTTGACGATCCCGGCCTGGGCGATTGCCGGGACACCGCCGAGCCCCGCCGACCGCGCCGTTGCGGTGAAGCAGTGCTCGACCGAGCGGAACGCCATGGGCACCGCGGCGTTCAAGCTGCTCTACGGCACGAACACGAACCGCTCGAATGCGTTCGGGAAGTGCGTCTCCAAGCTCGCGCAGCAGAACGCAAAGAACCTTTCCAACGCTGCGGCGCAATGCCGGGCGGAGCGAACCGCAGATCCTGCGGCGTTCGCCGCCAAGTACGGCACGGGCAAGAAGCACGCCAATGCCTTTGGCAACTGTGTCTCGCAGACTGCAAAGGCAGCCGCCGCTCAGCAACAGGCCGCAACGGTGAACGCGGCCAAGGCCTGCTGGACGGAGCGAAAGGCCGATCCGGCAGCCTTCAAGGCCAAGTACGGCACGAACGCGAACAAGACCAACGCGTTCGGCAAGTGCGTGTCGAGCACCGTCAAGCACTCGGGGCCGTAAGACTCACTCGTGTACCAGCCGGTGAGGGCGGCGCAAGCCGCTCTCACCGCACTGGCCTCAGCAGTCGATCAACGGGTCGAGTCGAGCTCTCGCCGCGGTGGAAAGCCCGGTGCCACGCGAGCGTGTGGTGGTAGCTGGAACCGATCAGCGTGCCGCCGACGTCCAGCGGGGCGGCTCGCACCACCTACTTGGGCGTGGCGTCGGCGTGGACGGTCTTCTCGGCCTGCTGCGCGTGCCGGCCCTCGGCGAACTCCTCGACGATCTTCGCGTTGAACGCCGGCAGGTCGTCAGGCTTGCGGCTCGTGACGAGCCCGTCGTCGACCACCACTTCTTGGTCGACCCAGTTGCCGCCGGCGTTGCGAATGTCGGTGCGCAGGCTCGGCCACGAGGTGACCTTGCGATCGCGCACGACGCCGGCCTCGACGAGCATCCAGGGACCATGGCAGATGACTCCTACCGGTTTGCCCTGCTCGAAGAATCGGCGCGTGAACTCCACCGCGTTCTCGGCCGTTCGCATCCGGTCCGGGTTGCCGACGCCCCCGGGATCACGAGCGCGTCGTAATCGTCCGCGCGCACCTCCTCGACGGTTCGGTCGACCTTGAACATGTCGGCCTTGTCGTAGTGGTTGAAGCCCTGGATCTCCCCCTCCTCGAGCGAGATCAGCTCCGGCGCGGCGCCCGCTTCCTCGACGGCCTTCCACGGCTCGGTGAGCTCGACCTGCTCGACCATGTCGGTGGCGAGGAACGCCACGCGCTTGCCTTGCAGCTTGTCGGCCACTGGTATCTCCTTTCGGATGGGTGGGTCGCCTACGGTTCACCCGGTGGCGGAGGGGGCGGTTCTTCCTCCACCTACGTGGTTCGCCGTTTGGCCGGCCGGTAAACACGCCTCCTCCCGGCAGGCGCGGCCGGATCGTCGTACCAGCCGTCATGCCCGCGCAGCAGGCGGACTTTCGACGGGAGTGCGCCTGGGAGGATTCGAACCTCCGACCCACGGCTTAGAAGGCCGTTGCTCTTCCGCTGAGCTACAGGCGCCCTGCGCGAAAGGGTACCGCGGGCTCCGGGTCGCTAACGGCTGCGGGCGCCGAAGTCGGCGGTGACGACCGTGGCCGGTCTGCCCCCGTAGACGCCCGGCGCGCGCGTCGAGTGCACCGCCACCAGGCCGATCTCCCGCCAGCGTGGCGAGAGCAGATTGGCCCGGTGAGGCGGGCTGGCGAGCCAGAGCTTGAAGGCGCGGAGGGCGCCGATGTCGGGCGCGCCCCAGAGGAGGTTCTCGCCCACCGTCCAGCTGCGGAAGCCGCGCGGAGGATAGAACCGCCCGATTCGCGAGGAGAACGATGCGCCGTCGGCGGAGCTGTGGCTGAAGTAGCCGCGCCGCGCCATCTCCGTCGAGTGGCTGACCGCGGCCGCGCTCAAGGCGGGAGACAGGCGGAGCCGGGTCAGCCCGTGGGCGGCCCGAAGCGCGTTGACCTGGTCGAGCAGGGCCGCCTGGAGCTGGGTCGCAGGCGCCGTCGTCCCGCGAGGATCCGCCGATCCGGCCGACGGGGTAACCAGCACCACGAGGAACGCCGCGAGGCCCGCGAGCGTGCGCCTTGCTGCCATCTCCTCACGATCGGCAGGAACACGCGCCGACTTGACCGGCCGAACGGAGGATTTGCGACGTGGGCAGTTCCTAGAGCGCGGCGGCCGCGCGCTCGCGGCGGTGGTGCAGCCAATCCAGGAGCAGCACCTGGATCGAGCCCGCGACGGGGATCGCTGCGAGCGCCCCGAGAATCCCGGCCAGCTCGGCGCCGATGAGGATCGAGATGAGCACGGCCAGCGGGGAGAGCTGCACCGTACGCCCGTAGATGACGGGCTGCAGGAGGTGATTCTCGATCTGCTGGTAGACCACGAAGAAGACGACGACCACGATCCCGGCGGGCACGGAGTGCAGGAAGGCGACCGTGCCGATCAGGATCGCGGCGATCGTGGCGCCGGCGAGCGGAATCAAGTCGAGGATCGCGACGATCAAACCCAGCGCGACCGCGTAGGGCACCCCCATGATCAGCAGGATGAGCGTCGTCAGGAAACCGGCGATCAGGCTGATGAGCAGGTTGCCGGTCACGTAGCCGCCCACGGTGCGGTAGATGTCGTAGCCGACCTTCCGCCAGCGCTGTTGCGAGCGCTCCGACATCAGGCCGTAGAAGCGCTCGATCCAGGTCGGCCCTTCGAGCAGCATGAAGAACGTCATAAAGAGGATCGTCAGCGTCGCGACGACGATCGTGATGACACCTTTGGCGACCGACAGCGCCACCCCCGAGAGGCCCAGCACCTTCGCCGCCCCGCCGTCCTTGATCGCCGTTTGGATGCGCTCCTGGATGTGGTACTTCGTCTCCAGGAACCCGAGCCGCCCGCGCCCGTGCGTGATGTCGTGCGTGTAGTCGGGGAGCTTCGAGACGAACGCGTTGACCTGGTCCACGAGGGTTGGAACGAACAGGAAGCCGACCAGGGCGACGAAGGCGATCGCGAGCAGGAACGTGACCGCCGCAGCCGCTCCGCGCCGCTTCACCCCACGCTGCTGGAACCAATCGACGGCCGGGTTGAGCGCGAGCGCGAGGAAGAGGGCGATCAGGATCCACGTCAGAACATGGCGCGCGATCCAGATCACCTCGAGGACGACCGCGACCGCGATGATCGTCGCGAGCAGCGACAGCACGGTCCGCAGCCGGAAGCGGACGAGGCG